>WNFU01000367.1_pt1 | contig 116702 bp, 117 predicted proteins | sample 5400121 | NCBI WGS metagenome assembly WNFU01 (sample SAMN13153360, study PRJNA577476) | soil metagenome | isolation source: 100 cm soil or saprolite under grassland replicate 1 | place: USA:California | collected 2016-06-15 | reverse complement strand
CATCTGATCCTCCACGAAGGCGGTGATCTTCTGCGGTGTCTTGCCCGTCAGTTCCGTCAGCGACGGCCCTCGGTAGCCGAGCACCCACGGATATCCGTCCTGGTCGGCACCGAAGGAGCCGGCGACTCCCATCTCGGCCAGCAAGCTGCGTAGCGATTCCATGGGGTGTGTCTGCGACGGGTACTCCGGGTAGTCGGCGACATGGTCGACGCTCGCGTTCGCCTGCGCGTGCTCACGCTCGAGGCGGGGGACGAGCATCCCGCCTTTGCCCTCGGCGTTCAGGACGAAGGCGATCGGGCGCTCGGTGGGCGCGAATGCGAAGCCGGCGTAGTAGAGGACGTAGTAAGGGTCGAAGAGCACCGCCCCGGTCAGCTTGTGCTCGAGCAGATGTTCGGCAAGCCCTGCTAATCGTTCCTCGTATTCCGACTGCTTGATTGACAGGCTCATGCCGCGCGCAGCTTCTCACGCCAGTCAGGATCCAGTTCACGCAGGCGGCGGACGCGCTCGCCGACAGGCGGATGCGTCACGAACAGCGCGGCCAGCCCGACCTCGAGAAACGGGTTGACCGTGTAGAGCGGCTCTGTGGCCGGACTGCCTATGAACGAAACGAGCTCGGCAGCCTGGTCGAGCCGGACCAGGGCATCTGCCATCGGATGTGGCGAGTCGCAGATTGCCGCGGCCGCTCGGTCCGCCAGGAACTCGCGCTTCGGCGAGAGGAGGAGATGAACGAAGGCCGAAGCGAGCGGTCCGAGGAACCAGAGCAGGACGCGCTGGAACCAGCCGCCGACCCTGCTGAGCTCGAGCACCGTCGCGGCGAGCACGACGACGGACGTCTGCACGACGACGTCGCGATGCCGCACGTGCGCGAGCTCGTGCGCCAGCACGGCTTCGAGCTCCGCCGGCGACGCGGCGGACAGAAGTCCTGCGCTGACGGCAAGCGTGGAGCCGCGGGGCCCGCGACCGGTGGCGAGCGCTCGTGGGAGACCGTCGTCCATCAGGTACAAGCGCGGCTTTGCAACGCCGGCGCGTGCCGCGAGGCGCTCGATCGTGGAGTGGAGCCCGGGCGCTGCGCCGACCGGGAGCTCCCGCGCGCCGACGAGGCCGAGAGCGACTCGGTCCGCGTACCAGTAGAGCGCGCCTGCCAGCAACACCCCGCAGAAAACGAAGATCGAGAGCAGTCGGTAGCCGCCGAGCGCCCAGCCGATCAGGCCGAGCACTGCGCAGGCGCCGAGCAGCAAGGCCCACGCCTTGAGAACGTTGCGAAAAATGAGCAGCCGGCCGCCCAAGGGCGCGGCCTAGCTGCCGTCTTCCTGCTCGAGCCCGCGTGGAGGCCAGTCATCCTCGGGCGCGTCGCAGCGGCTCGAACAGTGGAGCGAGGCGATGTTCTGGAGCGGGACGAGGATGTGACCGTTCAGCTCGATGTGCGCGACATCCTCCACGTAGCAATAGGCGGTCAGGACGCCTTCCTGGTATTCGCCGCCGAATAGCGCGACCTCGACCTGCTCGCCCTTGTACTTGTTGGTGTAGTCCTCCACGGCGGCCTCAGTCTAGCGGCGTCAGTTTTCCGTCCCTAGCCACGTATCTGGCCACCGCACAATTCGCCACGCCAGGAATCAGCCTGTGATCGCGGACGTAGTCGAGGCCGGCGGCCAGGGCCTGGATGACCCGGATCGACCCGCCGTGCGAGATCACCAGGACTTCCTCGCCGGGATGGAGCCGGAGGACATCTGCAAGGAAGTCATTCACCCGGGTGGAGAAGTCCTCGAACGTCTCGGCATCATCTGCCCCGCAGCCCTCGCCGGCGAGCCAGCGCCGATGCGAATCGGCGAAGCGCTCCTCGATCTCCTGCGTCGTCAAGCCTTCCCACAACCCGAAGCTCCGCTCGCGTAGCCTTGGATCGACTCGAACTTCGAGTCCCAGTTTCGCCGCGACGATGTCCGCAGTCTCGCGCGCCCGGGAGAGGTCGCTCGAGTAGACGACGTCGATGTCACCATCCAGTTGCCCGGCGAGCGCTTGAGCCTGCTCGCGACCCAAGTCGTTCAACTGCGTGTCGGAACCGCCTTGCCAGCGCCCGTCTCGGTTCCAGTCGGTCTCGCCGTGTCGAACGAGGAGGAGCTTGGTCATCCAGATTAGGCTACCCAGCCCATGGATCTCGGCCTCAAAGATCGAATCTGCCTCGTCACGGGCTCGACTGCGGGCATCGGGCTCGAGACGGCACGCCTGCTCGCCGCCGAAGGAGCGCGAGTGGTGGTCAACGGGCGGGACGCCGATCGCGCCGAACAGGCGCGGGCCGAGGTGGGCGCCGAACTTGCAGTCGCCTGCGATCTCTCGGAGCCGGGCGCCGCCGATGAGTTGGTTGCGGAGACGACGCAGGCCCTCGGGCCGGTCCAGTGCCTCGTGAACAACGTCGGTGAGGCCTATCAGGTCGGCTTCGAGGAGTTGACTGATGAGCAGTGGGACGCAATGTGGCAACTGAACGTCATGAGCTACGTCCGCTGTATCCGCGCGGTTCTGCCCGGGATGAAGGAGGCGGGGTCCGGCACGATCGTGAATGTCTCGTCGACCGCCGGGAAGCGCCCGTCCACCGGGATGCCCAACTACTCGGTCACGAAGGCGGCGGTGCTCTCGCTTTCCCGTCTCGTGGCCGATCTTTACGCCAAGCATGGCATCCGCTGCAACGCCGTCGCGCCCGGCCCCACGGCGACCCCTGCGTGGCTCGGCGATGGGGGTTTGGCCGACCAGCAAGCAGCTGCCTCTATTAAGACGCGTCTAGAAGTCTTGGAAGCCGTCGGAGCGGGGCGTCCGCTCGGTCGACTGGCAGAGCCCACAGAAATCGCCTCGGTGATCACATTTCTGTGCTCGGAGCGTGCTTCCTACGTGACGGGTTCCGCCTGGAGCGCCGACGGCGGAACCGTCCCGATCATCATCTAGCCTGAGCGAAATGCCTGAACTCGCAGGAAGAGTCGCCGATGGCTTCGAGGCGCAGGTGCGCGAACACGAGGAACGATCGCTGTCACCGCTGGCCGTCCGCTCCTACGAAACACGTGGACGACTCCAGCCGGAGGACGATTGCCGTCTGCGCACGCCGTTCCAGCGCGATCGCGATCGGATCCTGCATTCGAAGCCGTTTCGGCGGCTGAAGGGCAAGACGCAGGTCTTCATCGATCCTGCAGGCGACCACTACCGCACCCGGATGACCCATACGCTGGAGACGACCGGCATCGCGCGCGGCGTGGCACGGGCACTGCGGCTCAACGAAGACCTCGTCGAGGCGATCGGGCTCGGCCACGACATGGGGCACACGCCGTTCGGCCATGCGGGGGAGGAGGCGCTCGACGCAGCATTGCAGGAACGTTTCGGCACGAGCTTCCGCCACAACGAGCAATCACTTCGTATCGCCGAGTCGCTGAACCTGACAGACGAGGTTCGGGACGGAATCCTCACGCATACCGGGACGCAGGAGCCCGCAACGCTCGAAGGCAAGATCGTGCGGATCGTCGACCGGGTTGCGTACATCAACCACGACATCGACGACGCCGTGCGCTTCGGAATCCTCGATCCGGCGGACCTCCCCCACGAGGAGGTTGCGCTCCTCGGCGACCGGGGCTCGCGTCGCATCGACACCCTCGTGCACGACCTGGTCGAGAGCTCCGAGCGAGCCGGGGACATCGTGCAAAGCGAGGCGATCGGCGGGGCAATGCTCGCACTACGATCGTTCATGTTCGAGCGTGTCTACCTCGGCCCGCACACCCGTCAGGAGCAGGAGCGCGCCCGGGCAACCGTGCGGCGGATCTTCGAGCATCTCGCCGAGCGTGGGGAGGAGCCGGAGCAGATCGTCGAGTTCATCGCAGGCATGACGGACCGGTTCGCGCTGAGCTACGTTGCTGAGCTGGAATAGTGGCTCGGATCAAGGACACATCGGTAGAGGAGGTCAAAGCCGCCGCGGACATGGTCTCGGTGGTGTCCGAGCGCACTCAGCTCCGCAAGGCCGGCGCACGCTATATGGGGCGCTGCCCGTTCCACGAAGAGCGGACGCCGAGCTTCTCGGTGAATGCGGTGGACAAGTTCTATTACTGCTTCGGCTGTGGGGCGAAGGGCGATCTGATCACGTTCGTGCGGGAAACCGAGCAGCTCGATTTCGCCGGGGCGATCGAGTGGCTCGCCGACCGCTTCAACGTCCAGATCGAGTACGAGGAGACCTCACCGCAGCAGGATGCGCAGCGTCGCCGGCGCGAGCGTCTGCTCGAGTTGCTGGAGGCGGCCGCGTCGTTCTACGAGCGCTACCTCTGGGACTCCCAGGCGGGCTCGCTCGCACGCGACTACCTGGCCGGTCGCGGTCTCGGCGAGGCGGTGTGTCGCGAATACCGGCTCGGGCTCGCGCTCGGCGGAACCACGCTGACGCGCAAAGCACTCGAGCGCGGATTCACGCGGGAGGAGCTCCTTGCCGCCGGCCTGGTGAACAAGCGCGGCAACGACTACTTCTTCGGCCGGCTGCTCTTTCCGCTCGCGGATGCTCGGGGTCGGGTGCTCGGCTTCCAGGCGCGCAAGCTCCGCGAGGACGATCCGTTGAAGGCGAAGTACGTCAACTCGCCAGAAGGTGAGCTGTTCCGCAAGGGAAACCTGCTCTACGGGCTCGACCGTGCGCGGGCCGCGATGGCCAAGCAGGACCGCGCTGTGGTGGTCGAGGGGAATCCCGACGTGCTTGCGCTCAGGCAGGCCGGGATCGAGCCGGTGGTCGCGCCGATGGGAACCGCGCTGACCGAACGGCAGCTAAAGGAGCTCGGACGACTGACTAAGCGCGTCTGGCTCTGCTTCGACGGCGACGCAGCAGGTGAGGCAGCCACGCTGCGCGGGATGGAGCTCGCGTTCGCACAAGGCCTGGACGTTCGAGTCGTTGCGCTGCCGGCGGGTTTCGATCCGGCCGATCTGGCAGTGGGATTCGAGCAGCAGCACCTTGCGCGTGCCGAGAGCTATCTGGGCTATCGCGTTCGCCTCGAGATCGAGCGGGCCGCCGATCGGCAGGAAGCATTCGTCCGCGTGCGAGAAGTGCTCGCGCGCTTCGAAGAATCGCCCGAGCGGCAAGACGCGATCCGCTATGCGGCGGACAAGCTCGATCTGCCGAAGGAGACGCAGGCCGGACTCGCTCCGCGAGGCTCCGCGCCCTCGACGGGGCGCGTCTCGGCCAGATTGCTCGAGGCGGGCGAGCGGCTCGAGCAGAATGCGCTCGCCGGCGTTGCTGCGCATCCCACCCTCGTGCCGGTCCTCGCGGAGCTCGGGCCGGAGCATTTCGACCGCGAGCAGCACCGGCGCTTGCGTGAGCAACTGGTCTCGGGTGGGGAGCCGGACGAGGAGCTCGTGGGCCTCGTCGCCGAGCTGGATGCGCGCGCGACCTCGGAGGGGATCGATGAGCGGACCGCCGAGCAGCTGTTGCTCGGCCTCCGGGCGCGGCGGATCAAGCGTGAGCTCAGCGACGCCGATCCCGCGCGCACCATGGAGTTGCAAGCTTCATTGGCCAAGATCCAAGCTACCGTCGAGGAGTTGGCCGCCTCACAGGCATTCTCGCGCTGAGGCCAGGCTCGTAACTCGCACGAGTACGGACTACGATCCGTCGCCCATGCGCGCTGAATCCGAGGTCTGGCAAGCGCTCCTGCGTCGTAAAGGACTGTCGGTCACCGATCTTGCCGGGCAGCTCGGCGTCACTCGTCAGCATGCACATCGATTGTTGAGCGGGCGCAGGCCGGCGGAATCCCAACGGGAGGAGCTCGAACACGCGCTCGCCCTCGGAACGCCGACCGCAGGGAACCCGCTCTTCGCAGTGGGCGAGCTTGACGACAACGGCGAGCTGGACATCGTTCCGGCGGGGGACGCCCAGCCGCTCTTCGCAAGCCGCGAGGTGGCTATGGATGTCGCCCGCGCGCTCGAGCCCGCATCCCTTCATGTTTGCGTGCTTCCGGTCTGGCCTGCGTACGGGTGGCGGAACCTGGTCGCGTTCCATGCGGCTTGGGGCGCGGAGCCGGAGCCGCGCAAGGTCTTTGTCGTGGACAACGGCGCCGAGGACCTGCCCTTGGACGCACTTGTCGGGGAGGTACGCGCGGGCCTCGACGCGACGCTGAGAGGACGCGCCAAGGCACGCGATCCCGCCTACCTGAGCGAGGTCGAGTCCAGACTTCAGCGGCTAAACTAGCTCCCTGCTTTCCCCAGTAGCTCAATTGGCAGAGCATCCGGCTGTTAACCGGAGGGTTGTTGGTTCGAGTCCAACCTGGGGAGCTTGGCCGCCGGAAAACGCGCTTCGCGCATGTTTTCCGGCGGGTCACCGGCAGAACCAGCGGCGAGGGGAACCCTCGCCTATCGTTTCAATCCAGCGTCGACCGCGGCAGGTTGCATGTTCGTTCTCTGTGACGATCGCCGCAAGGCATGCGGTGGTGAGCCTCGGGTTGTTTCTTGACCTGAGCAGGGGTTTCTGCACTGAATAGCGCATGCTCCTGAGGGAGGTCGAGTACGCTCGTCCCGCGAGCGTTCAGGAAGCCCTGCGCCTTCTTGCCGCAAACGATGGTGCTCGCGCACTCGCCGGCGGCCAGACGCTGATCAACGTGATGAAGGCGCGCGCGGCTTCGCCTGACGTGCTCGTCGATCTCGCGGATATCGGCGAACTACACGGGATCGACCTCGGCTCCGACGGCACGCTCGAGATCGGCGCGATGACGACGTATTCCGACGTCATCGACTCCGCGGAGGCACGTGCGCGCCCGATCCTCGGCGAAGTGTGCAACCAGATTGCCGATGTTCAGGTTCGCAACCGCGGCACCATCGGTGGCAACGTCTGCTCGAACGACCCGACGAACCATCTGCCTCCGCTCCTCGTCGCGATCGGCGCGGCGATGACGATCGTCGGACCAGACGGCGAGCGTGCTGTGCCCGCGGAGGATTTCTTCTTGGGTGTGTACATGACGGCCGCCGGTCCGGGTGAGCTACTGACGAAGATCTCGGTGCCGCCTGGCAAGGGCGACGGCTTCGCGGCGGTTCCGATCGGCAAGGATGGGACCTGCATCGTCAACGTTGCAGCGTCACTCGACGGTGGCGCGGTGCGCCTCGCGATCGGCTGCGTCGACGCCGTCCCGGTCCTCCTGAAACCCGAATCGACGGAGGACGACGCTGTGCGGGCGGCAGTGCAGGGCGCCAACCTCGACCCGCCCTGGGACGTGCACGCCTCGGCCGACTACCGCCGCCATCTGGCGGAAGTTCTCGCCCTACGCGCGGTCGCCCAGGCCGCAGGAAGGACGTAACTTGGAAGCGGTCTCCAGGAAAACGATCACGGTCGATGTCAACGGCGAACAGCACGAGCGCGAGGTCGACGCCCGCCGGCTCTTGATCCACTTCATCCGTGACGACCTTGACTTGACCGGCAGCCACATCGGCTGCGACACCGGGAACTGCGGCGCCTGCTCCGTGCTCCTCGACGGCACGCTCGTGAAGAGCTGCATGCTGCTCGCCGTCCAGGCGGACGGGGCCAAGATCGAGACGGTCGAGGGGCTCGCAGCCGACGGCGAGCTGAATGGGCTCCAGCAGGCATTCTCAGACCACCACGCGCTCCAGTGCGGCTACTGCACGCCGGGGATGCTCATGAGCGCGACGGCGCTCCTGCGTCAGAACAAGAGCCCTAGTGAGGACGAGATCCGCAAGGGCATCCAGGGGAACATCTGCCGCTGCACGGGCTACGTGAACATCGTCGAGGCGATCAAGGCGGCCGCGCAATGACCGAGACGACCGTTACTCCGGAGCGCCCGCTCGTGGTCGAGGAGGGGGACGTCAAGCCGGGGTTCATCGGCCAGAACGTCCCGCGTAAGGAAGACAAGCGCCTGGTCCAGGGCGAGGGCGTCTTCTTCGACGACGTCAAGCGTCACGAGATGGGCTATGTCCACTTCGTGCGCTCGCCGTACGCGCACGCACGCATCAAGTCCGTCGACGTCGCCAAGGCGCTCGAGCTGGACGGCGTCTACGGGACGTTGACCGGCGACGAGGTCGCGATCCTGACCGACCCCTTCTTCGAGCTCTCCACGCCGCCCGGCGCAAACATCAAGGACTACGCACTCGCGGTCGGGCGCGTGCGCCATGTCGGCGACCCGGTCGCCGCCGTGGTCGCGCGCACACGGGAACTGGCGCGCGACGCTGCCGAGCTCGTCGAGGTCGACTACGAGCCTCTGCCGCATGTCCTCGACGGCGAGGAGTCGCTCTCCGACGAGGTCGTATTGCACGAGGACGCGGGATCGAACACCGTCTGGTCGGGTGTGTTCGACTGGGGCGATTTCGACGCTGCCCTCGCGGACGCCGACCATGTCGTCCGCATCGAACGGCTGCATTTCGACCGCTTCTCGTCGACGCCGCTCGAGTGCTCCGGCTGCCTCGTCGAGTTCAACCGCGGTACCGGCCAGTGGACGATCCACGGGAACCACCAGATGCCCGGCGTCGGCGCGATCTGGATGGCGCCCGCGCTCCGCGTCGGCATCGACAAGCTCCGGTTCGTGAGCCAGGACATCGGCGGCGGCTTCGGCAACAAGATCACGCTCCATCCTCAGTACACCGCCTGCTGTCTTCTCGCCCGCAAGCTCAACCGGCCAGTGCAGTGGACGGAGTGGCGGACCGACCAGCACACGGCGAACACCCATGGGAACGAGCGCACGTTCCTCGACGTCACCGTCCCCGTGAAGGCGGACGGGACGATGCTGGGCTTCTCCGTTCGCGCAATCGACGACTGCGGTGCGTTCCCGCGCTACGAGCCGCTCGGCTGCATCATCTGGGCGCAGGTCACGCCGGGCTGCTATCGCTGGCGCAACATTCGGGTCGACTTCACGCAGGTCTGCACGAACAAGTCGCCGGTGGCGCCGAACCGTGGTTACTCCAGGATGCAGCATCTCTGGTTGACGGAGCGGATCGTCGACATCGTGGCCGGCGAGCTCGGCCTCGACCCGATCGAGGTGCGGAAGAAGAACTACGTCAAGCACGAAGAGTTCCCGTACGAGACCCCGAACGGGTGTGTCTACGACTCCGGCGACTACGCGCGCTGCCTCGACATCGCGCTCGACCTGATCGGCTACGACTCCCTCGAGGAAAAACGAAGCGACGCCGAGTCGCGCGGCAAGCGCTTCGGCATCGGCATCGGCTCCACGCTCGACTCGGGAACGAACAACTTCGGCCAGTCGATGATCCTCAACCCGGAGCTGCAGTTCTCCGGCAACAACGAAGTCGCGACTGTGAAGCTCGACATCTTCGGCGAGGTGGTCGTAACCCTCGGGACAGTGCCGCAGGGGCAGGGACACGAGACGACGTCCGCGCAGGTCGTCGCCGAGATCCTCGGCTGCACGCCAGACGACGTCAATGTCCGAGCCGGCCACGACACGTACTGGAACTCGACCGCCGGGTTCTCGGGAACCTATGCGTCACAGTTCGCCGTCACCGGGCTGGGGGCCGTCAAGGGCGCCACCGAGAAGCTCGCGGGAGAGATGAAGCAGCTCGCGGCTGCCGTCTTCGGCTGCTCGCCGGACGACATCGAGCTCGCGGAGAGCCAAGCGCGAATCAAGGGCAACCCCAAAGCCGCGCTGCCGTTCATGGCCCTCGGCGCGATCCTCAACGCGAACAACGCCGGGCTGCCGCCCGACCTCGACGTCACGCTCAACGTGCGCTATGTCTATAGGCCCCAGTTCGAGAAGCCCGATCTCGAGCGCAAGTTCGGGAACCTGACTCTTACCTACGCGACGCAGATCCATGCGTGCGCGGTCGAGATCGATCTCGAGACGGGCGTCTACGAGATCGTCGACTACGCGGCGGTGGACGACTGCGGCAACCGCATCCATCCCCAGATCGTCGAGGGACAGGTGCACGGGGCCACCGCACAGGCACTCGGCGCGGCGACACATGAAATCTTCAGCTACGACCAGGAGGGGAACCTGCTCACGCCCAACTTCTACGACTATCACGTGCCGCACGCGCTCGACATGCCACCGATGAAGACCGGGTTCATCGAGTCGGAGTCGCCGTTCACGCCGCTCGGAGCCAAGGGCATGGGGGAGGGCGGCGGCGCCGGGATCCACGCGGTCTGTGCAGCACTGCAGAACGCACTCGGCCGCCGCGGCGAAGGGCCGATCGTCTGGCGCAGCTGCAATCCCTACGAGGGTGTGTGGGATCTCCTGCAGAAGCCTGAGGAGACGCGCAAGCTCGTGAGCGTGGAGAGCCGATGAAGGTCAACGGAGAAAGACAGTTCGAGGCGCCGCGGGAGACGGTGTGGCAGGTCCTGAACGACCCGGCGCAGATGGCGAAGACGATGCCGGGCGTGGAGTCGTTCGACATCCAGGACGACAGGCACTGGCGCGCGCACGTGAAGATCCCACTCGGCCTCGGCGGCCTGCGCATGTCGATCGACTTCGAAAAGACGGAGGAACGCGAGCCCGAGTTCGCCAAGCTGCACGCAAAGGGGAACGGCGTCGGGGCGGTCATGAACATGGACACCTCGTTCCACCTCACTGAGGCCGGCGAGGGGACGAACATGAAGTGGGAGGCGGACGTGCACCTCCTCGGTCCGGTTGCGTCGATGGGCCAGCGAGTGCTGCAGCCGATCGTGAACCAGCAGGTTTCCCAGGTGCTCGGCGCGCTCGACAAGCAGGTGCAGGAGGCGAAAGCGGGATGAGCAGCGGCACCTGAGAGAATCGCCTTCGGCCGGCAATCTCGCTCTCCCTGACCAAGAAAGGGGCGCAAGAATGGGCAAAAGACACCGAGTTCGCGGAAGCGCGGCGATCGCCGTGCTCGTTGGGATAGTGGCCATGATTGCCGGCTCCGCGTCGGGGGCGCGCACCGCCGCGCCGACGACGGCGGCGAAGATCAAGCTTCCGAAGAAGACGATCGGGATCATGGGACCGATCAATGCTGCGGAGATCATCAAGCTCGGCACCGATGCGACCGTCGCCGCGGCGAAGGCGCTTGGGTGGAAGACGATCCAGATCGATCCTCTCGGCGACCCCGCGAAGATGGGGGCCGGTATGACGAGCCTCGTCAACTCGAAGGTCGACGCGATCGTGCTGACGACGATCGAGCCGGGGGCGATCCAAAGCGGCCTCCGTGCCGCAAAGGCCGCCAAGATCCCCGTCATCGACACGCACACGCTTACACACTCGTCCTCTCTTTTCGCGGGCGAGTACTTCCTCAGCCCAGCGAAGGAATTCAACCTCCTGCTGGCTCGAATGAAACGCGATCTGCCAAGGGGCTCGGAGATTGGCACGATCGACCTACCTCAGTTCCTCAACGCAAAGATGGCGAGCGACCTGATGAAGGTGGCCGCGACGAGCGCGGGCTGGAAGATCGTTGCGAAGCACGACACCGACGTCCAGAACAGCGTGCCGGACGTGCAGCGGGCGGTCGGCGACATGATTCGCGCGAACCCTGGGATCGACGCGATCTGGGGCTGCTGCGACTTCGCGCCGACGGGCGCGATTCCGGCGATCCGTTCGTCGGGCAAGAGCATCAAGGTCTACGCGCTCCACGGGATTCCGTCCTCGATCTCGCAGGCAAAGGGCGGACTAGCTGTGCTCGAGGTGAGCGAGTACCAGAAGGGCGGAATGATCGCGATGGACGAGCTCGCCGCGTATTTCGCGAAGCGCGATCCGATTGCAAAGAGGACGCCGAAGCGATACGCCTACAAACAGAAGATCGTGGACAGCGCGAATGCCGGCAAGGGGTATCCGTACCCCACCAACAAGATGTTGGCGCCGTTCAAAGCGAAGTGGGCCAAGCTCTACGTCCTTCCTGCGAGGTGATCGACAGCGCACGCCGGGACCCGCATGGTTCGGGTCCCGGCGGGCTCGGCGAGGGCGGGTGAGCGCTGCGGCCGAAGGTAGCGGCGCCGGTGCAACGGTGCCGCTCCGACGGCGCGGCCGGATCACGCCGCGCGCGATCGCCGAACGCTGGAGTCTCGTCCTTGCCTCCGTTGCGGCGTTCGCGTTCTTCTCGGCCGCGCGTCCGAGCACGTTCCTGACGCTGGACAACGCGAGGGCCATCCTCGACGACTCGTCCGTCCTCTGCGTGCTCGCGGTCGGCATCACGGCCATCCTCGTCATCGGCGAGTTCGACCTGTCGATCGGCTTCGTGGCCGGGCTGGCCGGTGCCGCCGGCGTCTCGGCGATGGCGTTCCACGACCTGGGCACGGGCGCCGCGGTTGCGATCGCGATCGGGGCCGGCGCCGTCGCCGGGCTCGCGAGCGGTCTGGCGGTGGCATACGTGCGAATACCGTCATTCGTCGCCACGCTTGCTGTGGGCTCGATCGCCGCCGCGATCGAGCTCGCCGTGACGAAGACGGCCATCTTCGAGGGGCTGTCTCCCTCGTACGTTCAGATCGCGACCACGCGGATCGCCACGATCCCGCTGCGCGCGATCATCGCAGCGGGAGTCGCCATCCTCTTTCTGGTGCTGTTACGGGCGACGGTCTACGGTCGTCATGCCATGTCGGTAGGCGACAACGTTGCGGCCGCGCGATTTGCCGGCGTGCCGGTCGAGCGGATCCGTGTCACGGCCTTCGTCCTTGCCGGGTTGACCGCCGGGCTGGCGGCCGTCCTTGTCACCTCGTCGGCGGGCCAGTACTACCCGAACCTCGGCACCGGTTACCTGCTACCCGCGTACGCCGCGGCTTTCCTCGGGGCGTCGCTTGGCGGAGGGCTGCATTTCAACGTCCTCGGCAGCTACCTCGGCGTGCTCCTGCTCGACATGGTCTCCACGGGGCTGACGATGATGAATCAGCCGTCCTGGGTGGCGGCACTCGTGCAAGGAATCGTCCTGCTCGTCGCGGTAGCCGGGATCGCAATCCGCAGGGGAGGCGCAATTGGCCGCTGAGTCTCCCGCGTGGATCGAGACCGTCGAGCTGACGAAGCGTTACGGCGGCGTCCTCGCGCTCGACGGCGCCTCGCTCGGCGTCCGCGCAGGCGAGATCCGTGGTCTCGTCGGCGCGAACGGCGCCGGCAAGTCAACGCTCGTGAAATGTCTCACCGGAATGGTGCAGCCTTCCGCCGGAGCCGTGCTGGTCGACGGGCGGCCGCTGCCTCTCGGGCGGCCCGCGGAGTCGCTGCGGCGGGGCATCGTCTGCGTGCCGCAGGAGCTGACCGTTGCACCGACCATGACCGTCGCCGAGAACGTGATGCTCGGGCACGAACCGCGCGGACTGCTCGGCCGCTTGCGAGAGCGTGAGCTTCGTCGCAGCGCGCAGGTGGCGCTGTCGTCGCTGTCGTTCGATATTCCGGTGCAGGCCTCCGTCGCGCAGCTTCCCTTGATCGAGCAGCGTCTCGTCATGATCGCCCGCGCGCTGTCATACGGGCCGAGGCTCGCGATCTTCGACGAGCCAACCGCGACGCTGTCGCCGGTCGAGGCAGAGCGCCTGTTGGAGTCGATCCGGACGCTGGCCGGACGAGGCGTCTCGGTCCTCTATGTGTCGCACCAGCTAGGCGAGGTCGAGGACCTGTGTGAGGCAGTCACGGTGTTGCGCGACGGACGGGTTGCGGCTGAGCTTGGACGCGGGCAGAGCACACACCGCGTACTGGTTGAGCTGATCGCGACGGACCGCGCGGGGGATCGTGGCGGTCGCGCCGCTCGCGACGACCGGGCCGATCGCGAGGTCGTCCTCGACGCCCGCGACGTGAGCGGCGAGCGTCTGCGCGGAGTCAGCATGCTGGTGCAGTCCGGCGAGGTGGTGGGACTCGCCGGTCTCGCCGGCTCGGGGGCGCGCGAGCTCCTGTTGACGATCTGCGGCGCTATTCCGTTCGCGTCCGGCACGATCGAGGTGGCGGGGCGGCGCCTGCGCTCGGGCAGCACGGCGGACGCGGTCGCCGCCGGTGCAGGATTTCTCCCAGGCGATCGCAGCCTCGGAACGTTCCCCAACCACTCGGTCCGGCACAATGTCACCCTTCCGGCGCTCGCCCAGCATACGCGGGTTTTCTTCGTCGACTCCAGATCAGAACGGAGCGCGGTCGCGACGCTGCTCGCGCGCGTCGCTCTCCTTGCGGACCAGGAACAAACGATCTCCTCTCTCTCTGGCGGGAACCAACAGAAGGCTCTCGTAGCCCGTTGGATCGCGTCAGGCGCGCGCCTGCTCTTGCTCGACGACCCGACCGCCGGTGTCGACGTGGCTACGAGACCCGAGATCCACGCTCAGATCGAGAGCCTGGTTGCTTCCGGAGCGGCCATTCTGCTCGTCTCGACCGACGTCGACGAGCTAGCGAAGCTATCGGACCGCGTCGTCGTCTTCGAGCGAGGCTCGGTGACGGCGGAGCTGCGAGACGTGAACATGACACCGGCGCGGGTGCTGGGTGCGATGACCGGACGTATGCACGATGTCCTCGCCCCGACCTAGACCACGAGCAAGGAGGCAGAAATGACCGACGGCACAACGACAGAGGGACCACCGGTTCCTGTAGTCGCGGACGTCGCTCCCGAAGAGATTGCACCCAGTGTTTACGTCATCCCGGACGGGCGCGTCCCGCTCGTCCCGAATGTCGGGATCGTCGTCGGCGAACGCGCAGCGCTGGTCGTCGACACCGGGATGGGCCCGCGGAACGGGGCACGCGTGCTCGAGAAGGCACGGACGCTCACAGACCGGCCGCTATTGCTCACTCTCACGCATTTTCACCCGGAGCACGGCTTCGGTGCCCAGGTCTTCGAGCGCGAGGCGACGATCGTCTACAACCGCGAGCAGGCGGACGAGCTCAGGGAGAAGGGTCCGGGATACGTCGAGATGTTCCGCGGCTTCGGTGAAGGTGTTGCGGCGCAGCTCGAGGAAGTCGAACTCGTCGCGCCGCACATCGTGTACGAAGGAAGCACGAGTGTCGACCTCGGTGGCGTGACCGTCGAGCTCTCACACCATGGTCTCGCTCACACCCGGGGGGACCAGCTCGTCCTTGTGCGCGAACACGGCGTCCTGTTCACGGGCGACCTCGTAGAGACCCGGCTCTTCCCGATCTTTCCGTGGTTCCCGCCGCAGGACACGGACGTCAGCGGTCGTGGCTGGATTTCGCTGCTCGAGGTGATCGACCACTTGGACGCGGCCATCGTCGTCCCCGGCCACGGCGAGGTCGGCGGTCGGGAGCTCTCCGCCGCGGTGCTCGAATACATCCTTGATGTGCAGCAGCGCGTCCGCGACGCGGGTGACGCTGGCAGCGTCGAGGAGCTGAAGGCTGAGCTCGAGCCGCAGCTCCGCGAGCGGTACGACTGGGACGCACCCGAATGGATCGGGTTTGCGATCGAGTGCTTCTACACTGAGCTCCATGGCTGAGGCCCGCGACCGGACCTCCCGCGGGCGGGCCGCCTACGCAAGCCAGTTCGGGCTGCCCGAGAACGAGGCGGTTGAGCTGCTCGAGACGATCGTCGGCGAGCGGATGGCGGGGGAAGCCGTGCAGGCGGCCGGTGGGGCGTGGGTCGAGGACTGCCTCTCGCTACGTGATCGCAGCCTCGTCGTCGTGGCTGCGCTCGCCGCACAGGGCGGCGTGGAGGAGCGTCTCCGGACCCACGTTCGCTGGGCGCTCGAGCACGGCGTCACACCCGAAGAGCTCGACGCCGCTCTCGCGCTGCTCGCCGTCTACGTCGGCTACCCGCGAGCGTCGGTTGCGATGGAGGTGATCCAGGAGGTGCTGGGACGACGGCCGCCCGAGCCGACACGCGAATAGGCATTGGAGACTGCTGCTCGTGAGAAGATCGCCCTGATGGCGCAGCCGTTTCGCATCGGGGTGATGCAACTGACCATGGAGCCGCTCGAGGAGATGCTCGAGTCGGCACGCGTCATGGACCGGGCGGGCCTGGACACGATCTGGCTTGCAGAGGCCTACCCCTGGTGGCGGAAGCACGGGATGGAGGCGCGCTCCTCCACCGTCGTTTCCGGCCTGATCGCGAAGGCGACGGAGCGCCTGACTGTTGGCTGGGGAATCATCTCGCCGTTCACGCGTCACCCGGTGCAGGTCGCGATGGATGCGCGTGTCGTGCAGGAGGCTGCGGGGCCGGAGCGGTTCCTGCTCGGTTTCGGGACCTCGAAGATCTTTCTCAACAACGCGCGGCTGAACGGCAAGCGAACCCTTGGCCCGATGCGTGACGCCGTCGCGATCGTCCGTGGCGTTCTCTCGGGCGAGCCCTTCACGTACGAGGGGGACACCTGGAGCGCCGACGTTCCGGGTCTCCAGGCTGAAGCAGAGACGCCCCGCGTCGTGCCGCCCGTGTACGTCGCCGCAACTGCCCCGAAGATGCAGGCGCTCGCCGGCGAGATCGCCGACGGTTGCCTGACGCCGTCGATCACGACCCCGGCCTTCGTTCGCTACACGCGCGAAAACGTCGCCGCCGACATCGATATCGGCTGCACGGTCGTCGCGTCGATCCATGCCACCGATCGCGACGCCGGTCGCGACGGCGCGCGGGAGATCGCGGGCATGTACCTCGCGAACAAGGTGCAGAACATCAAGGGAGCAGCCGACACGCTGCTCGACCTTGCCGGGCTGACCCAGGACGAGATCCGACCCGTGGCCGACGCGATGGAGCAGGGCGGACGGCTCGCGGCGAAGGCGAAGGTGACCGACGAGATCCTCGACAAATGCAAGCCGATCGCCGGCACTCCCGCCGACTGCATCGCTGCGATCGAGGAATACCGCGAGGCCGGGTGCACGCACGTGATGCTCGAGCTCTGGGGCGATCGCCGGCACGAGCAGATCGAGCTGTTCGGCAAGGAGGTGCTGCCACATTTCCGTTGAGATCGACGCCGACCGGCTGGTCGCTCTCGCGGTGGCTCTCGTCTCGGTGCCTAGCCCAACCGGCGACGAGCAGGCGATTGGGGAGCGGGTTCAGGACGAGCTCGCCGACATGGGGCTCCAGGTGCAGTGGCAGGAAGTGGAGGCTGGTCGCCCGAACGTCGTCGGACTCTGGGAGGGCGTCGGTGGCGGGAAGTCGCTCATGTTCAACGGCCACATGGACACGTCCTACTCTGGGCAGGAGCCTTGGCTGGCCGGCATCCGCGGCTTCCAACCCGACGGGTTCGTGAAGGACGGCCGCGTCTACGGCCTCGGCATCTCGAACATGAAGGGTGCGCTGGCCTGCTACATGGAGGCGGTGCGTGCGTTGCGAGACGCGGGGGTGCGCTTGCGCGGCGACGTCATGATCGCCTGCGTTGCCGGAGAGATCGAGAAGACGCAGTGGCATCCCGACTTCGTCGGAAGCGAGTACCGCGGCTATGCGTCCGGGTCACGCTTCCTCACGTCGCACGGCGCAGTGACCGACATGTGCATCCTGGGCGAGCCAACCGAGCAGAAGATCGTCTTGGGCCACTATGGCTCGGTCTGGATGCGGATCTCGACCAGCGGGCCATTCATCCACACCGCGTTCAGCAAAGGTCGACGGAACGAGAATGCGATCGTACGAATGCGTGACGTGCTCGACGCGGTGCTGGAGTTCGCACCTGAATGGGAGGAGCGAACGTCGTATGGAGGGAAGCAAGGGATCGTTAACATCGGCGCGATCAGCGGTGGCTTCGCCTGGCGCGTTTCCCGCACACCACATCGGACCGACCTCTTCGTCGACTTCCGCGTCCCACCAACGATGCCGATGGCGGAAGCACGTGCCGCTTTAGGCGACTTCGCCCGTGGCCTCCGTGAGCGCTTCCCTGACCGTGAGATCGAGTCGGAGATCTACGTCACTGCGCCGGGCTCGGAGATCGCGGAGGACCACCCTCTGATCGGCGCGATCGACGACGCGCACGCAGAGGTCTTCGGCGAGAAGCCGGAACGCGACACGGTGCACTGGTTCTCGGACGCATCCGCGCTGACGCGCTACGGGATCGAGAGCGTGAACTACGGCACGTCGAGCGGCCTTCCCGATCCGGTGCTCGGCGAGAACCTCGACGTCGACGGCTTGGTGAAGATCGCGCAGGTGTATGCCCTCGTGGCCCAGCGTGTCTGCGGGGTTGCATGAAGAGCCTCGATGCATTCCTGCCGGCGTACGAGTTCTCGACGCGGCATACGGTCTCGGTCACGGTTGATCCGGTCCGGGCCGACCGGGCGCTGCGTGAGGTGACGTTCAAGGAGGTTCCGCTCGTGCGCGCGCTGCTGCTGGCGCGTGGCCTCGGTCTACGGAGGGCGGAGGATATGGTCCTCGCGACGATGGTCCCGCGCGCGACCATTCTCGAGGACGTGCCGGGCGAGGGGCTCGTCCTGACGTTGAGCGGTCAATTCTGGCGTCTGCGCGGCCGAGGGCCTGAGCCTCCGGCCACGGCGGTGATCGACTTTCGCGCGCTGCCGGGGAGCCTGGCGACCGAGACGCGCGTGCACGTCCGCGATGCGGTTTCGCGGAGAAAGTTCGGGCACTACTGGCGCGTCGTCCGTCCGTTCAGCGGGCTCATTCGGATGGTCGTGCTGCGAGCCGCGAAGCGACGCGCGGAGGCTGCGTGATCGTGCACGATCCCTACGCCCTCCCCGACGGCCTGCCGGTTCCCGTTGACGATGGAGCCGCCGACCACCTGACCGGCAGCGAGCTTCCCGATCTCGTGCTGCCGTCTTCGCAAGGCGCCGTCAACGTGCGGGACTTCGAGGTGCTCTACGTCTATCCGTGCGCCGGGCGGCCGGGGCGGGAGCTGCCGCCCGGCTGGGACGACATTCCGGGAGCCCGGGGCTGCACACCGCAGTCCTGCGCATTCCGGGACCACAGCGCGGAGCTGGCGCTGCTCGGGGCATGCGTAGCCGGCCTGAGCGCCCAGAGCCTCGACGACCAGATCGAGTTCGCCGAGCGCAATCGGATGCCGTTTCCCGTCATCAGCGACGAGTGGCTCGACCTGGCGCGTGATCCGGGGCTTCCGACCTTCGACGTCGAAGGCCTGACGCTCTACAAGCGCCTGGCTCTGATTGCCGAGCGAGGCCGGATTGTCAAGGTCTTCTATCCGGTGTTTCCTCCGGATCGGAATGCTCAGGATGTCATCGACTGGCTGGTAGCTCGGTGAAGCTCGTCACATTTGACGACGGGCGCGTCGGCGAGCTGCGCGACCGAACGGTCGTCGAGCTCGACGTACCGTCGATGAGGGACTACTTCGAACGAGCCGGAGACGTGCGCCCGACGGGTGAAGAGCCTGCGTTCGAAGCCGTCAACCTGCGCGCGCCGATCATTCCGAAGAAGTTCATCCACACGGCCGGTAACTTCCGCGAGCACGAGGAGGAGTCGAAGCGAGTCGGCTGGTCGCACGAGATCGCGCCCTGGATCGTCTTCTTTCAGAACGTCGACGCGATCGTCGGCCCCGACGAGCCGATCGTCTATCCGGAGCACCTGACCGAGGAGCTCGACTACGAGCTCGAGCTGGCTGTCGTGGTCTCGAAGTCCGGCAAGTGGTTCGGCCCGGAGGAAGCAGCGGACTACATCGGCGGCTACGTGATCTTCAACGACATCACGGCGCGCGACATCCAGCGCCGCGAGATGCGGTCCGGCGTGTTCTCCTTCTGTAAGGGCATCGACACGTTCTGCCCGCTCGGGCCGTGGATCGTCACACCCGACGAGATCGGCGATCCGCACGATCTGCGCATGGAGCTGCGTGTCAACGGTGAGTCGCGGCAGGAGTCGCACAGTGGGAACATGTCCGTGACGATCCCGGAGATCCTGTCGCACTACTCGCCGCTCGGGTATTCGGCCGGCGACGTCGTCTCGACCGGCACTGTCAGTGGGGTGGCGGGCTTCAGCGAGGACGCGGCGTCGCTCTACCTCAAGCCCGGCGATGTGATCGAGGCCGAGATCGAGAAGATTGGCGTCCTCCGCAACCCGGTCGTCTCATGGCAGGACGCCCATGGTGAGCCGGCACCGCCGCGCCTCTCCTCGTGAGCTGGCCGCGCGACGACGCCAAGCTCGAGCGCGTCCAGGCGCTGATGGCGGCGGAAGGGCTGGATGCGCTCGTCGTCAGGGCGCCGGACAACGTTCTCTATCTGACGAACTTCTGGGGGATGAAAGGTTACGACGCCGCGGTCTTCCCGCGCGAGGGGCCGCCGGTGCTGATCACGATCGAGCCATCCGCCGCCGATGCGGCCGCGAACGCGTGGACAACGGGTGTCGTGCTCGTGCCCGGATACGACCCGGACGACCCGCGGCCGCCACTCTCGCGCACGCTCGAGGCCGTCCAGGAGGCCGCCAGGCCTTACGAGAACGTGGGCCTCGAGCTCTCCCTTGGCACCCAGGCCTCCGACCGGATGGTGGGCGAGCCGACGACCTTCACCAAGGCCTGGTTCGACGCCTTCCCACAGGCTGCCGATGCCACGGCGCTCCTTGCGCGCGCGCGTGCACTCAAGACGGAGCAGGAAATCCAGCGCATGCGCCTCGCCAACGAGATCGCGGCGGCGGCGATGGAGCACGTGGCCGCCGACCTGGAGCCGGGGATGAAGGAGAGCGAGGCAGCTGCACTCTGGGCGGGTTTCGTGCACGGCGAGGGGACCGGCTGGAAGGGACAGGTGGAGCTGGCGCTCGGTTTCTCGCTCGTCTGGGCGGGCCCCGGCATCCGCACGTTCACCGCAACGGGCCACAGACCTGTGTCCGAGCATGAGCCGACGCTCTTCGAGATCTGGGTCTGCGCCGACGGCTACTGGTGCGACCACACCAAGAACGTGTGCCCCGGAAAGCTCGATTCTCGATACGACGAGTTGCTCAACGTCTTGCTCGACGTCTACGGACGCGCACTCGACCACTGCCGTCCCGGCGCGGGGCTGGCTGAGCTCGACGTCTTGATCCGCGAGGGCCTTGCGGCAGCGGGCTACCCCGGTCAGCCGTCGCATCCGATAGCACACGGCGTCGGCGCGCGTGCACATGAGCCGCCCTATGCGCATCAGGCCGGAACCGGCACGATCGAGGAAGGAATGGTGCTCGCGATCGAGCCCGGCGCGTACTGGCAGGGCGGAGGCGGCCTGCGCATCGAGGACAACTTCCTCATCACTGCCGACGGTCCCGAGAAATTGTCCAGCTACCCGGACGACTTTAGGTGACCCTGATGACCTTCTGGACCGGGGAGCTCAACGATCCGCATCGCTTCGACGCGCACGTCGGCTTCTACGACACGACGCTGCGTGACGGCGAGCAGACCGTCGGCGTCGTGCTCAGTCCCGAGGACAAGCTGGAGCTCGCGCGCGGTCTCGACGACCTCGGGATCGAACGCATCGAAGCCGGTTTCCCTCGGGTCTCGAAAGACGACTGGCACGCGGTGGAGCTCATTCGCGACGCGGGCTTGAACGCCGAGGTCTGGGGCTTCTCGCGCGCAGTTGACGCGGACGTCAAGGCCCTCGTCGAGCTCGGCGTCCAGGCGAGCGTGATCGAATCACCAATCTCCGACCTGAAGCTGGCAGCGCTCGGAGTCGATCGCGAGGCGATGCTCGAGAGGATCGTCTACGCGATCTCGTTCGCGGTGGAACAAGGCGTGACAGTTGCCTTCTTCGGCGTTGACGGCACGCGTGCAGACCCAGGGTATTTCGAGACCGTCTACAAGACTGCGATCGAAGCGGGCGCGCAAGAGGCGGTCGTCGTCGACACGATCGGGATCGCCAGTCCCGAAGCGGCAGCCGACCTGGTCGGACGCACGAAGGAGTGGCTGGGCAACGACGTGCCGGTCCACTTTCACGGTCACAACGACTTCGGCCTCGCCACCGCAGCCGCTCTCGCTGCGGTGCGTGCCGGCGCGAGCTGGATCCAAGGAACCGTGAACGGCATGGGCGAGCGGGCCGGCAACGCGAACCTTCCCGAGATCGCGCTGGCGCTGCGAGGGCTCTACGGCGTCGACACCAACCTCCGCCTCGACAAGGCACGCGCCTTCTCGGAGCACTTGCGCGAGCTTTCGGGCTACGAGCTCGAGCCGTTCAAGCCGCTGGTCGGCGACAACCTCTTCCGCCGGGAGTCGGGTGCAGTCGCGAGCCAGTTCCACGATCCACCGGCAATCGAGCCGTACTCGTCTGAGCTCGTCGCCGCGAGGCGCAGCATCGTGCTCGGCAAGAAGAGCGGCATCGACTCGGTCCGCATCAAGGCCGACGAGCTCGGGCTCGATCTGTCCGAAGACGCGCAGCGCGATCTGCTCGCCCGCGTCAAGGAGCTTGGAACGAGGAAGCGCGGGCTCGTCACCGACGATGAGTTCCGTGAGCTCGCGCGTGGCTGACTACGACGCCGTCCTGGTCGGCAGCGGCATCAACTCGCTCGCATGCGCGGCCTTTCTGTCTCGCTCCGGCTGGCGCGTCGCCGTCCTCGAGCGCGAGTCGGAGCTGGGCGGGGCGGTGCGGACGGCCGAGCTCACCGAGCCGGGCTTCCACCATGACGTGTTCAGCGCGTGGCATCCGCTCTGGGTCGGCGGCCCGGCACATGCAGAGCTCGGCGCCGCTCTCGCCGAGCGCGGCCTCGAGTACCTCAATACCGAGCACCCGACCGGCACGGTGCTCCCGGACGGCACGAGCGCGTTCCTCACGACGAACACCGACGCAAATGCAGCGGAGCTCGAGCGTCATGCCTCAGGTGACGGCGAGTCGTGGAGAGAGACGATCGCGGCCATCGGTGCGCAGGCGGAGCTCGTCTTCGGCGTGCTGGGCAGCGAGCTCTGGTCGCCCGCCGGACTGAGTCTCGGCGTGAAGGCCTATCGCCGTCTTGGACGCCGCCGTCTCGCGGAGTTCGGCGCCGAGGTCGTCCAGAGCAGCCGGGACTGGCTGACGACGACGTTCGGGTCGGAGGCCGCGCACGGGCTCCTGGCGCCTTGGGTTCTCCACACGGGACTCGGACCCGATGGGGCCGCGTCGGGATTCATGACCCGCGTGATCGCCTTCGCGATCGAAGCCGGCGGCATGCCGGTTCCGCGCGGCGGCGGCGCGCGGCTCGTCGATGCGCTCGTCCGCCTGATCCGAGATCACGGTGGGGTCTGCGAGACCGGCCATGACGTGGAGCGAGTTCTCGTCAAAGGCGGTCGTGCCACCGGAGTCCGGCTTGTCGGCGGCGACACCGCCGGAGCCGAGCGTGCAGTCATCTGCAGCGTCACGCCCACGCAGCTCTACGGGCGCCTGCTCGATCCCGCTGATGTTCCGGCCGGGGTAGCCGAGGCTGCGAGACGTTTCCGTTTCGGCCGCTGCGACATGCAGATTCACTTCGCCTTGTCGGAGCCGCCGCGGTGGGAAGGTGACGAACGTCTCGGCAAGACCGCGATCGTTCATCTTACGCCCGGGCTCGACGCAGTCTCACGAGCGGTGAATGAGGCAGACCGTGGTCTGCTGCCGGCCGAGGCAACGGTCGTCGTCGGGCAGCCGCTTGCAATCGACGACTCGCGTGCGCCGGCGGGCAAAGGCATCCTCTGGATCCAGCTGCAGGAACTACCGTGGCAGGTGAAAGGCGACGCGGCAGGGGAGCTCGACGTCGGGAACGGCACGTGGGACGAGTCTCTCCGCGAGCGGTATGCCGACAGAATCCAGGCGCGGATCGCCCGACACGTTTCGAACCTCGAGTCCTCGATCCTGCGCCGTGTCGTGCTGTCGCCGGCCGATCTCCAAAAGGCAAACATCAATCTCGAGCGCGGCGACCCGTACTCGGGCTCGCTGGCGCTCGACCAGAACTTCCTCTGGCGACCGTTCGCCCGCCAGCCCGGGCACCGTACCCCGGTCGACCGCCTCTTCCACATCGGCGCGAGCACGTGGCCGGGCCCGGGGCTCGGTGCGGGCTCCGGGACCCTGGTGGCGAAGGCCCTCCTGCAGCCCCCGGCGGCGCAGCGGCTCGTCGGGCGGCTCAGCGCGTTTCTGCGGCCGGGACAGGCGTAGAATCGCCTGCATCCGGCCACGTTTCTCGATCTCGCAGATCACGACCCTGACATCGACGTTCGCGGCGGATGTTCGCGCCTACGCGGCCGCAGGCGTGGACGGCATCGGCGTGTGGGAGATCAAGCTCCCGGACGGAGGTGACGCGGAGGCGCTCGAGCAACTCGAGACGAGTGGCCTCGGGTCGGCCGCGGCGATTCCGGCGGTGCCGTCGATCCTGCCGCTGCCGCTGATGGAAGGTCCGGAGGAGCCGCAGCAGCGGATCGAGGCGATCTGCGTGTCGCTACATCGTCTCGCCCCGTTCAAGCCCAGCGGTGTCGTTTGCCTGACGGGGCCGGGCGACGATCGCAACACCGTCGTGGAGGGCCTGCGCACGATCGGGGGCGAAGCTGCGCGTGTGGGCGTGCGCGTCGGCCTGGAGCCGGTCAACCGCATCGGCGGGGAGGACTGGACGATGATCTCTTCCCTCTCGGAGGCCGTCGAGCTCCTCGAGGACGCCGACTGCCCTGCGCTCGGGATCCAGTTCGACAGCTGGCACGTCTGGAACACACCCGACGTTATCGAGGACATCGAGAGGTATTCAGATCTTTTCGTCGGTGTTCACATCGCCGACTGGAGCGGGGCGACTCGCGGCTGGTGCGACCGTGTGCTGCCGGGGGACGGTGTCGCGGACCTACCGCAAATCCTGGGTGCGCTCGAACGCGCAGGTTGGGACGGCTACTACGACCTCGAGATCTTCTCGGACAACGGCACGTTCGGGGACGCGTGGCCAGGCTCGCTCTGGGACGTGCCGACTGATGAGCTCGTTCGGAGCGGGAAGGACGCGTTCGAACGCGCGTGGGAAGCGCGAATCCGAACGCCGCTTGACCAGGTATCGCCCGGTGCCGTGTAATCACAAATGAGGACGACCCCAAGAGGAGGGACTAGATGAGAGTTCGTGGGAGGTGGGCGTTCGTCACTGTTGCGTTGCTGGCGCTCGTCCTGATCGGGAGCGCGCTCGCGGCGACGGCGGGGCACCGCACCGCACAGGCGAAGGCGCCGATCATCATCGGTTGGGCATTTGACGGGAAAGGCAACATGGCACCGTTCGATGGCCCTGCTCTGGCCGCGGCGAAGCTGCGCGTCAACCAGGTGAACGCGAAGGGCGGCGTCAACGGTCGCAAGCTGCAGATCCGTACCTGCGACACGCAGAGCAACAATCTCGCGACGGCGAAGGCGTGTGCGCTGCGCCTGATCGGCCAGAAGGCGAACGTCCTCTTCACGACGTGTGACGTCGACCTCGCTGCCCCGGTCGTGCGGGCGGCCATCGACCGCGGCATACTCGCGATCGCGCCCTGCATCGGTACGGATCAGATGGGGCCGAAGCGGTTCGGCGCCAAAGGGCGTCTCGCCTTCAGCTTCGGGAACGTGGCGCAGGACGAGGGATCCGCCATGGCCCAGTACGCGTGGAGCAAAGGGTGGAGGACGGCTGCGCTCGCCACGGATACGGTGATCGTGTACTTCAGGAACGTCATTCAGGCGTTCGAGGTTCGCTTCAAGCAGCTGGGCGGACGGATTCTCGCCAAGGAGACGTATCAGTCCCTTGGCGGCACCAACGTCCAGAACGCCGTCAGCCGCCTCAACGGCGTCAAGGCGGGGGTGTACGTGACGTCTACGGCCGGCGCGTTCGGCGCCCTGTCGACGTTCGTATCGGGGCTGCGCTCCCTCGGCAACAACACGCCGATCCTGAACTCGTGGGCAGGTGATGGCACCTACTGGCTGCCGACGAATCCGAAGGTGACGAACTACTGGTTCGTCACGTTCGCTTCCTCTTTCGGCGACGACCCGAGTCCGGCCATCAACAAGCTTGCGAAGCAGGTGAAGGCCGGAACTGGTGGCTTCATCACCGGCCCGTCGGCGATCGACGGTCTCGTCACCGCGATCAAGCGTGCCAACGGGTCGACGAAAGGAGCTGCACTGTCGAACGTGATGGAGCACTTCAAGAATGTCCCCACCATCTCGGGGAACATCAGCTTCTCCGCAAAGCTCCACACGGTGTTCGGGCGGAGGTATCGCGTCATCCGGATCGAGGACAACGTGCCAAAGGTCGTCGGTACGGTCGTGGCCAAGGTCGTACCGAAGATCTAGGCCGGCTTGCCGGAAGCGAGCGGCGGCGAAACGACGAGGAGGCCCGGAGACACACTCCGGGCCTCCTCCGTGTCGCGGTCCTTCGAGGGCGTGCATGCCCTGCGCGATGTCACGCTCGAGTTGCGGAGGCGGGAGGTCTTGGGCTTGATCGGCCCGAACGGGGCGGGCAAATCAACGCTCGTGAACCTGCTGAGCGGCTTCGATCGCCCGAGCGCAGGGACCGTCGAGCTCGAGGGCCATGACGTGACGCGCTGGAGCCCGAGCCGGCGGGGAAGGCACGGGCTGGCCAGGACCTTTCAGCACAGCCATGCCTTCCGGTCGCTGTCGGTGCAGGAGAACGTCGAGGTTGCGGCGCTGGGTGTCGGCACGCCCGCCCGCGAAGCACGAACGCGGGCCGTGGGGTTGCTCGAAATGCTCGGCCTCACCGCGCATGCCGACGCTCGGGCAGCCACGCTCGCGCAGGGTGACGAACGACGCCTGGGCGTCGCCCGAGCTCTCGCGACGAATCCGCGCTTCGTCCTCCTCGACGAGCCCGCGGCCGGCCTGCCGGAGGCCGAGATTCCCGAGCTTGCCGATGCGGTCCGTTCGGTCCGGGACGAGCACGACGCGGGCGTGCTCCTGATCGACCACAACATGGCGCTGATCATGGAGATCTGCGACCGGATCTACGTGCTCGACCAGGGACGGGCGCTCGCCGAAGGAACGCCGCAGGAGATTCGCGGCAATCTCGACGTCACGGCGGCCTACCTGGGCGAGAGCGCCGTGCAGGAAGAAATATGAGCACTCCTGCGCTCGCCGTCGAAGATCTCGAGGTTCGGCACGGTGCCGTGACGGCGGTTCGTGGTCTCTCCTTCGAGGTCGGCCGCGGTGAGATCGTCGGCTTGATCGGGCCGAACGGTGCGGGAAAATCGTCGACGCTGCACGCCATCATGGGTGCGGTTCGCCCGGTCGGCGGCGACGTGCGGGTCAACGGGATCTCCGTGGTCGGCCGACGCCCCGAAGACGTGGCGCGACGGGGAGTCGCGCTGGTGCCGGAAGGGAGGCGCATCTTCGCCGAACTGACGGTGGAGGAGAATCTTCGGCTCGGGCTGGCCGGGCGACGCAGTCGAGACGGCGTCGCCGAGGACATGAGACAGGTCTACGACCTGTTTCCCGTCGTCGAGGAAGCTCGCCGCCGAAAAGCAGGGACGCTCTCGGGCGGCCAGCAGCAGCAGCTTGCGATCGCGCGGGCGCTGGTCGCGGATCCCGAGGTCCTGCTCCTCGACGAGCCTTCGCTCGGCCTTGCGCCACGCGTGGTCGACCTCGTCTTCGAGGCGCTCGCCGACATCCGCGAGCGTGGGCTCGCGATCCTGCTCGTCGAGCAGCGGGCGCAACGCACGGTTGCGTTCGCAGACCGCTCGCATGTCCTTTCGAAGGGGCAGTTGCGGCTGACTCTCGGGCCCGAGTCGGCAGAAGACACCGACGCGCTGGTGAGCGCCTATCTCGCATGAACGTCGCTCGCCTTCGGCTCGCTCCCGTGAGGGAAACCATGTTTCCCTCACGAGCACCCTTCTTCAAGGGTCGCCTCAGCCCTCGCGCCGCTGAGATCGCCGCGAGGGCTGAGGAGAAGGAGGGGGGAAACCTCCCGGTTTCCCCTTACGCCCCTTCCACCGCTCATCGGCCGAAAGGCAGCCGATGAGCGTCGCCGTCCTCGGCATCGACTGGCAGACGCTCGCCGACGCGGTCGGTCTGGGCGCGATCTATGCGCTGATGGCCGTCGGCATCGGTCTTGTCTTCGGGGTTCTGCGGCTCGTCAACTTCGCCTACGGGCAGCTCGTGATGGCCGGCGCGTACGCGCTCGCCTTCGCCTCTGAGCGAGGTTGGCCCGTCTCCGTGGGCATCGTCCTCTGCTTCGCAGTCGTTCTCATGCTCTCGCTGCTCATGGACCGGATCGTCTTCCGGCCGTTGCGCGCGCAATCGCCTGCCGTGATGCTCGTCGCGACATTCGCAGTCGCGTTCCTCTTGCAGAGCATCGCATTGCTGTGGTTCGGTCCGCTCGGGAAGATCTCCGCGTCACTCGCGACGTTGAACCAGCCGGTGACGATCTCCGGCGTCGACATTCGCAAGATCGCGATCGTCGCAACGGTTCTGGCGGCAGCTTGTTTGCTGGTCCTCGTCCTGTTGCTCGGACGCACGCGCGTCGGGCTGCACATGCGTGCCGCGGCGATGGACTTCCGAACGGCGGAGCTGCTCGGCGTGCGGGCAGGGCGTGTGATCGGCGCCGCCGTGCTGATCTCGGGCTTGCTCGCAGCCGTCGTGGCGGTGATGCTCACCGTGCAGACACCTCTCGTCACTCCGGACTTCGCGCTCCGGGACACGATCCTCGTCCTCGCGGGCGTCGTGCTCGGTGGCATGAACCGTCTCGTGCCTGCGACCCTCGGCGGTTTCGCGATCGGTTTCGCGTCCGGGCTGCTCGGAGGTGCGCTGCCTACCGACCAGAGTCAGTACCTGCCCTCGTTCCTGTTCGCGGCAGTCATCCTCGTCCTACTGATCCGACCGGGCGGGCTCTTCACGCGTGAGGGCCAGCAGGCGGTAGAGCGGGTATGAAGCGCGCGGACCCGGTCATTCAGCTGCTCGCACCGATCGCTCTCGTCGCCCTCGCTGCGCTCGTCGGGACGATCGTCTCGACATCCACGGAGACCTACGTGATCAACGCGCTCGTGAACGTCGCGATCGTCGTCGCACTCTACGTCTTCATCGGGAATTCCGGCGTCCTCTCGTTCGGCCACATCAGCTTCGTCGCCGTCGGGGCGTGGGCCGCCGGTGTCCTCTCGATGCCGGTGGAGGAGAAGCCCGCGATCATGCCGAACCTTGCGAGCCTCCTCGGCGACCACACGATCGGCAATATCTGGTCGCTCGCGCTCGCGGCCGCCGTCGGTGCCGCCTTCGCGCTCGTCGTCGGTCTCCCGCTGATGCGCCTCTCCGGCCTCGGCGCGGGGATCGCGACTTTCGGCGTCCTCGAGATCACCCACAACGTCCTGCGTTACTGGGAGAAGATCGGGCCGGGTCTGAACACGTTCTCCGCAGTCCCCGAGACGACCGGGCTGCTGCAAGCCTCGCTCGGGGCTGTCCTCGCCGTAGTCGTTGCCTTCGCGTACAAGCGAAGCCGGTTCGGCAGGCTTCTCAGCGCGACGCGCGAAGACGTGGCCGCGGCTCGCGCGGTCGGAGTGTCCGTCTACCGCCAGCGGCTGATCGCATTCGCGCTCTCCGGCGCGCTGGCCGGTTTCGCGGGCGGGCTCTATGTCCACCAACTCCCGGTGAACACCGAGTCCGTGTATCTGAACCTCACCTTCCTCACGCTCGCGATGCTCGTGATCGGCGGGGCGACGAGCCTCTGGGGCGCAGTGGTCGGAGCGCTCGCCGTCAGCGCCGTCGACTCGTTCCTGGCGGAGGCCGAGAGCGGGATTCACGTGCTCGGACTGTCGCTCGACCTTCCGGCGGGGACGCGGATCGTGGTCGTCGGGGCGCTCATGGCCCTCGTGTTGATCCTCCGCCCGGCAGGGCTGACGGGTGGCCGGGAGCTCTCGCTCCGGCAGCGCCGACCCCTGCGGGTTCTGACAAAGTTCGCAAGGTGACCGATCGAAAGCTCGAACAACTGAAGCAACGGCTGGCCGAGACCGAGGACCTGACGAAGGCCGCCACCCTGCTCTTCTGGGATCAGCGCGTGATGATGCCCCCGGGCGGCGCAGAGGCCCGCGCGGAGGCGAGCGCGACGGTCTCGCGGCTGGCGCAGGAGCGTTTCGTCGCGGACGACGTCGGACGTCTCCTCGAAGACCTGCGCGGCCTGGAGGAGACCTCGGATTACGACTCCTTCGAAGCCAGTCTCATCCGCGTTACGAGGCGCGACTACGAGAAGGCGACACGCGTCCCGCCCGAGCTTGTCGGGGAGATGAGCCGCGCGTCGACGCTTGCCCTCTCCGCGTGGGGACCGGCGAAAGAGGAGTCGAACTTCGAAGCACTGCGGTCGCATCTCGAGAAGAATCTGGAGCTGCGCCACCGCTACGTCGAGTGCTTCGACCCGCCCGACGAGACGTACGACATCCTCCTCGACAACTTCGAGCCGAACATGAAGACGGCAGAGGTGCGGGAGATCTTCGACGAGCTCAAGGAAAACCTCGTGCCGCTGATCAAGGAGATCGCGGAGGCGGGGGAGATCGACGACTCGTTCCTCAACGGGAAGTTCGGCGAAGAAGCTCAGCGGAGGCTGAGCCTCGACGTACTGCAACGCTTTGGTTACACCGAGGACGAATGGCGGCTCGACCAGACGCCGCACCCCTTCATGTGCACCCCGGGCCACCGAGACATTCGGCTGACGACGAACTACAGGCCGGACGACCTCAGCTCGCTTTTCAGCACAATGCACGAGTTCGGGCACGGCATCTACGAGTGGGGAGTCGACGAGTCACTCGTGAGGACGCCACTCCACTCAGGAGTGTCGCTCGGCCTGCACGAGTCTCAGAGCAGAACGTGGGAGAACCTCGTCGGGCGGAGCCGCTCGTTCTGGCGGTACTTCTACCCGCGGCTGCAGGAGACCTTCCCGGCGCAGCTGGGCCCGGTCGATGAGGAAGCCTTCTATCGCGCGGTGAACAAGGTGCAGCCCTCGCTCATCCGCATCGACGCCGACGAGGTGACCTACAACCTGCACATCATCCTGCGCTTCGAGCTGGAGCAGGACCTGATCGACGGCCGGATCGCCGTTGCGGACCTGCCGGAGGCCTGGAACGCGCGGATGCACGAATATCTCGGAGTCGAGGTTCCCGACGACGCGCACGGCGTGCTCCAGGACATGCACTGGGCGGGCGGCGGGTTCGGGTATTTCCCGACCTACGCGCTCGGCAACGTGATCTCGGTGCAGATCTGGGAGCGGGCGAAGGAAGACCTCGGGGATCTCGACGAGCGCTTCGAGCAGGGTGAGTTCGGCGAACTGCGCGAGTGGTTGCGCGAGCACCTCTACAGGCTGGGCCGCAAGTTCACCCCGCAAGAGACGATCGAGCGCGTCACCGGCAGCCCCATCGACGCAAAACCGTACGTGCGCTATCTGCGCGAGAAGCTCGCCCCCCAGGCCGTTTGACCGTTGCAACGGAATCGCCGCTGCTCGCGCGGCTGAAGGCCGTCCTCGCGGAGAACGCGGATCTCTATCACGCCCAGCAGATCCTCGAATGGGACGCGCGGGTGTCGATGCCTCATGCGGGGGCCGCGGCCCGCGCAGACGTGGCGTCGACGGTGACGCAACTCGCGCACGGGCGCTTCGTCTCGGACGAGGTCGGAAAGCTGTTGGATGACCTGGACGCTGCAGGCCCCGATCCCGACTCGGTCGAAGGAGCGTTGATACGGATCACGCGGCGCGAGTGGGAGCGCGCCGCCCGGATCCCATCGGAGCTGGCCGGCGAGATGGTGCAGGTCAGCGGAGTGGCGGTGGCCGCGTGGGACGAGGCAAAGGCTGCGTCGGACTTCGAGTCCTTCAGCCCGCATCTCGAGCGTCAACTCGAGCTCAAGCGCCGCTATGTCGCGTGCTTTCCCGAGACGGAGGAGCCGTACGACGTTCTCCTCGATGAGTACGAGGAAGGGCTCACGACGGCTCAGGTCGAGGAGATCTTCGGGCGCCTGGAAGGTGAGCTCGTGAAGCTCGTCGACCGGCATCGAGAGGATTCGGTCGAAGAGATCGCGGGCCCGTATCCGGTTGAGCGCCAGCAGGAAGCAGGGCGCCTCGTGCTGGAAGCGTTTGGCTATGACCCGGAGTCCTGGCGGCTCGACGAGACGCCGCACCCGTTTGCCGCGAAACCCGGCGTCGGCGACATCCGTCTGACGACCCACACAGACGAGAGGGACCTCACCTCGCTGTTCTCGACGATGCACGAATTCGGGCACGGCGTCTACGAGTTCGACATCGACCCTTCGTTAGCCCGCACGCCGCTAGGCCGGGGGACGTCGAGCGCAATACACGAATCGCAGAGCCGGACCTGGGAGAACCTGGTCGGGCGAAGCCGAGGGTTTTGGCGCTGGTTCTACCCGCAGCTGCAGGGCCTCTTCCCCGACGCACTGGGCGGTGTCGACGAGGGCTCGTTCGTGAGTTCGGTGAGCGCTGTGCGGGCCGGCCTGATCCGAGGCGATGCGGACGAGGTCACCTACGGGCTCCACATCATCCTGCGGTTCGAGCTCGAACGCGAGCTCCTCGCCGGCACCGTCGCGGTGCGCGAACTGCCGGAGGTCTGGAACGCGCGCATGAAGGAGTCCCTGGGCGTGGAGGTTCCCGACGATGCGCGGGGCGTGCTTCAAGACATGCACTGGGCGGGCGGTCTGTTCGGGTACTTCCCGACGTACCAGCTCGGCAATGTCATCTCGGTGCAGGTCTGGGACCGCGCGCGCGCGGAGCTCGGGGATCTCGAGGAGCAGTTCGCCCGCGGTGAATTTTCTCCGCTGCGCCAGTGGTTGAGCGAGCAGGTCTACCGCCACGGCAGCAGATACCGGCCGTCTGAGCTGCTGCGACACGTGACCGGGTCCGACATCGATCCCGAGCCGTACCTGAGATACCTCCACGCGAAGTTCGCGTGAGAGCCTGCGTCATCGGTGCGGGCGCGATCGGCAGCCTCTTTGCGGCCCATCTTTCGAGGGTCGCCGACGTGTTCGTGCTTACACGTCGCCAGGAGCATGCGCAGGGATTGAACGACCAGGGGCTTCGGGTCAGCGGCAAGCACGACTTCACGGCGCGCGTGACGGCCGCGTCCGATCCGCGCGACCTCCCCGACTTCGACGTGGGCATCGTCGCGACGAAGGCAACCGGCCTCGAAGGCGCTGCCGAGTCTCTGGCGGGCCGGTTCGCAGGCGCGACGATCATGACGGTCCAGAACGGTCTTGGTGCCGAGGAGCTCGTCCACCGCCACGGGGATTGGCCACTGATCTCGGCGGTGACCTTCATGAGCGGTACGAAGCACTCCGACACGCATGTCGAGTACATCCTGGACACGGCGACCTGGCTCGGGCCGTACGGAGAGACGCCGTACGAGCGTGTGCAGGAGCTCGCGCAACTGCTGGTCGATTCGGGCTTGAAGGCGGAGGCTCTCCCTGACCTGCAACCCGCCCAGTGGGCGAAACTCATCTTCAACGCGACCGTCAACGGTGTCGCTGCCTTGACCGGGCTTCCTCACGATGCACACTTCGCTGCCGAGACGGGCGAGGCCGATCTCGGCCATCTCGTCCACGCGCTCGTCGACGAGGGTAAGCGTGTCGCCGCCGCGGCAGGCGTCGAGCTCCACGATGATCCCTGGGAGATGAACGTGCTCGCGACCAAACGTGGGAGCGCGCACTATCCGTCGATGCTCGAGGACGTCGAAGCCCGGCGGCCGACCGAGGTGGAACTGATCAACGGCGCGCTCGTCCGAGAGGCTCAGCGCCACGGCGTGGCTGCACCTTTACAGACGGCGCTGTACCGGCTCGTCGCAGCGAGAGAGGCGTCCTACTCGTGAGAGTCTGCGTGGTCGGTTGCGGCGCGGTCGGCTCGCTCTTCGCCGCGAACCTTGCTCAGCTCGACGACATCGAGGTCTGGGCCTACGACCTCTTCAGGGAACACGTCGACGCGATCAATCGCGACGGGCTTCGCCTCAGCGGTGCAGGTGAGGCGCTGGGGCGGCTGACGGCGACCTCGGATCCGACCGAGCTTCCGTCCTGCGACTTCGGAATCGTGGCCACGAAGGCGATGCACACGGAGGAGGCGATCGCGGCGACGGCCGCTGCGTTCGCGTACGGGTGCGTGGCGACTGTCCAGAACGGCCTGGGGAACGAGGAGGCTATTGCAAAGCATGCCGAGCGGGTGATTCGCGGAACGACCTTCCCAGCGGGCAAGCTGCTCGAGCCGGGCCACGTCCAGTGGGACGTCAAGGGCGACACGACGCTTGGGCCATTCGAGCCGCGACCGGCTCCCTTCGATGAAATAGCGCGCCTTGCCGATGCGTGCAGCCGCGCAGGCATGCCGACGACGGCTGTGCCGGACGCGCGCGGACCGCAGTGGCGGAAGGTGATCTTCAATGCGGCCACGAATCCGGTCGGTGCGCTCACGCGTCTCACGCACGGGCGTGTGTGCGAAGACACTGAGCTCCGGCGGCTCGTCAGCGGCCTCGTGGATGAGGGCAAGTCGGTCGCGGCCGCACAAGGGATCGGGCTCGACGCCGATCCGGAGGATCTGATCGACCATGCGGCGAAGCCGGAGGTTGCCTACAACCACAAGGCGTCGATGCTCCAGGACGTCGAAGCGCGTCGCCCGACCGAGACCGACTACCTGAACGGCGGCATCGTCCGCTTCGGCGCCGAGCACGGCGTCCCGACGCCGTTGAACCGCGCCATCTGGTCGCTCGTGAAAGGGTTGGAGCAGTCATGGTGAGCCACGAGGAGGTCGAACGCCGCTACCGGCTCGTCCGGGAGGCGATGGCGGAACAACATCTGGACGCGGTGCTCGTCTGCGGCTCCGAGTACAGCGGCTTCGAGGGGGCGGTCACATACATGTCTGGCTTCGTGATCGTCCACCGTTATGCCTACGTCCTGCTGCCGCGCGAGGGCGACCCCACGATTATCTTCCCCGCGGAGGCACGCTACGTCGGGGAGCACGGGACCTCGTGGATCGAGGACCAGGTGTCCGTGGAGCGGCCCGGCAATTACATCGGTGACCGGCTGGCCGCACACCGCGTAGGCGTATACGGGCTCGACTACGTCATGGCCGTCCGGGACTTCGAGGCCACGCACCTTCGTGTGGAGTTCGTGCCTTTCGACCTCGAGTTTGACCTGGCGCGGGCGGTCAAGAGCTTCGAGGAGATCGAATCCGTGCGCGACTCGGTGCGCATCAACACCGCGGGCTTCTGGGCTTTTCTGGAGGCGTACCGGCCGGGGAAGTCGGCCGCGGAAGTGCTTGCCCCTGCCGAGCGTCTCTTCGTGGAAGAGGGCTGCGGGCGGCTGACGATGAACATGGTCCTGACCGGGCCGGAGTTCGCGCTGGCTCGCAAAGACATGACTCTCGGCGACTTCTGCATTCCGTCGCTCGAGATCGCCGGTCCGGGCGGTCACTGGGTCGAGGTGTCGCGGGCGCTCGGCGAGCCCAATGCGGAGGTGAGCACGATGCTCGAGGCCTACGAGGAGTACTTCGAGGTGGCAAAGTCGGCCCTCCGTCCGGGCGCGACGGCTCACGACGTTCACCGGGCGGTCTCGAAGGGCTTCACCGATCGTGGCTACCACCTCGGCCACGTGACGGGGCACTCGATCGGCATGACGATGATCGAGCACCCTAAGATCGGTGAAGGGGTCGAGACGGAGATCCGCGAGAACATGGTGTTCTCGATGCACCCTCACGTCATTGCGGACAACGGCATGGACTGCCTCTACATGCAGGACACGTGGCTCGTGACCGCGGACGGCGGCGAACCGCTGGCGGGACTGCCGATGCGGATCTTCCGCGCGGGCGAGTCTCGGTCTTAGAGCTGGGCCAGCCGTTCGTTCTTCCGGCGTGCCTCGGCGATGCTCGTCTCGAGACGCCGCAGGAACAACCGAAAACCGACGACATAAAGGGCCGTCAGGAGCGCTACGCCGATGAGGACGAAGTCGTGAAACAGGATCGCGGCGACTACGCCGATGCAAGCAACGATTGCGAGATGACGGCCGGACAGCCACCTCGAGAACCAGCCGGTTCGCGCAGATTGCAACTTTTGCTCTCTCTTGTCGATCACTTCGAGCGCGAGGGGCACATCACGCGGATCAGCGACCGCCTCGCCTCTTGCGACCGCTCGGACGATCCGGCGGCGCTGCTCGGGAGGGATGCTCCTCCACCTGCGAGTCCACTCGTCGTCGCGGAGCCTCAACCCCGAGTGCCTTAGCCGACTTCGGCGTGAATCCGGCCGCTCGACTCTCTGAGTCGCCCGCCGTCGCGTCCCGCGCGCACCGCCATGATCTCAGCGAGGATCGAGAGCGCCGTCTCTGCCGGAGAATGCGCGCCGATGTCGAGGCCGGCAGGGCCGTTGATCCGCTCGAGCGCAGACTCGTCGACGCCGGCTTCGAGCAGTCGCTCGCGGCGCCGCTCCTGATTCCGCCGGGAGCCGAGCGCACCGACGTAGAACGCATTCGTCGTCAGCGCGCCGACGAGCATGGGGACATCGAACTTGTCGTCGTGCGTCAGGACGACAATCGCTGTCGCATGGTCTGGTTGCACCTGCGCGAGGGTCTCCTCGGGCCAGGCGACGATGACTTCATCGGCATTCGGTAGGCGTTCGCGAGTGGCGAAGCGTCCGCGTGCGTCGGCGGCGATCGTATGCCAGCCGAGCCCGCGCGCAGCCGCGCACAGCGCGTCCGCCGTGTCGACCGCGCCGTAGACGAGCAGGCGCGGAGGCGGACCGAAGACGTCTGCGAAGACGCGCCGGCCTTCGAGCTCGACAACCTTGCTGTGACCTCCTCGGATCAGCTCGTCGGCGACGGAATCTTCACCGTCTCGCACCAGCCGCGACGTTCCTTCGTCGAGGTCCGTGAGGACTACGGCCCGGCCTTCCTCTCGAACGATTTGGCCGAGCTGCTCGAGCAGTTCCGGCGCAGGCTCGTCGATCCAAACGTCGATCTCGCCGCCGCAGGGTAGACCCACGCTGAGCGCAAGGTCATCGGAGATGCCGTAGGTGAGAAGCCTGGGGTCGCCGCCGGCGAGCACCTCCCGTGCAGCTTCGACGACTTCGCTTTCGACACAGCCGCCCGACACCGAGCCTGCGAGCTCTCCCTGCTTCGACACGATCAGCTTGGAGCCGACGGGCCGGGGAGCCGAGCGTCGGGTGGCGACGACGCGCGCCATTGCGACGCGGTCGCCGCGTGAACGCCAGCGGTCGAGCTCCGGGAGGATCTCCCTCACGGGCGAATCGTAGCCCGGGCGAAGGTCTAGTGGCCGCAGGCGCAGATCGTCTCGCCGAGCTCCGACCGCTCCAGCTTGAGGCCGCAGCGCGCGCAGAGTGGCGGTGCGATCCGGGCCCGCAAGAGCAGTGCCCGCATGAGGCTGGCCCAGAAGACCATGTAGGGGACGAGAAGCTGGCCGCTCATGGCTTCTGTTATCGGCGTGGCGGCCGCTCGGGTTTAGCGCACGATCACGAGCTGGGTCATCCGGGCGGGGTGCAGGGAGCAGAAGAGGCGGTACTTCCCGGGGCGAGTGAACCGGTAGGTGAAGGTGCCTTTCCGCATGCTCGGAGACGAGAAGCCCGCCGGGCCGTTCGCAAGTGTCACGTCGTGCTCGACGCCTCCGCGGAAGCGCCAGGTGAAGCTCGCCCCGCGTCGCAGCGAGACGCGCTGCGCCCCGAATGCGTAGTCGCCGACCCAGGTGCTGCGGATGTTGCGGCGGAGCGGGCCCGCGGGACGCTTGAGCAGCTCGATGCTGACGCGTTCCGCCGTGGAAGGCGCCGGCATCGTGGAGGAGTACGCCGCGCACGAAGAAACCGCACCGGGTGCGAAGTACAGGATCATGATTCCCATCACGCGCACGTGAGGATGGGCGTTGTCGTAGGTCGCGTTGAGCCGCATCGTGTCACCGGCGCGCACGGCCCGGCCCGCCGGGTCCGCGAAGCCGGTCATCTGCATCGGCCCCGGCTCGTGCAGCGCAGGTCGCGGAAACACGAGACCCCAGGTCGGATACGAGGTGAACAGCGAGCCGCAGCTCGTGTCGGCCACGTCCAGGGAAACGCCGCCGCCGTGCAGGTGGCCACCGGCGGCGACGAAACGACCGCTTTCCGGCATCCGGAAGTCGGTAGTGCGCGAGACGGTCGCGCCGGGCTTTCCGGTCCCGGCCACGTTGAAGACGGGATCGGCGCGGCAGTTCTTGATGTCGAGCCAGACTGGCTTGACGGCGGTGAGAGGCTCGCCCGTGACGTACCGGACCGTGTAACGGATCCGGACCACCATCGAGTGCGGGTGGTGGTTCATCAGCATGTAGAGCAGGCCCCAGGTGTCCTGGCCCCGGTTTGGGTAGCCGTAGCCCTCCGGCAGTGAGAGGGCGAAGTGCTCCTCCCCCTCGGCGTAGAACCGCTCTGCCCGAAGGTCCGAAACGTCGCCCGAGTAGTCACCGATGGTCGAGCAGGTGTAGTCGGGCACACCCACCTTTGCGAAGACCACATGGTGCAGCATCACGTCCTGCATCGGCACTGGATTGCCAAGGACATCGACGACCTCGGCGCTCATGCCGACGACGTACCCGTCCACCCTCGGCGAGGGCGCGAGGCGAACTCCTCGGGCAACCTCGAAGGCGGTCACCGTGATCGGTGTGGTCTCCAGGACGACTGTCTCGGTGCTCGCCGCCGCTCGACCCGGAAGGACGAGCGCCGCCAGGCCGGCCACGAGCAGCAGGCTCAGGGCTGGGCGCATCCGAACGAATGTACCACCGGTTGGTGCTGGGTAGAATGGCCGCGTGGGCTGGCTGATGATCGCCCTGCTGATTGGCACCGTTGCCGCCGTCGTCGGCGCGGAATGGCCGCGTCTTTCCGGCCGATTCGGAAACGAGGCGCGGCATCGCCGTGAACGGCTGCAGCGCAAGAGCCAGCTCAAGCTGCTCAAGACGGAGACCGAGGAGTTCGCCGCGAGCGTCGAGCGCGACCTCGACAAGCTTCCGACGATCGAAGAGACCGACCGGAAGCGCTAGCGCTAGATCCGAGGTCTAGGGCCTGACGAAGGTCGTCCGCACCGTCCGGGTGTTGGGCAGGATGCGCGCGACGTTCTCCATGTTCTTCGTCTCCTGATAGTCGGAGGCGGTGAAGCTCAGCGCGTGCCGCCCGCGGCCGGTGCCGGCCAGAGACAGGCGCGCACGGCCTGAGGCAAAGGACACAGGGACGAGGTCGCCGTCGATCCGCGCCTGAAGCGACAGCGGGTCGACTCCTGAGCCGCCGTCGGTGACCGCCAACTCGAGGAACCCGTTCCGAACGCCGAGCACTCGGACCGACGGAGGCCGAACGTCGCCTTGCCAGAACCGAAAGCGGAATCCACCGGATCGTGCGCCGCGCGGCGTATCGAAGACGACGTCGTACACGCCGGGACCGGGGAGGACAACGCCGGCGACGAGCCGATGACGGCCAAAGCTGTTGCGGTACGGATTCTGGTCGAACGGCAGGCCCGTGTAACCCGCGAGCCGGTTCTCGTCACCGCTGCGCACGACGCGCGGCTCGACCCCGACACCGCGGTCGCGCGCGACCACCGCCACGCCGAAGTTCGCAATCCGGCGCCGGATGCGAACGCGGTAGACGATCTCGCGACCACTCAGGCGAACCGGGAACGCGGCGTGGCCGGGCAGGACGTCGGGATAGCGGTACGAGGACACGCGTGCAGCCCCGCGAGAAGTGTTCGCAGCGTACGGGCCCGGACGCCCGAGCGGGACCTGCCGGTCGAGTCGAAGCCGGGGGCGCTCGACTCGAAGCCAGAACGGAATCCTGCGCCGGATTCCCTCACGCGAGAGGATCACAAAGCCGGTCACTTCACCTTCGCGGGCGTTGCGAGGGACGACGGCGCGGACCGGAAGGGGACCGGGAACGGTCGCCTGAGCCGGAAGCGAGAGCGGCGCACCGGCGATGCTGGTGGTGACGTTCCAGACCCCTGCGCCTCCGCCCGCGTCCGCCAGGCTCACCGTGCGTTGCGCAGTCGCGGCCGGCTTGAGCAATCCGAACGAGAGGCTGGTCGGGCTCGCGAACGCAAGCGGCTGATCCGCTCGGACGAGGGCGATCCGGCCGCCGCCCTCGCGCAACGGGTTGACCTCGGCGGTGCCGCCGTTGTGAACGGGATCGCCGGTAAGCACGAGAGCGGACTTGATCTGCGCCGGCGTCCATGTCGGGTGACGCTGGCGGAGCAGCGCCGCCGCACCGGCGACGTGCGGTGCGGACATGCTGGTCCCGCTGCTCTCGACGAAGCCGCCCCCGGGCGCGGCCGACGCGACGCTCTGGCCCGGAGCGGTGACGTCCGGCTTGAACGTGAGGGAGTATGGCGTTGGCCCGGCCGAGGAGAAATCCGCAATGTTGTCGACGTCAGGGCTGCCGTGGCCGCCGCTCGAGGCCGCGACAGAAATCGCCTTCGCGGCATTCCCAGGTGACGTGATCGACCCGAAGCCGAGCTCACCGAAATCGTTGCCGGCCGCGACCGCCGAGACGACACCGGCATCCGCGGCCGCATTCAGTGCCCTTGCAACCAGATCGCGACTCGGATCGATCTCCGTCTCCCCGAGCGACAGGTTGATCACGTCCATGCCGTCGCGCACGGCGGCCTCGATTGCCGCAGCGAGCTCGGGTGAATTCCCGTTCGCACCGAACTCGCTCGGGATGCCCAGCGCCTTGTAGTTGCCGAGGTAGGCGCGCGGGGCGATGCCGGAGAGGCGGAAGCCTCCGGTTCGTGTCGGCGTGTTGTTGTTCCCCGCTGCTATGCCTGCGACGTGGATGCCGTGGTCGGAGAGGTCGGGGTCGAACGGCAGCTTTGCGTTCGCGTACGCCGGTGTCGCGGGAGCGAATGCCCGCGCGACGATCACCTTGGGCGTCGTGTATGCCGTCTGACCCTTCGGAAAGCCCACCGGATACGCGTATCCCGCCGGCGCGAAGAACGGATGCCTCTGGTCGATCCCGTCGTCGACGATCGCGATCTTCACTCCTTGCCCTGCGGTCGACAGCGTCGGGCCCCACAAGGTCGGCGCGCCGATGATCTGCGGCGTCATGTCCAGCAGCGTGTGGTAGCCGATGCTTGGCCACACTTGGGCGCTGCCCGCGACCCGTGACAGCTTCGGAAGTTGCGCGTGCGGGACGACGACGGCGAAGCCGTTCAGTACTACACCAAAGCGCCAACGCACGAGAGCCGCGGGAATGCTCGTGCGGATCCGGGCCTGCAACGCACGCTGGGCCGAGTCGAGCTGCCGCAGGTAGTTGCGGCTCGCAGGCGCACTCAACAGCAGCCGGTTCGGCCGCGTGAAGGAGGAATAGGCGAGCGTGTGTTGTCGGGCGTACACCTCGGCCAGCGGCGGCGCCTTCAGGGTCACGAGCACCTCGACGTTTCCAGCGTGACCCGCTGGAGCGAGCGCAAGCGCAAGACCGCAGATCAGGAGACCCCGTTTCAGGCCCAAGATGGTACGGCTACGGGTTTAGCGGGGCCTCACCAATCGTCTTCGTCCTCGAGCGGTGCGACCGCCGGCCAGGGCCTGCTCATGACCTCTTCGTATGACCTGACCCCGGGCAGCGCGTCGAGGGCAACACGCCTCACCTTCCCTCACCCGATGAGAATCGGCACTTCAGATGGTCGGGCTACACTGTGCCTCCGCGCGGATGTGGCGGAATTGGTAGACGCGCACGGTTCAGGTCCGTGTGGGGGCAACCCCGTGGAGGTTCAAGTCCTCTCATCCGCATCGCCAAACAGACGTGCTCCGGGGAGGACTAGTAGCCGCCGGTCCGTACCCTGAAGCTGGGGTCGGCCCTCGTCTGTCCGCGCTGGCTTCGCCGCAGTTGCCCAGCGCGGTCTCCCCTGCGAGGGCCTTCCCCCTTCAGTAGACGCCAGCAAGAAGCAGAACCCCCAACAGCGCTCACGAATCTTTTACAAGAGGTAGCGATTCCGGGGCAGCTTGCAATCGAGCAGGGTCTGCATACAGTCAAGAGCAGGGGGTTCTTTCAGGGGGAGCTTCATGCGGCTATTGCAGATTCGAGCGAGGACGGACGCGGACGCGGACTGCTTGATGCGGGAATTAGCTGCGTACTCGCCAGCCCGGTCGCGACGGGCAATCCTGGTCGAGCTTGAAGAGCGGTCGGAGGCCGATGTGCTGGGCGTTCTGGCTGCGGTGGAGACGTGCCTTAGCGCCAACGAGATTCGTAGCGTGCGCATCCAATTGGACGGACGCTCTTACATGCTGGCGCCCTCAGGTTAGAAGCGCCGCTGCCCGAACTCGCGCCCCTTGGAGATGAGCTACTAGGCAAAGAGAGCCCGAGCGGCCCCCTGCACTCTCCTTAGGAGAGCTGCCGTCAGCCGGCGAACGGCTCGGGCTCCATCAAGTAGACGCGACTCGAGTTCGAGTTCTTGCGCCTTGGTGGAGTGCGCAATCCGTGCGCAAACGTCCGGAAATGAGCTGATGCAGCTAAGCCGAGAATGTCACGCCGGCATGACACTTCAATGGAGCAAAGCCACTTGCCGCCACTTCGGTCCGAACGCCGCCACTTGCCTGCGAACCCCGTGGAGGTTCAAGTCCTCTCATCCGCATCGCAGAATTAGGTTGCGTGCGACCGCCCGATCCGCGCTCAGACGCGACTGACCGTCTGCTGACGCCCGGGCTCGATCTCCTACAAGTTAGGGGTTCGCTGTTTTGTCGCGCGGTCCGCTTTCGCCTGAGAGGTCGGCTTATGCGCCAGACGAATCTTCGCGCGATCAAGTTCACGATGAGTGGCGCGGTTAGGAGGAAGTCGGGTCACGAAACGCCAGGCCAGGCGAGGAAGCCTGTATCGCAGCCGTTGGCTTTCCCGAAAACGAACCGTGTAATGCTGCAGCTCGCGCATGCTCATCGGTGCTCGATTGCAATTCTCCCTTTGCGCTCTTCCTCTTTCAAGGCCAAGAGAGCGGAACGGCGTTGATCTTTCTCAACGCTTCTCGTCGCTTCAGCCTATGTCAAAGCAAGCGACGCAGAGCTCGCCGGGCGACGTTGGATCCTAGTGCCGCCGCGAGCGTCGATCGCCACGAACGAGGCGAAGGGCCGCTCGCTGCGGTGCGTCCAGCTCGCGGTCCAGCTGCTGCAGATCGACCCAGAACGTCGTCCCCTTCTGGGGATCGCTCAATTCGACCTGGGCAGGCTTCACGCTCGTCGGCGTGAAGCCGACGAGAACGTGGGTCCGCCCGTTGTAGGTGACGGTGTCTCCGATCAGCATGTTCCGCAGTTCGCCTCCCCCCAGGAGACGTCTCTCTCAGCTTGATCGGAGACGAGCCGGCGTCAACCCACCAAAGGTATGGATTGCTCCCTCGCAGCGGCCACGCGCTTCCTGGAGCTCTTGCTCATTCGCCAGTAACATCCGGGCCTCGATGCTGCGACGGGGACTGGGGGTGGCGGCCGTCCTGCTCGTCTTCGCCGCGCCTGCGCGGGCCGGGACGCTGGGGCTCGCCGAGGTGCGCGCTGCCGACGGCACGTTGATCGGAAAGGCCGGGGCGGGCGCCTACGCCTACCCGGCGGACGGCTCGACTCTCAGGATCGGCTCATCCCGAGCAAACGCCGCGCGCGTCGAGCTGCGCGACGTGTCGATGTTCAACGGCCGGATCACTGTTCGCCGGCTCGTGGTGCCGTCCCGCGGGCTCGGCGACGCGAGAATCGAGGGCCTCGTCGTGGATGGGACGGGCTATGTCGTCGGTCCCAACGCGATCATCCCGCTCGACGGGGGCAGCTACATCGTGGCGCTCCAGGAAGCCGTCTCGCCGGGCAGGACGGGGTCCGGCCTGGTGGGCCTCCGTGCGTTCGTCTCGGACCCCTCGCTGGGCCTCGCGCCCGGGACGCAGCTGCTTGTCGGGCTCGCCCGCGCGGCGCACCCGAACTCGTCGACCAGCCGTGCCGCTGCGGTGCTCGGTCTCCCACAGCTTCCCGCCGCGCAGGCGTCGATGTCAGGTGTTCCAACGTTCCTCGCGCGCGACATCCTGCCGCCGACCAACACGCTGGGCGGCCAAGCAGTCGCGCTCGCATATCGCTACCTCGGCGTCCCGTATGTCTGGGGCGGCGAGTCGCCGATCGGATTCGACTGTTCGGGCCTGACGATGTACGTCTACGGCCAGCTCGGGATCAAGCTCGGCCACTACACCGGTTTCCAGTACTACGCGGGACTGCGCGTCCCGCGCGACCAACTCCAGCCGGGAGACCTTGTCTTCTTCCACGCGAACTCCGACGGCGTGCCGGGGCATGAAGGGATGTACGTCGGGAACGGATCGTTCATTCACGCGCCGCACACTGGTGACGTCGTGAGGATCTCGAGCCTCTTCGAGACCCGGTACGCACTCGCGTACGTCGGTGCGGTCCGGCCCTATGCCGCGGGCGCCTCGCCCTCGTCGCTTTCGACCTGGACCTCGGCGTCCGGGTAAAGCACGCGCCAGACCCGGAGGTAGATCTCGAGCTCCTCGCGCGCCGAGGAGCCGACAGGCAAGTCGATGTCGAGCTGGGCAGGCCCGGCCACGATCGCCGCCTGGCCCAGACTCCGCAGGAAGTTCGCCAGACGGTCCGTGTAGCCCGGGTCGTTGAGGCGAAGCTGCATTGGGCCGCCACACCGAGCGTTCCACGCCACCATCCCGTGAGGATCACCCGACGGAGGGTCAGCTCGTCCCCCTCTCGGGTGAACTTCTAGGAAAGCGAGTCCAGCACCTCAGACGCGTGTCCGGCAGCCTTGATGCCCATCATCGCGCGGGCCACATTGCCCTCGACATCGATGACGAAGGTCGAGCGATTGATGCCCATGTACTTCTTGCCGGCGAAGTTCTTTTCGGACCAGACGCCGTACTTCTCGGCGACCTCGTGGTCCGGGTCGGCGAGGAGCGTGAAGGGCAGTTCGTACTTCGTCTTGAACTTTCCGTGGGAGGCGACGTCGTCCGGGCTGACACCCAGAACCTCCGCGTTGCGGTCGCGGAAGACGTCGTACGCATCGCGGAACTCACACGCCTCGGTCGTGCAACCCGGCGTGTCGTCCTTCGGGTAGAAGTAGAGAACGACGGAGCGGCCGCGGAGGTCCGACAGCTTGACGGTCTCGCCGGTGTCGCTTTGGAGCTCGAAGTCGGGGGCGGGCTTTCCTTCTTCGATCACGGCAGATCCTCTCTGTAGGGTGCGCTTCGTCGATGCTAACGGTGCATCACGCGCTTGCATTCCTTGTGCTCGCCGTCTGCCTGCTTGCCGCTGTGCTCGCACTCGTGGCGTATCGCAGGCGAGGGAGCGGGGGCGCCCTGGTCGCGCACGCCCTCGCGCTGGCCCAGACGCTGATCGTGGCGCAGGTCGCAGTCGGTTTGTTGCTGCTGGCCGACGATCGTCAAGCGGAGAAGGGGGTGCATTACATGTACGGCAGTCTCGCCGTGCTCGCTGTGGCCTGGCCCTGGATTTACGCGCCGCCTGATCCCAGGCGCCGGCTCGCGTGGTTCGCCGGGGCTACCCTGTTGGCTGCCGTGCTTGCCCTCCGCGCCTACATGACGGCTTAATGCCCCTACCAGCAATACATGCCGGCTTCTGGCCCGCGACGCAGGGGCACTAGTGCGCAAGTTCCTCGCAGACCGGCCGACGCTTCGGGGATTCCTGATCATCGGGTTGATCGCGCTCGTGGTCGTGGGGCTGAACCAGTACGCTGCCCTGACCGCGATCGCGATGCTGCTGCGGATCGCGTTCTTTCTCGCGGTCGCTTTCTTCATCTACCTGATGTGGCGTGAGCGCCGCGGCGAGATCGAGAGCTGGTCGACTCGCGAGCGCGTTGTCTTCTACGGCTCGGCGCTGCTGATCGTGGCGGCAATCGGTCTCTACTTCTGGCACGGGTTCCCCGGGTACGAGCAGCTCGGCTTCCTGGGCGTCCTGGCCGGTGGCGGGTACGCGATGTTCCGCGTTTGGCGCGGGCGGCATTCCTATTCGTAGCCCTGAACGTCTGAAGCGCTTACTGCGGCCGCTGCCACATCTGGATCGGCATCCGGCTCAGCATGCTCTGCTCGTCGGGATCGGCGCTGGGCTGGCGCTCGGAGCCCTTGTCGGCGTCTCGTGGGCTGCCGGATTCGGCAACGTGCTGCACGAATTGCGGCACTTCGACCCGATCTGGCTGCCGGTCGCATTCGGCATGGAGCTCGCGGCGTACTTCGGCTACGTCGTCGCGTACCGCGAAGTCGCGCGTGTAGAGGGCGGTCCCCAGCTCGGGCTCGGACGCACGGGGGCGATCGTCGCCGCCGGCTTTGGCGCGTTCGTGATCCGCGGTGGCTTCGTGGTCGACCGGCAGGCTCTCGAGGCTGCCGGCCTCGATCCGCGTCAGGCACGTGCCCGTGTCCTCGGCCTCGGCGCGCTCGAGTACGCGGTCCTCGCACCGGCCGCAGCTTTGGCCGCGGTGATCCTCCTCGCGCGTGGGTCGACGCATCCGAGCCTCGGTTTCACCCTTCCATGGGCGATTGCCGTCCCGCTCGGATTCGCCGCCGCCTTCGCGGCCCTGGCGTTCCGTCACCGCGTAGGAGACGAAGGCCGCTGGCGCTCGATGCTGCAGCACGCGCTCGACGCCGTCCACATGCTCAAGAAACTCGCAGCGCAGGGAGCGGAATATGGCGGAGCCTTCGTCGGCACGACGCTTTACTGGGTCGGCGATGTCGGCTGCCTCTGGGCGAGCCTGCGTGCATTCCACGATTCACCGGATCTGGCTGCGCTCGTGATCGGGTACGCAACGGGATACGCGCTTACCCGGCGTACGCTGCCGCTCGGCGGAGCGGGTGCGGTCGAGGCGCTCGTGTCTTTCGCGCTCGCCTGGACCGGCATTCCACTCGCCAAGGCAGTACTCGCCGTCTGCGCGTACCGGATCTTCAACCTGTGGCTACCGCTGCTGCCGGCCGCCATCGGCCTACGACATCTGAAGCGCTGGCGCGATCTCGCTGCGGAGGCCGCTAGCCCTCGAACCTAAGCCTCTACTCGAGCTGGTCTTCCGTCGAGTGCGTCGAGCGCGGTCCGAATGTCGACGTGCTGGCCGACGAAGATCGGCGTGTCGCGCTCGGTGTAGCGCGACGCTTCGCTCTCGCGCAGCGTGAGCATGAGGTGCATGAAGTCCGACGGCTCATCGCATTCGAATGCCGTCATGAACTCCTGATCGTCGATTCCGAACGAGTACGTGGTGTGGTTGTGAATCGTCTCGAATTCCGCGCCGATGCGCATGTGCTCCTCCATCGCGCTCTGGCGCTGCTCGGGGGAGAGCGCGTACCACGGCCGCACTTTCACGAACGGGTAGACGACGAGATACGGAGCGCCCTTCGGCACGACCTTCCGTGCGCGCCTCGCCTTCGTGTACTCCGACGCCTTCGTCGTCGCGAGGTACGAGTAGGGCGTCTGCAGCCAGCCGGCGAGCGGCGTTCCGTTGAGCGCCGCGCCGAGCTCGCCGAGATCCTCATAGCGTTGCGTGATCTTCCAGAGGAAGAAGTCCGAGTCGGGCCGGACGCCGGTTACCGTGTAAGACCGCAGCGAGTCCATTCGCCCGGCCCAGTCCTCCACCACCTCCGCGAACGCGTCTTTTCCGGCGGCGCGCTCGTCGATCGGCAGCCGCCGCCAGGCCGGATCGACCTGGAAGAAGCTGTACGCGACGTACTGGCCTTCCACTCGAGGAATGCTAGCCCGAGGCGTCTACGAAGACCCAGCCACCGACAATGGCCGAGCCCTTCTCCGCTGCAGTGATCTCGGCGGCCGTGGCGACCTCCCAGCCTTCTTTCGACCCCCCGACCGGTGGCTCGCCGCAATCCACTGCGCCTGACCGGATCTCCGCCATCGTCTGTTTGACGAACGGTCGCGACGACTTCGGCGTCCCGTCCGCGTAGTAGACGCCGGATTGCCAGCGGTTGTAGTCGGTCTCGTCGGTGACATGGAAGATCAGGAAGCCGCGTACCGTGGGCTGACAAGCGGCCAGTTGGAGGGCCTGCCGGTAGTACGCCGCCTGCACGCCCTCGCTGACGGGTTTCGTCGTCGCCGGCTCCTTCCCGCCGTAGAAGTGCCGCTTACCGTCGGGGATCTGGGAGTCTACGCCGTACTCGTCGTAGACGATCGGCAGCTTCGAGCCGAGCTGTTTGGTGCCGTCGAACGCCATCCCGAGCAAGAAGACGAGCTTGTCGTAGTCGGCCAGGCCGAGAGACGTCCCGGCCGCATGGGCGAACGTCGGCGGCGTGCTCGAGCTCTCGCCGTACGGGTGGAAGGAGAAGCCGTCCATGATCGGCCGGGTTCGCTTGAGTGCACGGTACGCAGTTCCCATGTCCGTGATGAAGGCCGTCGGGGAATGCGTATCCCGTCCGGTGTCGGGCCGGTCGATCCCGCGTGGGGAGACCGAGCCGCCGATGATGAAGACGCCTTTGTCCGCCGCTTTCATCGCGTCATACGTTCGCGCGAGCAGCTGGACGTAGGAAGTCGCAGCGACATCCTCGCCGTTCGGTCCGAACTGGGGAAGCCAGTAGCGGTTCAGGTTCGGCTCGTTCCCCACGATGTACTCGCGGATGCTCGGAACGCGCCTGACGAGGTCGGCGGCGAAGCGGGCGAACTGGGTGCGTGATACCGCGGTCAACGGCGTCGTCTTGCTGCCGAAGTTCATCACCGTCGTGACGACACGAATGCCCAGGAAGTCGCCGGCTGCGGCAATCGCCTGGAGCGCCGAGAGCTGCCCGGCCGGAACCGCGGTCTGGCCGGGTTCCCAGATCGCCGTGATCCGGATCGTGTCGAAGCCGGCCGCTTTCGCCAGCTGCATCTTCGTCATCGCCACGGCCGGGTCGGCGTTCCGGCCTTCGTCCTCGGCCGCGCCCATATACATCCGGTCACTGCCGAGTGTCTGGGCGGGCGCAGCCAGGGCCGCTAAGGCGCAGAGCAGTGCGATGAGGGATCGATGCTGTCGCAAAAAAGAGACCCAAGGCCTCGGCGTGACGCACTCCGGGGGCCGCAGCCAGTGTAGGAACGGGGCCGGAAGGCGTCAACCCTGGATCGCCTGGAGCCAAGATCCCTCGTCTGGGGGACGGGTCGCCGGGACTCGAACCGATATTGACAACAGTAAGGATTGTGTTGACAAGGCTCTCGCCGCAGGGGGCCTCCGGGAAGCTCGCCACCTTCCTCACCAATCCTCACTCCAGGCGGCCCGGCCACTCCACCCGGGCCGCTTTCCATTTGGTGGCTCGGCCATTTGCGGCGGGGCTAGGCTGGACGCGTGGCCTCACGGTTCGAAATCCAGCTGAAAGCGCTCCCTGCCAAGCCGGGGGTCTACCTCTTCCGAGACAAGGCCGGTGACGTCCTCTACGTGGGCAAGGCCAAGTCCTTGCGCCCACGAGTGCGGTCGTACTTTCAGCAGAGCCAGGACACGCGCACGGCCATCCAGCAGTTGCCCGACCGCGTCGAGGACATCGAGGTGATCGTTACCCAGAACGAGGTCGAGGCGCTGCACCTCGAGCAGAACCTCGTCAAGCGCCACCGGCCACCCTTCAACGTCCGGCTCCGCGACGACAAGTCTTTTCCCTACATAGCGGTCACCGTGGAGGACGAATACCCGCGAGTGATGTTCACGCGCGAGCGTCACCGTCGCGGCGTCGTCTACTTCGGGCCGTACGCGAACGCGAAGAAGGTCCGGGAGACCCTGGACGTGCTCAACCGGGTGTTTCCGTACCGGCCCTGCGAGGGCCCGAAGCCGGGACGCCACTCGGGCATTCCCTGCCTCGACTACCACATCGACCGCTGCCTGGCGCCTTGCGTCGGCTACGTATCGAAGGACGATTACCGCGCGATCATCGACCAGGTGATCGAGTTCCTATCCGGAAACACCCAGCCGATCCAGCGCGAGCTGGAGCGGAAGATGCAGGAGGCGGCCGCCGACGAGCGGTTCGAGGAGGCTGCGCGCTATCGGAACCGGTTGCGGAGCGTGCAGCACCTTGCCGAACGACAGGCCGCCGATCTCCGCTCCGTCGGAACGATCGACGTGATCGGGCTCGCGGTAGAGGACGATCGGGCCGTTGTGCAGGTCTTCCCGCTACGGGACGGCAAGATGATCGACCGCTACTCGTTCCACCTCGAAAACGTCGGCGGACAGGACCTTGGAATCGTCTTCCGGGACGGCGTGGCCAAAAAGGCGCACTACAGGAAGTTCGCGATCAAAGGCCAGGTCGGCATGGACGACTTCGCTGCGATGGCGGAGGTGGTTTCGAGGAGATTCGCGCGGCTCGGCGACGTGACATCGGAGGAGTACGACGAGTCGTTCGCCTCGACGCCGAATCTCGTCGTCATCGACGGTGGGAAGGGGCAGCTCTCAGCGGCGCTCGCAGCCATGCAGGCGTTCGATCTTCCCCGCGTGGCCGTCGTTGCGCTGGCCAAGCGGGTCGAGGAGGTCTTCGTTCCCGGCAGGCCCGATCCGATCCGGCTCGCCGCCCATTCGCCCGGCCTGCAGCTGTTGCAGCGGATCCGCGACGAGGCGCACCGCTTCGCGGTCGGCTTTCACCGCCAGCGGCGAGACTCCCGCTCCTTCGCCTCGATCTTCGACGAGCTGGAGGGCGTCGGCCCGGCGCGCCGGCGTGCACTGCTCCAGCACTTCGGCTCGGCGGAGCGCTTCCTCGCGGCCAGCCAGGAGGAGCTCGAGGGCGTCCCGGGCGTGCCGGCGAAAACAGCTCGCTCGATCTACGCGCAGCTGCACAAAGCCGGCCGCGCCTAGTCGAAGCCACCCGACGCTACTAGTCCCTCAATGGGGGGCACTCTCCCAAGCGATCCCCCTGGGCGGGCGGCAGGCCGATAGGTGAAGGGCCGCAACATGGAAGGCCGCATCCTCACCCCCCTTCGCGCGCCGCAGCGCGCGACTTCGGGCCTAGGCACCCGCCTACGCCAGCTTCGCGTTGCCGCGGGGCTGACGCAGTCCGAACTGGCGGGCGAGCGCTTCTCGAAGGAGTACATGAGCCAGATCGAGCGCGGGAAGACGCGTCCGACGAAAGAGACGCTTTCCTGGATCGGCGAGCGGCTGGGCGTCGACGTCTCCTATCTGGAGACAGGCCAGTCCTGGGATGAGTACGCCGAGGTCGAGGCCGCAATCACGCGTGCCGAGGCCGCCGTCGAAGGCCAGCAGTACGACGAGGCGCTCGAATCATTGGCCGGCCTGCAGTTCTCGCCGGAAGCGCGCGAACTCGAGTTCCGCGCGCTGCTCGCTGAGGCCTGGGCGCGAATGCATGATGCAGAGCTTCGCCCGGCTCTCGAGCTGCTGGTACGCGCGCGTGAGCTCTCAGAGGGGGAGGGCTTCTCTGACGTCGAGCGTGCGGACGTCCTGTATCGGATGGGTGTCTGCCGATACAAGCTGACTTCGATCAACACCGCGCAGACACTGTTGAGCGAGGCGCTCGACCTCGCCGACCGCTCGGGCATTCCGTGCGACCGGCTCCGGTCACACATTCTGGAGTGGCGCTCTCGCTGCTCGCGCCGTCAGCGCGATTTCGAGGCTGCGCGTGAGGACATCGAGCGCGCGCTCGAGCTTGCAGAGCGAATCGACGACACGCTGACCGTCGCGCATATCACCTTCCAGGCATCCCTGATCGCAGAACGTGACGGCCAGTGGCTTCGCGCGCGCACACTCGCCGAACGCGCGAAGGAGCTGTACGAGACGCACGGCGACCGGCAGAACCTCGGCCGCATGCTCAACAATCTCGGCGGCCTGAACTTCCTGCTCGGCAAGTCCGACGACGCGATCTCCTATCTCAAGCGTGCGTTCTCGGTTGCGCTCGAGGTCGGGAGCGACGCGGATGCAGCGCAGGCGGTCTCGTCGCTTGCACAGGTCCATCTCAGAGCCGGCGATTGGAGCCTGGCCGAAGAGCAGGCGCGCCACGCACTCGAGTTGCTCGAGGGGCGCCCCGACTTCCTCGACGAGATCGGCAACGCGCAGATCGTCCTCGGTCGTGCCCTGCTCGAACAGCAGCGGCTCGACGAAGCCGAGCAGGTCTTCGCCGAGGCCGAGCTCAGCCTCTCACAGCTTTCCTCTGCCAGCCACCGAGCGCTCGCCTGGACGGCCCAGGGCGACCTCGCATCACGACGCGGCGATGACAGCAACGCTGCCGCGCTCTACCGGCGTGCCGCAGAGGCCCTACAAGATGTTCGGTTCTAAAGAGAGGAGGTGATCAAGATGCTGCGGAAGATGTTCTCATTGGGAGCTCTCGTCGTGGTCGCCGTAACGTTCGGCGTCGGCAACGCATGGGCAAAGCACTGGAGCCCCGGCTCTCCGGCTGTAAGTCACAGCTACGGAGGCTCGAACTCGGACGGTTTCTCGGACGGTCGCTAGCGGCCGTCCGAGACGTTCGCCCGTGCCGGCTTCCCGCCGGCGCGATCGGCCTCGGCCGCCCGCCGGACCCGCAAGGTTCCGGTCATGAGCAGGATCGCGGTGAAGCCGACGACGGCGTTCACGATGATGAGGGTGACGCGCATGCCCACGCTGAAACTGAGCGCCATGCTCTTCGAGGTGACGCTGCGAAAGATGTAGAGGAGCAGAGCTTGCTCCGTGCCGATTCCGGCTGGGCTGACCGGGAAGATCGTGGCCAAGCTCTGGCTCACCTGCACCAGCAGCGCGTTCCGAAGCGTGGCGGGTATCCCGAAGGCGCGTAGGAAGAAGAACACGGTTGCAAGGCGGAGCGTCCAGTCGACGACCTGCCAGAAGACGACCCGGCGCAGGTAGTAGGAACGGTCCCGGAACGCCGCAAAACCCTGTGCGACCTTCGCTCTGAACTCCTCCACACGCTCCGCGACCCAGGCGACGAGCGCCGTCCCGAACAACAGCAGGAGCCCGAACAGGATCAGCCCGGCGACGGGGTGGCGGAAGGCCCAGCCGTAATCGAGCGCAGGGAGGCTAGGGCTGCGCAGCACATCGAGCCCCGGCAGCACGTGCTGCGTGACCGCCCACAAGATGAAGCAACTCGCCACGAGCATGTCGAACAACGTCTGCAGCAACGACGTCGAGACGAGCGTAGTGTAGGTCGAACCTTCGATTCGCCGCTTCGCGAGGAAGAGCCGGACGACGTCGCCGCCGCGGGCGGGGATGACCGCGTTCACCCCGGTGCCGGCGACGTACGAGCCGAACATCTGGCGCCAGCGCACCGGCCGATCCGGGTATGCCGCCTGGATGATGTTCGTCCACGCGCGTGAGACCGCGGCGAGCTTGCAGAGGTGGCAGAGGATCCCGATCGCGAGCCACTTCCACTCCACCGCGGCAAGGTGGTCGAAGAAGACCCCGATCGCGTGGAGGACGGAGTGGATCACAGACGCAGTGTGGCCGACGCCGGCCCAGAAGTCGCCACGTTTGCCTTGACGCTCTCCAGAACCCCAGACGGGCGCGCAGCCCTAGAAATCACCGCCCCCTCCGCCGCCACCGCCACCGAAGTCGCCGCCGCCGAAGTCCATCCCGCCGCCGAAGTCGCCGCCACCACCGCCTCCGCCTCCATCGTCCCAGTTACCGAAGCCGCCTGCCGTGCCGGTACCGCCCCAGCTGCCGTAGCCCCAGCCGCCGAACGCGCCGCCGAGCAGCTCACCGACGAAGAGGCCAGAGAGGAACCCCGTCCCGCCGAACGGCATGAAGTAGCCGCCTGCCCACGGGCCAAAGTGGGGCGGAGCGCTCCAGTAGGGGATCATCCGGCCGCCCGTCATGACCTCGCGTGATGCGGGTTGCGCGCCGCGCTCCACCGCCTGTGCATCCGCTTCGCAGGCCGGAACCTTCCTCGACGTCCCGCCAGGAGGCGTCCAGTCGACGTCGCGCGTCGACGGACCGTGGCGGGGATCGAAGAAGCACGGCGGGCGTCGCTCGGGTGGGTCGCGCCCGTCGAGGAACGCCTGAGCCGCACTCATGTGCCAGCGGCCCTCTTCCAGCGCACTTGTTACGCCTTCGAGCTGGCGTGGCTGGTTGACTCGGTCGTACGAGTCGCTCGCTTTGTCGTAGGAATCCAGCGCCTGCGTGTATTCGTGTTTTGCCTGTGCATTGGCTTCGACGGGTTGCTCGAGCTTCTGGACGTCCTCGGCGAGTGCGATCAGATCGTCGTGTGCCGCTGCCTTTACCTCGGCGAGCTCGGCCTGCGAGCGGCGCCGTTTGCGGACGGCCCGGAAGACGAGGAAGGCAACGACTCCGGCGATCAGCAGGCCGATCACGGCGCCGCCGCCTCCGCTTGGCTGGCCGCCACTCCCTCCACCGTTGCCGCCGCTTCGCTCGGCGGCCACACGGTCGACGAAGTCGAGAAGCGTGGCGGTCACACCTTCGCCGCGATGGGCGGCGAGCGCCTCGGTGGCCAGCCGGCCTGCGACCCCAGGTGGCAAGACGTCGCTGCCGGCGCGGAAGTGCCTCCCGATCACTGCTGCGTAGGTCCCCTTGCGTCCGAGCGCATCGTGGATGGCTTGAAGCACGCCGTCGGGACTGCCGCCCGCCTCCTGTTCGGCGGCAGTCGGGAGGATCGCGATGTAGACGGGCCCGGCTCCCGCGCTGTCGATCTTCCGGCGCAACCGGTCCTGGTCGGCCGGCGAGGACGCAAGCTCGGCAGCAGGGTCGACGTAGACGGGATCCGAATTCAACGCCGCAACTGCGCGGTCGATGATCGGCCCGGCCTGGGCTGCGGGTACGACGACCAAGGCGGCCGCGAAGGCGGCCAGCGCAGCTGCAGTTCGGCGGCGGCTCACCCGGGCAGGCTAACCCGGGCGAGCCTCCGCGCTGCTTTCAGCCGATCGCGCCCGTAAACGGGTCGACGAGAACCGTGTCGAGTGGATCGACCTCGAACGTCACCCCGAGCGGCGCTGTGCACCCGAGCGTGGTGCAGTTCGCAAAGCGATAGACGTCGAACCCACGGAGTATGTCCCCCGCGTAGATCGCGCCCTTGTACTCCTTGGCCGACCAAGTGTCGGCCCCAGGCATCACATTCCAGCCGAGGGTGTTGCCCCAGGTCGAGCGCGTGTCCTCGTGCACACCGTCCGTCGAGCTCGACGGGCCGGAGAAGTCGATCGTCCAGACACCGGCGCCGTACCACGCCTCTGTCAGCTGCCGTTTTCCGATCCGGGAGACCCCGTCGTAGCCCGTCTGAATGGGCCCCGGAGAGGTGCTCCCGTTTCCACCAAGACGAAAGACGTGCGCCGTGCACGCCCTCTCGAGCCGGACCACGTCTGCACCCGCCGAGTCGAGCGGGTCGGAGGCCAGCATCGGATTGGGGTTGAAGTAGTCGCCCAGCTTCTTGGGCGTTGCCGGGCTCGCTCCCGCGGACGCCGGGACGCCGTCCAGCGGCGCCAGCGCAAAGAAGTGGACGCCGCCGATGACACCGCCGCTGCTCGTGTTGCAGTTGGTGTTCGTCAGGCCGCCGCCACGTTCGTCCGACACAACCAGGATCTTGCCGTCCTTGGTGATGTCGGCCTGGTGCGAGATCTCGATGTTGTGTGGGTTCTCGACGCCACCCTCGTGGAGCAGGTTGGGGATGACGGCGATCGACTTCGCCACGCCTGACAAGACGCGGGAGACGTCGACGATCCAGGTGGAGTTGATCGCCGCGACGTACGCGGTGTCGCCGTTCCGAGAGAAATGCACGTCGTGCGGACGCCATTTCCCGCTCGCACTCGAACCGTCCGGCATCTTCATGACGACGCAGCTGAACGATCCGCCCGCCGGACACTGTGGACCGCCGGGCGTGCTGGTGCTGCTCTGTTTCGATTCGTCGATCAGCCGGTACCGGTGAATCGCGTTTCCGTTCGCGATGTCACGCAGATCCACGACGTCGATCGCCCAGTCCGAGCAGCAGTTCGAGATCGCAAGCCATTTGCCGTCCGGACTGAGGCTGGAGTTGTGCGCGCCGCCGGGCGGGTTCGCGACGCAGGTGATCAGCTTCACGTCGAAGTCGGCGTCCTTCGGATCGAAGACCAACCGGTAGATGTCGACCCCCTGGCCGAGCGCAGTGGGATAGCGGGTCTTCAGGCACGTCGAGGCGGAGGAGTCCTCACCATTCACGCCGTCGAACGTCGCGACCACCACGTCGCCGCGAAGTTGGACGTCGTTTTCCCAACCGCTGTCGATGTAACCGCCTGCTGCGTGCGGGTTGACCGGATCGGTGACGTCGAAGATGCGCGTGCCCGCGCCCATCGTCCCGACGAAGGCGTAGTCGTGGATCTTGCCGGTCGAGTCCTTGCGAGATTGAAGCTCCACGTCGGTGCCAACGAACCCACACACGTTCGCGATGTGCACGATGTCCTTTGCGGATCGGCTGACTCCGCCCTTGCTGGCGATCGACTCGCACGGGACTGCGATGTTGCGTGCGGGGTCGGTGGCGTCCGACGGGCCACCCCAGACCGACCCTGCAAGTGCACCAACGGTCAGCGCAGCCAGCAGGACAAGCAGCGGCACGCGGACAAGCGTCCTTGAATTCATGTGTCCCCCTTGTGACGGCCTGCGCTAGCAGGCTTTTCCGGGGCCGCCGAATCTCAAACGGCCGCGGGCGGAGGCTAGGTCCCGCCGCTCCCGTTTTCGGGCGCCATGAACGGATAGCGGTAGTCCTTCGGCGGATCGAACGTCTCCTTGATCGTGCGGGGGCTCACCCAGCGGATCAGGTTCCACATCGAGCCGGCCTTGTCGTTCGTGCCGGATGCCCGCGACCCGCCGAACGGCTGCTGGCCGACAACCGCCCCGGTCGGCTTGTCGTTGACGTAGAAGTTCCCGGCTGCGTACCTCAGCTTTTCGCCCGCCAGATCGACGGCGTCACGCTCGCGCGCGAAGACCGCGCCGGTCAGGCCGTAGGGCGCACCCCTGTCGATCATGTCGAGCGTCTCGCCGTACTTTCCCTCGGGGTAGACGTAGGTCGTGACGACGGGCCCGAAGAGCTCGTCCCGCATCGTCCGGAAGTTCGGGTCGGTTGTCTCGAGCACCGTCGGCTCGACGAAGTACCCCTCCGAATCGTCATACCCACCGCCAACGAGAACTTCGACCTTGTCCGCCGCCTTTGCCTCCTCGATTGCGTCCCGCTGCGTCTTGAACGAGCCGGCGTCGATCACCGCACCCATGAAATTCTGGAAATCAGAGACGTCGCCCATCCTGATCGAGCGGACCTCTTCGACGATGCGTTCCCTGATCTCGGGCCAGAGATTCGAGGGGGCGAAGACGCGCGAGGCAGCGGAGCACTTTTGCCCCTGGTACTCGAAGCTCCCGCGCACGACGGCCGTCGCGACCGCCTCGGCGTCGGCGGACGGGTGCGCGACGATGAAGTCCTTGCCGCCGGTCTCGCCGACGATGCGCGGATAGTTTCGGTAGTTCGCGATGTTCGAGCCGATTGTCTTCCACATCGACTGGAACACAGGTGTCGAGCCGGTGAAGTGGACGCCGGCCAGGTCGCGGCTGGCCAGGGCAGGATCGCCGATCTCAGCGCCGGACCCGTAGACGAGGTTGATCACGCCGGGGGGCAAGCCGGCTGCCTCGAAGAGCTTCATCAGGAAGTGCGCCGAGTAGGCAGCGGTCGACGCGGGCTTCCACACGACCGTGTTGCCCATCAGCGCAGCGCTGCCGGGGAGATTTCCGCCGATCGCCGTGAAGTTGAACGGGGTCACGGCGAAAACGAATCCTTCGAGCGGGCGGTACTCCATCCTGTTCCACGTACCCGGGGCGGAGCTGGGCTGCTCTTCGTAGATCCGAAGCATGAACTGCACGTTGAACCGGAAGAAGTCGGTCAGCTCACAGGCGGCGTCGATTTCAGCCTGGTGCGCTGTCTTCGACTGGCCCAGCATGGTGGCAGCGTTGAGTGTCGAGCGCCATGGGCCGGCGAGCAGCTCCGCGGCTCGGAGGAAGACGGCTGCGCGCTCTTCCCACGGCGTGCGGTGCCAGTCCTCCCAGGCCTCGCCCGCCGCCTTGATCGCCTGCTCGACATGGCGTGCGTCGCCCTTGTGCACCGTGGCGAGCACGTGATCCTTGTCGTGCGGCATGACGGTCTCGAATGTGTCGCTCGTCCGCACTTCCTCACCGCCGATGACCATCGGGGCCTCGATCTGCTCCGACTGCATCTGCTGCAAGCGAAGGCGCAACTCCTCGCGCTCTGAGGTGCCGGGCGCGTACGACTTGACCGGCTCGTTTTCGGGTGGCGGCGGGCGGAACAGACCGGGCGCAGCGGACATCGGAAGCGATTGTAGGCTTGGGAACCGTGGCTGTGGCGCGCACCCCCTACGAAGCCGAAGGCTGGGGGGTGGGGGAAGTCTGGCTCGACGGCGCACGCCTCGTCTGGCATGAGCTCCCGCAGCCGTCTCTACCGTCTGTAGGTCCACGCGCGCGTGCGCGTGCAACCCCCACCCATCAGGGAGGGGCTGATCGCCCACCGCCCTCGCGGTCGACGCTATCGTCGAAACGCGCACGCGTTGGTAACCGGAGCGCACCGAGACCGGACAAGTTGATCCAGAGGCTCAGGGCGTACTTCGCCGGCCAGCGGACTTCCTTCGGCGACGTCCAGCTCGAGCTAGACGGCTGGACGCCGTTCCAGCTCGACATCGTCCGCGCCTTGCGGCGGGTGCCGTACGGGGGGGTTGTCTCCTACGGCGACCTCGCGCGGCTCGCCGGCCATCCGCGGGCGCAGCGCGCGGCGGGGACGTTTTGTGCGCGCAACCGCTTCGGGATCGTCGTTCCGTGCCACCGCGTCGTCGCCTCCGACGGGCTCGGGTCGTACGGGTCACTAGGCCTCGACTACAAGCGGCGATTGCTCGCACTCGAAGGTGTCACTCTCTGAGGATCTGCGGCACGAGCTCGCGGCGATCACGCCGCGGAGCGAGTGCGATCGTCTAGCGGAGCTCTCAGGGCTCTTTCACTCCGCTGGAAGCGTGCATCTGAAGGGCCGCGGCGAGGTCTCCGTGCATCTCGACGTCGTCGACCCGGCGGTCGCTCGCCGAGCTTTCAGCCTTCTGCGCGCGTTCGGCGTCGCGTCCGAGATCCGGACGTACATGCAGCACGCCTTCGACAAGGGCACGAGGTACCAGCTGCACGTCGCCGGAGACGACCGCGCGCTGCAAGTGCTCCACGAAGCCGGAGTGCTCACCTCCCGACTCACGCCGCTCGAGCGCCCGCCGCGGCGCGTAGTCGCCCGGTCGTGCTGCCGCGCGGCGTACGTGCGCGGCGCGCTACTCGGAGGCGGCTCGCTCAGCGGTCCCCGATCCCCGCATCTCGAGATCCGCAGCGCAGGAATCGAAGGCGCGGAATTCCTCGCGCGCATCGCAGGCGAGGAAGGTGCGCGCCTCGGAGTTCTCGACCGCGGTCGGCATGCCGTCGCGTACGCCAAGGGAATCGAAACAATCGCAGACACACTCGCTCTTGCCGGCGCGAGCCGGACCGTGTTGCTCTTCGAGGAGCGCGCGGTCATGTCGGCAACGCGCTCGCGGGCGAATCGCCTGGCGAATGCCGACCACGCGAACCTGGTCCGGACGAGCCGGGCCGCACACGACCAGCTGCAAGCCGTGGAGCGGCTGCGTCGGAGCGGCGAGTTGGCGAGACTCCCCGCGCGGCTTCAGGAAATCGCCGAGCTCCGGGAGCGACACCCGACGCTCTCTCTGCGCGAGCTTGCGCTCAAATGCCGGCCTCCCGCCACGAAAGCCTCAGCGCACAGGCGTTTACGTAAGTTACAAGAGCTCGCGTCTACCTAACTTTCGCGCGCGGTTGTCGTCATGCCGAGCCATTCGTCATACTCCAGCAGGTGGCGGGTCCGCGCTCGTCCGGCGCCGGATTCAGACCCCGTCCGACGCCAAGGTCCTGAGCGTGGTTCAACCGGAGGAGGAGGTCGTCCTCGGAGCTTCTCCTCCGGCCCGCCCCTTGATCGTCGGAAATCCGCCGCGCTTCGCGCGCCATGATGATTTCCGACGATCTCGCCTCTGAAGGCGAACGGTTCCTAGCCGACGCCGGCGAAGCCGGCATCGGCCGTGGCTCATTTATTTAGACTCAGCCCATGGCTAAGACTCGGGTGGGGATCAACGGATTCGGGCGCATCGGGCGGAACTTCTTTCGTGCCCATCTAGAACGGCAAGGGGACTTCGAGATCGTGGCGATCAACGACCTCGGCGACGCCAAGACGATGGGGCACCTCTTGAAGTACGACTCCGTTCTTGGACGGCTGAGCGAGGACGTCGAGGTCGGCGACGGCGTCATCAAGGCCGGCAAGTCCGAGTTGAAGGTGCTCTCCGAGCGCGATCCGGCTGCGCTGCCGTGGGGTGACCTCGACGTCGACCTTGTGATCGAGTCCACCGGCTTTTTCACCGACCGTGAGGGTGCCCAGAAGCATCTCGACGCCGGAGCCAAGAAGGTCGTCATCTCGGCTCCCGCGACCGATCCCGACGTCACGATCGTGCTCGGCGTCAACGACGACACCTACGACCCCGAGCAGCACCACATCATCTCGAACGCGTCGTGCACCACAAACTGTGTCGCTCCGCTCGCGAAGGTTCTGCACGACAACTTCACGGTCGAGCAGGGATTCATGACCACGATTCATGCGTACACGAACGATCAGCAGATCCTCGACCTCCCGCACAAGGACCTCCGCCGGGCACGTGCGGCGGCGATCAACCTCATTCCGACGTCAACGGGTGCCGCTCGTGCGATCGGGCTCGTGCTGCCAGACCTGAAGGGGAAGGTGGACGGGATCTCCGTTCGAGCGCCGGTCCCGACCGGCTCCATCACCGATCTTGTCGTGCGCCTCGGACGCGAGGTGACGGTCGACGAGGTGAACTCGGCCTATCGCGCAGCGGCCGAAGCAGGCCCGCTCCAGGGGCTTCTTCGGTACGCGGACGACCCACTCGTCTCGACCGACATCGTGCACTCGCCGTATTCCTGCATCGTCGACAGTGATCTGACGATGACGAACGGAACGATGGCCAAGGTGTTCGGCTGGTACGACAACGAGTGGGGCTACAGCTGCCGGCTCGTCGACGTCGTGGCGAAGATCGCGGCCGACATCCCGGCGACAGTCTCCGCGTAGGTGCACCGGCCGCGGTCGGTACGCGATGCCGACGTGGGCGGCAAGCGAGTGCTTGTCCGCTCCGACCTGAACGTCCCGCTCGAAGACGGCCGCATCGCAGACGAGACGCGAATCCGGGCGTCGCTGCCGACGCTGCAAGCGCTCCTCGAGCGAGGGGCCGGCGAGGTGACGGTTTGCTCGCATCTCGGGCGGCCCAAGGGAGAAGATCCAGCGTTCTCGCTGCGCCCGGTTGCAGAACGCCTGCAAGAGCTCTTGCCCGACGAGCGTCTTCGCGTGCTCGAGAACACGCGCTTCAACCCGGGCGAGACGAAAAACGACCCCCGGTTCGCGCAGGAGCTCGCCGATGGCAACGACCTCTTCGTGCAGGACGCGTTCGGATCGGTGCACCGGCCGCACGCCTCCACGGTCGGCGTCGCGCAGTTGCTTCCCGCCTACGCCGGCCTGCTGCTCGAGCGCGAGTTGACCGAGCTCGGCAAGCTCCTCGGCGAGGTTGAGCGGCCGTTCGTCCTCATCTCGGGCGGCGCGAAGGTGGAGGACAAACTCGGTGTGCTGGAGAATCTCGGCGGGAAGGCCGACGTTGTGCTCGTCGGCGGAAAGATGGCAGAGCAGATCAGAACCAACAATCCACTGCCGTTCGACGTCGTCCTTCCGGTCGACGTCGTCGCTGCGGGCGAGTTCGCCGCAGACGCCGAGACGAGAGTCGTGCCCTATGAGGCGCTCCCCGAGGGTTGGCTGGGGCTAGACATCGGGCCGGAGACCCGCGAACTGTTCGCGCAGCACATCTTGGACGCACGCACGATCTTCTGGAATGGGCCGATGGGCGTCTTCGAGTGGCCGCGCTTCAGCGAGGGCACGAAAGCCGTCGCCGAGGCGGTCGCATCGTCCGACGCCTACTCCGTCGTCGGCGGGGCCGATTCGGCGCGTGCGCTCAGCGAGCTTGGCCTCGCCGACAAGGTTTCCTGGGTCTCGACAGGTGGCGGCGCGGCCCTCGAGCTCCTCGAAGGCAAGGAGCTCCCCGGTGTTGCGGTGATCCCCGCGGCTGCGTAATGCCGCCGCTGACCGTCAGTGCGGTTCTCTCCGATGCGGGTGACGTCTATCAGTTGCTCTTCCGCCGCTCGTTCCCGATTGCGCTTGGTATCTACGCGGTGATCGGTGGCGTCGAGATCGGTGCCGACAGGACCAACGGTGAGGGAGCGCGGCCCGCAGCGGGGGTGCTCGCGTTCATTCTTTCGTTCGCCGGCCCACTCCTCGTCCAGGGCGCGCTCGTCAAGATCGTGCGTAACGTGCACGAAGGAACGCGTCCCGAAGGTGCCCTGGCTCTGCTCAACGACGCAAACAGTCGTCTGCTCTCCCTCGTCGGAGCGTCGCTGATCTACTCGATCGGCGTCGTCATCGGGTTGATCCTGCTGATCGTCCCCGGGTTGCTCGTGGCTGCGCGCTGGTCGCTGATGGCCCCGGCCATCATGCTCGAGGGGAAGCTGGCGTTTTCTGCGAAGGACCGCTCTGTGGAGATCGTCCGCGGCAAGATCGACAACGGGCTCGGAGATCGAACGTGGTTCGCATTCTGGGTCGTCGTGATCAGCTACGCCCTCACCGGTGTCTTGCCCAGCGTCGCCGCCGCGACCTCCGATGTCTGGATCTGGAGCTGGGCCATCTGGATCGTCCTGAGTGCCCTGGCAGTCCCGTTCCAGGCTCATGCCCTCAGCGTGCTCTACTACCGCCTCGTCGACCCGCAAAGACCGGCGATCGATCCCCAGGTCACGACCTGGCCGTCGGTCTGGGCAGGACCCTCGGAGGTCGTATGAAGCTGATCGCAGGCAACTGGAAGATGTACAAGGGGCCGGGCGCCGCCGCGGAGTTCTGCGTGGGCCTCCGCGAGGAGGAGCTCGAAGGTGTCGACGTCGTCGTGGCCCCGCCGTTCGTCTCGCTCGCGGTCGCCGTCCAGTTGCTCGCCGGCACCGAGATTGCGGTGGCGGCCCAGAACGTGCACTGGGAAGAGGAGGGGGCTTACACCGGAGAGATCTCCCCCGCGATGCTCCTCGAGCTCGGGGTGTACGGCGCGATCGTCGGACATTCGGAACGCCGCCAGTACTTCGGCGAGATCGACGAGAACGTGCGGAAGCGAGCACAGGGTGCACTCGCTGCCGGGATGTTCGTCATCGGCTGCGTCGGAGAGACGGAAGAGGAGCGCGAGCGCGGCGAGACCGAGAGCGTTTTGCAACGCCAGGTCTCCGCATTCGAGGCCGACGACAACCTCGTCCTCGCATACGAGCCCGTCTGGGCGATCGGAACGGGAAAGACGGCCACGCCGGAGACCGCACAGGAGGCCCACGCGTTCATCAAGTCGTTGCTGGACGTCCCGGTGCTCTACGGCGGCTCGGTCAAACCGGACAACGCCGCGATCCTCCTGAGCCAGCCGGACGTCGACGGCGCGCTCGTCGGCGGAGCGTCGCTCGAACTCGAATCCTTCATCGAGATTTGTCGAGCGGGCGCGAACATCCCCTCGTAGCGCTCGTCATCCTCGACGGCTGGGGCTGTGCGCCCGCCGGGCCGGGCAATGCGGTCGAGCTCGCCGACACCCCGAACTTCGACCGTCTCTGGCGGGAGTTCCCGCACACCACTCTCGACGCGTCCGGTGAGGCGGTCGGTCTGCCGCCGGGCCAGATGGGCAACAGTGAGGTCGGACACCTGACGATCGGCTCCGGACGCGTTTTGTTCCAGGACCTCATGCGCGTCAACAAGTCGATCGAAGATGGGTCCTTCTTCGAGAATCCGGCACTGGTGAGCGCATTCGAGAGAGGAGAGCGCGTCCATCTGCTCGGCCTCGTCTCGTACGGCGGCGTCCACTCACACATCGATCACCTCCGCGCGTTGTTGCGCTTCGCTCCGGAGAAGACCTGGATCCACGCGTTCACCGACGGTCGGGACGTCTCACCAAAAGCGGCGATCCAGGACCTGGCCGGGCTGCCGCAAGACCGGATCGCGACCGTCGCGGGCCGGTACTACGCGATGGACCGCGACCAGCGCTGGGAGCGGACGCAACGCGCCTTCGACGCGATCGTCGCAGGGAAAGGCGAGCAGGCAGCCGATCCGCTCGAAGCGGTCCGCCGTAGTTATGAGCAAGCGATCACGGATGAGTTCATCGAGCCCACCACAGTCAGTGGCCGTCCGAGGCTTCAGCCGAGGACGGACACAGCCATCTTCTTCAACTTCCGCCCTGACAGAGCACGCCAATTGACGATCCAGCTTCTCAAGGCAGGTGCCGATGTCACCACCATGACGAGATACCGGGCGGATCTCGAAGTGCCGGTCGCCTTCCCCGAACAGGAGGTGCACGAGACATTGGCCGAGGTTCTCGCCGAGCATGGGGTGCGCCAGTTGCACGCGGCCGAGACCGAGAAGTACGCCCACGTGACCTATTTCTTCAACGGCGGCCGCGAGGCGGAGTGGGCTGGGGAGACCAGGATTCTCGTGCCTTCGCCGCGTGACGTTCCGAGCTATGACCATAAACCGGAGATGTCGGCGCGGGAGCTCACCGACAGGTTCATCGAGGAGCTCGGCGGGGACGGCTACGGGTTTGCCGTCGTCAACCTTGCGAATCCCGACATGGTCGGCCACACAGGATCGATCCCCGCTGCGGTGAAAGCAGTGGAGACAGCCGACGAGTGCCTCGGTCGAATCGTTGACGCGGTCGGCCGAAAGGGTGGTGTCTCGCTGATTACGGCAGACCACGGAAACGCGGAGCAAATGCTCGAGGCAGATGGTGCAAGCCCCCATACCGCGCACACAACGAACCCCGTCCCGCTGATCGTCACCGACCCCGAAGTGACCCTCAGAGACACCGGCGAGTTGGCTGATTTAGTGCCCACTGTGCTGGGGTTTTTGGGTTTCACGCAACCCTTACAGATGACCGGTAAACCCCTAACTACCCCGGACTAATCCGGGCTATACTCCGGAACCTTTTGTCACTTCAGCAACCTGATTTTGGCGTCCTGCGGAAGGCACAGAAAGGCGACGAGCGAGCTTTCTCGCTCATCGTCCGTGCCTATCAGGTGCCTGTCTTCAACTATGTCCTTCGACTTGTCGGCGATCGATCGCTGGCAGAGGACCTGACTCAGGAAGTCTTTCTGCGGGTCTTTCAGGGCCTGCCGCGTTTCTCACTCCGCTCGAAGTTCACCACGTGGCTCTTCCAGGTGACGAAGAACCGCGTGCTCGACGAGCTGCGTGCGAACGAGCGGCGGCCGCGAGCGGTCGTCGCGTTGGAAGACGTTCCTTCGCTCGAGGTCGTCGATGCGCCGATGGAGCGGCTCGAGGCGATCGACGCCGTGTGGCGTGCCGTCGAGGGACTGAACGTCGACCTGAAGATGGCACTCCTCCTCCGCGACGTCGTCGGTCTCTCGTACACCGAGATCGCCGACTCGCTCGAGATCACGCTCGCCACGGTCAAGTGGCGGATCTACAAGGCACGCGAGGACGTCCAGCTCTCCATGGCCCGCGAGGGCATCACCTTCGGCGATGAAAAACAGCCCGTCGCCGAGCGCGCCGCTTCCTAGCTCGTGCCCCTGCACTACTAGCGGGAGTGAGCCCGTAGCCAGGCGCTGAGGTTGCGCGCCTCGGCCGTCGGCGTTGCTCCGCGCGCGGGCGCCTGGATCTGCACAGGCTGTGGCTTGGTCGAGGAGCTGCCTCCGCCGAGGCTGAGCAGGCCCAGGATCACGGCGACGATCGCTACGGCCGCCGCGCCTGCGATCCAGAGCCACGCGCTTCTCCCGGCCACGCTCTGGTACGTCCGAGCGTGCAGCGCCTCCGTGATGGCGGTCGCGAGCAACGGCTCGGCCGGCAGCTGGGACGCAGCCGCGAGCTCTTGCGCGAAATCGGCTGCGGAGGCCGGTCTGAAGCGCGGCTCGCGCGCGAGGGCGTGCATCACCGCTGCTTCGATGGGCTCCGGCACGGACGGCTCGAGATCGCGGAGCGGTGTGATCACGCCGCCCGTCTGCTGCGCGGCCAGCTCCGCGAGCGATTCGAACTGGTAGGGCGCGCGTCCCGTCAGCAGCTCATAGACCACGGCACCCAGTGAGTAGATGTCGGTCGCTGTGGTCACTTCTTGGCCGGCAGCTTGCTCCGGCGAGAGATAGGCCGCCGTGCCGAGCACCGTTCCGTGTTGGGTGAGTCGTGTCAGCTCGGCCGCCCGCGCGATTCCGAAATCGGCGACCTTCAGGACATCGTCTTCACGAACGAGGAGGTTCGCCGGCTTGACGTCCCGATGAACGAGGCCGGCACTGTGCGCGTGCTGCAGCCCGGCGCACGCCTGCAGCGCGAGCGGCACGGCTTCGGCGTGCGACAGCTTTCCACGTTGCGCGACCGTGTCGCCGGGGACGTACTCCATGACGATGTACGGGCTGCCTTCCGTCTCGCCCGCGTCGTATACCTGGACCACGTTCGGATGCGAGAGCCGGCCCGCGAGCTTCGACTCCTGCAGGAAGCGCGCCCGGAAGTTGTCGTCGCCCGCCAGATGCTGCGCGAGCACCTTGATCGCGACCCGACGGTGCAGCTCCTCGTCATGCGCGAGGTAGACGGCCGCCATGCCGCCGTGGCCGAGCGCTCGCTCGATGCGATAGCGGCCTGCCGCGAGTGTCTCGATCAATCGTCCCCCTTGTGCTTTTTCTTGTGCTTGCCCTCGTGCTTGCCGTTGTCGCGCGGCTTCGCGGCGGGGACGCACTGGATCCGGGAGACGAGATCCCCGACGGTCGAGCTGAGCTGCTCCTGGAAGGCTCCCGGGACACGGCCGGCATTGATCGCTGCGATGGTTTCGTCCTGCAGTTGGTGCGCGAGGGGCAGAGCCCGGCAGTGATCGCCGCCGGCAAGCGCCTGCGCGACCTCGTCGCTCCGGGACGCCAGTGCCGAGGCAACCGGCGCGGGCAGCTTCGGTTGCGGGGCGACTCGACGCTCGGAGCCGCTCCCGCAACCAGCGATGCAGAGCGCGACCGCAAGGGCCGCGCCCAGCTCAGGACGTCTCGTTCGGGTCTTCCTCCGCTGCACTCGATTACTCGCCTCGCTCGAGCCGAGTCGCGAGCGCCTGGGGAAGACCCCGCTCGCGCATCTCGGCCTGCGTGCGCTCAATCGAATATCGGACCCGGCGGAACTCAGCAAGCCTTTCCTCGAGATCGAGCAACATCCACGCGGCCCGGGGATCGCCGTCACGCGGCTGCCCGACGGAGCCCGGGTTGAGCAGTCTCCGGCCGTCCAGCGTGACCTTCGACCCGCCGCGTGCGGGGCCGCCGCGGACATGGCCGTCGTCCGCCCTGATCGCCAGAGCGACGTGGCTGTGCCCGACGAGGATCAGCGAAGCAGACGAGAGCTCGAGGGTCGCCCTCGCCGCTTCTTCGGTCAGCACGTACTCCCAGACCGGATCGCGCGCGCTGGCGTGGAAGAGGTCGACGCCCTCGACCTCGCCGAAGGGCTTCAGGCTCGCAAGGAACGCGCGCGACTCGGGTGTCAGGACTTCCGCCGTCCAGATGGCTGCGGCCGCGGCTTCGTCGTTGAACTCGCTGACAGTCAGCTCCCCGAGGACGACCAGGTCGTGGTTCCCGACGAGACAGTGGGCGGCACGATCTCTCACGACGTCGCAGCACTCGTTCGGACATGGCCCGTAACCGACGGTGTCGCCGAGGCACCAGACAGCGTCGACCCGCGCGGCGTCGATCTCTCTCAGCACCGCTTCGAGCGCTTGATAGTTAGCGTGGACGTCCGATATGACCGCGACCCGCATCAGCAGAGTCGCGACCTTAGCCGTCGCGGCACTCGTGTGGGCACTCGCTGCCGCCGCCCTCTGGCGGACTAAGGTGCCCGCCGACCTTCGGCTGCCCCGGCTCGACCCGGAGGCGGTGTTCGGCGCGGACGTCGTGCGGGCAGGCGTGCGATACGAGCGGTTCCTCGACTACGAGTGGCTGCTCGGAACGATCGTCAGCGTGGTCGCGCTGGTCGTGATGGTTCGGCGCGGCCCACAACTCGCCCGCTCGCTCGGGCTCGGCCGAGTGAATGCCGGGCTGATCACGGGCGTAGTCGTCACGACGGTGCTGTGGGCCGTATCGCTGCCGTTCGATCTTGCGGCGGCATGGTGGGAGCGGCGCCACGGCATTTCGACTGAGGATTGGGGCACGATCATCCTCACGCCCTGGGAAGGGCTCCTCGGGACTACATTCGGCATCGTCATCGTCCTTGCGATCTTCCTCCTGCTCGCGAAGCGATTCGCACGGAACTGGTGGATCGGCGCAGCAGCCGCCCTGCTCCTAATCGGCCTCGTCTTGCAGTTCGTGCTCCCCTACGTGAACCGGTACGGGACGCATCCGATCAGAGCGCCGAAACTCGCCGCCGCGGTGAAGCAACTCGAAGCCAACGAGCACGCCGGCCACCCGACCGTCCGCGTCGAGCCGGTGAGAGACCACACGACGGCGGCGAACGCGTACGCGATCGGACTCGGCCTCAGCAGCAGCGTGTTCATCTGGGACACGATGCTGGACGGCCGCTTCACGCCGAGAGAGGTGCGCTTCGTCATCGGCCACGAGCTCGCGCATCTCGCGCGCCTGCACCTCTGGAAGGGGATTGCGTGGGGCGTACTGATCGGGCTCCCCCTGCTTGGCGCGATCGCCTTTGTGACCTCCCGGCGCGGCGGCCTCCGCAACCCGGCCAACGTGCCTCTCGCTCTCCTCACGCTCACTGTGCTGCAACTTGCGATCACACCGTTCACGAATGCGGTCTCGCGCCGCTACGAAGCGGAGGCGGACTGGGTGGGTCTACAGGGAACGCAGGACCCCGAGGCGGCAAAAGGGCTGTTCAGAGGGTTCGTCAAGGCCGATCTGCAGGATCCCGACCCTCCCGGCTGGGTGCACGTCTTCCTCGACGACCATCCGCCGCTGCTGACTCGGCTCGAACAGGCCGAGGCCTATAAAAGGCTCGCGCGCTAGCTCGCGTCCGAGCGGGGCGGCGCTTCCGGGAGGTTGCGGATCCCTTCCTGCGTCGACCACTTGGAGAACGAGTCCTGCATCGCAGCCAGCAGCTCCTGGAAGAACTGCGACGACATGTTCACGCGCGAGACGACGACTCCGGGCACGTCGCCTTCTTCGATCTCGTGGTCGATGCGCGCGAACGTGAGCGTGAACTCGTACGGCGAGAAGGTGACGTTCGCGAAGTTCGCGTAGACCCCGGCCATCTGCTCCGGATCGAGATGGATGTTGAGCTGGCGCTCCTGGGCCTCGTCGTCCACGTCCCAACGATACTACGGGCATGAGTAGCCCCCCTCAGACGGCCGGGAACGCCGTTGCCCGCCTCGCCGCGCGCCTCTCGGACATCGCCGGTGCGCCCGTCGAGCTCGAGCGGCCGGGCGATCCCACGCATGGCGACTACGCCACGAACGTCGCGCTGCGGACCGCGCCACAGCGGAAACGACCGCCGCGCGAGCTGGCGGGAGAGCTCGCGGAACGCGCGCAGGAGCTCGAGGAGATCGAGCGCGCCGAGGTCGCCGGGCCTGGGTTCCTCAACCTGTGGGTGACGACCGGATGGCTTGCCGACGCGTTGCGCGAGATCGGGCCGGACTACGGCGCCGGCGAGCCTGAACGGCCGGAGAAGATCCAGGTCGAGCTGATCTCGGCCAACCCTGCCGGGCCGCTGACAGTCGGCTCTGCACGCAACGGTGCGTATGGAGACTCCGTGGCGCGGCTGCTCGAATTCGCGGGGCACAACGTCGAGCGCGAGTACTACTTCAACGACGCGGGCCGACAGGTCGACCTCTTCCGCGCCTCGGTCGAGGCGAGACGAAGTGGGGAGGAGTTGCCCGAGGGCGGCTATCAGGGCGAGTACATCAACGAGCTTGCGGCGCTCAGGGTCGACCCGGTCGAGCACATGCTGGAGGAGATCCGCCGAGAGGTCGCCGACTTCCGCATCCAGATCGACACGTGGCGGCACCAGGGGGAGGTCGAGAAGGAGGTTGCCGACGTGCTGCCCCGGCTGGACACCTACGAGGCCGAGGGGACGATCTGGGCGCGCACGAGTGCTTACGGAGACGACAAGGACCGACCCCTCGTTCGGTCGGCCGACGGTTCCTACCTGTACTTCGCTGCCGACGTCGCGTATGTGCGCGACAAGCTGGAGCGCGGTTTCGACCGCGCGATCTACGTGCTCGGGGCGGACCATCACGGCTACGTGGGTCGGCTCAAAGCTGCTGCCGCCATGCTCGGTTACGACCCTGAGCGCATCGAGGTGCTGATTTACCAGCTCGTGCACATCGTCGAGGGCGGCGAGACGAAGAAGATCTCCAAGCGCCGCGGTGACGTCGTCTTCTTGCACGAGCTCGTGGAGAAGATCGGCATCGACGCTGGGCGCTGGTACCTCGTCTCACGAGGTCATGACCAGCCGCTCGACATCGACGTCGATCTCGCGACCGAGCGCACAGCAAAGAACCCGGTGTACTACGTGCAGTACGCGCATGCGCGCATCGCGGGGATCCTGCGCAATGCCGAGGCCGCGAGCGACGACGTAGCCGTGCCACAGGAGCTCGAGCGCGAGGAACGTGACCTGATCAAGCGGCTGGCAGAGTTTCCCGTGGTCACTGCAGAAGCGGCCGAGCGGCGCTCGCCTCACGCGATTCCCATCTATGCGATTCGCGTGGCGGACGACTTTCACCGTTTCTACCACGAGCATCGCGTGGTGGGCTCCGAGACGGAGGCGTTCCGGTTGGCGCTCGTCCGCGCGACGCAAAACGTGATCGCGCGGGCTCTCGACCTGGTGGGTGTCGAGGCGCCCGAGCGGATGTAGGGTCCCGTCTCAGCATGAGCGTCGCTCGCCTTCGGCTCGCTCGCGTGGCTGCCCAATGAGCGCCAGGCCGCCCGACCGAAATCTCGCGCTCGAGCTCGTCCGCGTGACCGAGTCGGCGGCGCTGGCTGCCGGCCGTTGGGTCGGGCGCGGGGACAAGATTGCCGCCGACCAGGCCGCCGTGGACGGGATGAGGGCGATGCTCGACTCGGTTTCGATGGCCGGCGTCGTCGTGATCGGGGAGGGGGAGAAGGACGAGGCGCCGATGCTCTTCAACGGCGAGCCGGTGGGCGACGGCAGCGGGCCTGAGGTGGACGTGGCGGTGGATCCGCTGGAGGGAACGCGATTGACGGCGCTCGGCCAGCCGAATGCGATCGCGGTGATCGCCGTCGCGGAACGCGGCACGATGTTCTTCCCCGGGGCTGCCGTGTACATGAACAAGATCGCGGTCGGAGCGCAGGGCATCGACGCAGTCGACATCGACGCGTCGCCGACGGAGAACGTCAACGGCGTCGCGAAGGCGAAGGGAGTGTCGACACGGGAAATCACCGTGGTGGTGCTCGAGCGGGAGCGTCATGACGCGCTGATCTCGGAGCTTCGCGCGGCCGGCGCGAAGGTCCTGCTGATTCGTGACGGCGACGTCGCAGCGGCTATAGCAGCCGCGCAGAGCGGGACCGGGGTGGACATGCTCTACGGGATCGGCGGCACGCCCGAAGGCGTCATCTCGGCGGCGGCGCTCAAGTGCGTCGGGGGCGGCATCCAGGGAAAGCTGTGGCCACGTGACGACGAGGAGCGACAGCAGCTCGTCGAGGCCGGCCTCGATCCGGAGCGAGTGCTGACGACGAATGATCTCGTTGCAGGCGACGACGTCTTCGTTGCAGCGACGGGCGTCACCACCGGCTCGCTGCTACGCGGTGTGCGCTACCTCCCGAACGGTGCGGTCACCGACTCGATCGTGATGCGTTCACGATCCGGCACGTCGCGCCGGATCGAGGCAACGCACCTGCTGGACAAGCTCGAGGCCTTGACCGGCCGCGAGTACCGGTGAGCGCCGAGCGGGACCACGTGCGGAAGCGGCTACTCGAGCTTGCCTCGGCGGACGAGGGCGTCGCAGGCGGCCGCCAACACCGGTTCGTATGTGTCCGGCGGCGGCGATGAATGGTCGGACCTCGATCTGGCGTTTGCAATCCGCGGCGAGTTGGCGCCGGCACTCTGTCTGCGCGGCGCTGTTCATCTGCGCATGTCTACGGTTCTGATCAGGTGATTCGCGTCGAGCTTTACGCCGGTACTGCTTCTCTCTCCATCTCCCGCGCGTACGTCCCTGTCTGCGCGGCGCCGTTCATCTTGGCGCGGTGGTAGTAGGCGCGCTGTGAAGCCTCGACGTTCTCCTCGTGGCCGCTCCAAGCTTTGAGCGCCCCCGCCTGCAGTGCACGGCCGTAGGAGAACGACACCTTCCACGGGTGCGGGCCGATGGCGTTGATCGCGTTCAGCCGCCGCGTCGCCTCTTCCTCCGACTGTCCACCTGAGAGGAACACGATGCCCGGAACGGCCGCCGGGACGTGCCGGCGGAAGCACTGGACCGTCTGTTGAGCAATCTCCTCGTCGGAAACCTGCTCGGAGCTCTCGTACCCGGGGAGGACCATGTTCGGCTTCAGCAGGATCCCCTCTGGGTGCACTCGCTGGTCGCGCAGCTCGGTGAAGACCGCGTGCAACGTGTGCGAGGTGACGTGGAAGCTCCGCTCAATCGTGTGATCGCCGTCCATCAGCACCTCCGGCTCCACGATCGGCACGAGGCCGCCTTCCTGGCAGAGCGCGGCATAGCGGGCCAGCGCGTGCGCATTCGTCCAGATGCAGTACTCGCTGGGGATGTCCTTGCGGATCGTGATCACCGCACGCCACTTCGCGAAGCGCGCGCCGAGCTCGCGATACTCCGCGAGCCGTTCGCGGAGCCCGTCGAGCCCTTCGGTGATCGTCTCGCCTTCGGCCAGCGCGAGCGGCTTGGCGCCGGTGTCGACCTTGATCCCCGGCACGATTCCCTTCGACTCGAGCAACTTGGGAAAAGGCGTGCCGTCGGAGGCCTTCTGGCGGATCGTCTCGTCGTAGAGGATCACGCCGCCGATGAACTCCTCGGCTCCCTCCGTCGTGAAGAGGAGCTCTCGGTATGCCCGTCGCGTGTCCTCGGTGGACTCGACCCCGATCGAGTCGAACCGTTTCTTGATCGTCCCACTGCTCTCGTCCGCCGCGAGGATGCCCTTCCCGTCGGCGACGATCGCTCCGGCGACCTTCTCTAGCTCCTGAAAGTCCATTTCGGCTCCTCCCCTTTCACATTCATCCCGTGCCAGGCTTCAGCCTGGCTTGGGCGTACTTTTCTCCGGGGGAAGTATCGCCTAAGCTTTCGAATCCGGAGGGGCGTCGCTGCGGCGGTTCGCCCCTCCTTTCCAAGTGCCCGGAGCGCGAGTACGATTTCGTCCACGTGATCCGCCGTCTGGCCCTATCGGTTCTGGTCGTCGCGGCACTCGCGCCGGCCCTCCGCGGGGATGCGGCCCCGCCCGTACTGATCCAGCCCGGCGTGACCCTTGCGGGCGTTCCGGTCGGTGGGATGTCGAACGAGCAGGCCCAGGCCGCGCTGCGGCCGGCATTCGCGAAGCCGGTCCGGCTCGAGTACGGCGACCGGCGCTGGAGGCTCCAGCCGACCCGCTTCGGCGGGCAGGTGACGATCGCCGACGGCGTTCTCCAGGCGCTCAGCGCCCAGGCTGCCGCGGCGGTTCCCCTCGTGCCCCACGTGGACAAGCATGAGGTGCGCCGGTTCGTGAACGCCCTCGACAAGCGCATCTCGATAGCGCCCGAGGACGCGGAGGTCAAGGGTCTCAAGGGCCTGCGTCCGCAATTCACGAAGGAGCAGGCGGGCGTCGCGGTTCTACGCGGGTTGACCGTCCGTCGCATCGTCCGCGCGCTGCAGTCGCCACAGATACGGCGCATCCGCGTTGCCGTGAAGGTGCTCGAGCCCGCGCGGACGGTCGTGAACTTCGGTGCCGTCGTCGTCATTCGGCGTGGCGCCAACGAGCTGCGCTATTACCGGGGGGCGCGGCTGATGCGGAAGTTCGGCGTCGCGACCGGTCAGTCGGTGTACCCGACGCCGACCGGGCTGTTCAGCATCGTCGACAAGCAGCTGAACCCGTGGTGGCTACCGCCGGACTCGCCCTGGGCGGCGGGCAAGCAGCCGATTCCACCGGGCCCGGGCAATCCACTAGGCACGCGCTGGATGGGATTGTCTGCTCCCGGCGTCGGCATCCACGGCACGCCCGACGACGCGTCGATCGGCTACTCGGCGTCACACGGCTGCATCCGCATGCACATCACGGATGCCGAGTGGCTCTTCCATCACGTGAAGCTCGGCACGCCGGTCGTCATCACAGACGCGTAGCCGGCTAGGTGTCCCAAGGGGCGAGCCGTCCGACTCGTGGCGTCGACTAGGGGCGCGGTGTCCTCGGAACCGACAGTTCGCGACGGGATGTCACGCGCCGCTCGTTCCCTTCTTCCTGAGCTTCGTGTCACTGGCCGTCCGACCTGGGGAGGTCGTGATCGGCTACAAGGGCTAAGAGCGGACGATGCGGCTCGAACCCCACGCTTGGAGACGTGAGGCGATTACTGCGTCGAGGCTCGTTCGGAGGGCCCAGAACTCGGCCGCCGACCACGCCGCAACGTCGTCGGCGGCGTACCGAACTCTGGGCGAGACGGCGCGTGAATTCCCTAGCCATTCGGTTAGATGGGACTGGAGAAGGAGCGGCGCTTATTTCTAGCCTGCCCCGCCTGCCGCGGTCGCTGCACACTCGGATACGCCGCAGGTGTTCACTCGGACGAGGGAGGTGAAAGGCAGCGCCATCTCTGTAGAGATAGGCCCTTCCTGCCGACAAACGAAGGTGGCGCACCGCAAAACGGGCTGGGTCGCGGGGGGCCGCAGCCTCCGACCTATTCCCGGCGGTGCGCCGAGCAATGGCTCGGGCGGTCCTCACTCCCCAGTGAGGGCCGTCCGTGCTTCGCAGGGCTGGCGGGGCTTTGTGAGAAGCGGACGACGAGGCTCGAACTCGCGACCCTCAGCTTGGGAAGCTGATGCTCTACCAACTGAGCTACGTCCGCGTGCCCCGATTGTAGCTCCGGCGCGACGCTGCGAAATCCCTACTCTTCGCGCTGGATGGATGCCGATGCCGTCGAGATCCGCGTCCTCGGCTGTCTGATCGAGAAGCAGCGGACGACGCCTGATGCCTACCCGCTCTCGCTGAACTCGCTCCGGCTCGCCTGCAACCAGGCGACGAACCGCGATCCCGTGGTTGCCTACGAGGAGCGGGAGATCAAGGCGGCGCTCGACCGGATGTCGAACCGGGGCTGGACGCGGTTTGCGAGCGGAGCGAGTAGCCGTGCGCTGAAGTACCGGCACCTCCTCGACGAGGCGCTCCAACTCTCGGGCCCCGAGTTGTCGCTGCTCGGCGTGCTCATGCTGCGCGGCGCGCAGACCGTCGGCGAGCTGAAGCAGCGCAGCGAGCGGTTGCATCGATTCGAGTCGATCGCGGAGGTCGCGCAGACCCTCGATGCGCTCGCGCAGCGAGAGCTCGTGGAGCGGCTCGAGCGGCGACCAGGACAGAAGGAGGAGCGTTGGCGGCAGCTCCTCGGTGCCAACTCCTCCCAGGAAACCATCCAACCTGAATCCCAGGAGCCTCAACGGCACGGCGACGACCGGGTCGCCGAGATCGAGGCACGGCTCGAGGGACTCGAGCGCGCCTTCGACGACTTGCTGAGTCGCCTCGATAAGGTGCCCGACCGTGAGTAAGCCCCTCGAGCAGCTAAAAGAACGGCTCGGCAAGATCACCGATCTCGAGCGTGTCAGCCGGGTGCTCAATTGGGACCAGCAGACGATGATGCCTCCGGCCGGGTCCGACCATCGGGCCGATCACCTCGCGACGGTGCGACGGATCGCGCACGATCTGCTGATCGCAGACGAGACGGGACGGCTGCTGGACGAGTTGCGTCCAGTCGAGGAATCTGTCGACCCAGACTCGAATGACGCAGCCTTGATCCGACTGGCCCGGCGCGAGTACGAGAAAGCGGTGCGCGTTCCCACGGACCTGCGCGCCGAGATGGCGCGTGCGGCGGCGCAGGCTCGTCCCGTGTGGGTCAAAGCCAAGGCCGAATCGAACTTCGAGCTCTTCCTGCCGACGCTGGAACGAAACGTCGAGCTGCGCCGGCGCTACGTCGAGTGTTACGAGGGGATCGACGAGCCGTACGACATCCTGCTCGACGACTTCGAGCCGTACACGAGCACCGCCGAAGTGCGCGAGATCTTCGACGAGCTCAAGGCCGAGCTCGTACCGCTGATCGCCGAGCTCCGTGACACCGAGGTGGACGACTCGTTCCTCACTGGGAATTTCACGGTCGAGCGCCAGGAGCAGGTCGCGAAGGCAGTAGTCGAGCTCTTCGGCTTTCGCCCGGACACATGGCGGCTCGATCCCACCCAGCATCCATTCGCATCGGGCGCCGGGGTGGACGACGTCCGGATCACCACGAACTACGACCCCAAGACGATGAAGTCGTTCTTCTCGACCATGCACGAGTACGGACACGGCCTCTACTCACACCAGCTCCCCCGGGAGCTCGAACGGCTCCCGACCGGCAACGCGTGCTCGCTCGGCATTCACGAGTCTCAGAGCCGGCTGTGGGAGAACCTCGTCGGGCGCAGCCCGCAGTTCTGGCGCTTCTTCTACCCCCGTATACAGGAGGCGTATCCGGAACAGCTCGGTGGAGTCGAGCTCGACCGTTTCGTGGCCGGTATCAACCGCGTCAAGCCGTCGCTGATCAGGATCAAGGCCGACGAGGTGACGTACGGGATGCACATCATCCTGCGCTTCGAGCTCGAGCAGGACATCATCAACGGGCGCGTCGAGCTCCGAGACCTTCCGCAGGTCTGGAACGAGCGGATGCGCGACTACCTCGGCGTGGACGTCCCCGACGACGCGCACGGCGTTCTCCAGGACACGCACTGGGCCTCGGGACTGATCGGGTACTTCCCGACCTACCTCCTGGGGACTGTTATGTCGGTCCAGCTCTGGGAGAAGGCGCTCGAGGACGTTTCAGATCTCGAGGACCAGATCGAGCGCGGGGAGTTCGGCGCGTTGCGCGATTGGCTCGGCGAGCACGTGCATGCGCACGGCAGGAAGTTCTCGCCGCAGGAGACGCTCGAGCGTGCGACCGGGAACCGGATCGACGCGAAGCCGTACCTCGCGTATCTCCGCGCCAAGTACGGCGCGGGCGTGGCAGCCTAACTGGCCGGCGGCCAGGCGTCCGCGAGCCGGCGGCGCGTCTCGGTCAGGTGCTCCGGCAGCACCTTCACGTCCGCAAGCACGGGCATGAAGTTCGTGTCACCGGCCCAGCGGGGCACCACGTGCAGGTGGACATGATCGACCACGCCGGCGCCGGCGCTCCGCCCGAGGTTCCAGCCGACGTTGTAGCCCTGCGGCGCGGAGATCTGGGCCAGCGCGCCCATGCCGGCGGAGGACAGCCGATGGAGCTCGAGCACCTCCTCCGTAGAGAGCTCGCCGTATTCGCCGATGTGCCGGACCGGGGCGACCATGAAGTGGCCGGACGAGTACGGGTACTTGTTCAGCAGCGCGATGGCGTTCTCACCCCGGTGCACGACCAGTCGCTCCTCGTCCTCGCCTTCCACGGCCATGCAGAAGACGCACCCGGGCTCCTCGTCGGCGGACTTGATGTACTCGAGGCGCCAAGGCGCCCACAGCTGCTTCACGCGGCCGAGTCTAGAGCGGCTGATCCGCGGATTCGACCGGTCTAGCTTCCGGCTCGATCCGGGCACGAAGCGTGGCGAGGAACATCACCGACCCGACCATGGCCAGGACCATGATCAGAGAAGAAGTGAGGAGGATCGCCTGGAGTGTCAGCATGTCGGGAGGAGAACGAGCCACCCACGATTTCGGTTACGCGGTCCCGAGTCCTTCTGGCTACGGAATGAGCGTGCCGGCCGCGTAGCGGCCCACGCCGCCCGCCGTGAAGCGCGCCGTGACCGTGCGCTGCCCGCAGACCAGCCCGGCGGCGAGCCCGGCCGAGTAGCGCTTGACGACGCTGGGCCCGCTGATGGTGAGCTTCGAGCCGCGTGGGCCGTGGAGCTCCGCGGCGAACACGCCGTCCAGGGGGGTCTTGAAGGTGAACTTCTTCTGCTGGCCGCGCCGGGTGAAGCGGCCGCCGAAGCGCTTGATCGTCTCCTTCGTCCAGGGCTTGATGACGTCCTGCTCGATCGCCGCGAGAGCCGTTGCGTCCGGCGTGAACATCGGGTCGTAGCCCCACGGCGTCTCCGGCAGGCCGAGCTTCATCTCGTTCAGGTGCATGAACGACTCGGCGAAGGACTCGCCGGGGTTCTGCAAATAGTGCTCGCCTTCGTCACCGGGGAACGCCACGCCGGAGGCTTCCTTCTGGCAGACGCCCTCGTAGGTCGACCAGCGCTTCGTGCCGAAAGCGACCGCAGGCCAGGGGTCGTTGAGCCTGTTGGTCGCGACGTGATGACCGTACTCGTGCGCCACCACCTCTTCGACGGTGCTCCAGGGCGTGTCCTCGCCGACCGTGAAGATGTCGCCGGACGCGGGGAAGTAGCAACCATCCACCTCTTTGCTCTCGCAGAGGATTCCGACCTCAGCCGGAGGAGCGAAGTAGATCTTGACCTTGGCGATTTCGCTGCCGTGCACAAGGCTGTCGACGAAGTCGGCCCTGGCCTGGTTCACGGCTGGGTCGACGGGGTACGCGGCCGACGACTGGATCGTGACCTGCGCGCCGCTCTTCACGGTGTAGACGCCACCCCAGGCGCCCGGCGGCAGCGAGAGGAAGCGCAGCTGCCGATGGACGACACGCGAGCGAACGTGTCCAATTCCCTGGCCCAAGCCGAACACGTTGAGAGTCTTGGCGGTTGGCCGCTCTGCCGCAGGCGACGCGCTGCCGGCCGCGAGTGCGGCGGTGGTGACGAGTAGCAGAGCAAGACCCCTGCGTCCGAGCGGCGCGGACATGGCATTAGTCCTCGGAGCCGCCGGAGGCGCACTGGATGACCCGAACGAGGGACTGGCCCAGGCCTCCGCGCGCCATGTGATCCGATTTTGAGGATCTCGTAAGGAACGACCCGGGTCTCGAGCGATCATGGTAGGAGTACCGGCCGTGAGGGTCGTGCGGATAGCCGCCGTCGCGGTCGGCGCTGTAGCTCTTGTTGCTTTCTCGGGGACGTCGTCTGCATCTCAAAAGAGCGCGCAGGCGTGCGGAGGACTGCCGGAGTACACAACCGGTCCCGAGGTTGTGTTTGGAAGGCCCACGACGCTGGCGGCCGCTCAAAAGCTGCAGGCGCAGGTTGTCGCACAAGGCTTCACATTCACATCGATTGAGGTCGGCTGCAACGAGTTCCGGGTCGTCATTCGCGGCTACGACACGTTCGCCACGGCAGTGGCCATCCAGGAGGAGGCACGGAAAACCACCTTCCACCCGACCGTCGAGTGCTACCAGGCACCCGACAAGAACGGTGAGCTCGAGGTCGCCATGGGACACGAACCCGACCTCGACTCGGCTAACGCCCTCGTTGCACTTGCTGCGTCACGCGGGCTCGTGAATGCGCAGCTCGAGAGCGACCCCTGCGGCGGGTACGAGGTGATGATGAAGGGCTTCACGGATCGAGCACAGGCGAGTGCATTCGCGGCCGAGGCTTATGCCGTCGGCTTCGATGCCCATGTCGAAGCGGAGAGCTAGCGCCTCAGAGCCAGCGCTTGTATTTGAAGAAGCCGATCATCCCGACGATCACACCGACCATCAGGCCGACGACAATCCAGAATGCAGCGCGCGTGTTCTCGCCGGGGAAGAGCACGTTCATGCCGAAGATCCCCGAGATCAGTGTCAATGGCAGCAGGACCACCGAGAAGAGCGTCAGGATCCGCAAGACGTCGTTCTGTCGGTGCGAGATCACCGATTCGTTCGTGCTCTCGAGTGCTTCCACGACTTCCTTGTAGTTGTCAAGCAAATCCCAGATGCGCTCGGACGCGTCCACGAGGTCGTCGAAGTAGAGCTCGAGCTCCTCGGGAAGGAAACGCTCGATGTGCCGCTCGAGCAGTCGCAGCGCGGGGCGCTGCGGCTTGATGATCTTGCGGTAGGAAATGATCTCCTGCTTCACCTTGGAGATGTCGGTGACGATCTCCTCGGAGCGGCGATCCTCGATGTCGTCCTCGATCGAGTCGAGCTTGTAGGCGATCTTGTCGAGGATCGGGAAGCAGTAGTCGAAGAGGTCGTCCAGCACCTCGTAGAGGAGCCGGCCGGATCCCTTGCTGAAAAGCTGCTCGCGGAACCGCTCGTCCTCCTGCACGCGGTTGAAGAGCCGCGTGACCGGAAGCAGCTCGACGTTCGAGATCGTGACGAGGTAGTCGGGGCCGAGGAAGAAGTCGAGCTCGCCGGCGTTCAGCCGCTGCACGTTCTTGTCGTACGCGGGGAAGTGGAGGACGCCGAAGAGATAGCCGTCGTCGACGTAGTCGTCGACCTTCGGCCGCTGGCGCTTCGACAGGACGTCCTCGACGTCGAGTGGGTGCCAACCAAAGCGCTCGCGCAGCGCGTTGACCGTCTCGGGATCGATCGGCGGGTCGAGGTGGATCCAGGTGAGGCCGTTGGCGCTGAGCTCAGCGACGCGTGGTTCCGGGCGCGGTGCGACCGCCTCTGCGTACCCGCGAGGCCTCGTCCGCCGGATACGGGGCAGGTTCGGCATCAGTACTGAGTGGCTCGTCGGTCGTTGGCGCCATGTTCGCCATGGTACCCGGGACGCCTGCGAAGGAATCCACGTGCGGCGTGAAGTGGAGGTGCACAGGGACTCGCCGTTCGAGCGCGAGGGCGTAAAGCGATGCGAGCAGGCAGATGGCAGCGGCAGCCGGCCAGAGCGCGAGCGGTTCGTGCTGGAGGACGAACCCACCGACGGCTGGTCCGACGAAGAAGCCGATCTGCCACGAGGAGCTCGAGAAGGCCATGTAGCGGCCGAGCAACTGCGGCTCTGCGAGGTCGACCACGAGCGGTGCATAGATCGCCCCATGCAGGCACTCCGCGAGGGCGAAGACACCAACGGCGATGCCGAAGACGATCGCGGCCTGCGTGCCGGTGAACCAGGCGCCCCCGGCGAGCACCCCGAGGAACGCGCCCGCCCAGATAGCACCCATGAGGGCGAGGCCGCGCAGGCGGCGTTTGCCCTCCACGAGCTTCACGACCGGGAGCTGCCCGATCGCAACTCCGGCGGAGAAGACAAACCAGATCACGCCGATCGCAGGCTCGCTCACGTGTGCGGTGTTCTTGGCAAACGGAGGCAGGAGCTCGCTCATCACGGCAATGCCGGCGCCGATCAGGATCACATTGAGGACGACGTAGGAGATGAAGACGCGATTCCGTGCCACATCCGCGTAGCGTCCGGGCTCACGCCGCGCCTCGCGATGGCGCGTCGACGGCACGAACTGCAGCACTCCCACGAACACGAGGAACGTCACCGCATCGAGCAGGAAGAGGAGCGTGAACGTGCTCGGGTGCGCCGTCCGCGCTATGGCGCCGGCAACGAGCGCACCGAGCGCGAAACCGACGTTCATCGTCATCCGCTGCTGGGCGAAGGCTGCGTGACGACGTTCAGGCGGCGTCAGCGAGCTGAGCAAGGTGGATTGGCTGGGCCAGAACGACCCGGTGGCGACCCCGACGAGGAGGTTCAACGCGAACGCGTGCCAGGTCTCGCGAATCAACGGGAACAGAGCAAAGGCGACGGCGGCGATGACGAGGGCACCGCTGAGCACGACGCGAGGCCCCAGCCGGTCTGCGAGCGCGCCGCCGACGAAGCCCGAGGCGAACGCCGCCAGCGAACCGCTGGCAACGACGAGGCCGGCCACGCCGAGCGAGAGCCCGCGAACGTTGTGCAGGTAGATGATCAGAAACGGCCCGATGACGCCGTTTCCGAACATGTTCGCGAGCCCGCCGGCCTGAAGGATCCAGACATCCCGCGGCAGCTGCGGATTCAGGCTGCGAAGGTAGGCCCGCACCGCGCACGAGCCTAACGGTGCAGAGCGTCGCTAAGCGGCGGCGTTGATCGCGTACACCTCGGCCGGAGCGGTTCCGATCAGCATGACGCGGCACGGTGCGCGCTTCAGCACATGCTCCACGGTGCTGCCGAAGATCAGGCCATGCGTGGGCCGCCGCCTGCGGGGTGCGCCAAGCACGATGATCTCGCACGCGCTGATAGCGGCCTGATCGAGAATCCCGCTCGCGGCCTCGCGGGCACGCACGCGGCGAGTGCAGACTCCGACGCCGTAGGAATCGGCGATCGCGGCCGCCCGTTCGAGAGGCTGGTGGGCGCGCAACTCCTCGTTGGTCATGTGGGCATCGAGCGGCAGCAGTGCCGGGATCTCGACCACGGCGACCGCAGTGATCACACCGCTGCGAGCAGCAGCAATCCGACAGGCGACGTCCATCGCCTTCTCAGATTCCGGATTGCCCGCGATCGGGACGAGAACCCGCCGGTAAGCCAGCGTGCTTGCCATCGCTTCGACCGTAGACGCTGCCGCCCTAAGCGCCCCTTAAGGCTCGCTTCTCGAGGCTTAAGAAGACGCTAAGACAAGGCAGCTTCGGCGGGATCCACGATCCGGTAGCCGACGCCCGGCTGATTCAGGAGATACCGAGGCCGCGCCGGATCCGGCTCGATCTTGCGCCGTAGGTGTGACACGTGAACGTGGAGGTAGTTCGACTCCTCCTGGAACGCCGGGCCCCAGACCTCGCGGAGCAAGGCCGGGTGCGTGAGTAGCTTCCCCTCGTTCTGCGCGAGCACGCGAAGCAGGTCGTACTCGATCGGAGTGAGCGCAACCGGCCGCTCGTCCATCGTCACCACGCGCTTCTCCAGGTCGATGACGAGGTCGCCGATCGTGATCAGGCGCCCGGCGGAGGGAGACGCGCGTCGGAGGACGGCGCGCAGGCGCGCGAGCAGCTCCTCGCCGCTGAACGGTTTCGTGACGTAGTCGTCTGCTCCCGCGTCTAGCGCGTCGACCTTCTCCTTCTCCTCGCCGACGGCGGAGAGCACGACGATCGGTGCGTGGTACCACGTCCGCAGCTCCCGACAGACGTCGGTGCCGCGGCCGTCGGGAAGGAGGACGTCGAGGATGATCGCCATCGGTGGTCGCATTGCGGCCTTCATGAGTGCCTCTTGCGCAGTTGCGGCCGTGTCCACGGCATAACCCGCACCGCGGAGCTTCATCTGCACGGCGCGGAGGATCTGAGGCTCGTCGTCCACGACGAGGATCCGCTCGTTGCTCATCTCGCCGCCGCAGTCGGGACTTTTGCCGCCGGCAGTGCGAGCGCGAACGTCGTGCCGGTCTCCGGCCCCGACTCGATCCAGAGCCGACCGCCGTTCAACTGCGTGAAGCCGCGGGCGATTGCAAGTCCCAGGCCTGTCCCGGACCCGCCTTCGCCATTTCTACCACGGGTGAACGGCTCAAAGATCCGCTCGCGTTCTCCGAGCGGGATGCCCGGTCCGTGGTCACTGACTCGCACGATCACGTCGTCGTCGAGCGACTCCGCACGGAGTTCGATCCGATCGGCGGGCAAGGAGAACTTCAGCGCGTTCTCGAGGAGATTGACTAGGACGTGCTCGAGCTGGGCGGCGTCGACGCGCACGGGAGGCGAGTCGTCCGGCAGGACGGCGTCGATACGGCTGTTCTCCGGTCCGATCGCCTCGAGAGCTCGAGCAATGAGCCCGTCGACGGTCCACAGCTCCGGAGTCGGGCGTGCTGCACCTGCCTCGAGTCGTGAGACGTCGAGCATGTTCGAGACAAAGCGATTCAGTCGTCGGACTTGGAGTCGGATCGCCGAGTAGAGCTCTTCCCGTTCGTCGGGCGCCAGCGCTTCGCTCGAGCTCTCGAGTACGTCGCTCGCCGTCATGATCGCGGTGATCGGCGATCTCAGGTCGTGACTGACGGAACGAAGGATTGCGGTCTTTGCGGCGTCGCTCCTCCGAAGCGCCACGGCCTCGCTTGCGTCGCGGGCGAGCTTCTCGGCTTCAGCGGCCCGGCGCCGTGCACGGGCTGCAAGCTCGCTCACGCAGACCGCGGTGACGAGGTACACGGCCAGTGCCACCCAGTTCTCCGAGTCCTCGAGCCGAAACGTGTGCGTCGGCGGGAGGAACAGGAAGTTGAAGACGAGCATGCTCACGACCGAGACGGCGACTGCGTAGGAGAGTCCCCACAGCGCTGCGACGGGGAGCACGGCAAAGAGGTAGAGCACGCCAAGGCTGAGCACGGGCGCGATTGGACGGAGTGCGTAAATCGCTCCTGTCACGAGCACGACCGAACCGAGGCTGAAGAGAGCTGCCCTGATGCGCATTGGCATCTCCAGCGAAGGTTACGCCCGCAGCCCGAGGCTGCGGGCGAACAGCTTAAGAACCTCTAGAGATTCCTCGCCGTTGCTTCCTCGCACGTCTACAGCTCGCTAGCTTCAGAGACAAGGACCGGCAACGACGACAGTGATCGATTCGAACGAACAGGAGGCGCAGACTGCGTCTAGCGCGCAGCGACGCGAGCGCCTCGACTCTCTGAAGAGAGTCGTCGTCGGCCCGCCGCGTGCAACAGGCGACATCCACGAAACGCTGCTCTCGAAGACGCTGGCGCTGCCGATCTTCGCATCGGACCCGCTTTCCTCGGTGGCGTACGCCACTGAAGCGGCGCTCGCAGTTCTCATCGCGGCGTCGCTCGGATCCACTCACCTTGTCCTGCCGGTCTCGCTGGCCATCGCGGCTGTCCTCGCGATCGTTGTGCTCTCGTACGTCCAGACCGTGCAGGCCTACGAGACGAGCGGCGGGGCCTACGTCGTGGCGAAAGACAATCTCGGGACCCTGCCGAGCCTCGTCGCCGCCGCGGCGCTGCTCGTCGACTACATCCTCACCGTCGCCGTTTCGGTCACGGCCGGCGTCTTTGCCCTCACCTCCGCCGTGCCGTCGCTCGCCTCGCACCAGGTGGGTCTTTCGCTGTTCTTCATCCTTCTGCTTACAGTCGTGAACCTGCGTGGTGTGCGCGAGTCCGGAATCCTCTTCGCAGTACCTACGTATGCCTTCGTCGTCGTGATGTTTGCCCTGATCGGAACGGGCGTGGGCAAATGCGCAGCAGGCGCCTGCCCTCAGGCGCACGTTCCCGATCCACTCGTGGCCGGCGCCGGCACAGTCGGCGTACTTGTCCTCTTGCGGGCGTTCTCCTCCGGCGCGGCCGCGCTGACCGGTGTCGAAGCAATCTCGAACGGTGTGGGTGCATTCAAGCCGCCGCAAGGACGAAACGCGGCCAAGACGCTCCTTGTGATGGGCGCTATCGCGATCTCTCTCTTCCTGGGCGTGTCTTACCTCGCCGTCCACATGCACGCTCGTCCCAGTGGATCCGTTTCCGTGATTTCGGAGATCGCACGCACCACGTTCCCGGCGTCGTCCTGGACCTCGTTTCTCTACTACGCCGTGCAAGGTCTGACGTTTGCGATCCTTGTGCTCGCCGCGAACACGTCCTATCAGGGGTTCCCTCGCCTCGGTGCCGTTCTCGCCCGAGACCGGTTCTTTCCTCGTCAGTTCATCAACCTGGGCGACCGGCTGGTCTATTCGAACGGGATCGTCGTCCTCTCTGGTCTCGCGGGGTTTCTCGTCTGGATCTTCCACGCGAACGTCCTCGCACTCATCCATCTGTACGTGATCGGCGTCTTCACCGCCTTCACGTTGTCCCAGGCCGGGATGGTGCGGTACTGGCTGCGGCGCCGCGATCGCGGCCGGCGCAGGAAGGCGCTGGTCAACGGCTTCGGTGCGCTCGCAACGTTCGTCGTCGCGATTCTCGTCATCCAGACGAAGTTCCTCGCAGGCGCGTGGGCGGTAACCGTCGCCATTCCGGTGCTGGTGCTCGCCTTCTACGGTGTGAACCGTCACTACCGAAAGGTGGAGCGGCGACTCCGCGCCGGTGCGGCCGCGGTTTCGGCTGCGCCGCCCGCCACCAATGAGGTTGTCCTCTATGTCGAATCCACGGATGCAGCTCTCCGCGAGGCGCTCGCCTATGCGCGGAAGATCTCGGGTGATCGCTTCCACGCGATCCACGCGCCGGGACCGAGGACTGATCCGGGCATTCGCCCTCGCTTCCGTGAGCTGACTGACCTGCGGCCCGATCTCGAAGTCCTGACGCCGGAGGACGGCGGCCGGGCGGACGCGGTCATCGAATACCTCTGGGCGCTGCCGCGCGGGGAGTCGAACTTCGTGACGGTGATCATCCCCGAGCTCTTCCGCCGGCGCTCGTTGCTCGCCGCCCTGTCACGTCGCACCGAGTTCTCGCTCAAGGTCCGGCTCCTGCGCGAACCGGGCGTCGTCATTAGCGACGTTCCCGTCCTCGCAAGCAACGGAGGATCGGCATCGCCCAAGCGCGTGGTATGCCGCATCCTCGTCTCGGGGGCGCATGCAGCGTCGATGCGCGCCGTCAACTACGCCGGGACGCTCGGTGTGGAGGATACGCGGGCGGTGTTCTTCGCGTTCGACTCCGAGGAGGCCGACCGTCTGCGTGAGGAGTGGTCGAAAGTGGGAATCTCGCTGCCGCTGGAGATAGAGGAGGCGCACTTCCGGGACATGGGCGACCCGCTGATTCGTTATCTCCGCGAGATCACGGCCGATCCGGACGCCGTCGCGGTTGTGATCATGCCCGAACTTATCTTCAGCGGTCCGCAAAGACTGCTGCATAACCAGCGGGCGTTGTACATCAAGCGTCTCTTGCTCTTCGAGCCGCGCGTGATCCTGACGAGCGTGCCGTACCGTCTGGGCTAGAGAAAATGGGGCCCGGTCATCTCTGCCGGGCCCCCATTGATGCGTCTTGTCTCAGCGCTAGCCGGGACTCGTCCTGGCGCACCAGTTCGTGTCCTGCAAACCGTTCCCGGCTCTCTTACCGCCGATCTGACCCGCGTACCAGATCCGCTGCTGCCCGTCTGGCGAGGCGTTGTTGGCAAAAGCGATGTGTGCGTTGCCGTCCGGCCCGACCTGGATCTGGAAGAAGTCGAGCAGCGATCGGTCACCACCGGCGACGCAGAGGATCCCCACCAGGCAGACGTCACCATGGTGGATGCTGCTCGGGTACGGACGGGATTGCTTGATCGTGGGCTTCGCCGTGTTGGCGTTGCGGATCTGCGCGAAGTCCAGGTGCCAGTCGTTGTCCGCGCGGCTCGGGTCGGCGGTGGTGGCGCTGTACCACGCCATGTCCACCGTGCCTTCGTCCCCGGCCGAGATCGTGGTGTAGATGTGGGCGTTGCCGACGTCCTGGTTCACGCGATACGGCGTGCTCCAGTTGTCTCCATGGTCGGTCGAGTAGGCGAGAAAGAGGTTGAGGGGCTGAGCCTCGGTATCGCGGCCCGCCCACGAAACGTAAACGCTCCCACCCCTGTCGATCGTGATCCACGGGAAGATCTCTCCCGCGATCGCACCGACGCCGCCTCGCTTGACTAGATGGAGGTGGAACGTGTGGCCGTTGTCGTGCGAGACACCGACCACGATTTGCTCTGGATCGCCGAACGGCGGGATCCCGGTCAGGACGTTGCCCGCCGCGCTCGAGATGGCGAACGTGATGTAGACGTCGCCGGTCTTCTGGTCGACGACGACAGGCCCGGAGAACGTGTTCACACCCTGGTTCGCCGCAACCTCGGCTTCCTGCTCGCCGGGTGCTGTGCCCGGCGGGCTGATGAACGTCGGAACCGTGTCCCAGGTCGCGCCCCCATCGTCGGAGCGGTTGATCATCTCCGCCTCGAGCACGAAGTCGTGGTAGCCGAGAAAGACCTGGCGGTCGCAACGGTGCGCGAGCCATTGCCGGTCTTGCTCGATCCCCACGCCCTGCTGGGTGAAGGTCTCGAACCGATCGGTCGAACGCGAGACGGCCGAGTCGGTGATGCGAAGGTCCGCGGTGTATCCGACATCCGTGAGCGTGAACTCGATTTCCGCGTCGCCGCCGCCGCCGTCCGAAGCGATCTCTTTGTGGTCGAATGTGAGTCCGCCGTCGAACGAACGCCACATCTGGACACCCGCCCCGCCCGGCGCCGTGACGTAGATGTTGCCCGCGTGGTCGAGGTCGATGCTCGGCTCGCCGAAGTCGGATTCGTTTGCAACTGGACGTGCATCCCAGACGAACCCGTTCGATTTGGAGCGGACAGGCGCAGGTCCTGCGGTCGGTGCGGGCGCCGTGAACGCAACAGTCCCGGCATAGGCTGTGGCGCCGGCGAAGGCGGCTGCGATCAGTCGATAGTGGCCGGGAGCCGGATCGCGCACGGAGACGGACTCAGACGTGGTCCCTGAACGCACCGACGATCCAACGAGTCCATTGAGGCATTGCGGATCGTCAAGCGCAGTCCCCTGACAGAGGTAGAGGTCGAGGTCGTTGGCCGGGTCGGACCAGGTGATCGTCACGGTGAGCAACCGGTCGTTCAGGTCGTAGAAGCCCGCGGGCACGTCGACGAGCAGGTCGAACGTGTCGCAGTTCTGTCCTTCGACGCAGACCCTCCTGGTCAAGGCCGGCGGCACCGCCGAGACGGCAGCACCCTGATACTGGGCCGAGGCGACCGTCGGAGTGACTGTCCCGGATCCCGGACTCGCTGCGTTAGCGGCCGGTAGGAAGAGGAGCCCGGTCAAGACGGCGGCAAGCGCAAGACGGCGCATGTCCTTCCTCCTGTTGTCGGTTCTGGGCGGGGGCCGCCAAGGCGGCGGACTTGCTATGCCCGCGAGCGGCGTTTCGCAATCACTCGCGCGAATGCCGGCTCTTCCGGCGTTCGCTGGAACTGTTCGCCTCTGGGAAGAGATGCCGAGCGAAGTCATCATGGCTCGGCGCCAGCCGAGCCGGACTTCGGTCGGCGATCGGCGAATGCGCCTGGCAGGAATCGAACCTGCGACCTTGCGCTCCGGAGGCGCACGCTCTATCCCCTGAGCTACAGGCGCGGGACGACTAGTGTAGCCCGGGTGGAGGTGACCGCCCGGATCGCGACACTCGAGCTCGCCGAGACCTTCGTCATCTCGCGCGAGTCGAGCGACATCGCGGAGGTCGTCTTCGTGGAGGTGCAGCACGGCAGGCTTTCGGGCTTCGGCGAGGCGGCTCCGATCGACCGTTACGGAGAGAGCGCCGAGTCCGCGCTCGCCTATGTGGAGGAACACGCGGACCTGCTCGGCGACGACCCGTTTGCGCTCGAGGCAATCGAGCATCGACTTGCTCCGCGCGAGTGGGCGGCCCGGGCCGCGATCGACGCTGCGCTTCACGACTTACAGGGCAAGCTCGTCGACCTGCCGGTGTGGCGGCTCCTCGGGCTGGAACGCGCGGGCCCGCCCACGTCGTGGACGATCTGGCTCGGCGATCCGGAAGACATGGCGCGGCGCGCAGCCAGGGCCGTGGACTTCACGCGGCTGAAGCTCAAGCTCGGTGCCGGTGACGACCTCGACGTCGAGCGGGTGCGCGCGGTTCGCGAGGTCACACAGGCGCCACTCCAGGTGGATGTGAACGAGGCGTGGACGTTCGACGAGGCGCGCGACGCGTTGCCTCAACTCGCCGAGCTCGGTGTCGCTTACTGCGAGCAGCCCTTGCCGGCCGGCGACCCCGACGGTCCCCGTTTGAAAGACGCGTCGCCGATTCCGATTTACGTCGACGAGGACTGCCATCGGTTGAGCGACGTCGCTGCCTGCGCCGAGCGTGCACACGGCATCAACATCAAGCTCGCCAAGTCCGGCGGCATCCGCGAAGCGATGCGCATGGCACACGCAGCGCATGCCCTCGGCCTCGGCGTGATGCTCGGCTGCATGGTCGAGTCGGGGCTCGGCATCGCTGCAGCTGCGCAGATCGCGAGCCTCTGCAACCACGTCGACCTCGACGGCAATCTCCTGCTCGCAGAAGATCCTTGGCCGGGCGTTGAGCTCAGCGACGGCATTCAACTGCCCTCCGACCAACCGGGATTCGGTGTCAGACAAGAAGTACCTGATCCTCGCTGAAGAGTTCTCGCACGATCCGCACTACGCCAAGACTGCGCGCGGGGTCATGCGCTACCGGCGCGATTCCGTTGTCGCGATGCTCGACTCCAAACGCGCGGGCAAGACCGAGGACGGCGTCCCGATCGTCGGCACGGTCGACGACGCGCTGCCTTTCAACCCGAACACCGCGCTCGTCGGCGTCGTCACCCAGGGCGGACACTTCCCCGGTGACTGGCAGGAGCTGTTGAAGAGGTGCGTCTCGAAAGGCCTCGATCTCGAGAACGGTCTACACGTTCGCCTGCGCGACATCCCAGGTCTCCCGGAGCTCGCCGCCGGGCACGGAGTCGAGCTGCGCGATCTCCGCGAGCCGCCCGCGGGCCTGAGCACGGCTACCGGAGCGAATCTCGATGTCGACGCAACGATCGTCCTAACGGTCGGCTCCGATTGCGCGATCGGGAAGATGACCGCGACCTGCGAGCTCGACCTCGAGGCACGCAAGCGAGGCCTGAGATCCGTCTTCGTCCCGACCGGGCAGACCGGGATCGCGATCGCCGGCTGGGGGATCTCTGTCGACGCCGTGGTCTCCGATTTTCTCGCGGGCGCCGCGGAGCGCCTCGTGGTGGAGGGCGCGAAGAAGGGCGACCTCCTCTGGGTGGAAGGTCAGGGCGCGATCCTGCATCCGGTCTACTCGGGGGTGACCGTGGGGCTGATCCACGGGAGCGCGCCGCACCTGTACGTGCTCTGCCACGAGGTGGGGCGGACGGTGGTCGAGGGCGACCCGACGGCGTCGCCGATCGTGAGCCTGGCGGAGCTGGTCGACCTGCACGAGCGCATGTCGCTGAGGCTGCGACCGGCCAAGGTCGCAGCGATCGCGCTCAACACCTCGGGTGTCTCCGACGAGGAGGCGCGCTCGGCGATCGCCGCCGCGGAGGCGGAAACCGGCCTGCCCGCGGATGACCCGGTTCGCTTCGGAGCCGGAAGACTCCTCGATTCAGTGCTCAAACTCGCGCGCTGATCTGCCGAAGAAAGGGGCATGTGGCGGATCACTGCGGTCCTGGCGTGCGCCTGCGCGGCTCTTGCCCTTGCGGGCGGGGCCTCGAGCACCACCTTCGGGGTCGCCGACGACGCTGGGAAGTACTCCGAGGATGGCGGCGCGAGCTTCTTCCACATGCTCACGGACCTCGGGATGACCGAGAACCGAATGGCCGTCTTCTGGGATCCTGCGAAGCCGAACACCATCTTCGACCAGGCCTTCTTCGACCGTGCGCTGCCGAACGCGATGCAGCGCGGCATCGAGGTGATCTTCGCGATCTATCCGGAAAGGGCCCGCTCGCTCGTCGAGACGCCCAACGGCATCGAGCTCTTCGCGCAGTACGCGGCCAAGGTCGTGCAGCGGTACCCCTACGTCCGCAAGGTCATCTGCTTGAACGAGGGCAACCAGCCTCGCTTCCACCAGCCGCAGTTCGACGACTCTGGCAAGGGCATCTCCGGCTACGTGCAGGAGCAGGCGATGGCCGCCTGTTACGACGCCGTCAAGGCTGTCGACCCGAAGATCACCGTGATTGGGTTCGGCCTCTCGCCGCGCGGCAACGACGACTTCGAAGCCTCGAGCAACGTCTCGCACTCGCCGATCCGCTTTCTGGAGGAGGTCGGTGAGGCGTATCGCGCCAGCGGCCGGACGAAGCCGATCGCGGACGAGGTGTCGATCCACTGCTACCCCAACGTCAACACCGATGCGCCGACGATCGGGTACGCCTGGCCGAAAATCGGCTGCGCCAACTTCGACCGCTTCAAGCAGGCCTGGTGGGACGCGTTTCACGGCACGGGACAGCCCTTGTTTCAGGAAGCGGGTGATACCGGCGCCGGACCATACGTGCACATCTACGTGGACGAGGTCGGGTACCAGGCGAAGATCACGCCCGACAAGGCCAGCCTGTACACGGGCGCAGAAAACGTTCCTGCCGTCGACGAAGCAACTCAAGGCTCTTACTACGCGCAGCTGATCACGATGATGGCGTGCGATCCGAATGTCGCGCTCCTGAACTTCTTCCACGCGGTCGACGAGACGAGCCTGCCGGCATGGCAGAGCGGCCTCGTGCTGCCGGACGGCACGCGGCGCGCCTCCTTTTCCACTGTCAAGAACGCGATCATGGCCAACCAACGGTGCAGCGGCACACCCGTGCAATGGCGTCACACGGATCGCATCGTCGGTGGTGGAGCGACCTTCAAGCTGCCGCGCTCGTTCCTCGTTCGCGCCGCCGAGGGCTTCTCGTACGACGTGAAGATCACCCGCGCGACGAGCACCCGCACGCTCACCGGGGCCGCCGGCCAGGGTGAAGCCGCTCGCGACGTCCTTTTCAAGCTGCCGAAGCTGAGACGCGGTTCGTATCGCGTCACCGTGACGCTCCATGCGGAGAGCAATCCCGACCGCACGGCCACCTTCACGCGTACCTTCCGCGCCTAACGGACATGTCCCGTCGGGCCGGTCTTCAACGCCGGCCGGATGCGATATAAAAACCGACATGACCGATCCGCGCGTGGCGAAGCTGGCCGATCTGCTCGTCAACTATTCGCTCGAGCTCAAGCCTGGTGAGATCGTCCGGCTCGATGGGGGGACGGTCGCGGCGCCGTTCGTCCGCGAGTTGTACCGAGAGGCGCTCAGGGCCGGCGCCAATCCGCGCACGCGTATCGAGGTCGAGGGGATCGACGTCATCGCGGTCGGAGAAGCGTCCGACGAGCAACTGACCTTCATCTCCGAGATCGACCGCTTCGAGATCGAGAAGGTCGACGCGATCGTGACCATCTGGGGCGACCGGAACACACGTGCCCTCAGCCAGGCCGATCCAAAGCGTGTCAGTAAGAAGATCGCGTCACGCCGGACTCTGACGAATCGCCTCTGGGAGCGGATCGACCAGGGGCAGGCGAAGTGGGTCGGCACGAGATTCCCCACGGACGCGCACGCACAGGACGCGGAGATGTCACTCACTGAGTACGAGGACTTCGTCTACGGGGCGTGCCACGTACGCGCTGACGAGGACCCCGTCGCACACTGGCGCGGGGTCTCCGTTCAATTAAACGAGCGTGCGCGCGAGCTGAAGACGTTCACGGAGCTGCGGATCGTCGGGCCGGACACAGACCTGCGCATCAATGTCGCCGGTCGCGATTGGCTCGCCGCCGACGGCAAGTTGAACATGCCCGACGGCGAGATCTTCACGAGCCCGGTCGAGACGGAGACGGAAGGCGAGATTCGCTTCTCGTTTCCGGCGATCTTCCAGGGGCGTGGGGTGGAGGACGTTCGGCTGCGCTTCGAGGGCGGTCGCGTCGTCCACGCCGAAGCCGGCAACGGAAACGCGTTCGTCCAGTCTCTCCTCGACATGGACGCGGGGGCGCGCATCCTCGGCGAGGCGTCGTTTGGTCTGAACTACGAGATCGACCGATTCACGCGCGACATCCTCTTCGACGAGAAGATCGGCGGCACCATGCACTTCGCACTCGGCTCGAGCTTCAAGAAGCTCGGCGGCCGGAACGAGTCCGGTTTGCACTGGGACATGATCTGCGACCTCCGCGCGGATGGGGAGGTCTACGCCGACGGCGAGCTCGTGTGGAAGGCAGGACATTTCCTTCGCGAGCCGAGCGTCGTGGCGCCCGAGCCTGTCACAGCTTCCTGACCCGCGTCGCCGTCATCTCCGACACGCATCTCCCGCGCGGGACGCGTGCGCTGCCCGAGGAGTGCGTGCGACTGATCGCGAGTGCCGATCTCGTGCTGCATGCCGGAGACTTTGTTTCGGCGCAAGTCCTGCAGGAGCTGGAGAAGCTCGGCCCGCCCGTCGTCGGCGTCTGCGGAAACATGGACGAGCAAGCTCTAAAGCAGCTACTGCCGAAGCAGCGCGTCGTCGAGGTGGAAGACGTTCAGATCGGCATGGTGCATGACCCGGGCCCGCGGGAGCGCCGCGAAGCCCGGCTCGCCGCCCGGTTCGAGGATTGCGGCGCGGTCGTCTACGGCCACACGCACGTCCCGCAGGTCGAACGTTTCCAGCATCTGTGGGTACTGAATCCGGGCTCCCCGACCGAGCGGCGGAGCGCGCCGGCCCACTCCATGATTGTCCTCAGCGTCAAGGGGACGCGCATCACGCCGGAGCTGGTCACGCTCTAGCCGGTGAAAAAGAGGCGATGCACCAAACAAGTGCGCTACGCGACTCGCGAGGAAGCGGAGGCGGCGATCAATGCCATGGTGCGGAGGTTCGGGAACTTTGTCTTCAAGCGGCCATATCGGTGCGGAAAGTGCAAGGCGTGGCACATCACGAGCAGCCCTCCGCGGAGAGCTGGTCGGCGGATCAGGCACTGACCTGGGTCGCGTCTTCCACAATGAGACCTCCGAAAGGAAAGGCGGCCTCTCGGGGGAGACGCCGAGCGTGAACTGCGGCAACCACGCCCGGGTCGCGAGAGGCCACCAAGAGCATCGGTTCGCCAGCCAGACGGCTGCCCCTTCGATTGCTCTCCGGCAAGGGGATGGTTCCCCCTTGACAAGGCGAACAGGTGTTCGCTACTCTCTACGAACACATGTTCCCTCGACTGGCCGTCCTCCTCCTGGTTATCGCCTTCGTAGTGGGCGTCGTCGCCCGGCCCTCCGGCGGTGCGGGGAAGCCCGTGGGCTATGTGGTGAAGCCGACGGACACTCTCTGGTCGATCGCGGCCACCCACTATGCGGGCGACCCGCGGCAGGGGATCTGGGAGCTCCAGCAGCGCAACCACCTGCACAGCACGACACTCGTACCGGGGCAGCGGTTGGTTTTGCCCTAGGAGGGTTTGGCGAAATAACGCCACCGCCGAGGGCCGAACTCTCGACGAGACATCTGGCGGATTGGCGTTTTCGATGCCCTCGCCGGAGCAGCAAACCTCCTGCAACCCCGACAGCGCCGACGACTCCATAGCCGAGACCGAGGAACCACGGCGGTACCTCGTCAACCTCGGAGACAACAGCGATGTAAACCGCGAAGCCAGCCGGTGCGGCGAGCGCCCACCACCGGGCGACGATGAAGCCGAGTCCGAAGCCGATGAGTAAGAGAAGGGCTGGGAGCAGGGCCGCATTATGCGGCGAGCGGCACAACTCGGGCGCGAGTGAGGGCTTGCCCAAGACGGGCGAGCATCACAAGGCCGGCGTGCAGCTGCACACGCCCCAACCCGCGAACGCGAAGCGGCAGCAGTCCGTAGTCGTTCCTGAGCCGTCCAAACTCCCGCTCAACGGCCACGCGGTTCTTGTAGAGGGTGTGGAAGCGCACACGTTTCCGGCTTGTAGCCGCGAGCGTGGAGAGCGTCAATCAATGGCGCGTTGAGCTTGGCCCGGCATCCGTCGAGGGGGTTGCTCATGCGCCTACCTCACCACGAACCCGGCGCCGGACTCAAGCCCCTGTTTTTGGCGAAACGGCGACTACCCAGGCCGGAATCCAACGGTGTAGGCGAGTAGCCAAATGAAGGCAGGAAGTGTGACCGCGAAATTCAGGCCGAAAGCCGTCCAGGCGAGCCATTTCCGCTGGCCCTTCCTGACCGCCCATCTGACTCCGAGCGCCCCGAGCGCCGTGCCAGGGATCGAGATAACCGTGGCCTGTTCTAGCGAGAGATGGGAGACGTCGGCGCTCCAGACGACCAGCGCGATGACAAGCGCCCCGAGCGAGAAGGGATTGATGCCGAACCCCGACTTGATGCCGACTGATGACACCGCGAGACCATTTGTAGCAGGTGCCTCTTTCCAGCCTCGTGAGCATGGAGGAGCGACATGGCCAATGTCGCCTAGCCAGCTATTTCGCCAAACCCTCCTAGGAGGGTTTGGCGCTAAAAAAGAGGCCGGACCGCTGGTTTTCGGTCAGATTGACTCTCGGAGCGCGTTGGCAGCAGCTTGTAGACGGTCACTGACCTCGGCTAGTTCCCGCGCCGCGAGGTCGATGCGTTCTTGTTGGACCTCCGTGCGCTCTTGCTGGCTGTTAGCGCGTTCTTGCTGGCGGTCAGCCCGCTCGCGAACCTCCCTGAGCTGGCTCGCCATCTCCTGCACTGTCCGTGTGAGGTCGGCCAGTTGCCCTGCGACGCTCGCTATGTCCTGCTCGGCGGTCACGCCCTCCTACCCGATTCTATGGGGCGAAACGAGGAGGGGCGGCCTGGTCGCCGCCCCTCCTCCACTCCTGCTGCTAGGAGGGTTTGGCGGAATTACGGGCGAGCGCGAGCCACTCCGCTTGCGGCATAACGTACAACTTGTTTCACTGGAGGCATGGCAGGAGCGGCCCGAAAAACAGGAGTGGCGCTTCTCCTCGTGGTGATTGGTGGATTCGTGGGCGGCGTCACGGGCGCGACCATTGCCAGTTCCAGATCAGATCCGACAAATGACCAGTTCGCAGCACTGGACGTTCCCATCGGGATCTTCGAAGGAGCAGTAATCGGCTGCACGGTCGCACTAGTCGTGTGGGTTGCGTGGCTTATATGGCGTTCCGTCACGCAAAGCACCAGGCGGTCCTAGCTAGCTAGCTGCGCTACCAGAGGGAGGGTCGCTTGAGCGGCCTAAACAGATCAGGATTCGCTCGACTTCGTCCCCGACCCCAGGTTAGGAGCGGCGATACCTCCTGCCCATATGCGTGACTTTGACTCGACAGGGCAACGGCCTACATTGTCGCGGTGGGTGTGGCGTCGTGTGTGACGGCGATCACCGGAATCGTCGCCGGTCTCGGTGCGTACGTGCTGTACTCGGCCGATTTGATCAGCTCGAACACCTCCGCCAATCTGATCATCGTGAGCCTTCTCTGCTCCCTGGTTGCAGCCACGGTCGGCTTCATAGCCCGGCGGCGGGCAAAAGCACACAATCGTCAAGACGGCGCCGCAGAATTGGGGATGGTTCTGGCTCTGGGGACGTTTGGCGTTTGGTTCATCGTCGTGGCGCTTGCCTTGGGGAAGTAGACGAGCGAATAGGCACGACATCCCAAGTGAGCCGTTATTTCGCAAAGCCCTCTGGCTGGTAGTAGTTACTGCTCCGTGAGCGGTAGGCCGGCGGTGTACACCTTCTCGCCGCGGAACAGACGCTGCTCGGGATCCCAGGGGAAGAAGATCACGACCTGCCAGGCAAGCTGCTCGCCCGAGGGCGGAAAGCCGAGCCACTCGGCCAGGTGCGTTCCCGTCACGTCGGCCTCTTCGCACACGCCCTGCGGCCCGATCACGATGTCCGTCAGGTCGAAGTGGATGTCGGGAAACGCGGAGAGCAGCTCCATGTAGAAGCGCGCCGCTCCCTCGTGGCCTTCCCAACGGTGTCCGCTCTGCGCGAGCTCGTACACGCAGTCCGGTGTCAGCGTCGAGATCAGGCCGGGCAGGTCGCGCTCGTCCTCGGCGATCGAGTGGCGCTTCCAGAGCTCGCGGATCTCGTTCTGCTCCTCGCTGGAAGCTTCGCGCTTGATCAGTTCTCGAACGTCTTCGGTCACGCGCCGAGACTACAGAGGGTCCCAAACCTAGAATCGGCTGATGGATCTCGACCTGGTCTTCCTGGGCACCGCGGGCTCGATGCCGACCGCGCAGCGAGCGCCGGCAGCCCTGCTCGTCCGGCGGGGCGGCGACCGGCTCCTGTTCGACTGCGCCGAGGGGACGCAGCGCCAGCTACTGCGGTCCTCTGTCGGCCTCGTGGAACTTGGCGAGATCTTCGTGACGCACTTCCACGCCGACCACATCCTCGGGCTCCCGGGCCTGTTCAAGACCTTCTCGCTCAGGGGGCGCGAACGCCCGCTCGAGGTGCACGGCCCGCGTGGGCTCGTCGACCTGCTCGGATCGTTGAAGCGGGTCGTGGGCAAGCTCTCGTACGAGGTGCGGGTGGTCGAGGTCGAGCCGGGCGACGTGCTCGAACGGGACGGCTATCGCCTCGCTGCCTTCGCCGTCTCCCACGGTGTCCCGGCGGTCGGCTGGTCACTGATCGAGGCGACAAGACCGGGGCGCTTCGACGTCGAGGCGGCCGATGCCCTCGGCGTGCCGAGTGGGCCCGCGCGCGGCGCACTACAGCGGGGGGAGTCGGTGACCCTTCCGGACGGCCGCACCGTGAGCGCCGATCAGGTGCTGGGGCCGCCCCGACCCGGCCGCAAGATCGCGATCACCGGCGACACGGCGCCGTCCGAGACGATCGCCGAAGCGGCGTGGGGCGCGGATGTCCTCGTCACCGAGGCGACGTTCTCGGAAGAAGAGCGCGAGCGCGCGGAGGAGACGATGCACCAGACGGCCGCCCAGGCCGCCGGCATCGCACAACGCGCGAACGTCGGGCTGCTCGCCCTGACTCACCTTTCCAACCGCTACTTCGGCCCGGAGATCGCCCGCGAGGCGCGCGAGATCTTTCCGGACACCGTCGTCCCGAAGGATTTCGACATCGTCGAGGTGCCGTTCGCCGAGCGAGGCACACCCCAGCTCGTCAAGGGTGGCGCGCTCCACCGGCGCGAGCCTGAGGCCGTATCATCGGCGTCGCAATGACGGGCATGGTTCGAGTTGCGGTCGCCGGTGACGTGGCCGAGGCGGAGGAGATCCAGGAGATCCTGCGCTCGGCAGGCATCGACGCGGAGATCGCCGACGGCGAGGAAGACTCGGTCACCGTCTCGGTTCCCGAAGGGGACGTCGAGCAGGCGCAGGATGCGATCGAGGCCATGACCGAGCCCGAAGACGTGATCGGCGAGCCGTAGGAGGTAGTTATGGGCGTGGTGGTCTTCCGTGGCCGTCCGACCGCGATCTCGCGGGCGCGGCCAGCACTTTCTCCGCAGTAGCAAGCTAGCTTCGGAGTTGGTTCGCGCTGCGCGCGTTCAGCATGACGACCTCGTTCTCGATCTCGGTGCTGGGACCGGTGTCCTCACCGCAGCGCTCGTGCGCGCCGGCGCGCGTGTCGTCGCAGTCGAGATCGATGCCCACCTCGCCGAAGGCCTGAGGGGGCGGTTTCCAGACGTGGATGTCCGCGTCGACGATGCCCTGCGCCTACCGCTGCCAAGAACGCCGTTCAAGGTTGTCGCAAACCCGCCGTTCGACGGTGGCACGACCATCCTGCGGCGTCTGCTCGATCCCGGCGTCCCGCTCACGACCGCGGACGTCATCGTGCAGTGGGGCCTCGCGGAAAAGCGTGCGGCGGTGTGGCCGAGCACGCAGCTCAGCGTCTACTGGGGAGCGTGGTTCGAGCTTTCAGTGGCCCGACGGCTACCTCGCTGCGTCTTCGCCCCTCCCCCGGCGGTGGATGCCGGACTGCTGCGAGTCGTGCGCCGCGACGAAGCGTTTGTCCCCGTGTCCGAGCGCCGCGGCTACCAGGCATTTCTTGCGCACGGGTTTCGAGAGGGGCCTGGCGCAGTTGTGTCGCGAAAGGTCCTGAAGCGATGCGAGACGGAGCTTGGCTTCGAGCGTCGCGCCCGTGCACGTGACCTTGATGCCTGGCAGTGGGCGGAGCTCTATCGGCATGCGCACCTGCGCCGGCCTGCGCCATAGGCTTCAGGCATGGGGTTCGTCGCTCCGCTCATCGCGACCGCGCTGGCGTTGGCGTCTCCGTCGCCGCAAACGAGCGAACGCGCATTCGCGCTCCTCTCGGACAACCACCTGATCGAGCTCGCGCTTCCGTCCGGGAAGATCGTCGCGCGCCGGCGACTAGGCCCGAAGCCGGGCGAGCGACTCACGGCCGGACGTTTTCTCGCGCCAACTCGCGATCGGCTGTTCGTGCTCGTCTCGACCGGGACCGGGAGGGACTCGATTGCGGTGCTCGATGCCCGGACGGCGAAGCGGCGCACGACGTACGAGCTCGAGCCGGGCGTTCGGTATCGCGGCATCGTTCTCGCCGGTGAGCTGATCTTCGCCTACGGGAGTCGCCTTGGCGACGAGGTCGACAAGACGAATCACCTGCGCGAGGAGAGCGGAGTCCTGACCCAGCTCGACCTTGCCAACGGCGAACGGAGGCGCACCGTCACCGTGAGACCCGCAGACGGGCGCAGATGGTGGATCTACTGGGGAGCCGCGCGGGACGATGCCTCCAGCATCGTGCTCAGCTACCACGGAGGCTGCTACCCGGCTGCGACAGAGCTCTGCACGAGTGGCGCCGATTGGGTGGATGCCGGCGGGACGCTGCACTCGTGCCAGGTGCCGACGTCGCGGTCTGGCTGCCTCGCCGAGGCTCACGGGATGATCGAGCCTTACGGCGTGGGCTGGATCGCCGCGACCGGGGGCGAGTCGCTCGTGCAGTACGGAAAGTACGGAAACGTCCTGCGAAGGCTGCGCACTGGTCTCCGGCGGGATCACGTCATGAACTTCGCTTTCAACCCGGACCGAAGTCGCTTGTACGTCCTCAGCTCGTGCCTGTACGGCCGAGACGGTCTGCGGCGAGTCTTCCTGTCCGGGGGCCCTTCGCGGCTGGTGCGAGCGAAGACCTGCGGCGAGAGCGTGGCGGTCGCTTGGACGGCGTTCGTCGTGCGGCGCGCCAATGCGATCGACGTTCGGCGCCCGAAAACCGCCACGCTCCTGAGCACGCGGGAATTCCGTTCAGAGGTGCTCGACGTGGTTGCAACCGGCTGATCGACGCCGTCCGGCGCATCGAGTACAGTCCCACCCGACCCGAACCCCTTTAAGCCGGTCCAGTGAGGCCGGAAAGGAGTTGTATGAACCTGCCTGCCCGCAAGCCGTCGACTCTGCCTGCACTGTGACCGCGGTGGAGGCCCCCGCGGGAAGCGTCCTACTCGATGCCGATGCGCTCCGCCGGACGCTGTCGCGGATCGCGCACGAGATCATCGAGGCAAATCCCGATCTCACCCGCGTCGCGCTGGTCGGGATCCAGACCCGCGGCGTCCCGCTCGCACACCGTCTGCGACGGTTGATCGAAGAGCGAGCCGGGGCTGCGCCCGATTTCGGCGCGGTCGACATCACGTTCTACCGTGACGACGTCCAGGTCCGGAGTGGGGCCGCGCCCCGACACTCACAGCCGGTTGTGCGCTCGACGGCGCTCGACTTTCCGCTCGAGGGCAAGACCGTCGTCCTCGTCGACGACGTGCTCTACACCGGGCGCACGATTCGCGCCGCGATCGAGGCGCTCTTCGACTACGGGCGACCGGAGCGCATCCAACTCGCCGTCCTCGTCGACCGAGGTCACCGAGAGCTGCCGATCCGCCCCGATTACGTCGGCAAGAACCTTCCGACCTCACGCGACGAGCGCATCCAGGTGCAGCTCGTCGAGGTGGACGAGGTCGACCGCATCCTGCTCGTTCCCGCACCAGAGGAGGCCCACGAGGATGGCTGAGATTCGCGTCATGCGGGAGGACCTGCGTCCGCCCACGTCGCCGCCGAGGCGGCACTTCATCTCGATCAAGGACGTCACGCGCGACGACATCGAGCGGCTGCTTGCAACGGCGCGCACGCTCGAGCGCAGCATGGAGCGGGAGGTGAAGAAGCTCCCGACCCTGAAAGGGCGGCTCGTCATCAACGTCTTCTACGAGTCCTCGACGCGGACGTCGTCAAGCTTCGAGCTGGCCGCGAAGCGGCTCTCGGCGGACACGATGTCGATCAAGTCGTCCGGGTCATCGGTGGACAAGGGGGAGTCGCTCAAGGACACGGCGATCACACTCGGCGCGTACGACCCCGACGTGATCGTCATCCGCCACCCGCAGATCGGGGCGCCGAACCTCGTCGCACGGGTGACGGAGGCCCACGTCGTGAACGCCGGCGACGGGAAGCATCAGCATCCGACGCAGGCCCTGCTCGACCTGTACACGATGCGCGAGGAGCTCGGTCGGCTCGAGGGACTGCACGTCGCGATCGTCGGCGACGTGCTGCACTCACGAGTGGCCCGGTCGCTGATCCAGGCCCTCTCGCTGATGGGCGCCCACGTCACACTCGTCGGCCCACCTGCGCTTCTTCCTCGCGGGGTCGAGGCGATGGGTTGCGCGGCGACGACCGACATCTCTGCCATCGCAGGCGCGGACGTTGTCTACGTCCTGAGGATGCAGCGCGAACGGATGCAGGAGGGCGCCAACTACGTCCCGTCGCTGCGTGAGTACGCGGCGCGCTGGGGCGTGACGCCGGAGCGTCTGCGGTCGGGGCAGAAGGTGATGCATCCGGGCCCGATGAACCGCGGCGTCGAGATCGACCCGCGGGTCGCCGACCACGCGGACGCGCTGATCGAGACGCAGGTGCGGGCGGGTCTTGTGACGCGCATGGCCGTTCTCTACGACCTGCTGACGAACGGCCCGATCGAAGTCAAGACCGAGTCGGTGCTGGAGGTCGCGTGATGCTCTGCGCCAAGGACACTCCCAGAGAGAACATCGTCATACGCGGCGCGCGTGTCATCGACCCGGTCGAAGGCGTAGATGCCGTGCTCGACGTGCGCGTGGACGACGGCGTGATCGCGGCACTCGGCCAGAACCTCGACACGAACTCGCACCGCGTCATCGATGCGGAGGGTCTGGTCCTCACACCGGCCTTCGTCGACCCGCACGTGCACCTCCGCACACCCGGCCGGGAAGACGAAGAGACGATCGCCTCCGGGACGGCGGCCGCCGCCGCGGGCGGCTACTGCGCGATCCTTGCGATGCCGAACACCGACCCGGTCGTCGACTCCGCCGCAACTCTCGGCTCGTTGATCGAAGCTGCGCGTGCCGAGGGCGAGATCCCCGTCGGATTCCTGGCGGCGATCACGAAGGGCCAGTCCGGGGCCGAACTGACCGAGATGGGCGAGCTCGCCGCGGCAGGCGCGGTCGGCTTCAGCGACGACGGCGTTCCCGTTGCCGCGCCCGGGCTGATGCGGCGCGCACTCCAGTACGGCGCGGTGACCGGCAGACGGATCGCGCTGCACTGCGAGGAGAGAACGCTCTCACGCGACGGTCAGATGCACGAGGGCGAGGTCTCGGCGGAGCTCGGCTTCACCGGCTATCCGTCGGTGGCAGAGAGCCTGATGGTCGAACGTGATCTCGCGCTGGCCGCGTACGAGCGACAGCCTCTCCACCTCCTACACCTGTCCGCGTGGGAGTCCGTGCAAGCGCTCCGGCGTGCTCGCGCAGACGGCGTACAGGCAACTGCGGAGGTGACTCCACACCATCTCTGCCTCACCGACGAAGCGATCCGGACGCTCGACCCGAACCTGAAGATGAACCCGCCGCTGCGTGCAGCGTCGGATCGCACAGCCCTGATCGAAGCGCTGAAGGACGGAACGATCGTCGCGATCGCCACCGATCACGCGCCGCATGCGCGCCACGAGAAGGACGTGCCGTTCGAGGCCGCTCCGTTCGGCGTCACGGGCCTCGAGACCGCGTTCGCCGCGCTCTATACGCACCTCGTCGAACCTGGGCTCGTGCCACTCGAGGTCGTGCTCGAGCGGATGTCCGCCGGTCCTGCACGCGCGTATGGGCTCGACGAGCCGCGCATCGCCGTCGGCGCCGCGGCGAATCTCGTCCTGCTCGACCTGAACGCGAGCTATCGGATCACGGAGGAGACGTTCCGGTCGCGCTCGGTCAACTCCTGGCTCCTGGGCGAGACCGTGAAAGGGAAGGTACGCGCGACGATCGCCGCCGGGAGGCTGGCGTACGCAGGGTGAGCGGCTTCCTCGCGCTCGAGGACGGCACGGTCTTCCGCGGCGACTCCGTCGGGGCGGAGGGCTTCGCCGTCGGCGAAGCGGTGTTCACCACCGCGATGACCGGTTACCAGGAGGTCGTCACAGACCCGAGCTTCACCGAGCAGCTCGTGTGCTTCACGGCGCCGATGGTCGGGAACTACGGCGTCGCCGAGGGCCGGTCCGAGTCCACGCGGCCGCATGCTCGCGCCGTGCTGATGCGCGAGGCTCGTGGGCCGGCGTGGACGGACTGGCTCCACGAGCGCGGCATTGTGGCGCTCAGCGGAATCGACACCCGCTCCCTCGTGCTGAAGTTGCGCGACGCGGGGGCGATGCGCGCAGTCGCGGTCGCCGGTGATGGCTCTGTCGAGCAGGCCGTCTCGGTCGCGCGGTCGCAACCGTCGATGGCGGGACGCGCGCTCGCAGGCGGAGTCTCGACCCCCAGGCCATACGTCTACTCGGACGCTGGCCTCGCGCGGATCGCCGTCGTGGATTACGGCTGCAAGCGCTCGATCCTCCGACGCCTGGCAGGTGCCGGCGCGGCCGTCACCGTGTTTCCGCACGACGCGACCGTGGACGAGCTACTCCGCTTCGAGGGCGTGCTTCTCTCGAACGGCCCCGGCGACCCCGAGCCGCTCGAGGACGAGATCGCGGTCGTGCGGGAGCTGATCGGGCGCGTGCCGCTCCTGGGCATCTGCCTCGGCCACCAGCTGCTCGCACTCGCCGCAGGACACGAGACGTACAAGCTTCCGTTCGGCCACCGGGGCGCGAACCACCCTGTTCTCGAACGTGAGTCGGGGCGCGTGCTGGTCACCAGTCAGAACCACGGCTTCGCCGTTGCGCCCTCGGATTCACGGGAAGCGACGTACGTCTCGCTGTACGACGGGACCGTCGAGGGGCTGGACTTTCCGCTCGAGCACGCACGGTCGGTGCAGTTCCATCCGGAGGCAGGGCCCGGCCCGCACGATGCCTGGCCGATCATCGAACGGTGGGTCGAGGAGGTGGCGTATGCCCCGGCGGCGTGATCTCGAGTCGATCTGCTTGATCGGCTCCGGTCCGATCGTGATCGGGCAGGCCTGCGAGTTCGACTACGCGGGCTGTCAGGCGTTGAAGGTCCTGCGGGAGGACGGCTTTCGCACGATCGTCGTGAACTCGAACCCCGCGACGATCATGACCGACCCCGGGTTCGCGGATCGCACCTATCTCGAGCCGCTCGACCTCGAGGGTATCGCCGACGTTCTCGGGCGCGAGCGGCCAGACGCCCTTCTGCCGACGATGGGCGGCCAGACGGCTCTCAACCTCGCGAGGGAGTTGGCGGAGGCCGGCATCCTGGACGATCTCGGTGTGGAGCTGATCGGAGCGCCGCTCGAGGTCATTCGGAGTGCCGAGGATCGCGAGCTCTTCCGCGACGCCGTTCACTCGGTCGGGCTGCGCACGCCGAACTCGCGCATCGTGACCGATGTCTCCCAGTTGGCCGGTCTCGCGACCCCTGCGGTGGTGAGACCGGCATTCACGCTCGGCGGCCACGGCGGCGGCTTCGTCGAGACGACGGAGCAGTTGCGTGGCCAGGTCGAGCTCGGAATCGCCGAGAGCCCGATCGGGCAGGTGCTCGTGGAGGAATCGGTGCGGGGCTGGGACGAGTTCGAGCTCGAAGTCGTGCGCGATCGCAAGGACAACGTAGTGATCGTCTGCTCGATCGAGAACATCGACCCGATGGGGATCCATACCGGGGACTCCGTGACGGTCGCGCCACAGATGACGCTGTCGGATCAGGCGTATCAGGAGCTGCGCGACGCGGCGGCGGCCGTGGTGCGTGCGGTAGGCGTCGAGTGCGGCGGGTCGAACATCCAGTTCGCGCGCGAGCGGGACACGGGGGAGCTCCGGGTGATCGAGATGAATCCGCGCGTCTCCCGTTCCTCTGCGCTCGCCTCGAAGGCGACCGGCTACCCGATCGCGAAAGTAGCCGCGAAGCTCGCGGTCGGCTACACGCTCGACGAGATCCCGAACGACCTCACCGGCACCACCCCGGCGAGCTTCGAGCCGACGCTCGACTACGTCGTCGTCAAGTTCCCGCGCTTTGCGTTCGAGAAGTTTCCCGGCGCCGACACGACGCTGGGAACGCAGATGAAGTCGGTCGGCGAGGCAATGGGGATCGGGCGCACGTTCATCGAAGCGTTCCGCAAGGCTCGGCGCTCGCGCGAGCTCGACGGCGAGGAGATCTGGCAGCTCGCGGACAGCGCGCATCCGTGGTTTGCTGCCGAGCTCGCGGGCGAGCTCGGCGAACTGTCGCTCGGCGACCTCGTGGCGGACGACTTTCTGCGCATCAAGCGCGCGGGTTTCTCCGACGCTGACATCGCCTTGCGGTGCGGTGCCACCGAGGGGGACGTGCGCGCAAGGCGCCGGGCCTGGGGCGTATGCCCCTCGTACCGCCGCGTCGACTCGTGCGCCGGCGAGGTCGAGGCAGCGTCGACGTACTACTACTCGACCTGGGGCGAGGCGGACGAGGCGCCGCCGCACGGCGAGAAGCCGCGGGTGGTCATCCTCGGCTCCGGTCCAAACCGCATCGGCCAGGGGATCGAGTTCGATTACTGCTGCGTGCACGCGGCGCAGAGCTTCCGGGCGCTCGGCTATGAAGCCGTGATGGTGAACTGCAACCCGGAGACCGTCTCCACGGACTACGACACCTCCGATCGGCTCTACTTCGAGCCGCTCGGGCTGGAGGAGGTGCTCGCGGTGTGCGAGCGGGAGCAGCCCGACGGCGTCGCGATTCAGTTCGGCGGCCAGACGCCGTTGAAGCTCGCGCGCGGTCTCGAGGCCGCTGGCTACCCGATCATCGGGACGCCGTTTGACGCCGTCGACCTCGCCGAAGACCGCGAGCGCTTCGGCGCACTTCTGGACCGGCTTGGCATCCGGTGTCCGGAATGGGGGATCGCACGCACGACCGCGGAGGCGCGAACGATTGCGGAGCGAATCGGCTTTCCGGTCTTGATCCGTCCCTCCTACGTTCTCGGTGGGCGCGCGATGCGCGTCTGCTACTCCCCGGACGATCTCGGTGCGATCGAGAGCCCGGTGCTGATCGACCGCTTCATCGAGAGCGCGCTCGAGATCGACGTCGATGCGGTCTCCGACGGGCACCGGACGTATGTCGGCGCGGTCATGCAGCACGTCGAGGAGGCCGGTGTGCACTCGGGCGATTCGGCGTGCGTGCTGCCCGCGCCCTCGCTCAGCCCGGCCCGCGACGCGGAGATCCGTTCGATTGTGCGCAGGCTGGCGCAGGCTCTCGGAGTGGTCGGGCTTCTCAACGTGCAGCTCGCGGTCGTCGAGGGAAGCGTGTACGTGCTCGAGGCAAATCCACGTGCGTCGCGCACCGTTCCCTTCGCATCGAAGGCGACGGGAGTGAACCTCGTCGAGGCCGCGTGCCGCGTCATGGCCGGCGCTCGAGTGTCCGAGCTCGACCTGTTCGAGGAACGGTCCCTGGGGCACGTCTCGGTGAAGGCAGCGGTGCTCCCGTTTGCCCGCTTCCCGGGCGCGGACCCGGTGCTCGGGCCCGAGATGCGCGCGACGGGAGAGGTGATGGCGAGCGCCGCCGATCTCCCGACTGCGTTCGCGAAGGCGGAGCGTGCGGCAGGCCGGCCGCTGCCGGTCGCCGGGACGGCGTTCCTCTCGGTGCGTGACGCGGACAAGCGGGCTGTCGTGCAGGTTGCCGGCGCGCTCGCCGAGCTCGGGTTCAAGTTGCTCGCCACCGCCGGCACCGCGGACACGCTCGCTTCGGCAGGGCTCGAGGTGGAACGTGTGCGCAAGGTGACGGAGGAGGGCGGAGGCCGGACGGTCGTCGATCTCATCCGTCGCGGTCGGTGCAACCTCGTCATCAACACGCCGCAGGGGTCGGGCGCGCGGACCGATGGGTATTTGATCCGGGAGGCTGCACTCGTCGCGCGTGTGCCCTGCATCACGACGCTGTCCGGCGCGGCGGCTGTGGTGCATGCAATCGCAAACGCCCGCAGCGAGGAATCGCTCTCGTTGCAAGAGCTCCAGGAACGAATTGAGCATGAGACGCGAGCGGCTTAGCGTCGTCGCGAACGAGCAGGTCGGGCCGTACACGCTGTTGCGGGTCGCGCGCGGCGGCATCGACCCGGGCGTTCCGGGGCAGTTCTTCATGCTCGAGGCACCCGGCCGCCTGCTGCCTCGGCCGATGAGTCTGTGTCTCGCGCCTCGCGGCGAGCTCGCCTTCCTGATCGATGCGATCGGGCCCGGAACCGCGGCGCTCTGCGAGCTGGGGAGCGGCGAGGCGCTCCACGTTCTCGGTCCGCTCGGGAACGGCTTCGCCCTCGACCTGGAGCGGCCGCTGCTCGTCGGCGGCGGCATCGGGATCGCGCCGCTGCCCTACCTGTCCGAGACGCTCGGGCGGCCACCGGCCGTGCTCGGCTTCCGCTCCGACTGGCATGCCCAGGCCGCCGAGCTCGTGCCGAACGCCCAGGCTTGCGTCGAGCCGACGCTCGTGACGCAGCTGATCCCGGACGGGATGGACGTCCTGGCCTGCGGGCCCGAGCCGATGCTCCAGGCGGTGCGCACGCTGGCGCCAACGGCGCAGCTGGCCTGGGAGGCGCCGATGGCCTGCGGGTTCGGGGCCTGCTACGGCTGCGCGGTCGAGATCGACGGTGTGCTCAAGCGCCTGTGCGTCGAAGGACCGGTGCTCCGTGCTGCTTAACGCCTCGGGGTGTCTCGACGCACTCACCGCGCCCGACGTCGCGCGTGGTCTCGACGCCTTCGTGACGAAAACAGTCACGCCGCTGCCGCGCGACGGGAACACGCCGATCCGCATCGCGGAGACCGACGTCGGGATGCTCAACTCGATCGGGCTGGCGAATCCAGGGATCGACCGCTTCCTGACGCGCAACCTTCGTGCGCTCGGCGAGCTCGGCGTGCCCGTGTGGGTGTCGGTCGGCGGGTTCGAGACCGACGACTACGCCGAGATCTGCTCGCGGCTGGACGATCACGCCGAAGTGAGCGCGATCGAGCTGAACGTGTCCTGCCCGAACGTCGAGGCGCCGGCCGAGAGCGCAGCCCAGATCGTCAGCGCCTCACGCCTGGCGACGCGAAAGCCGTTGTGGGCGAAGCTCTCGCCGGCGGTGCCCGACATTGCGGAGGTGGCGCGGGCCGCGCAGGCGGCGGGAGCCGACGGTCTCTCGCTCGTGAACACGATCCGCGGACTGAAGCTCGACAGCAGAACGCTCCGGCCCGCACTCGGCCCTGGACAAGGCGGACTCTCGGGCCCCGCGCTCAGGCCGATCGCGCTGGCGGCCGTCGCGACGTGCTACCAGGCGACGCAGATGCCGATCGTCGGCATGGGCGGCGTGCAGACGGGTCTCGATGCGCTCGAGCTCATCGCAGCGGGGGCTCGGCACGTCGCGCTCGGGACGGTGCTCTTCGCAGATCCGGATGCACCGGCGCGCGTGCGCGCGGAGCTGCACGCCGCCGCCGCCGAGCGTGGATGGAACGCATACGAAGATGCATATGCGGTCGCTCATGAAGAGCTGTTGTCCGCTCGGACAACTCTCGACGACAGGTCGAGTGTCTGAGCCTCAAAAAGCCTGCTCAGACGGCCAAACATACTCGCTTGACCGACGCAGGTCGCTTGTTAGACTCCCGCGCTCATGGTGTCCCCCAAGACACAGGCCGAGGCACCGATCCGTTCGCTCGATCAACGCATGGAGGCGCTGAAGAGGGCGAATGACATCCGTGTCAGACGAGCGAGACTGAAGAAGGATCTCAAGGACGGACGCGTCCAGATCGAGCAGATTCTCAGCAACCCTCCGGAGTACGTGTCGACGGCCAAGGTTTTCGACATGCTCATGGCCGTACCGAAGTTCGGGCGGGTGAAGGCGGCACGCTTCCTGAACATGTGCCGGATCAGTCAGTCGAAGACGGTGGGAGGCCTCTCCGACCGGCAACGGTCTGAGCTGATTGGCCTCTTCCACCGCTAAGCCGCTGGTCCTCGTCGTCACCGGCACCTCCGGCGCCGGCAAAGGCACGCTCGAGAAGATCCTGCTCGAGCGGATGCCCGAGATCGAGCTCGCAGTCTCTGCAACCACGCGCGAGCAACGACCCGGCGAGCAGAACGGACGCGAGTACTGGTTCATCACGCCCGAGAAGTTCGAGCGGCTCGTCGACGACGGGGAGTTTCTCGAGTACGTCGACCTTCCGTGGGGAGCCCGGTCGGGCACGCTGCGCTCCGAGATCGATCGCATCCAGGCGAACGGCAAGGTGCCGCTGCTCGACCTGGAAACCGACGGGGCTTTGCGCGTGCAAGAGGCGATCCCGGGATCGGTCACGATCTTCGTCGACGCACCGACCTTCGAGGAGCTCGAACGGCGACTGCGGGAGCGGGCGACCGAGAGCTCAGGCGAGATCCAGGTTCGACTCGACCTCGCTCACAAGCAACAAACCCTGAAAGACCGCTTCGATTACATGATCGTCAACGACGACGTGGAGCGGGCTGCGCAGGAGCTGACGGAAATCGTCCGCCGGGAACTCCAGACCGCAGGTACCATGAGCCGCCCATGATCCATCCACGCATCGATGAGCTGCTCGAAAACGTTGACTCGCGCTATGCGCTCGTCATCGTCGCCGCTAAGCGGGCCCGGCAGATCAACGATTACCACCACCAGCTCGGTGAGGGCATCGGCTTCGACCAGGCTCCGCCGCCCCTGGTGGAATCACGCTCGAAGAACTACTTGACCATGGCCCTCGAGGAAGTCTCCGAGGGCAAGCTCAAGTACAAGTACCCGAAGTAGGGGCCCGTTGGGCGCCGAGTCTCGCTCGGCTGGGATCTCAACCTAGGTTGCTGGTTTAGACGGACGCGCGGGCAAAGCCCGCCCGTCCTTTAAGGGCGTCGACGAGCGACGCCCCGCCCACCGGTCGGTACCTCGGCCAAAAGGGCAGAATTCCGGCATGGCTCGGGTGCTCGTCGGCGTCACCGGTGGAATCGCCTCCTACAAGGCATGCGACCTGGTCCGCTTGTTCGTGAAGGCGGGCCACGAGGCCGTCCCGCTGGTCACGCCGGGGGCGGAGCGCTTCGTGAGGGCAGAGACGTTCTTCGCCCTGGCCCGGCGGTCCCCATCCGAGGACCTCTACATTCATCTCACGCGGGCCCACCTGCTGGTGGTGGCGCCGCTGACCGCGAACACGCTTGCCAAGCTGGCGCACGGGCTCGCGGACAATCTCGTCACGGAGGCGGCGCTCGCGCACCGCGGCCCGGTCCTCCTCGCCCCGGCGATGAACCCTCGCATGTGGGCGAGCCCGGCCACCCAGGCGAACGTCGACGCCGTCCGCTCGCGTGGCGCGGTACTCGTCGGCCCTGACGAAGGAGAGACGGCCGAGGGCGAGTGGGGCCTTGGGCGGATGGCGGAACCGGAGGAGATCTTCCGCCGCAGCCGCGAGTTGCTGGGTGAGACCGAGTCGCTCGCAGGGCGCCGTGTGCTCGTCAGCGCAGGCGGGACCCGCGAGCCGCTTGATGCAGTCCGGTTCCTCGGGAACCGCTCCTCCGGACGCATGGGCGTGGCGCTGGCCGAGGAAGCGCGCAGGCGCGGCGCCGACGTGACGTTGCTCGCGGCGAATCTCGCAGTTTCGCCGCCGGCCGAGGGAGCCCGCTGCCGAGAAGCGTCCGAAGGACGAGCGGGCGTGGGAGGTGACGCTCGAGCCGACCACCGACGTCCTGCGCACCCTCGGCGAGCGGCGCATCAACGGCCAGGTGCTGATCGGCTTCGCCGCCGAGCACGGCGATCAAGGCCTCTCTCGCGCGCGCGAGAAACTGGAGCAAAAGCGCATCGACCTCGTGGTCTACAACGACGTTTCACGCGGCGACGTCGGTTTCGACGCCGGCGACAACGAGGTGGTGCTCATCACTGCCGCAGGGGAGCGCCGGGTGACGAAGGCCCCGAAAGACCAGATTGCGATGACGATCGTAGATACGGCCGAGGAACTGTTGCGTGAGCGAGCCAGGTAGCCAACCCGTAGAGAGTGCGACGGCGGCCGAGACGATCCGCGCGATCGTCGACAACCTCGGGCGGGTCGTGCATGCGCCCGACGAGACGTTGCGCCTGTGCGTCCTCTGCCTCGTCGGCGAAGGCCATCTGATCCTCGAGGACTTTCCGGGAGTGGGGAAGACGATGCTCGCCAAGGCGCTCGCGCGCTCGCTGGACGTGTCGTTCTCGCGCATGCAGTTCACGCCGGACCTGCTGCCGTCCGATGTCACCGGCGTCAACGTCTTCAATCAGCGTTCGAATGAGTTCGAGTTCAGGCCGGGGCCCGTGTTCGCAAACCTGCTGCTCGTCGACGAGATCAACCGGGCGTCGCCGAAGACGCAGGCCGCCCTGCTCGAGTGCATGCAGGAGCAGCAGGTGACCACGGACGGTGTCACGAACCAGCTCGCCCGACCTTTCATGGTGATGGCGACGCAGAACCCGATCGAGTACGAGGGCACGTATCCGCTTCCCGAGGCCCAGCTCGACCGGTTCACCATGCGCATCGCAATCGGCTATCCGCCGCTGTCCGAGGAGGCGAAGATGCTCACCGAGCAGACGGCCGACCCGCCGCTCGACGCGCTCGACCCCGTGGCGAACGCAGCGGATGCGATCGCGCTCGCAGACGAGGCGAAGGCAATCTTCGTCGAGGAGAGCCTCAACCGCTACGTCGTCGCGCTTCTGCGAGCGACCCGCGGCGATTCCCGGCTCTACCTGGGCGCGAGCCCTCGCGCGGGCATTGCGATCCTGAGAGTTGCCAAGGCGCGTGCGCTCGCAGACGCCCGGACCTTCCTCGAGCCCGACGACATCAAGGCGGTAGCGGTCGCGGTGCTCGCCCACCGCCTGATCCTCGCCCCGGAGGCTCGCTCGACCGGGCTCACCGGCGAGCAGATCGTCCGGGAGACGCTCGACAAGACACCAGTCCCGGTCTAGATGCTCACTTCGCGCGGACGTGTGATCTTCGCGCTTGGCTTCGCGGTCTACGTCGGCGCCTGGGCTTTCGGCTCCAAGCCGCTCTACCCGGTCGCGACCGGCCTCCTCCTGGTCGTGGGGGTCGCCTGGGTCTGGGTGCGCCTGTCGGACCGGCCGTTTCGGGTCAAGCGTGGGTGGGGCGATCGGGAGCACATCGAGGGCGACAACGTGCCCATCGTGGCCGAGCTCCACCCGACCGGCAACGTCCTGCCCGCGTCCGTGATGCTGAGCGAGCGGGTCGGCCGACTCGGTGAGCAGCGGCACGTTCTCAGGCGAAACGGGCGGCGGCTGAGCGTTCGTTATGTCCTGGAGAAGGTTCCGCGTGGACGCTACGCATTCGAGAACGTGCGCGCCGAGCTCTCCGATCCGTTCGCACTCGAGCGGGCGATCGTGGAATTGCCGGCGCCGGGCGCGCTGCTCGTGTATCCACGGCTCGTGCGCCTCGGACCGCTCTTCTCCGAGTCCGGAACGCGCTCACATGACGGACGTCGTCTGCTCTTGCGCCGGCACAGCGGCTTCGAGCTGCACAGCGTGCGCGAATACGAGCAGGGCGAATCCCTGCGCCGCGTGCACTGGCCTTCTACGGCGCGCCGCAATCAGCTGATGGTCAAGGAGCTCGAAGACTCGCCGCGTGACGAGATCGCCGTCCTGCTCGACGCCGACGCGAAGGCCGTCGTCGGGGAGAGCTTCGAGGTGCAGGTGCGCGCGGCCGGGTCGATCCTCGACGCCTACGTGCAGCGTGGACGTCGAGGAGTGCTGGTGCTCAACTCCGCGCAGCGCGAGGTTCAGCACGTGCATTCACCCGCGGCGGACTGGCGCCGCGCCCTCGAGCTGCTCGCGGCCGTCGAGCCGACGGGGGACACTCCGGTCGCGCGCCTGCTCGCCGAAGAGGACAGCCCTGCCGCACGGGCACTCGAGCTGGTGGTCGTGACGGCGCGACTGGAGCCGGCGCTCGTCGACCGGCTGATCCAGCGCGCACTCTCGCGACACAAGGTGTCGGTCGTCTTCGTCGACCCCGCAAGTTTCAACGGCGCGGCGCGACACCCCGAGCCTGCACTACTTCGCCTGCAAGCCGCCGGCATCGCGGTCGCGGTCGTTCGCGCAGGCGATGACCTGGCGGCCTGCCTGTCTGGCGAGCCCGCCATGCAGAGCGCACATGCTTAAGACAGCGTTGCTCTCGGGAGCGGCGGCGCTCGTGATCGCGGTCGACTGGCTCCGGTTCGAGGACCCGCGGTCGGGTGGAGGCCGGCCGTTTGTCCTCGTCGTCCTCGCCGTGGCACCGATGTTGCTGCGCCCGCTCTGGCTCAGGCTGGTGGCGATAGCGATGTCGGCGCTGCTCGCTGTCTGGGTTGCCTTTTCTCTCTCTCCGTTCGCCGTGTGGCCCGGCGGAGAAGGTTTCTTCGGTCCATTCGGCTCCCGGTTTTCGCGCGGCTTCCTCGACTTCTACGACTTTCGCCTGCCGTTCGACCCGGCGGAGCATCCGCAGATGCACGCCGTCATCCTGATTGCGATCTTCGGCTTCACTCTTGCCGTCGCGCTCGCGGTCGCCGCACGCAGGGCGCTGCTTGCCGTGGTGGTCTTCTTCGTGGCCGCGGGCTGGCCCGCGACGCTGCTCTCCGGTGGCAACGAGCTCGGCCGCGGGCTCGCCATCCTCGCGGTCGCGCTCGCGCTGCTCGCGGGGATGACCGAACGGCCCAGTCGGCTCGCGCTGATCGCGGCCGGTGCCGTGCTCGGCGGGGCACTGGCGCTCTCGAGCTCGCCGGCCGTCGCGAAGAGCGCGTTCCTCGACTGGCAACACTGGGACTTCTACACGCATCCACAAAAGTCGGTGAGCGTCCGCTACATCTGGGACGCGCGGTACGACGGTGTGCGTTTCCCGAAGAAGAAAACGACGGTGCTCACGATCCGCGCGCCGCACACGCCCTACTACTGGCGGGCGACAGTGCTCGACCGATTCGACGGGACGCGTTGGCTGGAAGATGTGTGGCCCGAGACCGCGCGGCAGCGCCGCGAACTGACGCCAGCGCCTGCGCGGAAGCGCTCGAACCTCATCCCACAGGAGGTCACGGTTGCCGCGCTCGAGGACAACCATGTGATCGGGGCAAGCATCCCGGTCTCCAACGATCTCGGGAAGGCCGCGGCCTACGAGGGACAGGGCGTCTCTCGCGTGATCGGTGGGCTGCAGCGGGGCCAGCACTACTCCGTCTCGAGTTACGCGCCAAGACCGACGCCCGAGGAGCTTGTCCGAGTCCCGCCTTCGTATCCAAAGACGCTGACGAAGCCGGGCAGGGAGCTCGACCTCGTACGCGGAGTGACCGCGCCGCCGTTCGGCACGCCTGGACGCGAGGCTCGCCTCTCCAAACCTTTGACGGGACGCCTCGTTCCGTATGCGAAGTTGTACGAGCGTGCGCGGCAAGTGGCCGGCGAGACGAGGTCGCCCTATGCGGCGGTTGTCGCGCTCGAGACGTGGTTCAGGTCGACCGGCGGCTTCACGTACTCCCAGCAGCCCGGCGCGACTCCGGGGCTGCCGCCGCTCGTCGGCTTCGTCATCGACACGAAGACCGGGTACTGCCAGCACTTCGCCGGTGCGATGGCGTTGATGCTGCGGCTTCTGGGGATTCCGGCCCGAGTGGCGGCGGGTTTCGTCCCCGGGCGTTACCACGATGACTTCTGGGAGGTCACCGACCACGATGCCCACACCTGGGTCGAGGTGTGGTTCCGCGGGTACGGCTGGCTCCCGTTCGATCCCACGCCCGGGCGCGGGCGTCTGAGCGGGACCTACAGTTCCACGTCGCTCGGCTTCAACGCCGCAGGTGCCGCAAAGCTGCTTGCCGGGCTCGTCAAGGGTGGAGAGGTGTTCGGCCGCGGCGCCGCTGCAGGAATCCTCCCGCATGATCCGCGGCGTCCGAATCCGCGCTCGCTGGGGGACCGTCCGTTCGGAATCGGCAGCCCCGTCACGCCCGAGCCGAAGAAGGGGACACCCAGCCTGCTGTTCTTCCTCTTCCTCCTTGCCGCGGGAATCGCTGCGGTGATCGTCCTTCTGAAGATCGGACGACGCAGGGTTCGCTACCTGACGCGTGACCCGCGTCGCGTCGCCGTGGCATGTGCGCGCGAGCTGGCGGAGTTTCTGCAGGATCAGGGTGTGCCCGCGGCGGAAGCGGCGACCTTCCGCGAGCTCGGCGGCACGGTCGCCGAGCGGCTCGGCGTCGATGCGAGCGGGTTTGCGCAAGTCGCGACCGCTGCCCGGTACGGGCCGCCGGGAGCCGCACGGCAGGCGGCGGGCTCCGCCCGCAAGGAGTTGCGTGACCTGAAGCGCCGTCTGCGCAAGAGCCTTGCCAGGTCCGACCGCGTGCGGGGTCTCCTCTCCGTCCGTTCACTCGGGCTCGGCTAGCCATGGATGCCGTCGTCATGGCGGCGGGGGAGGGAACGCGGCTCCGCCCGATCACCGAGCACTGGCCGAAGCCCGTCCTGCCGATCGACGGCAGGCCCGTACTCGCCGTCCTTCTACGGGAGCTCGCGGCGGCGGACCTTCGTCGCGTCTGGCTCGTGAGCGGTCATCTGGCCGAACAGGTCGAGCGGCTAGCGGGCGACGGTTCGGCTTTCGGGCTCGAGCTCAGCTTCGTGCGTCAGCCGGGCGTGCTCGGTTCGGCGGACGCAGTCCGTCGGGCGCTGGACGCGGGAGCGACGCCGCCGGTGCTCGTGTCGGCGGCGGACACCGTCTACCGCCACGGAGACGTCGGCCGATTCGCGGCCGAGTTCGACGGGTCCGGTGCAGCCGGGGCCGTAGCTGTCCGCACGGATCCCCCTCCCGGGCCCGGCCGTCAGGCCGTCCGCCGCAACCGCGCGCGAATCGAGTCCCTACGCGACGATGACCCGGAAAATCCATGGTCGGCGGCGCCGCTCTGGGCGATCGGGCCCGCCGTTGCCGAGCGCCTCTGCCTCGACGCCCCTCCGTACGAGCTGGAACACGCCTTTCAGTCGGCGATAGATGCGGGTGAGACGGTTATCTCAGTGGAGATCGGGAAGACACGGGATTTGACGTATCCGGTTGACTTGGTGGAGGAGAATTTTCCCTATCTGCGATCGACATGAGCGAGACCTACGACCTCTACCAGCAAGGACGGGACCACCTGAAGAAAGGGCGGGCCGCTCAGGCGACCGTCGCCCTCGAGAAGGCCAAGCGCCGCGAGCCTGAGAAGGCATCGATTCGGGAAGCGCTGGGGATCGCGTACCTGCGGATTCAGCGGTACGACGAAGCCGAGCGGGAATTCCGCGCCATGCTCGAGCTGTCGCCGGCCGACCATTACGCCCACTACGGGCTCGGGCGGGCCCTGGAGAAGCAGGGCAAGCAATTGGAGGCGAACGGCCACTACAAGCTGGCGAGCTCGTTGCGACCCCAGAACGAGCACTACGCCTCGCGCATCCTCGACCTCGACCAGGAGGGCGACGAGTCCAACGAGCCCGGCGAGGCCGACGGGCCCAACGCGGACGCGTCCGGCAACTGACACAGATTCGGCGCGCTTGTGTGGGAGGCAGGTGCGCAATTCGCCGGTATCGTCGAGCGCAGTGGGTGGTGGGTGACAACCCCCACCCTGGGTGGGGCCGCGCGCGCACGTAACTGGAGAAAGCTGCAGCGCCGGGCTGAGATGATCGCTGCCGGATGCGGGCGGTCTGTCAGCGGGTCTCCGAAGCTCGAGTCACGGTCGACGGTGCGGTGACCGGCGAGATCGGGG
>WNFU01000058.1_pt1 | contig 117321 bp, 110 predicted proteins | sample 5400121 | NCBI WGS metagenome assembly WNFU01 (sample SAMN13153360, study PRJNA577476) | soil metagenome | isolation source: 100 cm soil or saprolite under grassland replicate 1 | place: USA:California | collected 2016-06-15 | reverse complement strand
CTGGATGCTCGAGACGATTCGCGCGTATGCGCTCGAGCGCCTCGACGCGTCCGGCGAAGGCGACGATCTGCGTCTTGCGCATGCGCGGTTCTTTGCCGATGTCGTCGCCAAAGGGGAGCCGGAGCTGCGCGGACCGCGGCAGGAGGAGTGGTTCGAGCGGCTGACCACGGAGCACGGGAACGTCCGGGCAGCGCTCGAGTGGCTCGCCGGCTCGTCCGAGGCGCCACTGCACGCACGGCTCGCCGGCTCGTGCTGGTACTTCTGGTACGTGACCGGCCAGTTCGGCGAAGCCCACCGCCGGCTGACCGCGGCGCTGGAGGCTGCTGTCGACGTCGATCCAGAGCTGGTTGCGGGGCTGCACGATGGACTCAGCGCGATGAGCGCGATGCGCGGCGAGTCCGCGCCGGCCTTGCGGCACGCCGAGGAAAGCCTCGCGATCCGGCGCCGGGGCAGCTCCCGGGAGGCGCTACTGCGGTCGTTGCTCAACCGTGCCGGGCTCGCTGAATCATTCAGCGACTTCGCCGAGACATCGAAGTGGTACGGCGAAGTTGTCGAGCTCGCGGAGTCCGTCGGGGACAAGTGGATCCAGGCAGTGGGTCTCGGCAACCTGGGGTCCGCAGCCATGAATGCGGGCGATTCCGTCCGAGCGCGGGAGCTCTTGGAACGAGCGCTCGTGCTGGGCGAGCAGACGGGCGACGCGTTCCTCGAGGCCGCGCACGGCCTCAACCTGGCGGCCGCAGAGCTCGACCTCGGGATGCTCGCCGAGGCGAATGCGCGTTACGCCGATTTCGCGGAGCGCTTCGGCGCAACACGATCTCCGGAGCTCACGCTTTGGTGTCTGGACGGTCTCGCCAAGGCTGCCGCTCACTCGGGAGACTTCTCCCGAGCTGGTCGGCTCCTGGGCGCAGCGACTTCGGCGGCGGCGGCGATTGGATACACGCGACCGCGACTCGAGCAGCAACGCTACGGCAGCACGATCGAGCTCCTGCGGGTGGAGATGAACGAAGAGGAGCTTGCAGCCCTGCAGTCGGAAGGAGCAGCGCTCTCACCGACGGAGGCATTGGAGTACGCGCTCGGCTCGGCTGCGTTGACCCCTGCGTGATGCTGCCGACCGGCACCGTCACGTTCCTCTTCACCGACATCGAGGGCTCGACGCGGCTGCTGCACGACCTCGGCGAGGGCTACGCGGACCTGCTGGCCGAGCATCACCGGCTGCTGCGTTCGGTGTGGTCATCGCACAGCGGCATCGAGATCGACACCCAAGGAGACGCCTTCTTCGTCGTCTTCGAACGCGCGTCCGACGCGGTTGCGGCTGCCGGAGCGGCGCAGGACGCGCTCGAGCCCACGGGGTTGCGGGTGCGGATCGGCTTGCACACGGGAGAGCCGATGCTTACCGAGACGGGCTACGTCGGGATGGATGTCCACCGCGCCGCGCGGATCACTGCGGCCGGCCACGGAGGGCAGGTGTTGCTTTCACAGACAACGCACGACCTCGTCGCCGTACCGGGCCTGCGTGATCTCGGAGAGCAACGCCGCTGATCGGGCGCGCACGCGAGCTGCCTGAAGTCGTCGGCCTCGTTCGCTCGCACTCGCGAGTCGTGACACTGACCGGTCCTGGAGGCTCCGGCAAGACGCGACTCGCGCTGGAGGCCGCAACGCAGGTCGTCGGCGACTATCCGAGCGGCGTCTTCTGGGTCTCGCTCGCACCGCTCAGGGACTCCGCGCTGGTGTTCGAGACCGTCGCGCAGATCGTCGGAGCCAAGAACGGGCTCGCCGAACACTTCGCCGGCAAGCGTGCGCTGTTGTTGCTCGACAACTTCGAGCACGTAGTCGAAGCGGCGGCGTCCCTCTCGGAGCTCCTGGCCGCGTGCGCGGGGCTCGACAGTCTCGTGACGAGCCGTGAGCTGCTGCGCATCAAGGGCGAGCGTGAGTTCGCCGTTCCACCGCTGCTGGAGGCGGACGCCGTGGAGCTCTTCGCCGCACGATCCGGTCACGAGCCCGACGAGGCAACCGCGGAGCTCTGTCGGAGGCTCGACAATCTCCCGCTCCCGGTGGAGCTCGCGGCGGCTCGAACGATCGTCCTGTCCCCCGCGCAAATTCTCGATCGGCTGGCGGGGCGGCTCGACCTCCTGAGGGGCGGCCGGGATGCCGAGGCGCGACACGCGACGCTCCGCACGACCATCGAGTGGAGCTACGAGCTCCTCGACGAGCACGAGCAGCTGCTCTTCGCGAGCCTGGCGGTGTTTGCGGGCGGCTGCACGCTCGACGCGGTGGAGCAGGTGTGCGGGGCGGATCTCGACACGCTCGCGTCGTTGCTGGACAAGAACCTCGTTCGCCGTACGGAGGGCCGTTACTGGATGCTCGAGACGATTCGCGACTTCGCGCTCGAGCGGCTCACGGCCGACGGCGAGGAGGAGGCGCTGCGGGAACGCCACGCCGCGTACTTCCACGGGCTTGCAAGCGAGAACGAGCCGTTGCTGCGCAGGCATGGGCAGACCGAGGCTGTCGCTTGGTTCCGCGCCGAGCACGACAACATCCGGGCGGCACTCGACTTCACCCGCGCGCGCGGAGAGTCGAGGTCGCACGCAGAGCTCGCGACGGCGTGCTGGTACTTCTGGCACCTCGCGGGCTTCCTCCACGAGGGACGGCGGCGGCTGCGGTCGGCGCTGGCGGACTCGGAAGGCCTGACCCCGTCGGAGGTGGCACCTCTGCACGACGGCCTGGCCGTCCTCAGCGTGCTGCTGGGAGACGTGCCGGCCCTCCGAAGTCACGCCGAGACGAGCTTTCGGCTCCGCGACGGGTCCCGCGACGACCCGGGTCTCCTCAGGTCCCGGCTCAACCTGGCCCTGGCGGCGATCTTCGAGGGCGACAACGCGAGAGGGGAGGCGCTGCTCGAGGAAATGGCCGCCCACGCCCGTGCCGTCGGCGACGCGTGGTTCCTCGGCATAGCCCTCGCGGATCTCGCCGCGAACGCCTTCGACAGGGCGGACTACGCGCGCGCCCGATCGCTCGACGAGGAGGCGCTCGCGCTGGCAGAGGAGGTCGGCGACGTGCAACTTCGGGTCGGCATCTCTGCGACGCTCGCGGCGTGCGAGGTCGAGCTCGGCGAGGCGGAGCGCGCGGAAGTCCGATATCGCGACACGATCGCCGGCTGCCGCGACGGGGACTTTCCGGAGCAGTTGATCTGGTCACTGAACGGGCTCGGCATCCTGCACGCCCAGCGCGGCGACTGGGCCCGCGCGCTCCGTCTGCTCGGCGCGGCCGAGGGAGTGGGAGCCGAGATTGAGTACGCGAACGTCCTGGAGAAGGGGCGGCACGATCGCGGGGTCGCGCTCGTCGCAGAACACGTCGGCGAGGCCGCGGTCGCCGCGGGCCTCGCCAACGGAAGGGCGATGGGACGTGACGCGGCGATCGCCTACGCGCTCGCCGGCCCCGTGCCCGCCTAGCGGGACAGCACCTGCGTCTCGTCGGCTGTGGCGAGGTCGTCGCGGCGGGGCGCGTAGGCGAACGGGTGGTGGAAGGCGTCGAGCGCGAGCTCCGCGGACACCGAGATCTCGAACGTCTCCTCGGTGCGGATGTCGCAGACGGCGACGCTGACGGAGTCGTCGGCGCGGTTCCAGAGCAGTGAGACCTGGATGCCGTTGCTCTCGCGGTAGTCGAGTTCCTTGAAGCGGTTGGCGATGTCGAGCGTCGGGGTCATCGGAATTCTCCTTGGTCGGGGGTGATTCCGTGGCTCCCACGCTACGAACGGCGAAGATCGACGTCGTTCGGCACGGCGACCTTCCCTGTGTCAAGCGCACGACATAGGGTTGCGACATGGACTGGCCGCTGCTGGCCGGTGTTCCGGCGGAGGATGTTCGCCAGCTGCTGTCGGTCGCGCGACGGAGGACGTTCAAGCGCGGCGAGGTCGTCTTCCACCACGGCGACCCGGCCGACTCGCTGCATCTGATCGTCAAGGGACGGTTCGCCGTTCGCATCACGACGCCCCTCGCCGACACGGCCCTGATCGCCGTGCATGGGAGGGGCGACTTCTTCGGGGAGCTGGCCCTGGTACGTGACGAGCCACGCCGGTCGGCGACCGTGGCGGCGCTGGAGGAGTCCGAGACGCGGTCGGTCTTCCGGGACGATTTCTTCCGTCTGCGACGGCACCACCCGGGCATCGACGAGGTGCTCGTCAGGCTGCTCGCCGAGCAGGTGCGACGCGGAAACGAGCGAATCGTCGAGGCGCACTACGTCGACGCGGACACACGCGTGCGCCGGCGCGTGCTGGAGCTCGGCAGGCTCTACGGCGACGATGCCGATGCAGTGACGATCCCGCTCACGCAGGAGGATCTGGCCGAGATGGCCGGGACGTCGCGTGCGACGGTGAACCGTGTGCTCCGCGAGGAGGAGAAGCGAGGGACGCTCGAGCTCCGGCGCGGGAAGACGACCGTGCTCGACCCCGAGACGCTCGCGAAGCGCGCGAGGGTGTGACCGCGGACGACGGGCCGCCGTGGCGGCCCGTCGTCTCCGCAACCAGCGACCTGGCCGCTGAGCTCATCCACGCCTCACGTGTGCAACTAGCGATCCCCACGTCCGCGGGTTCGGGTGGACGATCCCGAAGCGAATCGGGTACCTGATCGGCTCGCCTATGCCCCAGCGGACCGGCGCCGGCCCGACCCTGCCCCAGAACCTGGGGTCCGGCCGGTTCGCCGACGTGGCGGTACCCGCCGAGGCCAGCGCCGCTGCCGCGACGCAGAGGATGACCGTGATGCGTTTCATCTCGTTACCTCCTTTCCGATTGGTCGCCTCCAGCGTGCACCGTCGGGTCTGCGCCGTCGTTCGTGCGCGCGACATTCGGACTGTCAGGCTCGCGACGCTTGGCAGGCGCGCCGCCGCGCGCGATAGTCGAGGCATGCCTGAGCTGCCGACCGGCACCGTGACGTTCCTGTTCACGGACATCGAGGGCTCGACGCGGCTCTTGCAGGAGCACGGCGACCGCTACGCGGAGGTGCTGGCGGAGCATCATCGGCTGCTACGCGAGTTGTGGGCGCGTCACAACGGCTTCGAGATCGGGACCGAGGGGGACTCCTTCTTCGTTGCCTTCGCTCGTGCATCGGATGCGGTTGCGGCCGCGGCTGCGGTGCAGGCCGCATTGGACGGGATGCCCCTGCGCGTGCGGATCGGTCTGCACAGCGGTGAGCCGATGCTCGCGGAGACCGGATACGTCGGCATGGACGTTCACCGTGCGGCGCGCATCGCTGCTGCTGCGCATGGTGGTCAGGTACTGGTCTCGGAGGCGACGAGAAGTCTCGTCGAGGGCGAAGGTCTACGCGATCTCGGCGAGTCACCGGCTGAAGGATCTGACGCGGCCCGAACGGCTGTACCAACTGGGTGGTTTCGACTTGCCACCCCCTGAAGTCGCTTCACCGGACGAATCTGCCCATGCAGCCGCTACCGCTCGTTGGTCGCCAGCGCGAGCTGGCGGAGGTTCTGGCGTTGCTCCGCAACGGAACGCACCTGCTCACGCTGACCGGCCCAGGAGGTAGCGGCAAGACGCGTCTCGCGCTTCAGGCTGCGGCGGAACTGGTCGGCGACTTCTCCGACGGCGTTTGGTTCGTCTTGCTCGCGCCGCTGGTCGATGCGCAGCTTGTGCCGACGACGATCGCGCGGACGCTCGGGATCGCGGACGAGGCACTGCAGGCGGAGCTCGAGCGGCGAACGATGCTGCTGTTGCTCGACAACCTCGAGCAGGTCGAAGGCGCCGCACCGGTCGTCGCCGGGATCGCGGAACACGACGGGGTTCGCGTTTTGGCGACGAGCCGCGAGCGACTCGCCGTTCGCGCCAAGCAGGAATGCGAGGTTCCGCCGCTCCCCGTACCGGAGGGGGTAATGCTGTTCACGGCACGTGCGCGGCAGCTTGTTCCGACTTTCGACCCGGACGAGGAGGTCGCGGAGATCGTGGCCGCGCTCGACGGGTTGCCGTTGGCGGTCGAGCTCGCCGCCGTACGGACGAAAGTGCTGACAACCAAACAGATCCTCCAACGTCTCGGGAAAAGGCTGGAGTTGCTCACCTCCGGCGACCGCGACGCTCCCCGGCGGCAGCGGACTCTGCGCGCGACCATCCAGTGGAGCCACGACCTGCTGACTGATGAGGAACGCGCGCTGTTCGCGCGACTCGCGGTCTTCGCGGGAAGCTTCGATCTGCTGGCTGCGGAACAGGTGGCGGCCGCCGAGCTCGACACGCTCGCGTCACTGCTCGACGAGAGCCTGATGCGCCAGACCGGCGACGGGCGGTACTTCATGCTCGAGACGATCCGCGAGTTCGCGCTCGAACAACTCGAGCAGCGGGGCGAGCGCGGCGAGGTGGACCGGCGTCATTGCGACCACTTCCTTGACCGGCAGAAGGAGATGCGCGACCCGGTCCGCGCCGGGCAGGCGGAGGCGCTGAGAGCAGTCGAGCTCGACTACGACAACCACCGAGCAGCGCTCGAGTGGGCGATCGAGAGCGCCGACGCGGAGCGTGTGCTGGCCGGTGCGTGGTTTCTCTGTTTCTTCTGGATCGCGCGCGGTCGGCTCCACGAGGGGCGGCGTGGGTCCGGCGGGCGCTCGCGCTCGATTTGACCGTTGTCCCGCCGGACAGGCGCCTCCTCGGCCTGATCGGTGCCAGCGAGGTGCTTCGGTTCGCAGGCGACCCCGCTGCGCGGCCGCTGAAGGAGGAGGTGATCGAGCTCGCGCGCCGCCTCGGTGAAGACCGGTGGGTTGCCGCGATGCTCAACGACCTGACGGGGATGGGGGTCGCTGAGAAGGACTTGGGCCGGCAATCGAGCTGAACGAGGAGGCGTTCGCGATCAGGCAGCGTCTCGGGAACCCGATCGGGATCGCCCACGCACTCTCCGGTCGCCTCGGGATCGAGTACGCGCACGGCAACTTCGTCAGGGCTCGCGAGCTGGCCGAGCAGCAGCTTCCGGTCTGGCGCGCGGCCGAGTCGTGGCCCGAGGTTGCGAACAGTTACACGTGGCTCGCTTCGTGCCTGCGGTCTGAGGGGCGCTCGGAGCAAGCCCGTGACGCTTCGCGAGGCAAGTGCGATCGTCTCCGAGCATGACCTCGTCGGCCTGGCGTCCGACATTCTCTTCGAAGCGGCGGCGCTGACTGCGGAGCGGGGCCGCGCCCGGGAGGCGGCGCAGTTGATCGGTGCTGCAGATCGCATGCTCGCCGAGTCGGGCCTCTTCGACTTCGAGGCCGAGGAACACGAGGCGCTTCGCCAGGATGTGGCGCAACGCCTGCACGGCGCATTCGAGCGCGAATGGACGGTCGGGCAGACGCTCGCGCCACCCGATGCTCTGTCGTGCGCGATGCGAACCCTCGATTTGACGTAGCCGCAGGGCGCTAATGCACCGAAGGCCCGGCGTTGCCGGGCCTCCGGATTGCACCAACGGATGGCCTGTTAGTAGTTGACGCCTGCGCCGTTGATGCAGATGTTGCGGTTCGTCTCTTGTCTGAAGCCGAAGTCGAAGGCGCGGAGGCGCTGGTCCCTCGTGCCGTGGAGCGCGTCGGGGCCGGTGAGAGCCCAGATCTGATTTCGTGCCTCGCCGTAGTCGCCGTAGTTCAGCTTTCCGCTCGTGTAGTAGCCGTGGTGGAAGTACATGCCGGCGAAGCAGTCGGCCAGGAGCTCCTGGTAAGGCGCACGGAAGCTGATGTTGAGCAGCTTCTCCACGTGATGCCCGTATTCGTGTGACGTCCAGAAGGCCGTCGAGCCGTCGCCGAACGTCGAGACGTTGCCGACCTGCTGGTTGTAGTCGAAGTAGATCGACTCGTTGGTCGGGCAGTAGAAGCCCTCCCAGCCATGCGTGGCGCTCGTGTTGTCGCACGGGGTTGCGTAGTCGACCAGGACGCCGTTCGAGTAGAAGTCGTAGTAGCCGACGCCGGCTTGCCGCGATGGGATCCAGTACGCGTCGAGATCCCAGTAGACCGTGTTGACGATCGTCGTGACCGAGGTCTGGTTCGGGTTGAGCGCCTTTGCGTTCCCTGTCATTGCGGCGACGGCGACGAGGGCGACGACGGCCGTCAGCGCGACGAGCCTGTGGATGAGCTTCTTGACCTTCATGGTGTGACTCCTTCTGTGGGGACAAGGAGTCACGCTAGGACCAGTGGGGCTTCGCGTCGTTCGCGCGCGCGACCTTCGGAATGTCAACCGCGCGACGCTTGGCAGGCGCGCCGCTGCGCGCGATAGTCGAGCCATGCAGGGTTTCCCGGCCGGCACGGTCACGTTTCTCTTCACCGACGTCGAAGGCTCGACGCGCCTGCTGCACGAGCACGGAGAGGGATACGGCGATCTGCTCGTCGATCACCGCCGGAAGCTTCGTGAGGTCTTCCTTCGGCACGGCGGGGTCGAGGTCGGCACGGAGGGGGACGCGTTCTTCCTCGCCTTTCCGTCCGCCCGGGAAGCGGCTGCCGCCGCCGGCAAGGCGCAGGAAGCGCTCGGCGAGGGGCCCGTCAGGGTGCGGATGGGCTTGCACACGGGCGAGGCGCAGGTGCTCGACGGGACGTACGTCGGAATCGACGTCCATCGCGCGGCGCGCATCGCCGCGGTCGCGCACGGCGGCCAGGTCCTCGTCTCGCAATCGACGCGCGACCTCCTCGACTACGGCGACCTGCGCGACCTCGGCGACCATCGGCTGAAGGACCTCACGCGGCCCGAGCGGCTGTACCAGCTCGGCGGCGGCGACTTTCCGCCGTTGCGGTCGTTGAACCTGACCAACCTGCCGGTCCAGTTGACGCCGCTCGTCGGTCGCGACGCCGAGGTGGCCGAGGTGGTCGACTTGCTCCGCTCGACGAGGTTGCTGACGCTGACTGGGCCAGGTGGGACGGGCAAGACGCGACTCGCGTCGCACGTCGCGGCCGGGGTCGCGGACAGATTTCCGGGCGGTCTCTGGTTCGTTGCGCTCGCGGGCGTCGAGGATCCGAAGCTCGTCGAGCCGACCATCGCCCACGTGGTTGGCGCCTCGGACACCCTCGCGGACCACCTCCGTGACAAGCGCTCCCTCTTGCTCCTGGACAATTTCGAGCACGTGCTGGATGCGGCCGCTGGGATCGGCACGCTGCTGCAGGCTGCCGACGGGGTGACGATCGTCGTCACGAGTCGTGCGCCGCTTCGGCTCTCGGCCGAGCGGGAGTACCCGGTGCCTCCTCTTGCGGACGACGACGCGGTCGCGTTGTTCGCCGAACGCGCCCGGGCGGTCAGGCCGAGCTTCGTCGTCGGCGACGCTTCAGCCGAGATCTGCCGGCGGCTCGACGGGCTGCCGCTCGCGCTGGAGCTCGCGGCGGTGAGGGTGAAGTCGCTGACCGCGAGCCAGATCCTGGACCGCCTCGACCGGCGACTCGACCTGCTGACCGGCGGCGTCCGCGACGCCCCCGAGCGCCAGCGCACCCTGCGCGCGACCATCGACTGGAGCTACGGGCTCCTCGACGAGGAGGAGCGTCGGCTCTATCGGACGCTGTCGATCTTCACGGGCAGCTTCTCACTTGACGCAGCGGTCGAGCTCTGCGGCGCGGAGATCGACACAATCGGCTCGCTCGTCGACGAGAGCCTGTTGCGCGCGACCGACGACGGACGGTTCTTCATGCTCGAGACCATTCGCGAGCACGCCGCGGAGCTGCTCGAGCGCCACGGCGAGGCCGAAGCACTCCGCCGAGTGCATGCGGCGTATTACCTCGAGTTCGCCGGGGCCGCGTCGGTCGGGCTCTGGGGGCCCGCACAAGAAATCGAGGCCGAGCGGATCGAGCAGCAGTACGGCAACGTGGTGGCCGCGATCGCCTGGTTCCTCGACCGGGCCGAGAACGAGTCGGCGCTAAGACTGGCTGGCTCGCTAGCGCGGTTCTGGGAGGCGCGCGGACGGGTCGGCGAGGGCCGGCGTCTGCTCGACAGGGCGCTCGCAGCCGATACCTCGGCAGGCGGCCGTGTTCGCGCCTGGGCGTTGTACGGGGCCGGCAAGCTCGCGTACACCCAAGATGAGCACGGACCCGAGCGCGCGCTGTTCAAACAGGCGCTCGAGATGTTCCGTGCCTGTGGCGACCAGGTCGGCGAACGCCTGACCCGGATCGAGCTCGGCTGGACGGACCTCACCGAGGGCGCATTAGCCTCCGCACGCGTCGCTGCGGACGAGTGCGTCCCGTCGGCCCGGGAGCTCGGAAGTCCCTGGCTGCTCGGCTATGCGCTTCGCCTCTACGGAGCCGTGTTGCTCGACGAGGGCGATCTCGAGCGAGCCGGCGAGGTGTGCCGCGAGAGCCTCGCCTGCCTGCGGCAAGCTGGGGACCCGCGCGAGATCGCCGGCGCGCTTGCGAATCTGGGGTGGCTCGGGGTCGTCGCGGAGGCGTACGACGAGGCCGCCGACTTCCTCCGAGAATCGACTGCGATCCTCTCCGGCCGCGACTTCGAAGCCCTCTCGATCAATCGAGGCAACCTCGGCCTGGTCGCGCTCTTCCAGGGGAACGACGCGCGCGCGCTCGACGAGCTCTCGGAGAGCCTCGAGCTGTCCGTGCGTCAGCGGCAGCAGCGGGTGACTGCCGAATCCCTGCTCGCACTGGCGGCCGTTGCAACGCGGGCCGGGATGCACGACGACGCCGGCCGCCTCTGGAACGCGTCGCACGAGATCCACGGTGCGTGCGGCGCGGCACTGAATATCGCAGAGGAGCGGATCGAGTCTCGCTACCTCGCCGGGCTTCGTCGCGCCTCGAACGGCGAGCCCGCCCGCCCCTCGATGGCCTACGCCGATGCCGCTGCAGTCGGCTTCGACGCGCTGACGGCGATCCGCTCGCGGCTCGCCGCGATCGGCAACCGAGTGCCCTCCGTAGACTGACCTCTGTGGCCCCCCCGGCTGACCTGCGCGCCTGGATCGCGCTCCTCGAGCGCGAAGGCGAGCTCGTACGCGTGGCCGCCGAGGTCGACGCCGACCTCGAGATCACCGAGATCAACGACCGCACCGTCAAGGCCGGCGGACCGGCGCTGCTGTTCGAGAAGGTCAAGGGCTCCCGCCACCCGCTGCTGATCAACCAGTTCGGCAGCGAGCGGCGGATGTGCATGGCGTTCGGAGTCGAGCGGCTCGACGACGTCGCTGCGAAGCTCGAGGGCGTGCTCGAGATGCAGCCGCCGCAGGGTCTCGTCGAGAAGGTGCGCGGGCTGCAAAAGCTGAAGTCGATCGCCGATTCACTGCCGAGGCGCGTGCGCTCCGGCGCGTGCCAGGACGTCGTCTTCACCGGCGACGACGTCGACCTCGACGCGCTGCCGATCCAGCGTTGCTGGCCTGAAGACCCTGCGCCCTTCATCACGCTGCCCGCTGTGATCACGCACGATCCGGGCACAGACGTGCGCAACGTCGGCATGTACCGGATGCAGAAGGTGGACAAGCGCACGACGTACATGCACTGGCAGATCCACAAGGACGGACGGGCGGACTACCTGCTCGCCGACGGGCGGCTCGAGGTCGCTGTCGCGCTCGGGCTCGACCCGGTGACGACCTACTCGGCGTCGGCGCCTTTGCCGAAACACATCGACGAGCTGATGCTCGCCGGCTTCCTGCGCGGCGAACCGGTCGAGGTCGTGCGCGGGAAGACGATCGGGATCGAGGTGCCCGCGAACGCCGAGATCGTGCTCGAGGGCTACATCGAGAAGGACGACCTCGGCATGGAAGGCCCGTTCGGCGACCACACCGGCTATTACACGGCTGCCGAACCGTTCCCGGTCTTCCACGTCACCGCGGTGACGATGCGGCGAGACGCGATCTATCCGTCGATCGTCGTCGGCAAGCCGCCACAGGAGGACGCGTGGCTCGGCAAGGCGACAGAGCGGATCTTCCTGCCTGCCGTCAAGATGACGGTTCCGGAGATCGTCGACTTCGACCTGCCCGTCGCGGGCGCCTTCCACAACTGCTGCATCGTCTCGATCCGCAAGGCGTTCCCCGGTCACGCGCAGAAGGTGATGCACGCCATCTGGGGCCTCGGCATGCTCTCGCTGACGAAGGCGATCGTCGTCGTCGACGAGCACGTGAACGTGCACGACTACAACGACGTGATGTTCTACGTCGGCGCGAACGTCGACCCGAAGCGCGACGTACTGCTCACTGAAGGCCCACTCGATCACCTCGATCACGCGCCGACGAGGCAGTTCTATGGCGGCAAGCTCGGCATCGACGCGACGCGCAAGGGGCCGCTCGAGGGCACCCGCGAGTGGCCGCCGGAGATCGAGATGACCCCGGAGGTCAAGGAGCTCGTCGACTCGCGCTGGTCCGAGTATGGAATCCCGCTCGCTGCTTCGGCAGAGAACGGCCGGATCCGTCAGAGTTCGGGGCCGTTGCGCCATCTGTTACGTCGTTGACGAGCGCTGAGCTCAGTCGATTGAATCCGCGGGGGTAGGCGTTTGGAACCGAGTCGCCACGAAGAGCCGCATGTCCCAGGGCCGAGCCTTTGGCCGATCGGGTTCGCGCTCGGGGTCGCCTGCGTCCTCGTCGGCCTGATCGTCTCCTGGCCGGCCGTGGCGGTTGGCGCCGCAATCGCCGTCGTCTCCGGGTTCCTGTGGGTGAGAGATGTCACGCGGGGCACGGAGACGGTCGTCGTGCACGAGCCGGAGCGGCGCGCGCTCGTCACCGGTCCGGCGCCTCCCGCGACCGCCGGCGAGCCCGCGATGCCGGTGATGACAGACGAGGAGGTCGAGCGCTACGGACGCAACGTCTTCCTCTCCGGCGCGACGCTCGGACTCGGCGCGGTCATCAGCGGGATCGTGGCGGTGCCCGCCGTCGGCTTCATGCTCGCGCCGGCCTTCGTCGACCAGCACGAGGAGCACTCGAAGGACGTCGACCTCGGCGCGCTGGACAACTTCCCGGAGGGGCAGTTCGTGATCGCGACGTTCCTCCGCGACCCTGCACAGGGCGAGGTGACCCGCCGCACCGCGTACGTACGCAACAACGGGATCATCAACGACGTCCCGAGCTTCACGATCATCTCCAACCGCTGCGCACACCTCGGCTGCCCGGTGCAGCCGAACGGGCCGATCGACGACAAGGCAGAGAAGCAGTACACGACGACCAAGGGCGAGCAGGTGCGGGTCATTCCCGTTTCGCCCGCCGGATTCGGCTGCCCGTGCCACGGCGGCCAGTACGACACGGAAGGGAACCGCACGGCAGGACCCCCCGTGCGGGGTCTCGACCGCTACGACTTCGAGATCAAGAACGGCCACCTCGTCCTGCTCAGCACGTACAGCGTCGCGAAGGTCGAGGGGACCGGTGCAGGCGCGAAGATCCACCGCTACGGGCTCAAGGGCCCAGGCGAGCACGCCGACGGCCTCGAGCGCTTCCTCTATCCGCTGGACCCGCCGCACTGATGGCGCCCCCGGCCACACGCTCCAAGCAGCTGATCCAGGTCGCGACCTATCCCCTCGACTGGCTGGAGGAGCGGTCCGGGCTCGTCGGCGGCGTCAGGTACTTCCTCTTCCGAAAGGTGCCGCGAGACATCGGCTGGTGGCACACGCTCGGGTCGGCGACGTTGACGGCGTTCCTCGTCCAGGCGACGACGGGCGTGATCCTCGCGTTGTACTACAAGCCGGATCCGAACTCGGCCTACGAGTCGATTCAGAGGATCACGAACGACCTCACGCTCGGCTGGCTGGTCCGCGGCATGCATCGCTGGGGCGCGAGCGTCTTCATCATCCTGATGTTCATGCACATGGGGCGCGTGTTCCTATTCAGCGCCTACAAGTATCCGCGCGAGCTGAACTGGATCCTCGGTGTGCTGATTCTCGCGACCGGGATGTTCGAAGGGTTCACCGGGTACCTGCTGCCGTGGGACCAGACGGCGTACTGGGCCTCGGTCGTCGGGATCAACCTCAACGGCACCGCGCCGTTTCTCGGGCCGTTCCTGGCGCAGTTCCTGCGCGGCGGCGCGGAGATCGGGCCGGGGACGCTCCCGATCTTCTACTCGCTGCACATGCTGCTGCTTCCCGGGGCGCTGTTCGCGTTGATCGGCTTGCACCTGTACCTCGTCGTGCGGCTCGGTGTGTCGACGAATCCGTGGACGGCCGAGCCTCCGGACGAGCGCGTCGACGGACATCGCAGCGGCCTGACGCGCCCGAGCGCGCGGGCGGTGAGGAAGTAGTGGCGTCGTCGGCACTCAAAGAGCGCCGCGCACGGTTCAAGCGCTACAAGGAAGACGTCGACCGCCGCGGGAAGTCGTTCTTCCCGTACGCGATGTTCCACGACACGGTGATGAGCCTCGTGGTCGTTTCCGTGATCGTGGCCCTTGCGATCATCTGGAGGTGGACGGCTGACGACAACCTGAAGCCGGACGGGACGGGCGACTACACCGGCTGGCTCGGCGCCGTCTACACGCACAAAGCCGATCCCGGCACGACGAACTTCGTGCCGCGTCCGGACTGGTACTTCTACTTCCTCTTCTACCTGCTGCGGATCTTCAAGTGGCCCGACTCGGTGGTGCTCGGCACCGTCGGGATTCCGACGATCGCCCTCATACTCCTGCTTGCGCTCCCGTTCGTCGACACGCGGTCCGAGCGGCGTCTTTCGCGGCGGCCGGTCGCGGTCGTGGCGGCGATCCTCACCGTGATCTCGATGGGGGTCCTGACCTACAAGGGCGCCACAGCGAAAGAATCGCTCGGCAGCGAGCTGGCGGCGATCGCGCCGACGTGGGCCCAGAAGCAGGGGTTCAGCGGCGACAGTACGGCCGTCAACGGAGCGAAGCTGTTCGCGGAATCCGGTTGCCTCACCTGCCACACGTATCTCGGTGCCGGCTCGTCGAACCTCGGTGCGCCGGATCTCTCGTCGATCGGGAGCACCAGTCAGAGCGTCGACTTCTTCAGCCAGTACGTCTCCGACCCGAGCGAGTTCGGCAACAACGTCATGCCGAAGTTCGGGGAGAAGCTGACCAAGGATCAGATCAACGCGATCGCGGTCTTCCTCTCCAAATCGAAGGGAGCCGGCGGAGGCGGCGGAGGAGGCACTCCTTGGGGCCAGATCATCGCGCTCCTCGCGCTCGGGCTCGCCGTCCTGCTCGTGCTGTCGCTCGCAGCCACACGGCGGGCGCCGCCGGGATACGCCTAGGCCGGTCGGGCCGTGCGCGTGTTCCTCGGAATCACCGGCGCGTCCGGCGCGCCGTACACGGTTCGCCTCCTGCGGGCGCTCGTCGCGGCCGACTGCGAGGTGGGCGTCTGCGCCTCCAGCGCGGGCATCGAGGTGATCGCCACCGAGGTCTACGGCGACGCGCGACTGCCGCGCGACGAGGTGCTCGCCAGGGTGACGGAGGGGACGGGTGAAGCGGTCACCGTCTACGACCCGAGCGACTGGCGCGCGCCGTACGCCTCCGGCTCCGCGAAGGTCGAGGGCTACGTGATCTGCCCCTGCTCGATGGCGACACTCGGGACGATCGCGTCGGGCGGGATGCAAAACCTGATCCACCGCGCAGCCTCGGTTGCGCTGAAGGAGGAACGGAAGCTGGTGCTGATGCCGCGCGAGACTCCGCTCTCGACGATCCACCTCGAGACGATGCTGACCGCGAAGCGCGCCGGCGCGACGATCCTCTTCCTCGCGCCGGGCTTCTACCACGGGGCCGCGTCCGTCGACGACCTGGTCGATTTCGTCGTCGGCCGCGCTTTGGATCAACTTGGTGTCGAGAATGCGCTGATTCGGCGCTGGGGCGAGTGATGTAGGTGGAGACCTGTCGTGCCCGCTGAGGCGACGGACACGTCCGTAAAGAGCGGAACGTTGCCCGCCGAAAGCGTGCGGAACATGTTCGACCGGATCGCGCCCGTCTACGACGTGATGAATCGGGTCATGACCGCCGGGCTCGACCAGCGCTGGCGCCGCGCGACCGCGCGCGCGGTCGTTGCTCCGGGCGACATCGTCCTCGACGCGGCGTGCGGTACCGGTGATCTCGCGATCGCGGCTGCGAGTGAAGGCGGTCGCGTGACCGGCCTCGACTTCGCGGAGCGGATGCTCGAGCGCGCGCGACGCAAGGCCCCCGAGCTCGAGTGGATCCAGGGCGACATGCTCGAGCTCCCGTTCGGGGACGAGACCTTCGACTCGGCGACCGTCGGCTTCGGCGTGCGGAACGTCTCCGACCTCGAGCTCGGCCTGCGCGAGCTGCATCGCGTGCTTCGGCCGGGCGGCCGGCTCGCGATCCTCGAGATCACGCGGCCGCGCGGTCCGCTGCGCCTCTTCTACTCGCTGTGGTTCGACCGGATCGTGCCGCTGCTGGGCAGGATCCTTCCCGGTGGCGCGGCGTACACCTATCTGCCCGCGAGCGTGAAGCGCTTCCCGGACGTCGACGCCCTCGCCGCCGTGCTGGCTGAGGCCGGGTTCAGACACGTCGGCTACCGAACGTTCGCCGGCGGCATCGTCGCGCTGCACGTCGGGGTCCGCACGTGACGGTCCTCGAGCAGATCCGCGCCGCGCCCGGCCTCGACGCCTACCTCGATGCGCTCGAATCCCGGCTCGAGCGGGCGGTCGAGGCGCATCCAGGCGTCGTCGCAGCCGTCGGCAAGGAGTCCCTGGCCGCCGGGGGCAAGCGGCTGCGCCCACTCCTCGTGTTTCTGGCCGCCGACGTGCCACCGCCGCTCGAGGCGGGCGTCGCCGTCGAGCTCTTGCATCTCGCAACACTCGTCCACGACGACCTGATCGACGGCGCCGAGCTTCGTCGCGGCCGAGCCTCCGCCTGGTCGGCACACGGCGTCGATGTGGCGCGCGCCACGGGTGACTACCTCTTCGCGCGCGCGTTCGCGGAGCTCGCCGCGACCGGCGACGTTCGCGGCGTCAAGGTGCTCGCGGATACCGCCCTGTGCCTCGTTCGCGGCGAGGCGATGCAGTGGCAGCAGCGCCGCGATCCCTCGACAAGCGTCAATGCGTATCTCGCCCGGTGCGGGCTGAAGACGGCAAAGCTGTTCGAGGCGGCCTGTGTCCTCGGCGGAGGCGAGGCGCTGCGATCCTTCGGCGCCAACCTGGGCATCGCCTTCCAGATCGTCGACGACATCCTCGACTGCACGGGTGAGACGATCGAGACGGGCAAGATCGCCGGCGTCGACCTCCGAGACGGCACGCCGACGTTGCCGTTGATCGTCGCCGCGCGCGATGACGTTGTCGTGCGCCGGGCGCTCGCCGGTGGCTCGCAGGATGGCGCACTGGTGCGGGTTGCCGCGAGCGGCGCCCTCGAACGGTCACGCGCGGTTGCCGACGAGTACGCCCGGCGGGCGCGGGCGTCCTTGCCGGAGACCGTGCGTCACCGCAAGGAGCTGGAGGCGCTGATCACCGCCGTGTTGGAGCGTCGAGGCTAGTGACGCTCAGCCAGACCATCCCTGCGCTGCCGGTACACGACGCCGCGCGGGCGGTGCACTTCTACCGCGAGCGGCTGGGATTCGAGGTGCTGCACCATGACGGTGGCTTCGCCGTGCTGCGCCGGGACGACGCTGTGCTGCACCTCTGGGAGGCTTCGGACGAGAGTTGGCGGGAGCGGGAGTCCTTCGAGCGCCCGGTCTGCTCCGGCGCCGAGTCGTTCATCGCGGGAACGGCGAGCTGCCGCATCGCTGCTGAGGACGTCGACGGGCTGTATGAGCAGTTTCGCGCCCAAGACGTCCTGCACCCGGTCTCGAAGGACGGGGTCAGCGACACCGACTTCGGCACGCGCGAGTTCGCGGCTCTGGATCTCGACGGGAACCTGCTCAGCTTCTTCAAGTGGAGGGACGATTGATCCGCCTCGGCCGCATCTCCTATGTGAACATGGCGCCCGTCTTCTTCCGGCTGGAGGCGGACGTTGACGAGGTGAGCGGGGTACCGACGGCGCTCAACCGCCGGCTCGTCGAGGGCGAGCTCGACCTCGCGCCGATCTCGTCGATCGAGTACGCGCGCCACGCCGAACGCCTGCGCATCCTGCCGCGGCTCTGCGTCTCCTCGGAGGGCGCGGTCGACTCGATCCAGCTCGTCTCCAAGCTGCCGCTCGAGCACGTGCGCACGGTCGCGGTCACGCCCGAGTCTGCGACGTCGGTCGTCCTCACCAAGGTGTTGCTTCCGGAGGCAACACACCTGCCGGAGGGTGAGGCGGCCGACGCGAAGCTCCTGATCGGCGACGCGGCGCTCAAGTCGGCGTTCGAGGACCCGACGCCGCACTACGATCTCGGGCGCCTCTGGCTCCAGCGCACCGGGCTGCCGATGGTCTTCGCCGTCTGGGCTGCGCCGGAGCCCGTCGCCGAAGGGCTGCTCGAGCTGCAGGAGGCGCTCGTGTCGTCCGTGCGCGCCGCGCGTGCGGATCCGCAGACGCTCGCGTACGAGGCGTCCGAGCGCTACGGCTACCCGCCCGGGTTCCTCGCGCGGTACTTCGAGAAGCTGCGCTACTCCTTCGGCCCGCGCGAGCGCGCGGGCCTGTTGACGTTCCTCGAGTTGGCCCACGAGGCCGGCGAGCTGCACGAGGTACAGGAGCTTCGGTTCGTGGCGGCGACAGGCGCCGCGGTCTAGCTCGCCGCCAGCACGGCCGGTCGCTCGGCGCGCCGGTAGTCGACCGTGTAGCCGAGCTTGCGCGGGATCGCGAGCAGGCGCTCGAGGTCGAGGTCGATTCGCGCGCCTGCCCTCTGCGTCACCTCGTCCTCGATCGGCAGGTCGAAGTCGTCCGCGCCGTAGTCGAGTGCGCGGAAGGCCTCCTCGTTCTGCGTCAGTACCGACGTCCGCACGTGCCGCACGTTGTCGAGGAAGATCCGGCTCAGCGCGATGTGCCGCCAGTACTCCTGCGGGGCGATCTCGCGGCCGCCGAAGGCGGTGCCGTACGGCTTGTACGTCCAGCACAGGAAGGAGAAGAGGCCGCCCGTCTCGTCCTGGAAGTCGCGCGTCCGCTGCAGGTGCTCGAGGCGCTCGTCGAGCGTCTCGTCGAAGCCGATCACCATCGTGGCCGTCGTCTTCATCCCGCCCTCGACGATCGCGCGCTGCGCCTCGAGGTAGTCGCGCACCGTGTACTTCCACTTGGCGTGGCGCTTGCGGAAGTCTTCGGTGAGGATCTCGCTGCCGCCGCCGGTCACCCAGTGGACGCCTGCAGCACGGAGGCGCGCCGCCGCGTCCGCGTAGCTCAGCTTGGCACGGTCGGCCAGGAAGACGAACTCGGCGACGGTGAGCGCGTAGAACTCGACGCGATCGCCGTAGCGCTCCCGAACCGCACCGAACAGGTCGCAGTAGTAGTCGAGCGGCAGCCTCGGGTTGAAGCCGCCGTTGAACGCGACGAGGTCGCCGCCGAACTCGAGCAGCTCGTCGATCTTCGCGAAGACGTCCTCCCGCGAGAGCACGTAGCCGCCGCTCTGGTTCGGGAGGACGTAGAAGGCGCAGTAGTCGCACTGCGCGACGCAGACGTTCGTGTAGTTGATGATCCGCATCACCATGTACGTGGCGCGGTCCGGGTCGTGGTATCGCGCGCGCACGCCCTGCGCGAGACGCTTGAGCTCGTCGTCAGATGCGTCGTGCCACAGCGTTCTCGCTTCGTCGACGGTGATGCGGCCGTTCATGCGGGGACCGCTTCCTCGGCGGTGACCTCATCGGGGTCGAGCGTGTCCATGAACGAGCTCACGGAGAAGACCGCGTTACCTGCGCCCGCGACGCCGTAGCCGGGCGGCGGCTTCAGTCCGTGCCTCGCCAGTGTCGCGCGATACGACTCGAGTAGGCGGACGTGGTACTCGAGCGGCGCGCCGTTCGGGTTGTCGCGGCCGAGCGGGGTCGTGGGCTCTGGACACCATGTGGTGAAGCGCGGCGTGACGCCGCGGCTCATGAAGTAGTCGAGTCCTTCCGTCGTGCTTGCGATCGCGTCGTCGACCGATTCGAAACCAAACGGCCTCGCCATCTCGACGCCGGCGACGAAGTTCGGGATCACGTACCGCGTGCCGAACACCTCCGCGGCATCGAAGATCCGTCGATGCCACTCCGCGCGGCCGACGTAGCGCTCCTTGCCGGGTGAGATGAGCGAGAACAGGCGCTCATCCCACACCTCGTAGTTCGGGTGGTAGATGCTGATCCCGTAGTCCTTGTAGCGCCGCACGTCGTCCTTCGGCAATGCCTGCGCGACGAGCTTTCCGATCCATCGTTTCGGGAAGCGCTCCTCGATCGCCTGCGCGTAGCGGCCGTAGAAGTCCGCTTCGGCGAGCCCGTCGACCGTGCTCGTGATCGAGCCGCCGGTCAGCGTGTACGCCTTGCTCGCCTTGTCGGAGTCGTACCTGTCGATCAGCTCCAGTGCCTCGAGCACGTCGTCGACCGGCTTCACGCCCGTGTACGGCCGTCCCGCCTGGCGGTGCTGGCGCCAGTTGTGGTTGATGTCGCAGAAGCCGCATTCCTCTTTTGCGCCGAAGTACTGGCAGAGCCGCAGCACGGTCAGATAGATCAGGTACCCCCATTGAATCGTCGGCGCCGTCTCCATCACGCTCTTCCCGTTCGCCAGCGTGTGGCGGTAGTACTCGGGCATCGGCGGCAGGCCGATGTCGGCGATGGCGTTCCCCTCGAGCTCGAGCCGCAGCTCGGCAGCCTCGCCTCCGAAAGCACGGTAGGGCGAGTCCGGGTTGACGCGGACCGAGACGATCGTGCGGCGCAGCTCGTACGGCCCGCCCGTGAGCGCCACCTCCTCCGGCGGCCGCCGCTTCGCCGCCTCGCCGAGCTGCGCGAGCGGCTTCTGGTCGAAGGAGAAGATGAAGTACGACTTCGGCTTGACCTCGCCGTCGAGGTTGTCGGTGAGCGCCGACTCGTCGAACGCAATCCCCGTCCTGAGCAAGTCCTCCTTCAGCACCGCCTCGCGCGGGATGTGCGGAAACCGCGCCATCAGGTCTTCGAGGAGCGCGGTGCGGGTGCCGCTCATACCCGGAACCTATCGCTCCCAGCGCCTTTGGCGGAGACCCTCGACACCTGCCGCGGCCTAGCCATACGGGGGTTGTGGGACAAATCATGGGTCCGGAATAATGCGCCGTGCAAGCCGGCAGGACCGGGGTCGGGAAAACGACACATGAGGAGCGAGATGACGCCTCACGAGGCTCAATTCGAACGGACGTACCAGTCCCCCGTGATCGACGATTTCGGGCCGATCACCGAGCACACGTTCACGCGTGCCGGCGGCGATGGGCCGAAAATGGGTGACTGGATCGCGTGCGCGCTCGACAAGTTCGGCGAGTACTCCTGCACGTCGCACCTCTCCTAGCTTCCTCCGTCGCGGCAACGGCAGAGATTCCCGCTCGGTAACCGAGAGCGTTCTCTTGCACGCCGACGTTCCAGGTTCGAGCACGTGAGCGCTCCCGAGAGACCGTTGCGCAGGAACCCGAAGGTCGTCTTCCAGGCACACGCCGGCGAGGCGGGCGGCGTCCTGCTGTCGCTCGAATCGGGGGAGTACCACGGCGTCAACGACGTCGGCTGGTTCATCTGGGACCTGATCGACGGAGCGCGCACGGCGAGCGAGATCGCCGGAGCGGTCCGTCGGGAGTTCGCCGATGTCCCGCCGGGGCTCGAAGACGAGGTCGCCGGCTTCCTCGAGTCGCTCCGCGCACGCGACCTGGTCTCCGAGTAGTTGGGCGCGTTCGCCGTTGCAGCCTCGGAGTCGGCCACGCTCGACGGCGAGGTCGTTCGGCAGATGCTCGCGGCCTCGCCGCATCGCGGCACAGAGCTCACCGCGCACGCATGCGGCCGGGTGACCCTCGGCGTGTCGAACGACGCGGCTCGACGGGATACGACACTCGCGGTGCAGCCCGACGCGGCTGCGGTCTTCTGCGGCGTTCTCGACAACGCGCAGGCGCTGAACGCGGAGCTCCGGCGTGCCGGGGTCGACGTCGCCGATGAGACTCCGGCCGCCACGGTGATGTCGGCGTTCCGTACGTGGGGCGCAACCTCCGTGGCGCGGCTACGGGGCGTCTTCGGCGGCGCGTTCGTCGCCGGCGACGAGATCGTCGTCTTCCGCGACCACGTCGGCTTCGGAACCGCGTTCTGGGGCAAGCGAGCAGCTGGATTCGTCGCCGCGACGGAAGCCAAGCAGGTGAGCGTCGCTCTCGGCAAGCCGCACGAGCCGGACCTGGAGGCCGTGGAAGACATCTTTTTCGGCCGGCTCGCGGAGCAGCGCACCGCGCTGCTCGGCGTCGAGCGCCTCCCGCGTGCTTCGCTGGCACGGTCGGGGCGAGGGACGATCTCGGTCGAGCGCTACTGGCATCCGGACGCCCTGGTCGAGTCGGCGCAGCTGAGCCTCGACGAGGCCTGCGAGGGCTTTCTCGTGCATTTCGACGAGGCCGTCGCACGGACGCTCACGGGCAGGGACGTCCTGCTGCTCAGCGGCGGGATCGACTCCCCCGCAATCGCGGCGCTCGCGGCCCCGGAGTACGAGCCGCGCTTCGGACGCGGGCTCGCCGCGCTGACCGCGGTCTATCCGGATCAGCCGTCCGTCGACGAAAGGCGGTACGTGGACGCGATCGTCGCGCAGCTCGGGATGCCGCTGCACACATACGTTCCCGAGGCCCGCCCGCTCGACGACGTCGAGCGGTGGGTCACGCTCACCGACGGTCCCGTCGACACCTTGTCGATCCCGGAGTCGGCGGAGTGCTACCGGCTCTCGCGAGACCTGGGAGCGGTTTCGGTCCTGACCGGCGAGCTCGCGGAGTATGTGTTCACGATCTCAGCGCACCTCGCGGGTCATCTCGCGCTTCACCGCCGTTGGCGTGCTCTGGCGGCATGGGCCCGGGCCCTCCGTGCAACCGGACGCCCGTGGTCGGCCGTCGCGCGTCGCGCGGCGCCCTCGCTGGCGCCGGCGTTCGTTGCGGGGCGCTATACGCGGTTGCTCCGCCGCGATCGACGGTTCCTGCCCGGATGGATCGACCCGGCTCAGGTAGGCGGCCTCGGCCGACGGCGGGACCTCGAACGACGCGCGCGCGACCGCTGGACCGAGGCGCAGCTGGATGCACTGCGGGGCGCGTCGATCACGGTCGAGGCGGACGCGCTCTGTGCCGCGTCGCTCGGCGTGCACGTGCGGCGGCCGTTCGCGGACGTCGATCTCTGGGAGTTCGCGCTCAGCCTTCCCGCTGAGACCAAGTTCCCCGACCTCGTCCCGAAGAGCCTGATCCGGCGCGCGCTGCGCGGGCGCCTGCCGGATCTGATCCTCGACCGCAAGGACAAGACGGCCTTCGATGCGCACACGCTCGCAGGCGCAGATTACGACGCGCTGCGCAAGTGGATCATCGACGGCGAGTACCGCGTCTCCGGTGTCGACTACCGCCGGCTCGAGGAGCGGCTCGACCGTCGAGACTTCGGCGTGATGGAGCTGATGTGGGCCAACGATCTCGCGCGTGTGCACGCGTTCGTCCTGCGGTCGTGAGCACGGGTACCTGCTACGGATTTGCGGTCGACTCTGCGCTCGACCTCGCGTATCTGCGCACAGGCGGTGTCGGCACCCGGCTGGAGATCGCCGTGAACGCGGCCGAGCCGGAGTGGTCCGACGAGGATCGAATTCTCGAGTGGAACGGCGCCTTCGAAGCCCAGTTGTACGGACGCGGCAATCGGTTCGCACTGTGGGCGCAGCACGCGGGCTGGTTCGGCGTCGACACGACCGTGCCCCGGATCGAGGTGTCCGTCTCGCGCGATGCGCTGCGGCGCGAGGAGCGGCTTTGGGGAATCCCCGCGCTTCTCTGCTTCGCGGCGCGCGGGGATCTGCCTCTGCACGCTGCCGCGGTGGACGTCGACGGCGAAGCGATCGTCGTCGCTGCGCCCGGTGCGTTCGGCAAGACGACGTTGGCCGCCGGGTTCGTCGCCCTCGGCCATCGCCTCCTTGCCGAGGACCTCACGTGCGTATCGCAGTCAGACGGCCCGGCGGTCGTGCCGGGTCCCGCGATGCTGCGGCTACGCCGCGACGTGGCGGAGCGGCTCGAGGTTCCGGGAACCGAGGTCGTCGGCGCAGATCCCGAGCGAATTCACCTGGCTCTGGAGCGTTCGCGGCGCGGAGACTGCACACCGGTGCCCCTGCGGGCAATCGTTGTTCTCGACACGGCCGACGCCGGCGCGGCCTTCCGTCCGGTCGAGCCGGCCGACGCGATTCGAGACCTGCTCGCCCTCAGCTTTCGCCTTCCGACCGCAGCGGCGCTCGGCGACGCGTTTCGCTCCGTCGCTGCACTGGTGCGTGACGTGCCGGTCGTGCGCGTCGCACGCCCGGAGCGCCTCGAGGACCTGCCGGCGACGGCAGAAAGGATCCTTCGACATGCGTGACTCTGAGGGGCGTCTGTCCGCCGCGGCGAGGCTGCGGCTCGCGGTCCGAGTCCTCGCCCGCTACGGCGTCGTGCGCGCGCGGATCAGGCGCACGCCGTTGCCCGAACTTGCCACGACCTTGGCTCGCCCGAGCGGTATCCGGCACGCGCAGCCGCCGGCGCGCCTCAGTCGCGCGGTCGACCGGACTCTCCGCTTCGGCGGCGACCATCCGCGCTGCCTGACCCGCGCCCTGGTCCTCTACAGCCTCCTGTGCGAGCAGGGAGATGCAGCCGAGCTCGTCGTCGGGTTGCCCGAAGGATCGACGGGTCACGCCGCGCACGCGTGGGTCGAGCTCGGAGGCCGCGACATCGGGCCGCCGCCGGGAAGCAGCGGGCACGTCGCGCTTGCGCGCTTCACTCCGACTTCTTAAGTCGCGCCTGCATCGAAAAAGTCCAGCAGCTCCTGCGCGACGCGCTCCGGCGACTCCATCGTCGAGAGATGGGCGGCGTCCTCGATCACGGCTTCACGCGCGCCCGGAATCTCGGCGCCGAGCCGCGCCGCCGCGCGGGCGACGTCGTCCCAGTCGAGCCGGCCGCGCAGGACGAGCGTCGGCGCGCGCACGCGCGACGGCTCGATCTCGACCCGCAGGAGCGAGGCGTCGACGCCGGCCCCCAGCTCGTAGGCCCGCTTCTGCATGGCGCGGACGCGGTCACGCAGCGCCGCCGGCAGGACGTCCGGCCCGCGGTGCGGCCCGTCGAGCCACGCACGCACCATCAGCTCGGCCGCCTCGTCGTACCGGCCCGCCTCGAACAGCTCCTCCTCCTCCGCACCCACCGCCGACACCGCGTCGCCCCAGCCGAAGGGGTTCGAGCCGATGAGCACGAGCCGGTCGATCCGCTCGGGCGCTGCGAGTGCCGCTTCCAGCGCGGCCCGACCCCCGAACGAGGTCCCGACGAGCGCCGCGCGGTCGAAGCCGAGCCCGAGCACGAACTCCGCCAGTGACAGCTCGCCCGGCTCGAGCGGCCGGCTCCCGTACCCGGGGAGATCCGGCGCCAGCACGCGGTATCCGGCCTGCTCGAGCCGAGGCCGTACGGCGTCCCACTCTCCGGACTCGGTCAGCCCCGAATGCAGAAGAACGACGTCCATTTCACGGAATCATCACGGACGCCCGCTACCCTGGCGAAGGGTCGTGCTCCGCAAGCTCGTCATCGCCGCAGTTCTTGCGCTGGTCCCGGCCGCGCCTGCGCAGGCCCAGGGGAGCGACCGCTCGCTGCTGATGCCGGGCGTTACGTACACGCGTCAGGTGGAGTTCACCCCGCACGGGCCGGTCGTGCTGCACGTGATCAATGCACCGAAGCCCGGCGGCCTCTACTCCCTCGTGCCGCTCCTCTCCAACGACGCGATCCTCGGTCGCGAGCGCGTCACTGACATGCAGAAGAAGTTCGCGTCGACCATGACGACGGCCGGCGTCAACGGCGACCTCTTCAACTTTCGCGACGGTCATCCGTCGGGGATGCTGCTCCGCAACGGCATCCTCGACCATGCCCCGCTGCGCGAGCGTTCGAGTGTCGGGATCGGCGCGGACGGGACGCTGCGCGTCGATCGGGTCACGCTCTCCGGCTTCTGGAAGGGGACCGGCCAGCGCCGCTCGCTGACCCTCAACGAGCTGCCGAGCGCGAACGGTCTCACGCTGTACACGCCCGCATGGGGTCCGAACACGCCCGGTGTCGAGTCGGTCGAGGCCGTACTGCGCCCGTTCCCTGCCGCGAAGCCGAACACGGACCTCGTCGGCACCGTCGTCTCGATCAGCTCGACGACGGGATCGACGGCCATTCCGCCGGACGGCGCGGTGCTTCAGGCTCGTGGATCGGCTGCCGGCAAGCTCGCGGCGGAGGCGCCGCTCGGGTCGGAGCTGGCGATCCGCCTGACGCTGACCCCGACCTGGAGCGACGTCACGCAGGCACTCGGTGGTGGGCCGGTGATCGTGCGTGACGGAAAGCCGGTGTTCCGTGCGAACGAAGGCTTCAGCACCTCGCAGCTCTCGCCGCGGAATCCGCGGACGGCGATCGGACAGCGCGCCGACGGTCGCATCCTGCTCGTCGCAGTCGACGGCCGGCAGGCCGGCTACAGCGTCGGGATGACGAACTTCGAGCTCGCGCTCGCGTTGATGCGTCTCGGCGCCGTGACGGCGTCGGCGCTGGACGCCGGCGGGTCGACGACGATGGCGTTCGACGGCCAGCTGCTGAACAAGCCGTCCGACCCCGGCGGCGAGCGGCTCGTCGCCGAAGCGCTCGTCGTCGCGTACACGGGCGTGTACGCACCGTCGGCGGGTGTCGACGTCCTTTCGCCGAACGCCGACGGCGTTGCAGATGTGCAGCTGCTCACGTACAAGCTCGTCCGGCCGAGCACGGTTCAAGCAAGTCTCGTCGCGCCGGACAAGACGACTCGGCCCGTTGACGCCGGTCAGCGTGCTCCGGGGATCTATCGATACCCGTGGGCCGGCTCGAACGAGCCGGAGGGCCAGTGGCGTTTCACCGTCACGGCCACCGACGACCAGGGTGTGACGTCGACGGCGGACCGTCTGTTCGAGGTGAACGAAACGCTCGGCGGGCTCAGCGTCAGTCCGGCTGCGCTGAGACTCGGCAGGCAGCGCCTCACCGGATCCGTCGCAGTCGCGCATCCGGCGCGGCTCTCCGTCACCGTCGAGACCGTGTCCGGAATCGTGCTGCGCGTGCTGGCGCGGCAGCCGGTCCAGGCCGGCACGTTCGCGTTCTCGTGGAACGGGCGCAACGGCGCCAACCGACTCGCCGCATCCGGGCGCCTGCAAGTCCACGCCGCAGCGACGAACGAGCTCGGACGCGTCGACCTCTACGCCCCCTTCACCGCTCGCCGTTGAGTGGCTCGACCCGCCACCGCGGCGGCCTCTGGCGGCTGCAAAGCGGCGCGATGCCGCGTCCTCGGGTGCGCACGTACTAAACCGTACGAGCGCACCCTGCGTTGCCTCGCTTGCTTTTCGCACGCCAGAGACTCGTCGCGGCGACGGGCCGAACCACTAGTCTCCCGCGGCGGTGCTCGCGAGCATCACCGGCCACCTCACCTCCCTGATCGGCGACCACGGCATTTACGCCGTGTTCGTCCTGATGGCGATCGACGCCGTCCTGCCCGCGGCGAGCGAGCTCGTGATGGTGTACGCAGGCGCGTTGGCTGCTGGCGCCTTCGCGTCGCACGTGACGCTCTTCGGCACGCGGATCCGCGACGGGTTCGCGGCCTACGTCGCGATGGCGCTGGCGGGGACGCTCGGCTACCTGGTGGGCGCCGTCGCCGGTTGGGCGATCGGCCGCTACGGCGGTCGCGAGTTCCTCGAGCGGCGCGGTCGCTGGCTCCACCTCTCGCCGGACAAGCTCGAACGGGCGGAGCGCTGGTTCCACCGCTGGGAGGGGTGGGCCGTCCTCATCGGCCGCGTCACACCCGTCGTGCGCTCCTTCGTCTCGATTCCCGCCGGCGTGTTCCGGACGCCGCTCGCACGCTACGTCGTACTGACCTTGATCGGGTCGGCGGTGTGGGCATTCGCGCTCGCCGGCGTGGGCTGGGGGCTCGGTCGGAGCTACGAGACCTTCCACCACGACTTCCGGTTCGTGGAGTACGCGATCGTCGCAGGCGTTTTGGTGCTCGCGGCGTACTTGGTGCTGCGTCGAAGGCGCTCGACTACCATCTCTCGCCGTGCCCAAGATTCCGCTCGTTGACGTCAAGGCGCAGTACGCGCCGCTGATCCCCGAGCTGCAACGCCGCTTCGCGGAGGTACTGGAGTCCGGCACCTTCATCCTCGGCCCGAATGTGCAGGCCTTCGAGCGCGAGGCGGCGGACTACCTCGGCGTGGCCGACGCGGTCGGGGTCGCGAACGGAACGGATGCGCTCGTCCTCGTGCTCGATGCGCTCGGGGTTGGGCCCGGCGACGAGGTGATCTGCCCGGCCTTCACGTTCTACGCCACGGCGGAAGCGATCGCACACCGGGGGGCGACGCCGGTGTTCGCGGACGTCGATCCGGCGACGTTCAATCTCGACCCGGAAGACGTGGCCGGGAAGATCACGCAGCGAACCCGCGCGATCATGCCGGTGCACCTCTTCGGGCGTCCCGCACCGATCGACGAGCTGGCGCAGCTGGGACCGCAGCTGATCGAGGACGCCGCGCAGGCCTTCGGCGCCGACGGCGTCGCGCGACAGGGAATCGCGTCGACGTTCAGCTTCTTTCCGACGAAGAACCTGTTCGGGCTCGGAGACGGCGGGCTCGTCGCGGTGAACGACTCAGAGCTCGGCGAGCGCGTGCGCATGCTGCGCTTCCACGGCTCGAAGGACAAGAAGGACTTCTATTTCGTCGGTTACAACTCCCGCCTCGACGAGGTGCAGGCGGCGATGTTGCGGCTGTTCCTGACGAAGCTCGACGGCTGGAACGCGCAGCGCCGCGAAGCCGCGGCGCGGTACGTGGAGCTCGGCCTCGGCGAGCTCGTCGAGACTCCCGAGGACGAGCCGGCTCACGTCTATCATCTGTTCGTCTGCCGCTCGCCGGAGCGGGACCGGATCGTCGCCGCGTTGAAGGACGCCGACATCGGCTGCGCGACGTACTACCTGCCCCCGATGCACCTCCAGCCGTCGCTGCGCTTCCTCGGCTATGCGGAGGGATCGCTCCCGGAGACGGAGCGTCTGGCGCGCGAGAACTTCTCCGTGCCTCTCTGGGCGGGGATCACGGCCGAGCAGCAGGAGCGGGTCGTCGAGGTCGTGCGGTCCGCGGTCGGCGCGGCGGTGGCGCGTTGACGTTTCCGATCTCGAGGCATCGGATCTGGAACATCGCCGCTGACGTGATCCTGATCGCGATCGCGTGGCGGCTTACGTTCTGGCTCCGTTTCGACCAGACGATCCCGCCGTTCTACCGGCACCTCCTCTCGTGGCAGACGTTCGCGCTGGTCATCGGGATCAAGCTCGTGGTCTTCGCGCTCTTCGGCTTCTACAACCGCTGGTGGCGCTACGTGTCCACGCGCGACATGTGGGGCGCCGCGCGCGGCGTCATCGTTGCGTCGCTGCTCGTTGATCTGAGTCTGTACGCCTTTCCTCCCGAGAACACTTCCCGCCTCCCGCGCGGCGTCGCGTTGATCGACATGCTGCTGCTGCTCGCGCTCGTTGCAGGATCGCGCCTCCTCGCGCGCACGCTGATCGAGCGTCCGGCCCCGGGCGGGCTCATGGCGCGCGGCAAAGAGGTGCTGATCGTCGGCGCGGGCGACGCAGGCGACCAGATGGTGAAGGAGCTCCAGCGCTCACCGCATCTCGGCTACACGCCGATCGGCCTCGTCGACGACGATCCGCGCAAGAAGAACTTCCGCCTGCACGGCGTCCGAGTCCGCGGCACGATCGGCGAGCTCCGGGAGATCCTGCGCGAGACTGAGCCGGACCAGGTACTGATCGCGATTCCCTCGGCGGCGGGTGACGTGCGCGCACGAGTCGTGGACGTGGCGCAGCAAGAAGGCATCCCAGTCAGCACGCTGCCCGGGCTGCACGAGCTCATCGAGGGCGACTTCGCGTTGGCGCGACAGATCCGCCCGGTGCAAGTGGAGGACGTTCTCGGCCGGGAGCAGGTCGAGGTCAACCTCGGAGAGATCGCCGGCTACCTCAAGGGTCAGACAGTGCTCGTCACCGGTGCCGGAGGATCGATCGGCGCCGAGCTCTGTCGGCAGATCGCGCGCGCGCAGGCCGGGCGGATCGTGCTCGTCGACAACGCGGAGCCCGCGCTGTTCGACATCGAGCGCGAGCTCGTCGACGAGCGCGGCTTTCCCGCGGCCCTGCCGGTGCTGGCCGACGTCGGGAACCGGGTGAAGCTGCGCCAGGTCTTCGAGAAGTTCCGGCCGCAGGTCGTCTTCCACGCGGCCGCCTACAAGCACGTGCCGCTGCTCGAGGCGAACCCCCTCGAGGCGGTCCGCAACAACCTGCTCGCCACGAAGGTGCTGGTCGAGGCCGCCGCCGAGTTCGAGACCGAACGCTTCGTGCTCATCTCGACCGACAAGGCCGCAAACCCGAAGAACCTGCTCGGCCAGTCGAAGGCGATCGCCGAGTGGCTCGTGCAAGCCTACGGCGCGCGGCGCGACGTGACGACGCGGTTCGTGGCCGTGCGGTTCGGCAACGTCCTCGGCTCTTCCGGCTCGGTGATTCCGATCTTCCGGCGGCAGATCGAGCGCGGCGGACCCGTCACGGTGACGTCACCCGAGATGACGCGTTTCTTCATGACGATCCCAGAGGCCGTGTCGCTGATCGTCCAAGCCGGTGCGATCGGCGGCCATGGCAAGGTGTTCGTGCTCGACATGGGCGAGCCGGTCTCGATCCTCGAGCTCGCACGGAACATGATCCGTCTCTCCGGGAAGGAGCCCGAGCGCGACATCGCGATCCGGTTCGTCGGCGCCCGGCCCGGCGAGAAGTTGCACGAGCAGCTGTGGAACACGCATGAGATCGCGGAGGCGACGACGCACCCGAAGATCCTCGTCGCGGCGCAGGCGCCGGTCGATCCCACCTGGCTCGACGCCCAGCTGGCCGAGCTGGAGCAGCTCGTGGAGGAGAACGACACGCTCGAGCTCGTGTCGAAGCTCACCGCGATGACACGCGAGCCGAAGCGCGTCCGTACCGTTGCGGTCGAGCGCACTTCTGCCACGCCCTAGGCACGAAGCCGTCCGATCTCCGGGCGTACCCTGCGCCGCGTGGAGCTGAACGCGGAACAGCGGCGCGCGGTCGAGGCCGTTCGCGGGCCCGTTTGCATCCTCGCCGGCGCGGGCTCGGGCAAGACGACCACGATCACGCACCGGATCGCGAACCAGATCGCCACCGGGACGTTTCGTGCGGACGAGATCCTGGCGGTGACGTTCACCGACAAGGCGGCGGGGCAGCTGCGCGCAAGGTTGCAGGCGCTGGGGGCACCAGGGGTCACGGCGCGGACCTTTCACGCCGCAGCGCTTGGCCAGCTGCACCGGTTCGCGCCCGACGGCGTCGGGAGAATCGTTCCCTCGAAGGCGGTTCCGCTCAAGCACCTGGCGCAGTCGCTGCCGAGGGCGTTCCGCTTCCGGCCGCTCGCCGATCTGGCGACCGAGATCGAGTGGGCGAAGAACCGCCGCATCCCGCCGGAGCGCTACCGCCGCGAGCTCGGCGACCACGAGCCGCCGATCCCCGCCGATCTGATGCAGCGCATCTACGCGCAGTACGAGCGGGGCAAGCACGGCAAGGGCTACGTGGACTTCGAGGACCTGCTCGAGCTCGCGATCCGCATGTACGAGCAGGACGAGCACGCGCTCGGCGAGCTGCGGCAGCGTTACCGCGCGTTCACCGTCGACGAGTACCAGGACGTGAACCTGTTGCAGCAGACGCTGCTCGAGCTCTGGGTCGGCGCGCGCGACGACCTCTGTGTCGTGGGCGACGACTACCAGTCGATCTACGCATTCACCGGCGCGTCGCCGGAGCACCTGCTCGCGATGCCGACGCGCTATCCGCAGGCGGTGGTGATCCGCCTCGAGGAGAACTACCGCTCGACGCCGCAGGTCGTCGCGCTCGCGAACCGGCTCGTCCCGCGGCTCGGCGGCGCCGAGAAGACGTTGCGCGCGACGTGTGACGACGGCCCCGAGCCCGAGCTCGGCGACGTCCACGACGAGTCCGCCTGGGTGCTCGAGCGGATTCGCTCGCTCGGCTGCCCGTACGAGGAGGTCGCGATCCTGGCGCGGACGAACGCGCGTCTCGCCGACTTCGAGCCGGAGCTGCACGCGGCCGGCATCCCGTACCAGGGCTCGAACTTCCTCGCGCGCGAGGCTGCCCGCTACGTGCTCCGCAAGCTGCGCTCGCCTGCGGACGTGCGCGGCCTCGCGCTCGCGCTCGGCTGGCAGGAAGACGAGCCGGACGGTCTCGGCGAGCGCGAGCTGGTGCGTCAGAACGACCTGGCGCGTCTCGTCGACCTCGCGGATGAGCTCGCCCACCTCGACGGACCGAGCTTCGTCGCGGAGCTCGAGCGCCGCTACGGCGACGGCGGCGAGGCGCGTCGCGGTGTGCATCTGCTCACCCTGCACGGGGCGAAAGGGCTCGAGTTCGAGGCGGTCTTCATCGTGCACGTCGAGGAGAAGGAGCTGCCGGCGCGGCAGGCCAAGTCGGCGGCGGCGCTGGCGGAGGAGCGGCGCTTGCTCTACGTCGGCCTGACGCGGGCGAAGCGGCACCTGTTCGTGACCTGGGAGCGCCGCCCGTCGCCGTTCCTCGCCGAGCTCGGCCTCGAGCCGCGCGCGCCTCGCCGCGAGACCGATCCAGACGATCCCGTGTTCGTCGTTCTGAAGCGCTGGCGCCTCGAGCGCGCAAAGGCGGACGAGGTTCCGGCGTACGTCGTCTTCCACAACTCGACGCTCGCCGAGGTCGCGGCGCGCAAGCCGCGCACGCGAGACGAGCTCGCGCGGGTGCCGGGCGTCGGGCCGACGAAGCTCGACCGCTACGGGGACGACCTGCTTGCTGCGTTGGCCGGCGCCTAGCCCGGCTCGGTGCCAGCCGTTGCGAGGGACGAGAGCAGGAGCTCCAGCATGTGCTCCGGGTCGCGCCGAACCCGGGGAACGGCAGCGGCGTTCCGCTTCTCCAGACGCAGCGCGCGCGGGTCGCTGAGCGGCACGAGCCGTCCGTCGCGGATCAGCCCCTCGTCGACACCGCCCAGCCGCGCCGCGTACGTCGTGTAGACAGGCACTCCGAGGGCCGCCCCTTCACGATTCATCGTCCCTCCGGCCGAAACGACCAGGTCGGCGAGCGCGATCAGCGACTGCGCGTCGACGGCGCGGTCCGGAAGGATCAGCGACGCCAGCTCCAGCGATTGAACGTACGCGCGCTGCTCGTCCGTGCGCGGCAGGACGACGGCGTGGACGTCCGGCTTGCTCCCGAGGTGATCGATCGTCTCGCGAAAGAGTGGGTTCGACGTTCGGTGGTAGAGCGACACGTCGGGCGGCGGGCGCAGCACGACGAGCACGCGTCCGGGGTCGAGGTCGAACGGATCTGTCACCGTGGCGTCGGGCTCGAAGTCCGCGAGGTAGTACTCCTCCTTCAGGCCCTCGTACTGCACGAGCTTGGGCGGGCGCGCGCCGTAGCGCGCCAGCCGCTCCGGCGGAATCGCATCCGGCACGACGACCTTGGTCGCGGCTCGGCAACCGAGTTGGTGCTGCAGCCAGGCCCACTCGTAGTCGAACGTCGTCGACGAGGGAATGCCCAGGCGGCGCGCGGTGATCGTCAGCTCGTGTGAGCCGTGCGCCAGCGACACGTCGAAGTCGCGCCCTTTCGCCCAGCGACGCAGAGCGCGGAGACGCGAGGTCAGTGCGCGCGCCTTGCCGAGACGCGAGCGTCCGCCGTGATGCCCGATCACCTCGGCCTCGAGGCCGTGCAGCTCGAGCAGCTGCAGCGTCTGCGCGTAGTCGCGCGCCGTGATCTCCACCTCGTCCCCGCGTGCCCGGAGAATCTGGATCAACGGGCGAAACACGAGCACGTGCGCCGATGCAGTCATATCGATCCAGACCCTCACCTCGCGCCCCTGACCGCCGCGGGCTCCCGGCCGGCGGAGCCGGCCTCCGCCCGCGGCTCGGCCCGCTGATCGCCGCGATCGCCTCCGGGTCGCACTACGCCACAAGCCCTTGTAACTCAGAGCCACCAACTGCTCGGGGCTCGCGCTCGACGTGGCGCTCGTACCAGAGCGTGAACGCGAGCAATCCCCAGAGCTGCCGCGACCAGTCGTGCTTGCCTGCAACGTGCTCGTCGAGCAGCCGGCGCACCGGCTCGTGGCGCAGGAACCCCTGCCGGCGGAGCGTGTCCGGAGAAAGCGTGTCGCGCGCGAACGGCTCCAGCTCCCCGCGCAGCCAGGCAGCGGCCGGGATCGAGAAGCCGCGTTTTCGTCCGTGCACGACCTCGCGCGGCAGCAGCGGCTCGACCGCCTTGCGCAGGAGCACCTTCTTCCGCAACGCGCGCACCTTATGCCGCGTCGGGAGGCTCAGCGCGAAACCGACCACGACGGAGTCCAGGAAGGGGACACGCGCTTCGAGCGAGTGCGCCATCGAGGCGCGGTCCGTCTTCACGAGCAGGTCGTCCACCAGGTAGATGCCGAGATCGACGTCCTGGAGGCGCGCGAGCAGCTCAGCGCCCGCCGTCTCCGCGAAACGCGTACGGAGCACGCCGACCGGGTCGAACTGAGAGCGCGAGCCGCGAAGCTCGGCGCGCGCGTCGTCCGAGAAAATCTCCTTCCAGCCGTGGTGCCGCTCGAGCGGGGGCAGATGTGCGACGCGCACGAAGCGCTTCGCGCGGTAGTCGAAGGATGCTCGGCGCGTCGAGGTCGGCAGACGATCGATCACCGGTCGCAGGCGAGCTGCGAGGCCACCGAAGCGTTGGGCGAGGAGGTCGGCCGCGTACGTGTAGTACCCGCCGAACAGCTCGTCGCCGCCCTCGCCGGAGAGCGCGACCTTTACGTCCTCTGCTGCGAGCCGCGCGACGAGGTACGTCGGCAGCGCCGACGAGTCCGCGAACGGCTCGTCGAAAGCGTCGGCCAGCGCCGGCAGGAGCAACGCCGCATCGGGCCGGAGGACGAGCTCGCGGTGCACCGTTCCGTAGCGCTCGGCGACGAGTCGGGCATCCGCGAGCTCGTCGAACGTCCGCTCCTCGAAGCCGATCGAGAACGTGCGCAACGGATAGTCGGCCTCCGCCGCGGCGAGCGCCGCAAGCGTGCAGGAGTCGACGCCGCCCGAGAGCAGCACGCCGACCGGGACGTCGCTGACGAGGTGGGCCCGCACCGAGTCGCGCAACCGGGCACGCAGCTCTTCGACGAGCTCGGCCTCCTCGTCGCCGCGGACGTCCTCGGCGCGCGCCGGAACCGGGCGCGCGTACCGCTGCAGCGTGTGCGCGCCGTCGCGCCAGACGAGGAGCTGGCCCTGCGGCAGCTTGCGCACCTCGCGGAAGATCGAGTACGGGGCGGGGATCGAGTTGAACGCGAGGAAGCACTCGAGCGCATCGGGATCGATCTCGCCGCGTGGAAGCGCACGCAGCTCCGAAGCGAAGGCGAGCTCGTCGCCGACCGCGCGGTAGTAGAGCGGCTTGATCCCGAAGCGGTCGCGGGCGAGCACGAGCCGCCGCTCGCGTTCGTCCCAGACGGCCACGGCGAACATTCCTCGGAGCCGCTCGGCGAAGCGCGTGCCCCACTCTTCGTAGGCGTGGACGAGCACCTCCGTGTCGCACCGCGTGCGGAACACATGGCCTGCCCGCTCCAGCTCGCGCATCAGCTCCCGGTAGTTGTAGATCTCGCCGTTCTGCACGACGACGACCGTCCCGTCCTCGTTCGCGATCGGCTGGTCGCCTGTGTCGAGGTCGATGATCGAGAGACGCCGCGCAGCGAGACCGACTCCGCCGTCGAGAAAGGCGCCGTCGGAGTCCGGCCCACGGTGAACGAGCGTTGCGCTCATGCGGGCCAGCCGATCGGGATCGACGGTTCCGCGGGCGGACGCGATTCCGCAAATCCCGCACATCGGAGCCGAATGCTAGAGGGGTAGGCTCAGCGCGTGGCACCGAAGGTCGGCATCTACGTGGCCGCGGTCCGCCTGCGCGCCCGTCTCTTCCGGTGATCGCCGAGTTCGGAGCCCACCAGGAGCTGCAGCTGCTCGGCCTGCTCGTGGCCGCCGGCGCGCTGCTCGTGCTCGCACCGACATTCCGCGTCCCGTACCCGATCCTGCTCGTGCTCGGCGGTCTTGCGCTCGGGTTCGTTCCCGGGCTTCCGACCGTGACGCTGTCGCCTGACCTTGTCCTCGTCGGCGTGCTGCCTCCGCTGCTCTATGCGGCGGCCTTCTTCACCGGGCTGCGCGAGCTGCGGGCGAACGCGCGGACGATTTCGATGCTGTCGCTCGGGCTCGTCACGGCGACGACCGTTGCTGTTGCCTTCGTCGCCCACGAGGCTGTCGGGCTCGGCTGGGCGCCGGCCTTCGTCCTCGGCGCGGTCGTCTCGCCGACCGATCCACTTGCCGCCACGTCGGTGGGAGCACGCTTCGGAGTCCCTCGGCGCCTGACGTCGATCGTCGAAGGCGAGAGCCTCGTCAACGACGGCACCGCTCTCGTGCTCTACAAGGTCGCGATCGGCGCGGCGGTCAGCGGGAGCTTCTCGATCGCGGACGCGGGAGCGCGACTCGTGCTGAACGTCGTCGGCGGCGTCGCCGTCGGCCTTGCGGTCGGCTTCATCATCCGCGAGGTCCGGCGACGGCTCGACAACCCGCCGGTCGAGATCATGGTCGCCTTCCTGACGGGCTGGTGCGCGTACTTGCCGGCGGCGGCGATCGGCGTCTCGGGCGTGCTCGCCGTGGTCACGGCGGGCGTGTTCATGGGCTGGCACACCCCGCAGCTGACGACCGCGCAGACCCGGATCCAGGGTGTGGCGTTCTGGGAGATCCTCACCTTCCTGCTCAACGCCCTCCTGTTCGGGCTCGTCGGCCTCCAGCTGCCGCCGATCGTGGATCGTCTCTCTGGGGTTCCCCGGTCGTCGCTCTTCGCCGACGCTGCACTCGTGTCCGCGGCGGTGATCGGCGCACGAATCGCCTGGGTGCTCGTCTTCACCTATCTGCCGGGCGCCCTGCGTGCTGGTGACAGGCGGAAGCGCGGTCGGTGGGCGGCGTTCATGGCCTGGACCGGGATGCGGGGGGCCGTGACGCTTGCGGCAGCACTTGCCGTGCCGCTCACGACGGACAGCGGCGCGGCGTTCCCGGGGCGCGACCGCATCGTCTTCCTCTCGTTCGCGGTCGTCGTGGCGACGCTCGTCGTGCAGGGATCGACGCTGCCGCTCCTGATCCGCATGCTCGGGTTCGAGGACGACCCGAAACCGGCAAAGGAAGAGGCAAAGGCGCGGATTCGGGCGTCGGAGGCCGCGCTGGAGCGTCTCGACGAGCTGCTCGAGGAGGACTGGGTGAACCCCGAGACCGCAGAGCGTGTGCGCGGGCAGTACACATTCCGGCGCAGTCGTTTCTCGGCCAGGTTCGACAGCGACGACGACGGCGCGATCGAGGAGCGCTCGCTCGCCTACCAGCGGCTTCGCCGTGAGCTGCTTGACGCGGAGCACCGCGCGGTCCTCGAGATGCGCAACAGCGGCGAGATCGGCGAGGACGTCATGCGCCAGGTGCAGCGCGATCTCGACCTGGAGGATCTGCGTTTGGATGCTTAGCGGTTCACCGGCGGCGCGGCTTTGCCGCGCCGCTCACGAGCCTCCCGAGGAAACAGCGCTCGCTCGCGCACCAACCAATCGCGCGCCGAAGGCGCGCCCCGAGCGCGAGCGAAGCGAAGCAAGGGACAAGTTAGCCGCGTAAGCGGACCGATTGTGCAGCGCGATCTCGACCTGGAGGATCTGCGTTTGGATGCTTAGCGGTTCACCGGCGGCGCGGCTTTGCCGCGCCGCTCACGAGCCTCCCGAGGAAACAGCGCTCGCTCGCGCACCAATAATCGCGCGCCGAAGGCGCGCCCCGAGCGCGAGCGAAGCGAAGCAAGGGACAAGTTAGCCGCGTAAGCGGACCGATTGCGCGAGCACGCGTACGCCCGTCGTGAGGAGCGTCCGCAGGTACAGACGGACGCTCCGATCGGCGATCCACTCGAGATCGTGCGCGAGCTTCTCCGCCATCGACGTCTCGTAGCCGCGACGCACCTGCGCGAAGCCGGTGAGGCCGGGGCGGACGACCAGACGCTGCCAGTACGCGAGCAGGTCCTGGGCGAGCTCCTCGAAGAACCGGGGACGGATCGGGCGCGGTCCGACGAATGACATGTCGCCGCGCAAGACGTTCCAGAGCTGCGGCAACTCGTCGAGCTGTGAGGCTTTCAGCCAGCGGCCGATGCGCGTGTACTCCGCTTGCGTCCGCCGCACGAGTTCCTCGCCGAGGTACGGCCCGAGCCGGGTTTCCGCATCTCGCGCGAGGGTGCGGAACTTGAGGATCGTGAAGACGCGCCCGCCACGGCCGACGCGTTCGCCTCTGTAGAGGAGCGGCCGCCCGCTGGTCGTCAGAAGCAGCAGGGCGACCGGCACGACGAAGGGCAGCGCCAGCGCGCCGAACAACAGCGCGAAGAAGACGTCGAGCACGCGCAACTCCGCGTCGACGCGCCGCTTGGGGGAGCCGGAGGTGATCCGCTCGAATCGGGCGACGAACGATTCGGAGGGACGAGGCGGCGGCTGCACGGATCGATGCTAACCGGACGTCTGCATAATGATTGCTTATGGATACGCGCCAGCTCGCTGCATTCTGCGCCGTGGTCGAGAAGAAGAGCTTCTCGCAGGCGGCCGAGCGCCTCGGCGTGACCCAGCCTGCCGTGTCGCTGCAGATCCGGGCGCTGGAAAAGCGCCTCGGCCAGCGACTGCTCGACCGCTCCGGCCGCCGGGTCGAGCCGACCGAGGCCGGCCAGCGGCTGTACCGCGGCGCGCAACGCCTGCTCGCGCTCGAGGAGCAGGTACTCGAGGAGCTGTCTGCGGAGGGAAACATCGGCGGCAGGCTCGAGCTGGGCGCGTCGACAGGCCCGGGCGGATCTGTCGTGCCGCTCCTCCTGTGCGAGCTCCAGCGCGAACATCCGGAGCTGTCCGTCGCGCTGACGGTCGCGGACACCCAACGCGTCGTCGAGCTCGTCGCGAATCGCGAGGTCGAGCTCGGCGTGGTCGGCTTCGCGCCGCGCCACCGCGCCGTCTCCTTCGAGCCGCTCTTTCGCGACCAGGTCGTGCTCGCATGCCCCCCGAAGCACCGGTTCGCCGGCAAGACGGTGAACCTCGACGAGCTCCGCGAGGAGACCCTGATCCTGATGCAGCAGGGCGCGGGCGTCCGCGAGGCGATCGAGGACGAGCTGCGCGATGCAGGCGCCCGACTGCGCGACTTCGACGTGCGACTCGAGCTCGGTCTGCAGGAGTCGGTGCGCAGCGCGGTCGAGGCGGGCTGCGGCGTCACGTTCATCTCGCGCTCGGCGATCGAAGGCGCCCTGGCTGCGGGAACACTCGCCGAAGCGCGGGTGAAGGGGCTCGAGCCGTCGCGCGAGATCTTCCTCGTCCGGTCGACCGGACGCACGCTTACGCGCGCGGCCCAGAGATTCATCGACTACGCCCGCGAACGCTTGGCGTGATCGTCCGGTGGGGCCTCGACGAGCTGCCGGACGTCTTGCGCGGGCGGCGTACGTTCCTGCTCGCGACTTCGCGCTGGGAGGAGCCCGTGCGTGTCGTCGGCCGATGGAGCGAGCTGCCGACGGACGAGCCGGTCGACGTCGGTGACGCCGAGCTCCTGCTTGCGGTGGGCGGTGGGTCGACGATCGACACGGCGAAGCGCGTCTCGAACGAGACCGAGCTGCCCCTCGTCTCGATCCCGACGACGTACAGCGGCGCCGAGTGGACCCAGTTCTACGGCGTCCGCGACGCGCACAGGCGACGCGTCGGCGGGGGAGGCGGCGCAAACCTCGAGGGGATCGTCTACGACGTCGGGCTCACGCTCGACCTGCCGCGCGACGTGACCGCGGGCACGGCGCTGAATGCGCTCGCGCACTGCTGCGAGGCGCTGTACGTGCGCGGGCACGACCGCGCGGGAGACGAGCTGGCGCTGAACGGAGCGGACGAGATCGACGACGCGCTGCCGCGGGTGCTCGAGGTGGGACGGGACGTCGACGCTCGCACGCGCCTGTTGATCGGTGCCGCGCATGCGGGACACGCTCTGGCGCTGAACGGCCTCGCGCTCGGGCACGCACTGGCGCAGGTGATCGGCGGGCGGTACGGCATCGCCCACGGCGCCCTGAACGCCGTCTGCCTGCCGGCGGCGCTGCGCTTCAACGAGGCATTCGTCCCGAACGAGCTGCTGGGCGGCCGGGCGGCTGAGCGTGCGGAGGAGCTCGCGAGGCTGGCCGGTTTCGACTCCCTCCGCCGCTTGGCCGTTCCCGAGAGCGACTTGCCGGCGCTCGCCGAGGAGAGCGCGAACGTGCCCGCGGCGCGGAACAACCCGCGTCCGGTCACCGCCGAGCAGGCGCTCGAGCTCCTCCACTCGGTGTACTGAGCGGCAACAACCCCTGGAGGTCCCGGAGGAGCCCGGCTACTGTGGTTGCGGGTCATGAGTGGCAACTTCCCTACGCCCTCCGAGGCGGTTCTGACGCTTCTCACGCAGACGCCGGAGCACGCGACGCTCGTCGATGCGGAGAGCGGCCTGCGGACCGCGCTTCGCGATCCTTCGCTGTGCCTGGGCCGTTGGGACGCCGATCGCGGCGAGTACCTGGACGCAGCCGGGAAGACGTTTGCTCCTCCGGAAGCGCTTGCGCTGACCCCCATCGACTACGCCGACCGCCCGGTGGCCCAGATCGCCCACGACCCGGGCTTGCTCGAGGTGCCGGAGCTCATGTCGACGGTCGCGGTCGTCGCGCGCATGGGGCTCGAGAAGGACCGCGTCGAAGCGGAGCTGCGTCACCGCGTCGAAGAGCTCGAGCGCGAGCGCAACTTCGTCGAGGCGGTCGTCAACACCGCTCCGGCGTACTTCTGCGTTCTCTATCCGGACAACACGATCGAGCGTTACAACGAAACGCTGGCCGACGCGTCGGGTGAGACGGTGCTCGCACCCGTGCGCGGCAGGCCGTTCTGGGACGTCTTCGTCGACGAGGACCATCGCGAAGGGGTGCGCGACGTGATCGAGCGCCGGGCGCTCGGAGCACACGAGCATCGCTGGTTCGGCCGCAGCGTCGTTTGGCGCGTGACGCCGCTTCCGGCGCCGGAGGGGCACATCCTCGTCTCCGGTGCCGACGTCAGCGCGCGCCGCTTCGCCGAGCAGGCGCTCGCGCGCTCGCGGGAGTTCCTGAGCGAGGTCGGCGACTCGACGCCGGCGCTGCTGCTGATCGTGCAGGAGGACGGTTGCGTGCATCGCGACGGAATCAACCGCGCGATCCGCGACGCGTTCGGTTACGTCGCCGAGGACGGGCACGGCGTTCCGTTCTGGGACTTTCTGATCGAGGACGATGACGATCGCGCCCGTGCGGAGGAGATCGTCCGCTCCGCGGCCACGGGCGAGACGCCGCCGGAGGTCGACATGACCTGGGTCGGCCGAGACGGCGAGCGGCGGAGCGTCGCGTGGACGTGCACGCTGATGCCGGACCTGATGGACGGCCGCCGCGTGCTGCTCGTGAGCGGCCTCGACGTGACGGAGCGAAAGCGGCAGGAGCGGGAGCTCAGGCGCTCACGCGCGCGGCTGGTCGAGGCGGGCGACGCGGAGCGCAGACGACTGGAGCGGAATCTGCACGACGGCGCCCAGCAGCGGCTTGTGTCGCTCTCGCTCTGGCTGCGGATCGCACAGTCGAAGCTCGAGTCCGACCCGGAGGAGGCGGCGAAGGTCCTCGCCACGGCGAGCGACGAGCTCGGCCACGCGCTCGACGAGCTGCGCGAGCTGGCACGCGGGTTGCATCCGGCACTCCTCACGGACCGCGGGCTGGTGCCGGCGCTGCACGCACTCTGTGCCCGCTCGCCGCTTGCCGTGCAGTTCCACGCATTGCTCGAAGAGCGGCTGCCCGATGCGGTCGAAGCCGCGCTCTTCTACGTCGCCGCCGAGGCGCTCACGAACGTTGCGAAGTACGCCCACGCATCCGAGACGCACGTCCGCGTGGCACGTGTCCACGAGATCGCCGTCGTGGAGGTCGAGGACGACGGCATCGGCGGCGCGGATCCCCGTGGCGGCTCCGGTCTCAACGGGCTGGCGGACCGCGTCGAGGCCCTGGACGGCGAGCTGCGCGTCCTCAGCTCAGCGGGCCGCGGGACGATCGTCCGCGCCGAAATTCCCGCGCCTGCACTCGCGCCGGTTCGGGTCGACGCCTGAGCGTTGCCCCGAAAGGCGGGCGTGGGTGCTGGGCGTACACTCGGCGGCAGGGTGAAGCGGCAGGACGAGATCGTCACGTTGCTGTTCAGCGACGTGGAAGGGTCGACGCGCCTCGTGGAGCGGCTGAGTGGCGTGTATGCGGAGCTCCTCGCACAGAAGCGGGCGCTGATCCGCGCTGCAATCTCGGCGGCCGGCGGCTCCGAGGTCGATTGCCGCGGGGACGAGTTCTTCGTCTCCTTCGCGCAGCCGGAGCACGCCGTCGCCGCGGCGGTCTCCGTGCAACACGCGCTGGGGACGACCGCGTGGCCCGAAGCTGTGCAGGTGCGCGTTCGGATGGGAATCCACACCGGTCGGCCGACGCTCGTCGGCGAGCGCGACTACGTCGGCATCGACGTGCACCGCGCGGCGCGCGTCTGCTCGGCGGGGCACGGCGGCCAGATCCTCCTCTCCGCGGCGACGCGGAACGTGCTGCCGAGCGTCGAGACGCTCGATCTCGGCGAGCACGAGCTGCCGGGGCTCCCGGCGCCCGAGCGTCTCTACCAGTTGGTCGCGCCGGGGCTCGAGCAGACTTTCCCGCCCCTGCGCGCCGCCCAGGCGAAGACGGGCGGCACGCGGATCGCGATCGCCGACGACTCCGTGCTTCTGCGCGAAGGGATCGCGCTCCTGCTGGAAGACGCCGGCTTCAACGTCGTCGGCCAGTCGGGCACCGCGGACGATCTGCTCGCGCAGGTGCGCGCGCACGAGCCGCACGTGGCGATCGTCGACATCCGCATGCCTCCGACCAACACGGACGAAGGGCTCCGCGCGGCGAAGCAGATCCGTAGGGAGCATCCGGGCGTCGGCGTGCTGGTGCTCTCGTCGCACGTCGAGGAGGCGTACGCCCGCGAGCTGCTCGAGGACGGCGCGAACGGGGTCGGCTACTTGCTCAAGGACCGCGTGGGGGAGGTGGACGAGTTCACCAACGCCGTGCGGCGGATCGCTGCCGGCGAGGTCGTGCTCGATCCATCGCTCGAATAAGCACGACTTATCAGTTGTATTAGCCCAATCCTGGTACGATCCTCGCTGTGTCGGCCGCCGGCTCCTTCGACGTGCTCGTGGTCGGTAGCGGGGCCTCCGGGCTCGCCGCCGCCGTCTCAGCAGAGCGCGCCGGCGCGCGCGTTGCCCTGGCGACCAAGGGTTCGGTCCAGTCGTGCAACTCGGCGAAGGCGCAGGGCGGGATCCAGGCGGCCTTCGGCGAGGACGACTCGCCCGAGCAGCATGCCGAGGACGTCTGGACCTCGAGCCACGAGACGGCTGACAGGCACCTCGTCGAGATCCTGACGTCGGGGGCGCCGTCCGCGATTCATTGGCTCGAAGAGCTCGGCGTCGCGTTCACGCGGGAGAACGGCGGCTATCGCCTCGCGCGCTGCGGCGGCGCGACGCGCAAGCGCCTGTTGCAGGTCGGCGACCGGACCGGACACGCGATCACTACCGCGCTGCGCGAGGCGTTCGAAGCGGGCGGCGGGACGTCCTTTCCCAAGTCGCCGCTCCGGTCGCTCGAGCCGACGGCGAACGGCTGGCGTGCCATGTGCGGCGAGCACGTGATCGAGGCGGCGAGCGTCGTCCTCGCGGCGGGCGGGCGCTGCTTTCGCGTCGCCGAGGAGCGCGGCGAGCTGACCACGAACCATCCCGGCGCGACGGGCGAGGTGACGCAGATCGCTGTCGACCTCGGCGCGCAGGCGCGTGACCTCGACGCGCTCCAGTACCACCCGAACGGCGGCGCCTGGCCCGCGAACATGCAGGGCTACTCGATTCCCGAGACGACGCGCGCCTACGGTGCCGTGCTGCTGAATGCTGACGGTGAGGAGTTCACCGACTCGCTCGGCCCGCGCGACGCGGTGTCGCAGGCGATCGTCGACGAGGTCGAGCGAGGGCAGGGCGTCGAGACTCCGGACGGGCGGCCCGCGGTGTACCTCGACACGACTCGGATCGCCGAAGCCGACGCGAACATCTCGCTTCCCTACATGCTGCGCCGGTACCGTGCGGGAGGCGTCGACCCGTTGCGCGAGAAGATCCTCACCTATCCGGTCCTGCACTACCAGAACGGCGGTCTCGTGATCGATGCGAACGCGGAGACGACCGTCGAGGGACTCTACGCATGCGGCGAGATCGCGGGCGGCACGCACGGACGCAACCGCATGATGGGGAACAGTCTGCTCGAGTGCTGCGTCTTCGGCCGTCGCGCCGGCAAGGCAGCAGCCGCGAAGGCACGCGCATGAGCATCGAGACGACCACCGATCTGCAGCACGCGGTCGAGGACGCGGCCGCGCACCTCTACGTCTGGGCGCTGAAGGACATCCCGCAGGACTTGCGCGACGCGCTCGCCGCTGCGCGCGACCGCGAGACGTCGGTGCCCGGACGCCGTGTGCTCGAGACGATCCATCGCAACGTCAGCATCGCCGACGACGAGAAGAACCTCGTCTGCCAGGACACGGGCATCGCCGTGTATCACTGCCGGGTCGGCGAGCACTTCCCGCTCCACCCTGCGCGGATCGACGAAGCGCTGCGCGACGGCACGGCGCGCGCGACCATCGAGCATCCGCTGCGTTCGAACGCGGTGCATACGATCACGCGCGAGAACACGGGCCCGAACATCGGCTATCGCCTGCCGATCGTGCACTGGGAGTTCATCGATGACTGGGACGGGCTCGACGTGAAATGCGTCCCGAAGGGCTCCGGGTCGGAGAACATGAGCTTCCTGAAGATGTGCGTCCCCGCCGACGGCGTGAAGGGGATCAAGCAGTTCGTGCTCGAGTCGATCGTCGGCGCCGGCGGCAAGCCCTGCCCGCCCGGGATCGTCGGGGTCGGGATCGGCGGCTCGGCCGATTACGCGATGTATCTCGCCAAGGAAGCCATCATGCGCCCGATCGGGACGCGCAATCCCGACCCGGTCGTCGCGCAGCTCGAGGAAGAGCTGTACGAGCTGCTGAACGAGACCGGCATCGGCCCGATGGGCCTCGGCGGCGACGTCACCGTCCTGCAGTGCCACGTCGAGCACGCGGACACGCACATGACCTTGAACCCCGTCGCGGTCAATTACCAGTGCTGGGCGGCGCGTCGCGCGTCCGCGCACATCGGCTCCGACGGTGCAATCGACTACGACCGGGAGTTCTGAAAGATGGCGAAAAGTCGGCACCCGGCTATCACCTTCGAGCCCCCCGTACCTGGCACATACCTGGCACGTACCGGGTACGCGCGGGAGCTGTTTTAGCCATGGCCACCCACGAAGTTGCGTTCCCGATCACGGACGAGCGCGAGATTCTCAAGCTGCGCGCCGGGGACGAGGTCGTCGTCCAGGGTCACATCATCGGTATCCGCGACCGCACGCAGATGCGCATCTTCGACGAGGGGCAGACGCCGCCGATGGACCTCACGGGCGCCTTCCTGCTGCACACCGCGCCGGGCGTCCGCAAGGTCGGCGAGGGGAAGTACGAGAAGGTCTGCATCGGCACGACCACGAGCGCGCGCATGGTCAGATTCACCGAGCCCCTCGGCCGCGACTACGGCGTCCGCGCGATCTGCGGCAAGGGCGGCTTCCCCGACGAGGCGATCGAGCCGATGCGCAAGCTCGGGATGGTCTACTTCGCGATCGTCGGCGGCGCCGCGGCGCTCGAGACCACGCAGATCGAGGAGATCGAGGAGGTCGCCTGGGAGGAGCTGATGCCGGAGTGCCTGTGGAAGTTCCGGGTCAAGGACTTCGGGCCGCTCACCGTCGGCATCGACGCGCACGGCAACTCGCTCTACCACGACGTGCAGGCGCGGGCCCAGGAGAAGCTGAAGGAGCTCTATGCCCGGCTTTGACCTCGGCGTTCGGCGCGACGGCGGCCTGACCCACGTGCTCGACAAGGGCCTCGGCATTCGCGGCTGGGAGGACGTCCTCGAGACGAGCGGCGACTACATCGACATCGTCAAGCTCGGCTGGGGCACCGCCTGGGTGACGAACAACCTCGAACGGAAGCTCGAGGTGCTGCGCGACAAGCGCATCGTCATCGGCGGCACCTTCTTCGAGGTGGTGTACGCGAAGGACAAGCTGGACGACTACAAGCGCTGGCTGACGGCGCACGCGATCGACCACGTGGAGATCTCGGACGGCACGATCGACATCCCGCGCGCGCGCAAGCTGGAGCTGATCGCCGACTTTGCGCGCGACTTCACGGTGCTGAGCGAGGTCGGCTCCAAGGACGCCGAGGTCGTGTTCGCGCCCTACGAATGGGTGCAGTGGATCAAGGAGGAGCTCGACGCGGGCGCCTGGAAGGTGATTACCGAGTCTCGCGAGGGCGGCACCGCCGGCATCTTCCGTCCCTCCGGCGAGATGCGCACCGGCCTCGTGGACGAGATCGCACACGAGGTTGACTTCCACGACTTGATGTGGGAAGCGCCCACGAAAGCGTCACAGGCGTGGTTCATCAATCACTTCGGCCCCTCGGTCAACCTCGGCAACATTCCGCCCGAGGAAGTGATCCCACTCGAGACGCTCCGCCTCGGCCTTCGGGGCGACACGCTGAAGGAGGTCCTGCTTGGCGACCGCGCCGGCGCTCCAGCTTCCTGACGTCGAGCGCATGACCGCCGAGGAATCCCTGCTCTGGGCGTACGAGCAGTTCGGCGACAGGCTGTGCCTCACCTGCTCGTGGCAGAAACAGTCGTCCGTGCTCGTGCACATGGTCAGCGAGCTCGGGCTCGACATTGCCGTCATCGAGCTGGACACGCAGCTCTTCTTCAAAGAGACGTACGAGACGCGCGAGCGTCTGGTCGAACGCTACGGGCTGAACCTGATCCAGCCGCACGTACTCACGGTCGCCGAGCAGCACGCGCGGGAAGGGCCCAACCTGTGGGAGCGCGACCCGGACCGCTGCTGCCACATCCGCAAGGTCGAGCCGCTCGAGCGCGCGCTTGGACCGTACGACGCGTGGATCTCCGGCATTCGCCGCGAGCAGGCGCTGACGCGGAAGGACGCACAGCGTGTCGAATGGTCGGAGCGCTACGGCGTCTGGAAGATTCAGCCGCTCGTCGACTGGGACGCCAAGCGCGTCCAGGCGTACATCGTCGTCAACGAGATTCCCTACAACCCCCTGCACGACGTCGGCTATCCGTCGATTGGCTGCATCCCGTGCACGCGTCCCGTCGTCAGGGGAGAGGACGAGCGTGCGGGCCGCTGGGCGGGCGCGGACAAAATCGAGTGCGGCATCCATGCCGATTCGCCTGGCGGCGAATCGGCTAGGCACGAGCGCGAGCCGGGCGAATCCACCTTGGGTACGAGCGCGAAGACCAATCAGTCACCTACACAAAGCGGAGGAGCATGAAGAACGAATTGCGTAGTGGTTCTGCGCAGCAGAACCACATCTATGGGCACGAGCATCCCGAGAGCGACCGCCGCCGCGACGGCGGCTTCACGCTCTGGTTCACCGGCCTGTCGGGCTCCGGGAAGACGACGATCGCGCACCTGGTGGGCCCCGAGCTCGAGCGGCGCGGCCACATCGTCGAGTACCTGGACGGCGACACCGTGCGCACGCACCTGTCGAAGGGACTCGGGTTCTCGAAGGAGGACCGCGACACGAACATCGAGCGCATCGGCTGGGTCGCCTCGCGGCTCACCCGGCACGGCGCTGCCGTGATCGCGGCCGCGATCTCGCCGTACGAGGAAACGCGGCGCAAGGCGCGCGCGGACGTCGAGCAATGGGGGACGTTCGTCGAGATCCACCTTGCGACCTCGGTTGAGGAATGCGCGCGCCGCGACGTCAAGGGGCTGTACGAGAAGGCGTTCGCCGGCGAGATCAAGGGCTTCACCGGTGTGGACGACCCGTACGAGGAGCCGCTGAACCCCGAGCTGCGGATCGACACCGAGGAGCATGAACCCGAGGAGTCGGCGCGGATTATCCTCGCCAAGCTCGAGGAGCTCGGCCTCGTCCCCGAAGAGGTCGCGGCATGACCGTCACCCACGTCCGTGAGCTGATCAAGCCCCACGGCGGACGCCTCGTCGACCGAACGACGGAGCGGCCGGACGGCGTCGAGCGGCTCGAGACCGTGACGCTCACCTCGCGCGAGGTCTCGGACCTCGACATGCTCGCGTCGGGGGCACTGTCGCCTCTCGAAGGCTTCATGAGGCACAGGGACTACGAGCGCGTCGTCGAGGAGATGCACCTCGCGAACGGACTTCCGTGGGCGCTGCCGGTGTGCCTCGCCGTCGACAACGCGCCGCGCGGTGAGAGCGTCACGCTCGCGGACGAGTCGGGTCGCCTGCTCGCCGTGCTCGAGGTCGATGAGGTCTACGGCTACGACAAGGAGCGCGAGGCCGAGCGCTGCTTCCGCACGACCGACGAGGCCCACCCGGGCGTCGCCCGGCTCTACGCGCAGAGGCCCTGCTACCTCGCCGGACGCGTCAGCGTCTTCGAGCGGCCGCAGCCGTCCTTCCCCGAGCTGGCGATGGATCCTGCGGAGACGCGTGCGGCGTTCGCGGAACGAGGCTGGCGCCGCGTCGTGGGCTTTCAGACGCGCAACCCGATCCACCGCGCTCACGAGTACCTGACGAAGGTCGCGCTCGAGACGGTCGACGGATTGCTGATCCATCCGCTCGTCGGCGAGACGAAGTCCGACGACGTTCCCGCCGCGACGCGCGTCGAGTGCTACCGCGTGCTCGTGGACAACTACTACCCTGCCGAGCGCGTGCTCGTTTCCGCGTTCCCGGCCGCGATGCGCTACGCGGGCCCACGCGAGGCGATCTGGCACGCGATCTGCCGCAAGAACTACGGCTGCTCGCACTTCATCGTCGGGCGGGACCACGCCGGCGTCGGCGACTACTACGGAACCTACGACGCGCAGCTGATCTTCGACGAGTTCGCTCCCCACGAGCTCGACATCGAGCCGATGTTCTTCGAGCACTCGTTCTGGTGCAACGCGTGCGGCTCCATGGCGAGCGCGAAGACGTGCCCGCACGATTCGGCGCAGCACGTGTTCCTCTCGGGGACGAAGGTGCGCGACATGCTCGGCAAGGGCGACCTCCCGCCGGTCGAGTTCTCGCGGCCCGAGGTCGCCGAGGTTCTCATCGACGCCTACCGGGGCTAGTGCCCCATCCAGCAATACCCTCCGGCTTCTGGCCCGCTATCACGCGGCGCGCTGCCGCGTCCTCGGTCGCGCCCGTAGGAGTGGCTACGGGCGCTCCCTGCGTCCTTGCATCGCTTGGTGCTAGCGACCCAGAAGCTCGGAAGCATCACTGGACGGGGCACTAGATGCGGCGCCTGGCCGACCCGTACCGGAACCTCGACGTGATCGACTCACGCGCGCCGCGGTTCAACCAGGCGGTCATCGGAATCCTCTCCGCCCTCGCCGTGCTCGGCGGCTGGTGGTGGCTGCTCGCGCTGCTCGCGCTGCAGCTCGCGCTCGGGTTGACGCTCGGGCGCCGCTGGTGTCTTCCGTGCCTCGCGTACTTCGAGCTCGTCCAACCCCGCTTCGGCGAAGGGCCGCTCGAGGACGCGCGCCCGCCGCGAGTCGCGAACATGATCGGCTTCGCGGTCCTCGCCGCCGCATCTGTCGCCTACGCGGCCGGCTGGGGCGCCGTCGGCGCGGCGCTCGGCCTGCTCGTCGCGGCGCTCGCCCTCGTCGCCTCGAGCACCGGCTTCTGCACCGGCTGCGAGCTGTTCAAGCTCGGCTGCCGCCTGCGGGGGGAGCCGTTCGTCTCCTGCCCGATCCCACAGCGATGACCTGGCAGCTGTCCTTGGCGGGTGTGCTCGTCGGCGTGCTCGTCGGGATGACCGGGATGGGCGGCGGCAGCTTGATGACGCCGATCCTGATCCTGCTCTTCGGCTTCGACGCGAAGGTCGCCGTCGGAACGGACATCCTCCACGGCGCCGTCTTCAAGTCCTTCGGCGCCCTGCGCCACCGCATGCTCGGCACGGTGCATGCGCATCTCGCGCTGTGGATGCTCCTCGGCTCGGCGCCGTGCTCGCTGATCGGCGTGCAGATCGCGAGCGGCTTCGGGGACGGGACGGACTCGACGATGGGGCGGGTGGTCGGCGGCGCGCTGATCCTCGGCGGCCTCGGCTTCGTCGCGAAGACGTTCCTTGCGCCCCGTGAGCACGACGGTGTGGGTCTCCTCGACGCCCGACAGAAGCTGATCGCCGTCGCGATCGGCGCGTCCTGCGGCTTCGTGGTCGGCCTCACCTCGGTCGGGTCGGGCACCTTCTTCGGTCTCGCGATGTTGCTCGCGTACCCCCTCGCCGCGCAGGCCATCGTCGGCACGGACATCTTCCACGCGGCGGCGCTGCTCTGGGTCGCCGGACTCGGCCACCTCGCACACGGCAACGTGAACCTCCACGCAATGGGCTGGCTGCTGGTCGGCTCGATCCCCGGGGTCCTGCTCGGCTCGCAGATGTCGATCCGGATTCCCGACCGGTCCCTGCGAATCGCCTTCTCCGTCGTGCTGGTGCTGAGCGGGATCAAGCTCGTCGGCGTCCCGCAGGCCTCGCTGATCATCATGATCGCGCTGGCGATCGGCGGGCTGGCGCTCGTGGTCTACGCCGTCCGCCAGCTCATGTCGCGCCCGCCCGCCCCCGCGGCCGACTGAGAGAATCGGCGGGCCTTGCCCCGCGCCCTCTCGACGACCCTCGTGCTCGCGCTGCTCGCTGCGACCACGATCGCCTTCGCCGTCACCGAGGGGCTCAAGCTCGAGCCTGCGCCCATCAGGAGCGTGTACGTGGACAAGCTCTTCTCGCCGACGTGCGACTGCGACACGGGCCAGGCGTACATCCGCTTCGGCCTGCGAAAGGCCGACCGGCTCACGCTCGAGATCGTCGACTCCAGCGACAAGGTGGTCCGGACGCTCGTCGGGCCGCGAGAGGTCGCTCCCGGGAGGGTCGAGGCGTACTGGAACGGCCGCGACGAGTCCGGCGCGGTCGTCCACGACGGCCTCTATCGCCCGCGGGTCCATCTCGTGCGGGCGCATCGCACGATCGTCCTCCCCAATCCGATCCGTGTCGACGGCACACCGCCCGAGTTGACGCTCGTGCGCCTCGGCCCGGGGATCTTCTCCCCCGACGGCGACGGCCGGAACGACAAGGTGACCGCCGTCTTCCGGGCAAGTGAGCCGGCGCGACCGCTGCTCTTCGTCAACGGACACCGGCGGGTGGCCGGAAAGTTCGCCCGCACACGCGACAAGGTCAGCTGGTACGGCATCGTCGACGGTCGTGCCCTGCCTGGTGGCGCCTATCGCATAACGCTCGCCGTGCGGGACCTGGCGGGAAACCTGTCGTCGGCGACCGACTCTCGCTGGGTCAAGATCCGCTACGTGGCGTTCTCCCGCGACGCCGTGAAGGTGGTCGCCGGAGGGCGTTTCCGGGTGCGCGTGGGCTCCGATGCTCGCGTTCTGCGCTGGCGCTTCGCCGGCCGCAACGGACGCCTCCTGCCCGGACCGCTCGTGCTCAAGGCGCCTGCCAAGCCGGGGCGTTATCGACTGTTCGTCGAGGAGCGCGGACACGCCGCGGCGCTGCCCGTGGTCGTGAGGCCCGCACGGTGAGCAGCGAGCTCGCGCGCGCCGCCGGCACGATGGGCGCGCTGGGGCTGGCCGTGGTGCTCGTCGCGCGCCCGCGGGCGGCGCGGCTCCTCGGGCTCGCGGCCTGGGCGGTCGGAGCTCTGGGTGTGGCGCTCTACCTGGCGCCGTCGGGACACCATCGCGTGCTCGCAGCGGGGGCGGTCGCCGGCGCGCTCGCCGCCGCCGGCCTCGCAGTTCTCTATCGTCGCCGGCCGTGGCTTCTCGCGGTCGCGGCGCTCGCGTGCGTGCCGGCCCGGATCCCCGTCAGCGTTGGAGACACCGAGGCGAACCTGCTCCTGCCGCTCTACCTCGTCGTGGCCGGGGCAGCGCTCGCGCTCGCATTCGAGCTCTTCCGCGTCGACGGGCGTGCGCGCGAGCTCGGCCGGGTTGCGTGGCCTCTGGCTGCGTTGCTGGCCTGGACGGGATTGTCACTGCTCTGGACGGACGACCTGCGCCAGGGCGCGATCGCCGTCGTCGCCTTCTACCTGCCCTTCGGCCTGCTCGCGGTCTCGCTCGCGCGGCTCCCGTGGCACCGGCGCTGGTTGACGTTTCTCTGCGTCGAGCTCGTGGCGATGGCGATCGTCTTCGCGGCGATCGGCGTCTACCAGTACGCCACGCGCGACGTGTTCTGGAACCCGAAGGTGATCGTCGGCAACGCGTACGCGCCGTTCTTTCGCGTCAACTCGGTGTTCTACGACCCGTCCGTGTACGGGCGCTTTCTCGTCGTCGCGATCGTCGCGTGCCTCGTGCTGGCGCTCAGCGCGCGCGCGCGCGTCGCCTACGTCGCGGCCGCGGCGATCGTCGTCGCCTGGACGGGCCTGCTCTTCTCCTTCTCGCAGTCCAGCTTTACCGCGCTGATCGCAGCCGCGCTCGTGATCGCCTGGGTTGCCTGGCGGCGGCGGGCGATTGCCGCAGTCGGGCTGGTCGCGGCCGTGCTCGTGTCGGCGGGTGTCGCCGCGCCGCGCGTGCGGAGCACGATCGTCCGGCACACGCACGCCGGGCTCAACCATGCGACCAGCGGCAGGTTCAAGCTCGTCGTCAACGGTGCGAAGCTCGTCGTCCATCACCCGGTGCTCGGCGTCGGCGTGGGCTCGTTCAAGCGCGCATACGCGAAGCAGCAGCACCTGAAGGGCCGCGAGCCGAAGAGCGCGGCGTCCCACGACACGCCGATCACGGTGGCGGCGGAGCTCGGCCTGCCGGGCCTGGCGCTGCTCGCGTGGCTGCTCGTCGCCGGCCTCGCGGCGATGCCGGTGCGCCTTCCGCGTACGTTCGAGGAGCGCGCGTCCGTAATCTTCGGCCTCGGTCTCGCCGCAATCGCCGTGCACTCGCTGTTCTACAACGCGTTCTTCGAAGACCCCATGTCGTGGGGACTGCTGGCGCTGGCGCCGCTGGCCGCGCGCGCGAGCTTCCAGCGGGCGGCGGCGTGATCTTCGGGAACTGGGAGCGTGTGCTGGTGCTCGCGCCCCACACCGACGACGGCGAGTTCGGCTGCGGCGGCACGATGGCGCGCCTCGCGGATGCGGGGGCGGACGTGCGGTACGTCGCGTTCTCGATCGCAACGCGGTCCCTCCCCGAGGGGTTCGCGCCCGACACCCTCGCCCGGGAGGTGCGGGAGGCGACCGCGGAGCTCGGCATCCCGGAGTCGAGCCTGACCGTCCACGACTTCGACGTGCGGACGTTTCCCGAGCGCAGACAGGACATCCTCGAGCTCCTGGTCGCCCTCTGGGAGGAGTGGAAGCCGAATGCCGTCTTCCAGCCCTCGCTGCACGACATCCACCAGGATCACCAAGTCATCGCGGCCGAAGGGCTGCGCGCGTTCAAGCGGACGACCATCCTCGGCTACGAGATTCCCTGGAACAACTTCGACTTCGCCTACCAGGCATACGTCGCCCTCGAGAAGAAGCACCTCGAGAAGAAGGTTGCCGCGCTCGCTCACTACGCCTCGCAGAAGCACCGCCGTTACTCGGATCCGGAGTACATCTGGAACGTCGCCCGGACGCACGGGATCAACGTGAACCGCGAGTACGCGGAGGTCTTCGAGGTCTACCGGGTGGTCGCCTGAACAACAACAACAAAGTGGCGGGCTGGGAGTCTCTGACTGACCGCGGCCTTCTCGCTGGAACACGTTCGGGTTACGATCCGGCGCAGGGGATGCTGTGCGCGAGAGCCTGACGCCGTTCCGGGAGCGGCCTTTCCGGCTGCTGTTCGCTTCGCGGAGCGTTTCCGTGTTGGGCGACAACGTCGCGCCGATCGCGCTCGCGTTCGCCGTGCTCGGGATCGGCGGCTCTGCCTCGGACCTGGGCTTCGTGCTCGCGGCGCGAGCTGTGCCGCTCGTCCTGTTCGTGCTCGCGGGCGGGGTCTGGGCCGACCGGCTTCCGCGTCACCTGCTCATGGTCGCGACCGACGCATTGCGCGCCGTGACGCAGGGTCTGATGGCGCTGCTGCTGCTGACGGGACACGCCGAGCTCTGGCACCTGATCGCGCTCAGCTCTCTGCACGGCTTCGCGTCGGCCTTCTACCGGCCCGCATCGACCGGATTGACGCCGCAGACCGTTCCGAGCGCATATCTGCAGCAGGCGAACTCGCTGCTCTTCCTGTCGCTCAGCTTCTCGAACATCTTCGGGCCCATCGTCGGCGGCGTCCTCGTCGCGACCGTCGGAGCAGGGTGGGGCATCGCGATCGACGCGGCGAGCTTCGCGCTCAGCGCACTCCTGCTGCTGCCGCTGCGCCTGCCGGTGCCGGTACGTGCGCGCGAGACCTTCCTGCGCGATCTCCGCGTGGGCTGGCGCGAGGTGCGCTCGCGCAAATGGCTGTGGGTCAGCATTCTCGACTTCGCCGTCTTCCAGGTCGTCGTCTTGAGCGCGATCTACGTGCTGGGGCCGGTTATCGCCGACCGCGAGCTGGGCGGCGCGTCGGCGTGGGCGTCGATCGCGAGCGGCCTCGGCGCGGGGCTCGTGCTCGGCAGCGTGCTCGCGCTCCGGTTCCGCCCGAACCGTCCGCTGACGGCGGCCTTCGCGATGGTGATCGCCGTCGCTCCGGCACTGGTGCTGCTCGGCACGGCGGCCCCGACCGGAGTCATCGTCGCTTCGATGGTTCCTGCCGGCGCGGCCCTCGCGCTGGCGCAGACGCTGTGGTCGACGGTGCTCCAACATCACGTCCCGGAGCATGCGCTGTCGCGCGTTTCGTCGTACGACTGGATCGGCTCGACGGCGCTGCGCCCGGTGGGCTACGCCGTGGTGGGCCCGATCGCGGTCCTCGTCGGAGTGCGCGGGACGCTGATCGCTGCGGCGGCACTGGTCGTGATCCTGCAGCTCTTCGTGCTCACGGTCAGGGACCTGCGCACCCTGCCGTCCGTGCCGCCGCCCCCGGATCTCGGCGAGCAGGTGGACGTGCTCGCTGCGAACGAGCCCTTGCTCGACACCGAGGTCGAAGCCGACGCGGGCGCTCCCGTGGCGACCCGCTGACGCGCAAGACACGACCTCACTTTCTTGCATTCGGTGGCGCGATGACAAGGCGTCTTGTCATCCGCAAGAATTAAGAAAAGACATTATGATAATATTTTGCTATAGATCCTGCGAAGTTCACGTCGGAGAGGGCGGGCCGAGTCACACGCGTCGGTCGGGGGGAGGCGGCGTTCTACGCCTTTGAGCCAGCACCCGTCCCCCGAGATCTGAACTACAGCGCACGTCTCGTCGTAGCGCTTTCCGAAGCCGATCGCGCTCTCGGTCGACTGACAGGTCTGGGCGAACGCCTTCCCCCTCATTTGCTCATTCAACCGTCGCTTCGTCGGGAGGCAGTGGCGAGTACTCGCATCGAAGGGACGCTGTCGACTCTTGGAGAGGTGCTGTCTGCTGAAGCCCAGCAGATCCCGCAGAGCGAGGATGTGCGTGAGGTCTTCAATTACGTGCGCGCCCTCGAACTTGGACTGGAGCGCTTGCGTGAACTCCCTCTGAGCAATCGTTTGCTTCGAGAAATGCACGCTGAACTCTTGCGCGGGGTGCGCGGTGAGGAACGAACCCCGGGGGAGTTCCGTCGCTCGCCTAACTGGATCGGTGGACGCGGTCCTTCGGACGCCGTGTTCGTTCCACCGAAGCCGGATCTGATGAGGTCGGCCCTCGACGACTTTGAGCGGTATTTGCACGAGGACCCCGAACTGCCGCTGCTCATTCGGTGCGCACTCGTGCATTACCAGTTCGAGACCATCCACCCATTCCTTGATGGCAACGGTCGTTTGGGGCGGCTGCTCGTCGTCTTCTACCTCGTCGAGCGCGGCATGCTTCAGCAGCCGCTCTTGTACCTGTCGTCGTTCCTCGAGCGTCATCGAGCAGAGTACGTCGACCGGCTCCAAGCGGTCAGAGAACACGGCCAATACGAGGCATGGGTTGAGTTTTTCCTGCGCGCTGTCGCTGCCCAAGCCACTAGTGCCGTGCGCTCGGCTGAGTCCCTTCTTCTGCTGCGTGATGAGTTCCGGGAACGACTTCGGCAGGCTCGGGTACGCGGACAAGCCGCCGACGCATCCGACGCGCTGATTGGAAATCCGTTCGTGACTGCTCCTCGGATTGCGGAGACGCTCGGCGTCACGCGGCAGGGCGCGCAGTACATCATCGCCAGTCTGGAGCGAGCCGGGATCCTGCGGCCGGAGCCAACCGATCAGAGACCTGCACTGTTCGTTGCTGCTGAAGTACTCGATCTCCTTCAACGTGACTTCGACTGACGTGCTGGGGCGGCGAACAGCACACCGCGGCTTCATGCCGCGACGTACTCCAGGCTTCGCGTCGAGTCGACGACGATGTGCAGCACCGGCAGCCCAAAGCGACGGCGCGCCTTTCGGATCAGGTCGCGCGCCAACCAATTCGAGCCGCCCTCCGGGTGCGTGGCGATCACCAGCTCGTCCGCCGGGAACACGACCAGGGCGTCGGCGATCGCGAGCATCGGGCTCGGATCGCCGACGATGCCGTTCGCCTCGATCCCATTGCTCCGGAATTTGTCGAGACAGGCGACCAAGCGCTCGCCCGCCGCCCGCCGGGCGTCGCCCTCGTCAGAGATCCAATGCTGAAGGCGGCCGTTCAGTGCCGGGGCGACGACGAGCACGTGCGTCGCACCGTTTCGTGCACGGGCGCGGATCGTCTCGTACAGGACACCGCTCGTCACCGTCTCGTTCGCAACGACGAGGATCCGTCTGGTCGACATCGGTTCGCTCCTTTCGTGGGATGACGCCCCGAGCAGACCAGCCGCGCTTCAGAGCGAGCTGAGAGCGGCCTAGGAGTTCTCTAAGACGACGAGTTCTTAGCCGGTTCTTAACCCGCTCATAGGAACCGTTGAGCCGAGGTTGGTTCGCTTCGTTGCAGAAACCTCGGCGAAGGAGCGAACGTGATCTATCTCGAGTACCTCTTTGCGGAGCTGCGCCGACGGCGCGGCCGAACGTTCTTGACGGCGCTCGGCCTCGCGGTCGGCGTCGGCCTCGTGATCACGGTGAGTGCCCTGTCGAGCGGGCTGGACAAGGCACAGGAGAAGGTGCTGAACCCGCTGACGGGCGTCGGCACGGACATGACCGTGACGCGGCCGATCACGATCTCGCAGAACACGAGTGGGCGCGGCGGGCCGTTCGCCGGGCTCTCGGCGAAGGAGCGGCAGCAGCTCGAGCAGGAGAACGGCGCCGGGCGCCTCGACTTCCGCAGCCTCACTCCCGGGACGAAGTTCTCGCGCGACGCGTTCACCGCGACGTCGCAGCTGAGCTTTCCGGCATCCGAGGTGCAGACGATCTCGGGGCTCGCGGGCGTCGCCTCCGCCGCCGGTGGGCTGACGCTCAACGCGACGCACATCTCCGGAACGGTGCCGAAGCAGACCCAGCAGCAGAGCGGCCCCGCAGGAGGACCGCAGGGCGGCGGCGGCCGTGTCTTCGTCGGGCCGCGTGGGATCGACTTCTCCGCCACGTCGGTCTCGGGCGTCGACCAGGCAAACAGCGCCCTCGGCGCGATCACGGCGGGCCAGATCACCAAGGGCAGCTACTTCGGGAACGACGACACGCGTGAGGCGATCCTCAACGTCAGTTACGCGAAGCGCCAGAACCTCACGGTCGGCGACACGGTGAAGCTCGGCGGCAAGACGTTCACGATCGTCGGCCTCGCGAAGACACCGCTCGGCGGCCAGTCCTCGGACGTGTACGTGAAGCTGGCGCAGCTGCAGAAGATGTCCGACCGCGTCGGCCGCGTGAACACGGTGTACGTCCGCGCAACCAGCTCGGAGAAGCTCGGGGCGCTGTCGCGGCACATCCGGCAGACCCTCGACGGAGCTTCGGTGACGACGGCGAAGGACCTCGCCGACCGCGTCTCCGGATCGCTCGTCGACGCGAAGAATCTGACGACCAAGCTCGGCCTCGCGCTCGAGCTGGTCGCGCTGCTCGGTGCCGTGCTGATCGCGTCGCTCTTGACGTTGTCGTCGGTGACGAAGCGTGTGCGCGAGCTCGGGACGCTGAAGGCGCTCGGTTGGCCGCAGCGGCTCGTCGTGCGCCAGGTGGCCGGGGAGTCGCTCGTGCAGGGACTGCTGGGCGGCGTGCTCGGAATCGGGGTCGGGCTCGCCGGCGCGCTGTTGATCAACGCCTTCGCACCGACGCTCAAGGCCACATTCGCGTCGGCCGCCGCGCAGACGCCGTTCCCGGGGCCGTTCGGCCAGGGCGCCGTCGCGAGCTCGGGGTCACAGACGGTCAGCCTGACCGCGAGCGTGTCCCCGGCACTGATCGCGATCGCGGTGCTGCTCGCGGTCGCCGGAGGCCTCGTTTCCGGCGCCGTCGGCGGCTTCCGCGCGTCCCGTCTGCGTCCTGCCGATGCCCTCCGCCACATCGACTGAAGGGGAACAACGATGAACGTCAGTCATCTCCACACGGCGCCGCTCTACGAGCTTCGCGGCGTGACGAAGTCCTACGGCGACGGCTCGACCAAGGTCGACGCCGTCCGCGACCTCGACCTGACGATCGGCCACGGCGAGTTTCTCGCCATCGCCGGTCCGAGCGGCTCGGGGAAGACGACCCTGCTGCAACTCCTCGGCGGGCTCGACCGGCCCAGTGCCGGCGAGGTGCGCTTCGAGGGCCGCGATCTCGGGTCGCTGCGCGAGGCGGAGCTCACCCGCCTGCGCCTCGACACGATCGGCTTCGTCTTCCAGCAGTTCAACCTGATCCCGACGGTGACGGCGGCTGAGAACGTCGCGCTGGCGCTCGCGCCGCGCCGCGTATCCGCCGCCGAACGGAAGGAGCGCGTCGCGGAGCTGCTCTCTGCGGTCGGGCTCGGTGCACGCGGGCACCATCTGCCGTCGCAGCTCTCCGGCGGGGAGCAGCAGCGCGTCGCGATCGCGCGGGCGCTTGCGAATGACCCTCGAGTGGTGCTCGCCGACGAGCCGACCGGAAACCTCGACTCGACAACCGGCGAGGAGATCGTCGGGCTCCTGCGGCAGCTCTCCGACGACCGAGGCCAGACGGTCGTGCTGATCACGCACGACACGCAGGTCGCCGCGGCGGCGCCTCGAACCGTGCGGATGCAGGACGGTCGCGTCGTCGATGCAGGGGAAGCGCTTGCCGTCGAGGTTTGATCAAGCGAAGCGCACAAGCCGTCGCAGGCGCGCGCGCTCGGCAGGCAGGTAGAAGCCGAGCGGCAGCAGTGCGAGTGGATAGGCAGCACTGAGCAGGACGGCGACGGCCAGCGGAACGTCGAGTGCCTTCCCCACGACGAGCAGCGCCACGGCGGCGGCAATCGCAGTGGCCACGCGGCGCCATTGATACGGCGTCGCGTAGATCCGCTGCGCGTAGCCCGCCATGACGACGAACATCAAGGTGTACGCCGCGACCGTGGCGACGGCGGCGCCCATCATCCCGTAGGGCGGAATCAGGATCAGGTTCAGCACGACGTTCAACAGGGCAGCCGCGCCCGTGACGACCCAGTTGAACTGGGTCCGCCGCGCGCGGCCGATGCCGATCGCGACGACTACGTAGCCGGCCTGCGCTGCTCCCGCGAATGCGAGCGGGGCGACGACGCGTGAGCCCGAGTAGAAGGACGGGGTGGTCAACAGGTGCACGAGCCACGGGGCGAGGAGGCCGAGCGTCAGCGCGAGCCACGACACGACGGCGATCAGGTACGTGAGCACGAAGCCGTACGTGCGTCGAGCCTCGGCGTCGTCTTCGATCGAGTAGGCGAACGCCGGCCAAGCGGTGCGGAACGCCGTGAGGAGCAACGTGATCGCGGAAGCGATGCGCACACCGATCGAGTAGAGACCGACCTCGCGCGCGTCCGCGAGCTTGACGAGGAAGAAGCGGTCGCTGAAGTTCGTGATCCACAGTGCGAGCGCGGACGGGACGAGCGGCATCCCGAACCGGTTCATCTCGCGCAGCAGCCCGCCGTCGAACTGGAGCCCGAGCTGCTCGCGGCGATAGGAGAGCAGCGCAAGGTACACGCAGAGCGTGCCGGTGAAGTTGCCCACGAGCACGCCGAGCGGTCCCTTGTCGAAGACGACCACGAGCAGCACGGTGGCGGCGACGGTGATCAAGATGTTCGCGAGGCTCGCGAGGACGAAGGCGACGGATCGTTCCTCGACGCGGAAGAGCGACGTCATTTGCTCGTAGTTCATCTGCGCCCAGATCCCGACGGCCGCGGCGCGGACGAGGTCGGCGTGCGAGCCCGAACCGAAGAAGAGCTGCGAGATCGGCCCGGCGAAGATCACCGCGGCAACCAGTCCCGCAGTGGCCATCGTCATGGTGAACCAGAAGGACGTCCTCACGACGACCAGCCGTCGCCCGCGTTCTGGCGAATCGAAGTAGAAGCGAAAAAAGGCGCTGGAGATCCCCATCCGCAGGACGATCACGAGCACGGCCGACCCCGCCACGAGCGTCTCGATCCGTCCGTAATCCGCGGGGGAGAGGTAGTTCGTGTACAGGGGCAGCAGCAGCACGGCGAGGATGCGGGAGACGATCCCGCCGAGCCCGTAGATCGCCGAGTGGCGCGCAAGCCGTTTCAGCTGCGCGGAGATCACGCGAGCACCTCGCGCACGCCGCGCAGCCGCGTGCGGAGGATGCGCTGCGCGCGCGAAGAGTCGAGACGGCAGTCGAGCGGGCGTCCGGGCGGCGCTGGGCCACAGCGCACCTCGCCTGCGATCAGGCGCGCGAACTCGCAACGCGACACCGCGTCGGCGCCGGCGACGTGCAGCGGGCCGGCGAGCTCGGTCGCGACGAGCTCGAGCAGCGCGTCGACGAGGTCGGCCACGTGGACCGGATTGCGCAGCTCGTCCTCGTAGAAGGTGAGCGTCGCGTCGTGCGCAGCCTGCTCGTGCTTGGACGGCTGCGCGCCGCCGTAGATCAGCGAGGTGCGGACGATCAATGCCTCGGGATGCTCGCTGCCGACGGCCTCTTCGGCCGCCGCCTTGGAGCGGCCGTACTCGGTGACGGGAGACGGCGGGTCGTCCTCGAGGTAGGGACGGCCGAGCAAGCCGCCGAAGACGATGTCTGTCGAGATGTGCACGAGCCGCGTGTCACGCGTTGCACGCGCGACGTTGCGGGCGCCCTCGACGTTGACCTCCCAGGCCTCGCCGGCCGGCTCCTGGCGGTAGGCGGTGTGAATCACGGCGTCCGCGTCGTGCAGAGCCGCTGCGACGGCGTTCTCGTCGCGGATGTCGAGATCGCGCGTCGAGAGACCCCGCGCCCCGCTCCGGCGGACGAGCTCCGAGCCGAGGTAGCCCGTGCCGCCGGTGACGACCAGCCTCACAGCGCCTTCACCAGGTACCGGCACACTTCGTGCGCGCCCTCGACCCAGAACTCACCGAGGCCGGAATCGGTGAAGCCGGCGCGCTCGTACAGGCGGAGTGCGCCGCCGTTCTCGACCCCGACGGCGAGACCGAGGCGGTGATGGTCGCGAGCCCGTGCGGCGGCGGCGGCCTCGCGAAGCAGCCGCGTCCCGATGCCGGCCGACCGGGAAGCAGCCGCGACGAACAGGTCCTCGACCTCGGGTGTGTGGGCGAGCCGAGGGTGCTCGTTGCCCAGCGGAGGCAGCTTCAGGAGCGCATGACCGACTGGGGTCTCGTCGTCGAGTGCGACGAGGTAGAGCGCCCGCTCGTCCCGCTGAAGCTGGGCGCGGGCCTCGTGCAGCAGCGGCGTCGGCTTTACGTGGCGCGAGAGGCCTTCGATGTCTCCGGGCTTCACCGGGCGTACCGTGATCACCGCTCGAGCCGAGCGTAGACGTCGAGCAGGCGGTCGGCGATCACGTCGATGTCGTGCACCTGCTCGACGTATGCGCGTGAGGCGGCGCCGACCTCGCGCCGGCGCGCTGGAGCGTCGACCAGCGCGCGAAGGTCGTCCGCGAGCGTCTCTTTCGTCGTCGGGACGAGCGGAACCTTCGTCCCGTAGTGAGCCTCGGCCTGCGCGACGACGTCAGGCTTGAGATGGGTCAGCACCGGCTTGCCGAGCGCCATTGCCTCGAGGGCGAAGATTCCGTGCCAGCCGGCGTTGAGCTGGTCGACGACGATGTCGGCGCGCGCGTAGCGCTCCCGCGCCTCGTCGTGCGGGACGGCCTCGACGATGTCGAGCTCGACCGGCAGGCGCGCACAGGCGGCGATCACGTACTCGGTTCCCTTCCTCGCTCGGTTGGAAGGCGCGTGGACGACGAGGGGGCGCTCGCGATCGCTAGGCGGAACGGGGGTGAAGGGCCGCAGATCGAGGCCCGGCGGGATCATCTCCGCCTCGGGAACCCACCGCAGCGCGTCGAAGGAGCCGACGATCTGCGCGCCCGCGCGGCCGCCGTATGCGAGCTCCTCGCGCGACTTGCCGCGGATGTCGGAGCCGAGGTAGTGGAAGACGGACTTCTTGCGCAGCGCGCGCAGGATCGGGAACTGAATCGATTTCGGGACGAGCGTGAGCCCGAAGTAGAAGTGGAACACGTCGGTCTGCGGGAGCAGCCGGACCAGTGCGCGCAGCTGCGTGAGCTGGCGCCCCGCGAACCCGTCGCCCCGCCGGAGGTCGACGTCGGCCTCGGGGTGCAGCCTGAGTCGGTTGAAGACGACGAGTCGCGCCTCGACCCCCTTGCGCCGCAGCGCCTGCACGTTCTCCCACGGGATCCCGGCGATGTTCACCGGGCAGTGAGTGACTTTCAATGTCGGTTCTGGCCGATCCAGTCTCAGGTGTCCCATTCGACCTGGTCGAAATAGCGTAGTGCCGTCCTTCCGGGTCGAACGCGCGACTGCAGCGCCGCGAGCTCCTCGTCGGAGATCTCGCCGAGCGCGCGCTTGACGCCGAGGTAGGGGAGGTTCAGGTCCTCCTGGTAGACGATCGTCGAGATCCGCGGATTGATCTCGATCACCGAGTCGCCGACGAGCTGAATGTTGAAGAAGTGCTCGATTGCCAGCTCGCGCACGATCTTGTCCGCGAGCTCCATCAGCTCGGGGTCCTCGAGCGTGACGAAGTACATCGCGAGCCCCGCTCGCATGCCCTCGCGCGTCTTCGGGTGCCCGAGCACGACACGCTCGCCGTCGGCGATCCCGTCGATCGTCCGCTCGTCGCCGGTCGCCAGCTCCATTACCAGCAGCTCGGTTTCGTCGTCGCCGAGCAGCTCGACGAGCTCTTCGAGCCGCAGTGCCTCAGCGACGCCCGGGCGGTTCGTCAACAGCTGCTCGCGCCGGTCCGCCGCCGCGGAGAGGATCCGAAACCCACGCGACCCCGACGAGAACACGGGCTTCATCGCCACGTCGCGTTCCGGGTAGCCGAGCTCGCGCGCCGCTTCGGCCGCCGCCTGACCCCCGCGTACACGCCGCCAAGCCGGCCCACGAACGCCGATGCGGTCGAGCAAGGCGTACGTCTCCGCCTTGTCGTTCGCGCGCCGGACGGTCTCCGGCGACGAGACCAGCACGGGCACCGGGAACGAGTCGCGAGCCCCGGCGAGCCCTCGTAGGTCGAAGGACGACTGCGGCAGGACGACGTCCGCGCCCTCTCGCTCGACGACCTCGCGGATCGTCTCGGCGAAGCGAGGATCGGACCCAGCGGGCACGACGTGGAACACGTCGCAGAGGTGACGCCCGATCGCGCGCTCCTGCATGTCCGTGCCGACGAGGCGCACGTCGCGCTCGCCGTTGCCGCGCAGCGCCCGCAGCAGTGCCGCCGTTCCGGGCGCGCCAGACGCCGTCACGACGACGGTGATCGCCCTCACGTCCCTGACCGCCTTCGCCTCCCGCGCGGCGGAGCCGCGCTCCGCCGAAGGCTCGGCCGACTGGACGGCGCGATGCTCTCCTGGCCTGTGCTGTCCGCACTGTGCCCTCCGGCCTCGCTTGCCAGCGAGCCGTCAGGAACGTGAGGAGACCTCACGAGAGGTCGATCCTGTCCTCGTCCAGCTGCCGCCAGCGCAGCTCGCGCTCCGCGGTGAGCATCGATTCCATCGACTCGCGCATCGACGAACCTTCGTACACCCAGATCTCCGGATGTGTCAGCAGCTGCAGCCACTCGAACTCGCCGCGGGCCAGCGGTTCGTGCGGACACCCTGAGCGCCAGCTCTGGTTCGAGTCGGAGCGATAGCACTCGCGCAAGAAGAACCGCGGCGACATCGCATTGTCCGCGCCGTCGATCGGGTCGCTCATGTACGGCGGATCCGGGTTGTGCCACGCGACGACGGGATCGAAGCGATCGTCGAGCTCTGCGCGCGGCCACATGGCGTGCAGGCCGACGGCGTGTCCAAGCGCGCGCAGACGCTCGATCGTCGCCTCGCCGGGTGCGGAGGCGAGGTTGTAGAAGACCGACTGCGTCATGAGGAAGTAGGTCGCGCGCACGTCCTCTTCCGCTTCGAGCTCGGCCAGCATGAGCGCGGCCTCGAGCGACAGGTCGACGTCGTGGCGCAGGAGCAGATCGCCAGGCCGTGGGTCGTGGTCGAAGAAGACGAACGCATAGCCGCCGTCCTTTGCAGCGTCCAGCAACTCGCGATAGTGCGCGAGGTCGAATGCGCAGGCGCTCAATCGACCACCACGTCGATCAGCCGCGCTGCCGCCTCCGCTCGTTCGAGGGCCTCGAGGTTCGTCTCCGCGACCGCAATCACGTAGCCGCGCCGGTCGCCGTCGAGCCGCACGGGGCGAATCGTCTCACCCGGCTGGATGAAGACGTCGGCCTGGACGACGCCGGGAAACGCGAGCACCTTGTCGAGCGTGCCGACGCTCTGCACCACACCGGTTGCGAGCGGCCCGGGCTCGGCTGTGAGGAACTTGATCGCGAGCGGCTGTGAGAAGCGCTGCTTTACCAGGGTGTCGGGCGTCTCCAGCCCGAGCGCGAAATGCAACGCGATCTCGACCAGGTCGACGCCGACCGCGTGCCGAGCGAGGTCCGCCATCTGGCCGCCCGGGACTCGGGCCGCGACCTCGACGATGTAGGGGCTCCCGTCGTCGTCGACGATCAGCTGCGGAAACGCGATCCCCTCGCGGAAGCCGACGGCGTGCAGTGCGGCGACGACGGCCTCTTCGGCGCGCTCGAGCGCGTCGGCGAACAGCGTCGTCGGATAGACGTGCGTCCACCCGACGCCGAAGCCGACCCCCGGTGGTCGCAGCCTGTCGGACAAGGTCAGCACGTCTACCTCGCCGTCGCGCGCAATCGCGAGCCCGTTCAGCTCGAGCCCGTCATGGAACGACTCGACGATCGCCTCGCCGGTTGCGGACTCCGCGAGCGCCGCGTGCAGGTGCGCTTCGAGATCCTCGAAGGATTCGAGCCTGAAGACGCCTCGCTGCCCTCCGGAATCGGCCGGCTTGAGCACCGCCGGGATGCCGACCGTCGAGAGCGCCGCCCGGCCTCCGCGAATGTCGCGCACCGCGGCGAACTGCGGCTGCGGCACGCCCTGCTCCGCGAACAGCCGCCGCATCGCGATCTTGTTCGTCATGTTGTGCGCCACCTGCGTGCCGATTCCCGGCAGGCCGAGGCGCTCCGCGACCGCTGCCACGACCGGCACGGCGCGATCGGCGGACACCGTCAAGACCCCGTCGACGCCCTCGGTGCGCGCGACGTTCGTCACCGCGTCCACGTCGGCGAAGTCGACGACGTGTCCCGCGTCCGCAGCCGCGAGCCCTGCCGCTTCCGGGTTCCGGTCGACCCCGACGACGCGCAGCCCGAGCTCCTGGGCGCGTTGAATCGCGCGGCGCTGATGCCGCCCGGCGCCGACGAACAAGACGGTTCCGTCCACGGGCGGACGATGGTACTGACGCGCTGCCTGACAGGAACCCTGCTGCGGTAGCCTTCGCGCCGCGCCTGGCTGGCGGGCGAGCGAACCGATGCTCGACTACCTGGCCAGACGGATCCTCTGGGCGGTCGCGATGTTCATCGCCGTGACGATCTTTACGTTCGTCACCTTCTGGGTCATTCCCGGCAATCCGGCAACGCGAGGGCTGCCGGCGCAGGCGACACAGGAGGACATCGAACGCCGCGAGCGCTTCCTCGGCACGGAGAAGCCGCTGCCCATGCAGTACGCACGCTTCCTCTGGCGGCTCGTCGGCGAGCGCGACCTGGGCAGCTCGTGGATCACGCGTCGAAGCGTCAATGAGATCGTGCTCAACGCGGCCCCCGTGACCGCCGGGCTCGTCTTCGGCGGCGCCGTGCTCTGGATGCTGATCGCGCTGCCGGTCGGGATTCTCTCCGCGTTGCGCCCCCGCTCGTTTCTCGACCGCACGGCGATGGCGCTCACCTTGATCGGCATCTCCGCGCACCCGGTGTGGCTCGGCCTGATGCTCTCCTACTTCCTCGGCTTCCGCTTGGGCTGGTTTCCGATCACCGGCTACTGCGACTTCTTCAACCCGACGCGCTTCGAGTCCTGCGGCGGCCCCACGCAGTGGGCGTACCACATGATCCTCCCCTGGGTGACGTTCGCAGCGCTCTACGCGGCGTTGTACGTGCGGATGGTTCGCGCCGCGGTGATCGAGGCGTACAACGCGGAGTGGGTGACGACCGCACGCGCGAAGGGCGCGTCGTTCGGACGCATCCACTGGACACACGTCTTGCGTGATCGCGCTCAATCTCGTCGTGGACACGACCTACTCGTTGTTCGACCCGCGGATCCGGGTGCGCGAGCCGGCCGCTCGCTAGCGGCTGGAGCGGAAGACCCGCTCGCAGCGCCTGACGACGTCGAGCGGGTCGACGTACGCCTTGTCGAGCTCCGGCGACGTGTTCGTCTTGCCCGTGTTCGTTCCGCAGTCGATCACGTCTCGCGAGCCGTCGCGGGCGAAGACCGTGTCGCGGCCACCCTGGCCGTAGATGCGGTCACGACCAGGGCCTCCGGTCAGCGTGTCGTAGTTCGCGCCGCCGTAGAGAACGTCGTCGCCACGGCCGCCCTCGAGCCTCTCCGGCCAGTAGCCGCCGATCAGGACGTCGTTGCCCGGGCCGCCGTCGAGCGCATCGCCGACGTACGGGGCGCCGCGACCGACCAGCCTGTCGTTGCCGCCGAGCCCTTCGACGATCTCGTACAGCTCGGAGCTCGAGGTGAGCCGGTCAGGCCCCTCCGTCCCGTGCACGCGGCAGTCGTTTGAGATTCGGACTGCTTCGGCGGACGTGATCGTCCGCACGTGGATTCCCGCCCGGTCGGCGCACTCGCCGGTTGCGGAGTAGGCCACCCTGGTGCCGTCGGGCGCGATCGCCAGATCCCAGTTTCCGGGGCCGAGCTCAGTGGCTGCTCCGGTCGTCGCGTCGACCTGCAGCGTCCGCGGGCCCGGGAAGACGACGGCGCGTCCCTCCGGCGTCCATTCGAGCTTCGAAACCCAGTTGGGAATAGCGAACGTCTCGAGAGATCCCGAGGCCGTGTCCCGGATTCCGAGCAACGTCGTACGGGAAGGCATGCGCGCGACGAACGCCAGCCGAGAGCCATCGGGGCTCCAGGCGAACGCATCGTCGCGGTCCTCGCCGCCGGCAGAGACCCGCGCCAACGCACCGTCCGTGAGGTCGAGTACGCCGATGGGCGAACTCCTCGCCACGCTTGCGTCGAAGAACGCGATCCGTCGGCCGTCGGGCGACCAGGCGGGCCGCCCGCCAGCAGCGACACGCTGGGCGTTGGAGCCGTCGATCCCGACGATCCGCACCCCGTCGGTCGCCGTGTACGCCACTCGCGTGCCGTCCGGCGAGACGCTCGGCGCCACTCCGGCGATCGCGTCGCGGGCGAGTAGGCGAGCGCCGGTGCCGTCCGGCCGTATCGCCTCGAGGATCCCCGTCCGCGGCGTGCCGCTGAAGACGTTGAACACGATCCAGCGCCAGTCGCGCGAGAACACGAACGTTTGCTCCCGCGGCAAGCCTGCAAGCAGGCGGTCGTGCGTCCCGTCCGGTTTGACGACGTGCAAGCCCTCTCCCGTTCGGAAGTAGACGATCACGCTCCCGTCGGGGGACCAAACGGGCGTCACGTCCGGCGGCGGCGGCGAGTAGAAGCCGCCGCGGGCGACCGTGGCCGCGGCGATCGTGACGAGCGCGGCCAACGAGAGGGCTTGCGCTAGCGGCGGAACACGCGCTCGCATTGCGCCACGAGGTCGTACTTGTCGACGTAGGCGACATCCGGGCGCTCGGGGTTCCCGGAGCCGTTGACGCCGCAGTCGACGATGTCGCGGGCTCCGTCGCGTGCGTAGAGCGTGTCCTTCCCGGGCCCACCCTCGAGTGTGTCGCGGCCCGGCCCGCCGTAGAGCCTGTCGTCCCGGATGTCGCCGTCCAGGCGATCGTTGCCCGCCCCGCCGTCGAGGATGTTGTGCCACCCTCCGCCGTTCAGCTGGTCGTTGCCAGGCCCGCCGTAGAGGTCGTCCCCCTGGTAGTTGCCGTCGACAGCGCCGAGCACATCGTTGCCGCCGGCACCGACGATCAGGTCGTAGAGCTCGGTGCCCGAGATGGTGTCGCGGCGACTCGTCCCCTGGATGCGGCAGCGGTTGGTGATGCGCTCGGGACGACGCGCGCCGCTCGCGGCGACACGGTAGAGACCGATTCTGTCGTGGCAGGCGCCGTTCGCCGAGACCACGAGCCATGCTCCGTTCGGCGACCAGTCGAGCGCAGGGGCGAACAGCGGCTGCGCGCCGAAGGGCGCGAGACGCCGCTGGTGTGCGAGGCTGCGGTCGCCGAGAGTCACTACATAGACCCCGCCGCCTGTCGCGGCCGTGCCGGCACCGCCCGTTGCTGTAGAGAGGTACGCGATCCGGCGCGAGTCGGGCGACCAAGCGAGCGCCGGCGCCACGCCGTGAAGCGGATACGTCTCGCGTGCGGCGTCTGCAAGCCGCACGACAACTAGGCCCTGCTTGCCGACGAAGGCCACGCGGGAGCTGTCGGGCGCCCAGCGCGGTTCCGAGAACCCTGCCGGGCCGAGGTCGCTCAGGACGCTGACGGCACCGGTCGCGGAGAGCGCCGCGAGGATCAGCCGTGCCTCGTTGGCGAACACGATCGCCTCACCGTTCGGCGACCAGGTCGGGTTCCGGCCCTCCTCTTGCAGCCGCCTGAGCTGCGTACCGTCGGTGCGGACCGTCCAGACACCCTCGGCGTCCGAGAACGCCAGCCGCGCCTCGTCGGGCGAGAACGAGAGATCCGGAGACGGTTGCGTTGCCCGGGCGACGACGCGCGCTTCGGATCCGTCGGGTCGCGAGACGACGATTCCGGCCGCGCCGGGCTGGTCTGCGAGCGCGATCCAGTGCCACGTTCGAGAAAGCGCGAAGGCGCCCGCCGTGCGTATCGGGAGGAGGCGCGTCGCGCTGCCGTCGGGCTTCGTCACGTACAGGCCGGCTTTCTGGGACTCGATGTACGGGCTCACCGTCCGGTAGAAGACGATCGCGCTCGCGTCCCATGAGACCACCGCGTGCACGTCTGCAGGAGGCTGCACGTAAAGACCTGCGTTGGACGACGACGGGCCGAGAATCAGGGTTGTCGCCACGAGGACGACGGTGCGAGCTCGCACGAGGACCCGAGGGTACCGCCGGTCTGTTAGGGCTCTGCAAATAGACTCGATCCGTGTCGCTGAACAGCAAGCGAATCTTCATCACGGGCGGCGCCGGGTTCATCGGCACGACGCTTGCCCGCCGGCTGGTCGACGCGAACGAGATCGTTGCGCTCGACAATCTCCACCGCGACGCGCTCACCGGCACCGACCTTGGAGAGCATCCGAACTTCGAGTTCCACCAGGCGGACGTTCTCGACGCCGACGCGGTGCACGAGCTCGCCCGAGGTGTGACCCACATCGTCCATTGCGCAGCGATCGCCGGTGTGGACACGGTGCTCGAGAGCCCGGTGCGCACGATGCGTGTGAACCTGATCGGCACCTACAACGCGCTCGAGGCCGCGGTTGCGACGAAGGACACACTCGAGCGCTTCCTCGACTTCTCGACCAGTGAGGTGTTCGGCACCCACGCGTTCCGCGTGTCCGAAGGGCAGGTCTCGACGATCGGCTCGGTCGGCGAGGCGCGCTGGACGTACGCTGTATCGAAGCTCGCCGGCGAGCACATGTCTCATGCGTACCACGACGAGCTCAGGCTGCCGACGGTCACCGTGCACCCGTTCAACGTCTACGGCCCGGGCCAGATCGGCGGCGGAGCGATCCGCGCCTTCATCGAGGCTGCGCTCGCCGGCCGCGATCTGGTCATCCACGGTGACGGCTCGCAGATCCGTGCCTGGTGCTACGTCGACGACATGGTCGAGGCCTCACTGCTCTGCCTCGAGCGCCCGGAGGCAACCGGGCAGGCGTTCAACGTCGGCAACCCGCGCTCGACGGTGACAATCTGGGACCTCGCGCAACGGATCAAGCGACTCACCGGCGCTCCCGGCGAGATCGTCTTCCAGCCGCTGCACTACGCGGACGTGGAGCTGCGGATCCCGAACGTCGAGAAGGCACGTGAGCTGCTCGGCTTCGAGCCGCGCGTCGAGCTGGACGAGGGATTGGCGCGGACGATCGCGTGGTACCGCAGCCGCAGGCTCGCCGAGGCCTGATCAGTCCCGGCCGTCGACGACGGGATAACGAAGACGCGCCTTTTGTCCCACGGCTCCGACGTCAGCGGCTCGAAGGCTTCCGGGCGGTAGAGCATGGCCGGACGCTAAAGCGCCGCTCAGGGCTTGACAAGCTTGTAAGTAGTTACTAACATCGCGGCCATGGTCGTAAGCGAGCGCAAGAGCGCCGAGGAGCGGCGGGGCGAGATCCTCGAGGCGGCACTGCTCGAGTTCGCCGAGCGCGGACTCGAGGGAGCCTCGACGGAGGAGATCGCCAAGCGGGCAGGCATCTCGCAGCCCTACGTCTTCCGCCTCTTCGGCACCAAGAAGGAGCTCTACAAGGCATCCGTCTCCCGCTGCTTCCGTGAGACGCTGGAGGTCTTCCAGCGGGCCGCGGAGGGGAAGCGCGGTCCCGAGGCGCTGACGGCGATGGGCGAGGCCTACAGGACGCTCCTCGCCGACCGCACGCGGCTTCGCGCCCAGATGCAGGCCTACGCAGCCTGCGACGACCTGGAGATCCGCGAGGTCGTCCGAGCCGGCTACGGCGACATCGTCACCTACGTCGAGCGCGTCTCCGGCGCCGACTCGGAGCAGATCAGCCGCTGGTTCGCGCACGGGATGCTTCTGAACGTGATCGCCTCGATGGACCTGCTCAACCTGGCGGAGCCGTGGGCCGAGCGCCTGGTCACGGGCTGCATGGAAGACAAGTGACCCCTTTTTTCATCCGTAAGTAAGTAATGACTCACTATACGAAAGGAACGGAGATGACTGCGAGGGCGAAAACGCTCTGGACATTTGCGATCACCTCCGTGGCGCTGTTCATGGTCACGCTCGACAACCTCGTCGTGACGACGGCGCTGCCGGTGATCCGCAAGGACCTCGACGCGAGCCTGAGCGGGCTCGAGTGGACGGTCAACGCTTACACGCTGACATTCGCCGTCCTGCTGCTCACGGGCGCAGCGCTCGGCGACCGGTTCGGCCGTCGGCTGATGTTCTCGATCGGTCTCGGGATCTTCACGGTCGCCTCGGCCGCGGCGGCCCTGGCGCCCTCGATCGGCGCCCTCGACGGCGCTCGTGCCGTCCAGGGGCTCGGCGGCGCGATCGTGATGCCGCTGACGTTGACGATCCTCAGCGCTGCGGTGCCGCGGGAGCGGCGCGGGCTCGCACTCGGGTTCTGGGGCGGCATCAGCGGACTCGCGGTCGCGTTCGGCCCCGTCGTCGGCGGCGCGGTCGTCGACGGAATCTCATGGCACTGGATCTTCTGGCTCAACGTTCCGATCGGGATCGCGCTGATCCCGCTGGCGTTCACGCGCCTGACGGAGAGCTACGGCCCGGGCGGCCGGCTCGACCTGCCGGGTCTCGGGCTCGCGAGCGCAGGGCTGTTCGGAATCGTCTGGGGCCTCGTGCGTGGGAACTCGGTCGGCTGGGGCAGCCCGGAGATCGTCGTCGCGCTGGTCGGCGGCGCGATCGTGACCGCAGCGTTCGTCGCGTGGGAGTTGCGCACGGCGGCGCCGATGCTGCCGATGCGGTTCTTCCGCAACCGGACGTTCGCTCTGGCGAACGTCTCGAGCCTGTTCATGTTCTTCGGGATGTTCGGCTCGATCTTCTTCCTCTCGCAGTTCTTCCAGACCGTGCAGGGCTACTCGCCGCTCGGGTCCGGGCTGCGCATCCTTCCGTGGACGGCGATGCCGATGATCGTCGCGCCGATCGCGGGGGCGTTGTCGGACAGGATCGGCGGCCAGAAGCTCATGGGCGCGGGTCTGACGCTGCAGGCGCTCGGGCTCGGATGGATCGCGCAGGTGTCGTCGCCGGCGACGGCCTACGCGGAGCTGGTCGGCCCATTCATAATCTCGGGCATCGGCATGGCGCTCTTCTTCGCGCCTGTCGCGAACGTCGTCCTCTCGGCGGTTCGCAGGGAGGAAGAGGGGCAGGCGTCAGGCGCGAACAATGCGATCCGCGAGCTGGGCGGCGTCTTCGGCGTCGCGGTGCTGGCGGCGGTGTTCGCACAGGTCGGCAGCTATCGCACCGGGGACACGTTCGTGCACGGCATGAACGTCGCGGTCTGGATCGGCGCGGCAATCGTGCTCGTCGGCGCAGTCGCGGCATTCCTGATCCCGCAGCAGAAGCGGCGGGCCGAGACGGTGGAGCTGGAGCCCGCGTACGAGGCGGCGGCCTAGCGAAGCTGCAGGCGAGGCGCGGCGACGGCAACCGCTGCCGCCGCGCCCGCCAGCAGCACGAAAGAGGCGCGGATGCCGGCCGCCTCGGCTACGGCCCCGACGATGGGCGGGCCGGCGAGGAACCCGAGGTAGCCGAGTGTCGTCACCGTCGCGACGGAGGCGCCTCGCTCGGCGTCCGACGCGCCGCGCCCGGCGGCACCGAAGAGCAGCGGCGCGGCGAACGAGACGCCGATCCCCGCGACGAAGAAGGCGGGAATCGCGAGCGCAGTGGATCCCGCGAGGCTGGCGACGAGCAGTCCGAGGACCGAGACGCAGCCCCCGGCGCCCAGCAGCAGCGCGTCGCCGACGCGCCGGTTGAGCCACTGGGCCGAGAGGCGTCCGGCGACCATCGCGACGGCATAGGCGCCGGGTCCCAGCGCCGACACGGCGGGCGGGGCGCCCAGCTCGCGCTCGAGAAAGAGCGCGCTCCAGTTTTCGATCCCGCCCTCGACACAGAAGGCGAGCGCGCACACTGCGCCGAGGAAGACGAGCGCGCGGCCGATCTGCCTGCGTCTCGGCGCAGCTTCGGCGAGCCGCGGGAACGGGCGCCGGTTCGCCCAGGCAACCACTGCGAGCACGACCGCGATCGTGCCGAGCACGGCCACGCGGCCGGCCCCGAGCTGGCGCGCCGTGCCGGAGCCGACCGCGCCGAGGATCACACCGGCCGAGAAGAGCGCGTGCGCGAGCGGCATGAAGGTCCGCTGCGTCGCAGCCTCGAGCGCGGCGACCTCCGCGTTGATCGCGACGTCGGCGGCGCCGGATGCGGCGCCCAGGACGAGAAGTGCGGCGCTGAGCGCGAGAAGGGAGCCGGCGAACGAGGGCAGCACGGCCGAGCCGGCAAGCGCTGCGAGCGAGAGCGGAAGCACGACAGCGCCGTAGCGATCGACCAGCAGTCCGACGGACGCCATCGCCGGCAGCGAGCCGAGCCCGACGAAGAGCAGCGCGATGCCGAGCTCTCCTTTGGACACCCCGGTCGCGCGCTGCGTGCTCGGCAGGAGCGCGGCCCAGGCGCCCCAGAGCATTCCGAAGGCGCAGAACGCCGCGAGGACGGGACGCCGCGACAGGGTCATGCGCCGCCTACGGTGTCAGGCACCGTCACGGGAGTGTGTCACGTCAACAGCGCCGTTCTCTCGTCGTGAACAGGTCCGCTTCGGCGGGCTCCACTGTCCGTTCATGGTGCTTCACGGTGTCAGACACAGTCACGGAGCTGTGCCGGCTTCGTGCCACGAGGGCGCTATTCGCCGTCGAGGTAGTCGACCTCGTCGGCGAGGCGGAACTGGGTCGCGAGCCGGTCGCCGCGCTGCGAGTCGCCACGCGTCATGACGCGCACCTTTGCACTGTCGGGATACTCCGCGATCTCCGCTGCAGCCAGCTCGCTGACCCACAGCAGGCGCACCGGGTCGTCGGTGTCGTTCCTCAGCGCGTGCGCGCCCGCAGGGCCGGTCGGGAAGTGGACGACGTCGCCTTCGCGCAGCTCGCGGTCGCCTCCGGGCGTTCGGAGGATCACGGCTCCGCGTAGCACGATCACGAGCTCTTCCTGAAGGTGATGGAAGTGATATGCGACCTGCGTCGAACGCGGCGCGATCTCCCAGATGCTCGCGCCGAGCCGCGCCGTCGCGGGATCGACGAGCCGCTTGCGCCGGGAGCGGAACGGCTCGCGGTCGACGAACTGCTCGAGATCGTCGTCGTTGACGTTCAGGCGGCCCAGTCCTCGGGGAGCGCAGGGACGGGCCACGACGGGTCCGGACGCCAGTCCTCCCACACGTCGCTGAACGGCGGCTCCCAGCGTTCGAACATCTGCGCGACGCGTTCACCCTCGGCGCGGATCTCGTCGGCGTGCTTCTGCGTCAGCACGCCGAACACGACTGCGTCCTCCAGCTCGTCCTCGTCCTTCCACCGCCACTCGCCCGGACGGTCGCACACGACGTCGAGCAAGTGGTCGCGGGTGTCCAGGCCGCGCTCGTGCCAACGATGGACGCGCTCGAGGTTGACGTACCAGCCGTGGGCGAACACGTGGATCGAATGCGCAGCTGCCGCAGGGAACAGGACGACGGCGGCATCACCGACTCTCGGTCCGATGCGCGAGGTGCGCGGCAGCGTGTAACGCTCCAGCGTCGTCACGTCGTGAAGGTCGCGGCCGTCGGCGAGCATCGGTATCGCGACGGTCGTGCCGGCAGGCAGCCAGGTCGCGAGATAGCCGTTCCGCTCGCCGACGACCCGCAACGGCAGCGCGCCGCGGATCACGCCGTCGGCGCTCTCGTACCGCGCGAGGAACGCGTCGCCCTCAGACCACATCCCAGCCCTCCGGAAGCTCGGGCGCCGACCACGACGGGTCTGCGCGCCAGTCCTCCCAGCCGGTCGGCCAAGGTGGGTCGCGCACGACACGCTCGGCTTCGGCGCGCACAGCGGCTTCGTCGAGATAGCCGCGGCGCCCGGCTTCTACTAACTCGTCCTCGTCCTTCCAGCGCCACGTGCCGTCGGGCGAGACGACGAGGTCGAGCTTCTCGTCGACGGAGTCGACCGTGACCGGCGTGCGTACGTGCCCTCGCTCGAAGTTGACGTACCACTGCACGAACTCGCCGTTCTGCCACATCAGCCACAGCGAATGACCGGCGCCGAGACGCACGAGACCGAGGCCTTCAGGAGCAAGTGGCACCGGCTCGAGCGTCCAGTCGTCGTCGCCCGGAATGCGCAGCTCGCGTCCTGCGGCGATCGGCCGCCACACCAGCGTGTTCTCCGGCTGCCAAAGGACGAGGAGCCCGTCGCGCTCTTCCACGATCCGACACGGCGACACGCGCCAGACGCGGCCCCGCCAGAGCTCGCGCCAGGCGATGTCGGTCACGGTCGCCAATCCTCCCAACCCGTCGGCCACGGCTTCGCCGCGATCACACGCTCACCTTCGGCGCGCACTGCGGCTGCATCGCGCTCGGAGAAGATTCCGAGCGAGACACATTCCGCCAGGTCGTCCTCGTCCTTCCAGTGCCACTTGCCGTCGGGATCGACAACGACGTCCAGCGCGTGGTCGGTCGTGACGAGCGCGCCGTTCTGCTCCCGAAGCGGAGCCTGCAGCTGCACGTACCAGCAGACGAAGTTCCAGTCCTCGTCCCAGAGGTGCCACAGCGAGTGTGCCTCGCCGCGGCGGGTCAGCGAGAGGACCTGGTGCACACGCCAGACGTGCGGGTGCGGATCGTCGCCGCGGACCCAGCGCTCGAGGTAACGACCGTCGGGATCGCGGCCCATCCAGAAGCCCACCGCCCCCGGCGCGAGATGGAGAACGAGCTGCTCTCCGTCGTCCGCGACCACCGTGTGGGGAAAGCCCCAGCGCGGGCGTCCGTTGTACACGCTCCACACCTCGACGACGTCACCGGCCCGCATCCGGCGCGAGTCTAGGATGCACGTGTTAATGGACGGTAAGCCCGAGCTCTCCGTCGTCGTGACGGTGCTCAACGAGGAGGGGACCGTCGACGAGCTGTACCGTCGGACGGCAGCGGCCCTCGACGGAAGGCCGTTCGAGATCGTCTTCGTCGACGATGGGTCGACGGACGGAACGTTCGCCGCCCTCGAGCGCCTGCACGCGCAGGATCCTCGCGTGCACGCTGTTCGCTTCAAGCGCAACTTCGGGCAGCATCCTGCGATGCACGCGGGGCTCGTGCGAGCGAACGGCGACGTCGTCGTGACGATGGACGGCGACCTCCAGAACCAACCCGAGGACATCCCGAAGCTCGTGGCAGCACTGGAGCGCGCGGACGTCGCCAGCGGCCGGCGCAGCGCGCGTCGCGACTCCTGGGGACGGACGCTCCCGTCCCGGCTGATCAACGGGATGCTGCGGCGCTTCACCGGCGTCCGCATTTCGGACTTCGGCTGCGCGTTCAATGCCTACCGGCGCGGCGCGATCGAGCCGATGCTCGGCGCGATCGGCCGGCAGAAGTTCACGAAGGCGATCGTCCTCGCGGGCGGCGCGAGCGTGGTCGAGGTCGACGTCCAGCACGCCGCCCGCGCCGGGCGCTCTCGGTACTCGCCCCTTCGCCTGACTCGGCTGGCGCTGCACGTCCTGGCCGGGTTCTGGCCGCAGCCGATCCAGTGGATCGGCGTCGCACTCGGGGTCGTGTGCTCGCTCGCCGCGCTCGCGCTCGGCATCTACGGCGTCGTGTTCTGGGTCACCAAGTCGAACTTCCCCGGCCCATTGTTCGGCGGCACGTTGATCCTGTTCGTGCTCGGCATCCAGGGATTCATCCTCGCTCTCGTCGGTGAGTACTTGGGCAGGATCCAGCGTCAGGTCGAGGGGCGGCCGCTGTACACGATCGACAAGGAGATCTAGCAGTGTTCCCCCTGCACACATCCGACGTCTGCGCACGGAGGAAACACTGAGAAAAGTTCTGGTGACCGGTGGGGCGGGGTTCATCCCGTCCAACTTCATCCGCTGGCTGCTCACGCACACGCCGTGGGAGATCGTCTCGCTCGACGCGCTGACCTACGCCGGCAACGTGGAGAACCTCGCCGATGTGATGTCGCACGAGCGGCTGTCGTTCGTGCACGGCGACATCCGCGACGCAGAGCTCGTGCGCGACGTCGTCGAGCACGTCGACGTGATCGTGAACGCCGCCGCGGAATCGCACGTCGAGAAGTCGATCGTTCACGGCGGCGGCGAGTTCGTGAAGACGAACGTGGAAGGGACGCAGATCCTGCTGGATGCGATCCGCGAGCATCCCGTCGAGCGCTTCGTCCTCTTCTCCTCGTCCGAGGTCTACGGCACCGCGGAGCGCGATCCGATGGACGAGGAGCATCCGCTCAATCCCCGCTCGCCGTACGCCGCGACGAAGGCAGGAGCCGATCGCCTCGCGTACTCGTACTTCGTCACGTACGGCTTGCCGATCGTGATCGTGCGTCCGTTCAACAACTACGGACCGCGTCAGCATCCCGAGAAGGTCGTTCCGCGCTTCATCACCCAGGCGCTGCAGGACGAGGCGCTGACGATTCACGGTGACGGTCACGCGTCGCGTGACTGGTTGTACGTGGACGACGACGCGGAAGCGATCGCGACGCTGATCGAAGCACCCGTCGACGACATCTGCGGCGAAGTCGTGAATGTCGCGACTGGCGTCGACATCTCCGTCGAGGAGATCGCAGACAAGGTCCTGGCCGCGCTCGACAAGCCGGCGGCTCTCAAGCACCACGTCACGGAACGGCCGGGTCAGGTCGATCGCCACATCGGCTCGACCGACAAGCTGGCGCGGCTGACGGGCTGGCGTGCTCGCACGTCGTTCGACGAGGGGCTCGCTCGGACCGTTGCGTGGTACCGCGAGAATGAGGCGTGGTGGAGCGGGATTCTCCGGACCGCGGACCGCGTCTCCTCGTCCTAGGCGCCGGGCCGGCGCAGCTCGGCCTGCTCGCCGCAGCCCGCCGTCGCGGGCTGTACGTGATCGCGCTCGATCGCGACGCTGCGGCGCCGGGGTTTCGCTATGCCGACCGGCGGGCGATCGTCTCGGCCGAGGACGAGCAGGGGATCGAGCGGCTCGCGTCGGCCGAGCGGGTCGCCGGGATCATCGCGCCCGGGATCGACTGGCCCGTGGGGATCGCTGCCCGCGTCGCCTCTCGGCTGGCGCTGGCGCATCCGATCTCTCCCGAGACCGCTGTGCTCGCCACTTCGAAGCTGCGCCAGCGCCAGCGCTTCGCGGAGGCCGGTGTCCCACAGCCGCACTACGCAACGTGCCGCGGGCTCGACGAGGCGCGCGCCGCCGCGGAGGAGCTGGGCTTCCCGTGCGTCGTCAAGGCGCCCGACCGCCAGGGCCAGCGCGGCCTCTCGCTCGTTCGTGCCCCGGAGGAGCTGCAGGATGCGGTTCGCGACGCGCTCGACGCCTCACGCAGCTCCACCCTCCTCGTCGAGCAGCTCGTCGACGGGCGAGAGGTGACGGTGAACGGCTTCTCGCTCGGCGGTCAGTTCTTCGCGCTGACGGTGACCGACCGACACCTGGCCCAGTTCCCCGCCTTCGGGGTCGCGCTCGCGCACAGCTGGCCGTCCGTGCTCGAGCCGCGCCAGATTGCGCAGGCGATCGACGCGGCGCGGCGCGCGGCGGCCGCGGTGGGCGTCGGCGACGGCCCCACGTACACGCAGGTGCTCGTTCCCGCCGCCGGGCCGGCGGTGGTCGGCGAGCTCGCTGCGCGGCTGGGCGGCGGTCACGACGCGGAGCTCTGCCGGGCCGCGGTCGGGGTCGATCTCAACGCCGTCGCCATCGCCGCTGCGCTGGGTGAGCCGCTGCGGCGCCAGCAGCTTGCTCCCAAGGCGCGCGTCGGAGGCGCCTGCGTTCGCTTCCTCGTCGCCCCTCCGGGCCTCCTGCACGGCGTGAGGGGGCTCCAGGAGGCGTTCACCCGGGACGGAGTGCTCGGCATCCGGGCCTACCGCCGGCCGGGGCATCGTTTCGGCGCCCTGCGGAGAGGTGCCGACCGCGCCGGGGCGATCCTGGCCGTCGGCGACTCGGCCGAGGATGCGCTCGCGCGCGCCGAGGCCGCGGCGGCCTTGATCCGGTTCGACGTGGCCGACGAGGGCGCCGAAGTCGCCTGATCGTCTGTAAGTTGCATCTTACGTAAGTAATTGCTTACACTACGGCCGTGGAGGCGGAGCTGAAAGCGATCGCAGCGCCGCGGCGGCGCCAGATCCTGACGCTCGTTCGCGACGGCGAGCTCTCCGCAGGCGAGATCGCGGCGCATTTCGACGTCACGCGCCCGGCGGTCTCGCAGCATCTGAACGTCCTGAAGGAGGCCGGCCTGGTGAGCGAGCGACGGAACGGCACCAAGCGCCTCTACCGGGCGCGACCGGAGGGCCTCGCGCCGCTGAAGGCGTTCCTCGAGGAGTTCTGGGACGACCGGCTGGAAGCCCTCAAACGCGAAGCCGAACGAGAGGAGAAGTAGCATGGAAGCGACGACTGACACGACCACGGTGACACGCGAGATCACGATCGCGGCGAGCCCGGAGACGGTCTGGGAGTTCCTCGTCGACCCGGACAAGGCGACCCGCTGGATGGGGCAGAGCGCCTCGTTCGATGCTCGGCCCGGCGGCGCCTACCGCCTCGGGGTCATCCCAGGCCACACGGCAGCCGGCGAGTTCGTCGAGGTCGACCCGCCGCGCCGGCTCGTCCATACCTGGGGCTGGGAACCGGGCGAAGACGGCCCGAACCCCGTGCCGCCCGGCTCGAGCACGATCGAGATCGAACTCGTCCCGAGCGGAGACGGCACGACGGTCCGATTCACCCATCGCGACCTGCCGAACGCCGAGGCCGCACAGTCGCACGCACACGGCTGGGATCACTACCTCGAACGGCTCGTCGTCGCCGCGGGCGGCGGGGAGCCAGGCGAGGATCCCTGGATCACCGGCGACATGTAAGACGGAAACGCCGTCGGGGCGTCGTTACGCTTGCCCGCGTGCATGAGACGCGGCGGACGACGCCCCTCGGCTTCCAGCCCCCGGCCGTGGGCGAGGAGGAGATCGCCGCGGTCGCGGAGACGCTCCGCTCCGGCTGGTTGACGACGGGGCCGCGAGCGGCCGAGCTCGAGCGCCGGGCCGGCGAGCTCCTCGAGGCGGAGCACGTGATCGCGGTCGCGTCCGGGACAGCGGCCATGCACCTCGCGCTCCTCGCGCTGGGCGTCGGCCCGGGCGACGAGGTGATCACGTCGCCGATCACGTGGCCGGCGACCGCGAACGTGATCGTCCACGCAGGCGCCACCCCGGTGTTCGCAGACGTCCGCGACGAAGACCTGAACATCGATCCCGAGCACGTACGCCGGCTCGCCGGCGAGCGGACGAAGGCGATCCTGCCGGTGCACCTCGCCGGGCAGCCGTGCGACCTGGAGCCCTTGTGGCGGCTCGGCATTCCGGTCGTCGAGGACGCGGCGCACGCGTTCGAGGCCCGCTATCGCAGCGGCAAGATCGGCGGTCTCTCGGAGGCGGCCTGCTTCTCGCTCTACGCGACGAAGAACGTCGCCGCGGGCGAAGGCGGCCTTGTCGCCACGAACGACGGTGCGATCGCGGACGCAGTCCGCGATCTGAGGCTGATGCGCCGCGGGGACGGCTCCCTCTACGACATCTCCGTCCCCGGGTACAAGGCAAACCTTGCCGACGTCCTCGCGGCAATCGCGCTCGTGCAGCTCGACAAGCTCGAGCGCCACACGGAGATCCGGGCGCGCCAGTTCGCCCTCTACGACGACGCGGTGGCGACGCTGGAAGGGATCACGCCCCTCGCACGCGATCCTCGGGACGTCCACGCTCTGCATCTGTACGTCGTTCGCATCGACGCGGAGGGCGCCGGCGCGACGCGCGACGAGTATCAGCGTGCGCTCGCGGACGAGTTGATCCAGACCTCCATCCACTTCCTGCCGGTGCACACGCTGTCGTGGTATCGCGGCCGCTTCGAAGCGGACTGCCCGGTCGCGGAGCGCGCAGGAGCAGAGGTGTTGTCGCTGCCGCTCTCGCCGGCGCACAGCGACGACGACATTCGCGACGCCGCAGACGCGCTCAAGCGCGTGCACGAGCAGTTCACTCGCTGAGGAAGTCGAGCACCGCCTCGCGGAAGCGCTCCGGCTGCTCGACCCACGGGAAGTGGCCGGCGTCGCCGATCAGCGCGAGCCGCGCGTTCGGCAGGCCTGCGACGAGGTCGTCCTCGCCCGCGCGCTCGAGCTCGCCTGTCCCGTAGACGACGAGTGCCTGCGCGTCGATGCGCGGCAGATCCGGCCTGAGGTCGAACGAATCGACCTGTGCGTTGAAGGAGTCGAGCGCGCTCAGGTCCGGAGGTTCTCCGGTCGCGATCCGTTCGACGAACGCGTGCACCTGCGGCGAGAGCCGCTCGAAGTAGAGCAGGAAGCTGGCGAAGAGCACGTCCGTCTGCCGTTCGCGCGTGAGCTCGACTCCGCTCATGCGCTCGCGCGCGGCCGCCACCGGCGCGCGGAACTCGGGGGCGCGGTCCTTGCGAGAGAAGAAGCGCTCGCGTGCGCCGCAGCGGTCGAGCGAGTACCTTTCCTCGGGCCACGGATCGGAGCCGCCCGTCCCCGCAGGGTTCAGGCCGACGACCGTCCGTTCGCCGGCGACATCGCCGAGGTCCTCGAAATAGCTGCCGGAAAAGCCCGGTCCGCCCGGATGGCAGAGGAGCGGCCGCCCGCTGCCTTGTGTCTCGAGCGTCAGGCGCCGTCCGTCGCGGGCGGCGAAACTAGTGTGCGTCGTGTCCATGCGTCGTTCCGTTCGTCTCGCCCTGACGCTCGTCGTCACCGCGCTCTGCGTTGCGTATCTCGTCTGGAAGATCGACCTCTCTCAGACCGCGCACATTCTCGCGCACGCGCATATCGGCTGGTTCGTGCTCGCACTCGCGATCATGGCCGCCTCGGTCTGGCCGATGGCGTGGCGGTGGCGGCAGCTGCTGGCGGCGCGCGGGATTCACGACCGGGTGCGCTGGCTCGCCCGTTCGTACTTCACCGCGTACACGGCGGGGCAGGTGCTGCCTACGTCGATCGGCGGTGATGCGATGCGGATCTTCGAGGCGTCGCGGCGGCATCCGGGGAACGGTGGGCCGATCGCCGGCTCGGTGTTGTTGGAGCGGGCGCTCGGCGGCGCGGCGACGCTGACGCTCGCGGCGGTCGGCTTCGCGCTCGCGCTCGGACGCTACGACGTGGGTGCCTATCTCTGGGTCGAGGGGGCATTCGTGGTCGCGACGGTCGTCTTCGCCGTGGGGATCTTCTCGCGGCGGCTGCGCGTGGTGTTCGCGCGCTTCGTTCCGCTCCTGCGCCGCCTGCGGATCGAACGGCCGCTGCGCGCGGTGTACGAGGGGATGCACGGGTACCGGGACCACGGTTGGCTGCTCGCGTGGCTGTTCGTCCTGACGATCGCGGTGCAGGCCGTGCGCGTGCTCGCGATCTGGGCGGCGGGCAGGGGCGTCGGTGTCGACCTGAGCCCGCGCCCGTATTACGTGATGGGCCCGCTGCTGTTCCTCGTCCTGCTCGTGCCGTTCACGATCAATGGGCTGGCGGTGCGTGAGTCGTTCTTCGTGTCCTTTCTCGGCGGTCTCAGCGTCGACGCCGACCGCGCGTTCGCGACGGGCTTCCTCTTCTTCGTCGTGACGGTCGCGCTGTCGATTCCCGGGGCGCTGGTGCTCGCGTGGGAGGCGCTGCGCGGCTCGCGTTCCGCGGCGCCCGCTGGGGCACCCCGACCCACCACCCGACCGCAATCCTAACGGGGAAGTTCGCGCACGTGTGTGCCGAAACCGTGACGAGTTCGCACGCGCGGCGGCGTGCGGACGACGTCTCGATCGTCGTCGTGACGTACAACGCGCTGCCGTGGATCGAGCAGTGCCTCGCCGGCGTCGAAGGGTACGAGACGGTCGTCGTCGACAACGAATCCACGGATGGGACGGTGCCGCTGGTGCGCGAGCGCTTCCCGGACGTGCGCGTGCTCGAGCGTGAGAACCGGGGGCTCGCCGCGGGCTGGAATGCGGGAATTCGCGCGACGGATCGCCCGTACGTGTTCATCCTCAACGCGGATGCATGGCTCGCGCGCGGCGACTCACTCGACACGCTCGTCGACGTCGCCGATGCGCATCCACGCGCGGCGGTAGTCGGCCCTCGACTGCGTTTTCCCGACGGTCGGCTGCAGCGCTCCGTCCGCGGCTTTCCCACACCGTGGCGGATCGCGACCGAGTACCTCTTCCTCCGCAAGCTGGCACCGACTTCACGGGCGCTGAATGCGTTCTACGGGGCAGGGTTCGACCACGCGAGCGAACGGCAGGCGGACTTCGTGATGGGTGCGGCGATGCTCGTCCGCCGCCAGGCGATCGACGAAGTCGGGCTGCTCGACGAGCAGTTCTTCCTCTTCAGCGAGGAGACGGACTGGTGCTACCGCTTCGTCCGCGCCGGCTGGGAGGTGCTGTTCACGCCCGCGGCCGAGGTCGTGCACGTCTACGGAGCGGTGCACGGCGGGCGCATGTTCCAGGAGAACATCCGCGGGCAACTGCGCTTCCTGCTCAAGCACCATGGGCCGCCGGCGGCAGAGCGGGCGCGCCGCGTGATGCTCGCCGGCTGCGTGCTGCGCGCCGCGCGCGACCGCCAGTTCCTGGACATCGCGCGCTGGTTGCGCTCGGGTCGCGCCTCCGAGCTCCTGTGATCTGGAGGCTCGCCCTCGCGCTCGGCGCGCTCGTCGATCTCGGCCTCGCACGGCTGTTGCCCGAGACCGGCGGCGGCCTGTTCCTCCGCCTCGGCGCCGCGACGATCGTCGTCATGCTTCCCGGCGGGCTCGTGGCCGAGGCTCTGGGTCTGCGGCTGACGTCGGCAACGCTCGTGTGGACGCTCGGCGCACTGGCGCTCGGGCTCGCCGCGGTTTTCGCGCTCTCCACGTCGTTCACGCTCGCGATGCTGGTGCTGCTGGCCGTCACGGTCGCCGCGATCGTGCTCGCGCCCCGGCAGCCGCGGCCGCCGAGGGTGCGAGGAAGCTGGTTCGTGCTCGCCGGCGGACTCCTGTTCGGCGTGCTGCTCTGGCATGTCGCAGCGCGCTCCGTGCGTGGAGACGGTCTCTTCCACCTCGCCCGCGTGCGCAAGCTGGTCGAGCTCGGCGATCTGACACCGTCGGCGTTGAACGAGCTCGTCGGCGGCGGGCTGCATCCCGGCTACGCCTTCCCGCTCTGGCATGCGTTCCTGGCCGCGGTTGCGAAGCTCGCGGGCGTCGATCCTGCGCTCGTCGTCCAGCACGAGAGCGCGCTGCTCGTCCCCGTCGCGCTCGCCGTCGCGTACGAGGCGGGAGCGATCCTCTTCGGCAGTGCCTGGCTCGGCGCGGCGGCGATGCTCGCCCAGGTCGCCCTGATCTGCCTGGCGCCCGGGCATGGAGGCGCCTACCCCGTGCTCGACCTCCCGGCGACGGCCGCGCGGCAACTGCTCGTGCCCGCGACGCTCACGCTGGTCTTCATGCACGTTCGGGAGCCTTCCCGGCGAACGCTCGGATCGCTCGCCGTGGGCGCGCTCGTGCTCGCGCTCGTCCATCCCACGTATGCGCTCTTCCTCTGCGTACCGCTCGGCGGCTGGCTCGTTGTCCGCGTGCTCGCGGATCGACACGATGCCCGCCGAATCACCGAGGGGCTCGCTGGTGTTGCGCTGCCTTCGCTGGCCGTCGCGCTCGCACTGCTCCCGATCGTTCGCGAAACGGCCTCGCACAGCCCGACGCGCGCCGAGCGCCTGCGGGCGATTGCGCACTACGGCAGGCAGATCGTCGTCTGGTCGGACACGCACTACCGAATCGCCGCGGCCGTGTTCGCGCGCAGCGGCGCCGTCGCGGTCGCCGCGCTCGCGCTGGTGCCGCTCGCTGCGCTCGCCTGGCGTCGACGCTGGTCGGCATTCGTCCTCGGCGGCTCGCTGTCCGTGCTCCTGCTGCTGCTGGTGCCGTTCCTGTTCGTCCAGCTCTCGGACGCCGTCTCGCTGTCTCAGTCGCGGCGCGCCGCCGGGTTCGTTCCACTCGCGTTCGCGTTCGCCGGAGGCGCGGCCGTGCTCGCGCGGCTGCTCGGCATCTTCGTCCTCCCGCTCGCGCTCGCGGCCGGGATCGTCTTGCAGGTGCTCTGGCCGGGCGACTTCGGCTACACGCTCGAGCACGGTGGGCCCGCGCTGGTCGTGTGGATCGCGCTCGTCGGCGGCGGCCTGGCGCTGCTCGCGGCGGCCATCGTCCGGCGCCCGCTTGCTCTCGAGCGCAACGGAGCGCTCGCGGCGCTGGCGGCCGGAACCTTCGTCCTTCCGGTCGCGGTGCACGCCTTCGCGCACTGGAGCCCGCTCGGAGGGCCCGACGCGCACGCGCTCACGCCCGGCCTCGTCCAGGCGCTCCGGACCGACGTTCCGAAGCGCGCGGTCGTCTTCTCGGACGTGGAGACGAGCTACCGCATCGCAGCCGACGCTCCCGTTCTGCTCGCCGCGGCGCCGCCGTCTCACGTCGCCGACACGACGAAGAACCAGCCGTACCAGCGCGCGAAGGACGTGATGCGGTTCCTCAGCACCGGCGACCTCTCGATTCCGCGCCGCTACCACGCGGGGTGGCTCGTCATCGACCGCACGGCGCGGCACCCGGAGATCGCGCTGCGCCCCGTCTACGCGGACTCCCGCTACAGCCTCTACCGGCTCTGAGTTGCGACCGTAAACGGCAGCAGCGCGATCGCGCGGTTGCGTCGCGTATCCGCGGCCCAGACCTGGAGGTGGTAGAGGCCGGGAGGCAGCGTCGAGGTGTCGAAGCCCCGCGCGAGGTAGAAGCGATAGTCGCCGGGACGGGCGGCGCGGTTCTCGCGCGTGCCCGGCGCGTAGACCAGGTTGAACAGCGAGCGCGGAAGCAGGCTGAGACGAAAGTCGACGGCGATTCGCCAGGGAACGACGATGCCCTGCAGGCCGAGGATGCGCCAGCGCACGAGCGCAGGCGTCACCCGCGACGCAGCCCAGAGGCCGGGCGGGGCGAGCGGCGGCGTGTCGTAGGCGCCGGCGACGAGGTCGACCGCGCCGCGGACCGCCGTGAGGTCGACGCGCCCGCTTCCCGCCGAAAGCTCGACGTTCGTGATCCTCGGCTGCGTGTCGTCGTCGAAGGGCGCGAGCGCCCCGGGCCGGAGCGGATTGAGGTACGCCGCGCCGACGCTCTCGGACAGGTGCACGTGCCCGCGGCCGGGCTCGACGTACCCGATCAACTGATGCCGCCGCACGACCGTCCCGCTCTCGACTGCCGGGACGATGTGCCAGTAGCCGAAGACGTGTCGCGACGCGCCGGTCACCACCACCGCGCTGCTGCGAAGGGACGCCTGACCTTGCTCGATCGCGTACACGGGCGTCTCGTCCGGCGCCGAGATGTCGATGCCGGAATGAAACGACTGCTGCCGCCCACCCTCGACGTCCATGTCCCTCCGCGGATCGTCGAAGAACCCGCGTATCGGGTGCGGTTGGTCGAACGGCTTCATCGGCCAGTCGTAGGCCGGCGCGAGCAGCGCGAGGAGGAGCAGCGGGAAAACGGCCCTGCGCATCGGCGGTTGCACCCCCCTCAGTACGATCACCCGCCGTGAAGATCCTTCTCGTGACGTTGTATTTCCCGCCGGCCGGCGGCGGCGGCGTGCAGCGCTCGCTGAAGTTCGCGACACATCTGCCGGCGCTCGGCATCGAGACGCACGTGCTCGCGCCGGACGATCCGAAGTGGATCCATACGGACGACGAGCTCCAGCCGCCCACGCAGGCGTGGGTGCACCGCGCCCGCTACCTCGGCCCCCGGGGGCGCAGACCGGCAGAGGAGCTGCACGGCAGGCGCGGGCTCGACCGCGCCTCGCGGCATGCTCGCCTGCTGTTCAGGCGCTTGCTCGTCCCGGACGAGAACGTTCCCTGGAACCTGACCGCGATCCCCGCTGCGGTGAGGATCGCGCGCGCCGAAGGGATCGACGCGGTGATCACGACCTCGCCGCCCGGCTCGGTGCACCTGATCGGCGCCGCGGTGAAGCGCGCCGTCGGGATCCCCTGGATCGCCGACCTCCGGGACTCGCTCGTCGCGCACCCGCACCGCCGCGGCCACGAGAACGTTGCGACGCGCGCCAAGCAGCAGGCGGCGGTGATGGTCGCCAAGCTGGTTGCGCGCCACGCCGACGCCGTCATCGCCGTGGCGGACGCGATCGCGGAAGAGGCGCGCGGCCTGAGCCCGGTGGGGCGCGTCGTCACGATCGCGAACGGCTCCGACTTCGACGACTTCTCGGGCCTGCCGTACACGAAGAGCGACCTCTTCCGGATCACGCATGCCGGCTCGTTCTTCGGCAAGCGTGATCCGAAGCCGTTCCTGCGCGCGCTCGCGGAATCGGGACTCGAGGACGTGCGCGTGCGGTTCGTCGGCGACTTCCGGACGGCCGACCGCGAGTTCCTCGACACGCTCGGTCTCGGCCGGCGCGTCGAGCTGCACCCATACGTGCCGCGGCGGCGCTCACTCGAGTTGCAGCGCGACTCGGAGGTGCTCCTGTTGCTGATCCCCGAGGCGGGCGGCCGCGGCCGCGGCGTCTTGAGCGGAAAGGTCTTCGAGTACCTCGCGGCGGAGCGGCCGATCCTCGCGGTCGTCCCGCCCGACGGAGAGGCGGCGAAGCTGATCGAGGAGATCGGCGCCGGGCGGGTCGCACCGCCCGAGGACGTGCCGGCGATTCGCGACGCGCTGCTCGAGCTGCACGGCCGCTGGAAGCGCGACGAGCTGGGCTGGACGCTGTTACCGCCGGACGTGCGCGACCGCATCTCCCGCCGCAACCGCGTCGAGGAGCTGGCGGACCTCCTGCGCGAGATTACTGCGGACTAGCGGTTCCCTGTTCACTCGACCCCGATCAGGCTCGCGAGCTCGCGCGCGATCGGGTGTGCAGAGCCTCCGACCTCGACGGTCAACGGGCCGTCGAAAGGCGCGGCTTGGCGGACGCGGATCTGCTCGCCGGGCACGAGCCGCAACTCGGTGAGGTAGTGCAGCACGTCTGCGTCGGCGTCTGGGACGCGTCGCACGGTCGCACTCTGACCCGGCGCGAGCTCGTCGAGTCGCTTCAGCTCAGGATGCGTCACGCGCAGATCGGCATCCGGGATCGGGTCGCCGTGCGGATCGTGCGTGGGAAATCCGAGCGAGCGGTCGATCACCGCCTCGAGATCCTCGGAGAGGGCGTGCTCGAGGCGCTCGGCCTCGGCGTGGACGAGGTCGAGCGGCAGGCCGAGCGTGTCGACCAGGTAGCGCTCGACCAGCCGGTGGTGGCGGATCACCTCGAGTGCGAGCTTGGTTCCGCTCTCCGTGAGCGTTGCGCCGCGATAGGGCTCGTAGGTGACCAGGCCGAGCGCGGAAAGTCGCTTCAACATCCCGGTGGCGGATGCCGGCGCGACGCCCAGGCGCTCGGCGAGCGCGTTCGTGGCCGCCCGCCCCGTCTCGGCCTCGAGCTTGTAGATCGCCTTGGCGTAGTCCTGGATCGCGTCGCCGAAGTCCACTTCACCTAAGTATACTTTTCGCCGTGGCTAAGTTGACCCGGAAGGGCTTTGTCGCCGCGGCTGCACCCGTCGTGGCTGCCGCTTCCGGTGCCCGGTTGGCCTTCGGTGGAGATCGCAGCGCCGCGCACGTGCACAACCATCCGAGGATCGGCCACGCCGCAATGTTCGGCGACGAGGTGCCCGCTCCGGGCGGGCCGCACGATCTCGACGCGCTCCTGCTGCCGCCTCCCCCGCTCCCGCACCGACCCGGCCGCGTCCGCGAGTACTCGCTCATCGCGGTCGATCGCGACCTCGAGATCGCGCCCGGCGTGTTCTTCCCTGCCTGGACGTACAACGGCACGGTTCCCGGCCCGGTCATCCGCGCGACGGAGGACGACCTGTTGCGCGTCCAGCTGGCGAACGTCGGCTCGCATCCGCACACGATCCACTTCCACGGCATCCATCCCTCGGAGATGGACGGCGTCTTCGAGGTCGTGCAGCCGGGCGAGAGCTTCACGTACGAGTTCCCCGCACGCCCGTACGGGATGCAGCTCTACCACTGCCACGCGTCGCCGATCAAGAAGCACATCCACAAGGGGCTGTACGGCGCGTTCATCATCGATCCGCCGAAACCACGCCCGCCGGCGCGCGAGCTCGTGCTGGTGATGAACGGCTACGACACCGACGGCGACGGAGAGAACAACTTCTACACCGTCAACGGCCTGGCGTTCTACTACGCGAAGTATCCGATCCGCGTGCGTCGCGACCAGCTGGTGCGCATCTACATCGCGAATCTGACCGAGTTCGACCTCGTCAACTCGTTCCACCTGCACGGCGACTTCTTCCGCTACTACCCGACCGGGTCGAGCGATCAGTTCGAGTACACGGACACGGTGATGCTCTGCCAGGGGCAGCGCGGGATCATCGAGATCGAGTTCGCCAACACGGGACGGTTCATGTTCCACGCGCACCAGTCCGAGTTCACCGAGCTCGGCTGGATGGGCTTCTTCGACGTTAGCTGACATGGAGGCCGTGGCCCAGCGACGGCACTGGCGGCTGCTCGCGGCCGTGCCGGTCGTCTTGCTCGTCGCCGCGGTCACGTTGTTCTCGACCGTCGGCGACTCGTTGACCGACCTCGTCGGGAAGAGCCCTCCGCCTGCGGACGAGTTCGACGTTCGCCGTGTCGAGCTGCACCGCGGCGAGGTCCGGATCCGCGTGACCAACCCACAGCGCGACGACCTGACCATCGCGACCGTCACGGTCGACGATGCGATCGTTCCGTACACGCTCGACGGGCCCCGCACGCTGGGGCGTCTGCGCTCGTCGACGATCGTGGTCCCGTACGACTGGGTCGAGGACGAGCCACTGGCGATCGGTGTGACGAGCTCGAGCGGCATCCAGACCGTGCACGAGATCACCGCGGCCGTGGAGACGCCCGGTGTTTCCGGACGGCGCTTCCTCGGGCTCGGCGTGATCGGCGCGCTCGTGGGCGTTCTGCCGATCGCGCTCGGGCTGCTCTGGCTGCCGTCGCTCCGCCGCGCCCCCCCGGAATGGCTGGCCGCGTTCATGGCGCTGACGGGCGGGCTGCTTTCCTTTCTCGCGGTCGAGGCGCTCGCCGAGGCGCTCCAGCTGCAGGGCGCGCTTCCGGGCGCGCTCGGCGGCCCCGGCCTGATCCTGCTCGGTGTGGCAGGGAGCTATCTGACGCTGACGCTGCTCTCGAACCGGCTTGGCGGAGCGGGCGCCGGCGGCGTCCTCGGCGGGGCCGCCCTTGCCACCCTCGTCGCGATCGGGATCGGTCTGCACAACTTCGGCGAAGGGCTCGCGATCGGGACCTCGTTCGCGCTCGGCGAGCTCGCGCTGGGGTCGTTCCTGATCGTCGGCTTCATGGTCCACAACGTCACCGAAGGGCTGGGGATCGCGACGCCGATCGCCGAAGGGGCCCGTCGCGCGACGGCCGCGCGCCTCGTCGCGCTGGCGCTCGTCGCAGGCGCGCCCGCGATCTTCGGTGCCTGGACCGGCGGGTTCGTCACCAATGACGTGCTCGCCGCCGTGTTCTTCGCGGCGGCTGCAGGCGCGGCCCTGGAGGTCGTCGTCGAGGTTGGACGCTTCGTGGCGCGGCGCGCGCCGGGCGGCTTGACGTCGCCCTATGCGCTGGGCGGCTTCCTCGCCGGGATCGCCGTGATGTACGCGACCGGTCTGTTCGCCGCCTGAGCTACCTTCACTTTATGACGGCCGCCCTCCGGCCGCCTCGCGCCCGCTGCGTCGCTGCAAAGCCGCGCGCTGCGGCGTCCTCGGGTGCGCCCGTAGCCTTCGACTACGTGCGCGCCCCGCGTCCTTGCATCGCTCGCCTTTCGCGGGCAGCGAACACGATTCGACCGAAGAGCGACCGTCCGTGACGGCAAGGCGCTGGAGCGAGCTGCTCTTTCTCGCGACGCTCTTCAGCGTCACGTTCGAGAAGGTGCACTGGGAGGTCAGCGGCGCGCTCTCGCTCGCGGACGTGCTGACGGTGTTCTTCCTCGGCGCCTTCGCGTTGTCGGTGAGTCCGCGCGTTCCCCGCGTCGTGGTCGGCGTGCTCGTCTTCCTCGTCGCGCTGCTGCTCGTCTACCTCATCGGGTACTTCAACCTCGACACGCACCAGGCGCTCGTGCAGTTCTCGAAGGGGATGGTGAAGTTCCTGCTCCACTTCCTCTTCCTCGCAGCGGGCGTCGCGCTGCTCCTGCGCCGCGGACTTGCGTTCTACTGGCGCGCGTTCGGAGCATTCGTCCTGGGGATGGTCGTCAATGCCGGCTACGGCGTCCTCCAGTTGCTCGCGGCCCGCTCGGGCCACAACCTCGACCACATCGTGCTCGCGCCCCTCACGGGCGGCGCCTCGTCGATCAACATCTACGGCTCGGTCAACGGCGCCAGCGTCTACCGGCCGAACGCGCTCACCGGCGATCCGAATCATCTCGGGGTGATGCTGGACATTCCGCTGCTCGCGCTCGCGCCGGTTTACCTGCGGCTCGAGCGCGAGCATCGGCTGAAGCTCTGGCTCGCGGTCACGCTCGGCTTCCTCCTGCTGGTCGAGCTTGCCACGCTCTCGCGCAGCGGGCTGCTCGGGCTCGGAGTCGGCTTCCTGGTGCTGATGCTGCCGTACAGGCGCTTCCTCGCCTCGCGAGCGCTGCTCGCGCCGCTCGCCGGAGTCGTGGTGGTGCTCGCGGCCGTCGTCTTCGAGCGACGGCACTACTTCGAGGTCGTGCTCAAGTCGCGGCTGCAGACAGGAGGCGGCTCGACGTCGGCGCACTTCGGCGTCTACGACTTCATTCCGCAGGTCCTGCACCTGCACCCGTTGTTCGGCTTCGGGCTGAACAACTTCTCCGTCTACTACGAGTTCGTCACCGGCAAGACGAACTGGGGACCGCACTCGTTCTACGTCGCGCTGATCGTCGAGACGGGCGTCGTCGGCACGGTCGTCTTCGCCGCCTTCATCGTCTGGCTGTTCCGCAGGCTCGGGCTCGCGCGACGGCTCGGCCGGGCGCTCGCCGCTGCAGGTGACGTGCGTGCCGTGCGTCTGAGGCCGCTCGCGTGGGGAATGACGGCGGCGCTCGTCGGCACGATGGCGGCGAACGCCTTCTACCTGACGATGCAGTTCTATTACTTCTACGCCTTCGCCGCGCTCGCGCTGACGCTCCCGGGCGTCTTCGCGACCGCCCACACGGAGAGACCGAAGGGCAGCGGCAGCTTGTCGAGCGCGCGCAGGACCGGCACGAGCGCGTCGTAGGCCTTCAGCGGTCCCTCGGGAATGTGCTCGCGCCGCAGCAGGCGCGACGATACGAGCCAGCCGAGCGCCCCGAGCGGATTGACGTAGCGCAGCTCACGCACGTCGAACCCGCCGGCGGTGAGTGCGCGGTCCAACGTGCGGCGGTCGTAGCGGCGGACGTGCCCGACGGTGCGGTCGATCTCACCGAAGAGCGCCTGGTGCGCGGGCACGAGCACCAGCAGATGCGCGCCGGGGTCGAGTTGTTGCCGGACGCCGCGCAGGGCGCCGACGTCGTCGGGTATGTGCTCCAGGACGTTGAAGCAGATCGCGGCGTCGAACGGCCCGCCGATGTCCGCGCCTGCGAGTTGCGTCGCGTCGAGCTCCTCGACCGCCACGCGCTCGTCTCCCGCGAAGCGCTGACGCAGCTGCGCCGCATCGCCCGCGTCCGGCTCGAGCGCGACGACGCGCTCGGCCGTGCCTGCAAGGATCTCCGTGAAGGTGCCGAGGCCCGCCCCGACGTCGAGTATCCGCGGGCCGAGGAACGGTTGGGCGCGCGCGAACAGCCACGCGTTGTAGCGCTCGGCCTCGCCGATCCGGCGAAGGGATTCGTCCTGGGCAGAAGCCGGTGAGGACACGGCGGGTCGAAACGCTACCCTCCTCGCGATGCAGGACGTGCGGCAGCCCTCGCTCTCGCTCCGCACACGTGCCTTCGGCATCACCCGTGCGATCGGCCTCCTCGCGGTGGCGGTCATCGTTGCGATCGTGGCGTGGCGCGCCCCGGAGGTGTTCCGCGAGTTGGATTCGAGCGCGCAGACCCTCGCCGCGATGCCGGAGAGCGAGCGCGACTTCCTCGGCGCGCGTGGCGCAGACATCGACCCGCGGATCTTCGTCGCCGCGAAGCAGAGGATCGCGACCGACGAGACGTACGCGGTCATCACGGGCGACAAGGTCGGCGTGTCGACGCCGAACACGCTCTACGCGATCGCGCCGTTCGCGCGCTACTACCTGCTTCCCCGCCGGCAGACTCCGGAGCCGGGCACCGCCGACTGGATCATCTCGTTCGGCGGCGACCTCGACGCGCTCGGGCTGCGGTTCGCGGAACGCGTCCCGATCTCGCCCGGCGTCGAGCTCGCAAGGGTCGCACGATGAGCGAGTACGTGGGGATCGCGCTCCTCGACGGGATGTACGCCGCCGTCGGGACGTGCGCACTCGTCGGGCTAGGGATCGTCCGCAGCCGGCGGATGCTCGTCCTCCACCTGGGCCTCGCGCTCCTCCTGGGCTGGGCACTCGTCGGAACGGTCACGAGCCTGCTCCTGATCGCCGGACTCGCGGCGGTGGTCTGGCAGGTCGTGCTCTGCTCGGTGCTCGTCGCGGTCGCGTGCCTCGCTCCAGTCCGGCGAGTTCCGGGCGGCGTGACGCGGTTCGCGCCGAATCCGCAGGGGATCGCGACGTGGGTCGCGGTCGGAGGTGCGGGCGTCCTGCTCGCGTTGCTGGAAGCACTTTTCCGGCGCTCGCTGTACGCCCGGCCGACGGCCTGGGACGCCTGGTCGTTCTGGCTTCCGAAAGCGGAGTCGATCGTCTACTTCAACGGCTTCGACACCGGCGTCGGCGGTTTCACGAGTTACGCGAATTCCGACTACCCGCCCTTTGCGCCCGCAGTCGAGTCGCTCACGTATCGCTTCGCCGGCTCGGTCGACAACGGGATCCTGCCGCTGCAGCACTGGGTGCTCGCGGCCGCATTCTTCGCGGCGCTGGCGGTTCTGCTCTCCCGGCGCGTGACGGCTTGGATCCTCTGGCCGGCGCTTGCGCTGCTCGCACTGATGCCGAGCTATACGCGCCTCGTCGGCTCGTCGCTCGGGGACGAGCCGATGTCGGCGTGCGTCGCCCTCGCGGCCGTCTGTGCGGTGCTCTGGCTGCTCGACGGCGATTGGCGATTGATCCCCGTCGCCGGAGCCTTCCTCGTCGCCGCGACGCTCCTGAAGAACGAGGGCCTGGCCTTCTCGCTCCTGATCGCCGCGCTCCTCGCGCTGACGGCGCGCGGGCGTCGCGTTCGGGTTCCGCTTGCACTCGCTTGCGTCTCGATCGCCGCGATCGTTCCGTGGAAGCTCTGGTTGAGCGCGCACGACGTGCCGCGCACCCCTGCATACGATGCGAACGACCTGCTGCGCCCCGGCTTTCTCCTCGATCGCGTCGGACGGCTGGGCGTCGCGCTCCAGGAGCTGCCGCAGTACTTCTTCTCCTGGAGCGCGTGGCTCGTCGCTCTTCCGCTTGCGCTCGTGCTCGCCGCGGCGCTCGTCCGAGAGAGGCCGGAGCTCAGCGCGTTCGTGCTCGGGGCCGTCGCGATCGCGCTCGCCGGCAACCTCGTCGTCTACTGGGTGAGCACGTTCCCCGTCCACTGGTACATCCGCACGACCGCCGACCGGACCTCGGCGACGGTTGCGATCTTCTGCGCAGCGTTGGCACCGCTGCTCGTGGCGGAAGCGGTGGGCGGTAGGCGGCAGCGGCTTGAGTAGCGAGACCCTGGCCGCGCGGCCGGCCCGCAGGCTCGATCTCGCGTCACCGTCGCTGCTGGGGCTTGCCTCGGCGGCGGTCGCCCTCGTCGCGGCAGGCGTCGCGCTGCGGACGCCGTGGCTGCCCTTGCAGGAAGCAGATGCCGTGCAGGGGGCGCGCGATCTCGGCGCCGAGTCGGCTCGCGCAGGCGTGCTCTGGCAGTTGCTGCTGTGGATCCCCGCGCACGTGCTGTCGGCCGGCGCGTTCCTCGCATTCGCGAAGGCGGCCTCCGCGCTTGCCTGGGTCGCCCTCGTCGTTCCTGCCTACGCGTTGGCGAGACGTGCGGTCGAGCCGCGCGCGGCGGCTGTCGTCGCCGGGCTCTCACTGCTCTGCTCGGGCTCCGTCTACGGGACCGCGGTGCTGCCGGATGCTCTGGCGCTCCTGCTTGCGACGGGAGCCCTCGCTGCGTCCGCGGGCGAGCGGCGAGGGCCGGCCGTGGCGTTGGCGGTGGGCGCGGCGCTCGCGCGGCCGTGGTTCGCCCCGCTCCCGTTCGTCCTCTGGTGGGCCGCCACGCCTCGCGAGCGGCGACCGTCGCTCCGCGCGTGGCCCGGCGCCTCACTCGTCGCGGTCGCGGCGGGAATGGTGTACGCGGGGTATGCGGTCTCGGACGCCCATTCGGTCGGCTCGCTCCTCCGCTCCGGCCTCGGCTCGCTCGGATTGGCCGCACTCGCCGTCGGCGTCGTCCCCGCGGTTCTCGCCTGGGCCGGCCCCGAGGGGCCTCTGCGCCGGCTGCTCGCACCGGCGACGCTCGCCGCCGCAAGCGCCGGCGCCCTGGCCGGCGCGGGTGGGCCCATCCGTGCCGAGGAGCGTGCCGCCCTCGTGCTCGTGCCGCTGCTGTTGGCGCTCGCCGCGGCGGCTCTGCGCGGCTTCGACAGCGGCCGCGTGCGGCTCGCGGCGCTGGGCGTCGTCGTGACGACTCTGCCGATTCCCTGGCCGCTGCCGAAGGCCTCCGCCGGGGTCCTGTCCGGCGCGCTCTGGCGGCACCTCGACTCGCACCCGCTGCTGATCCTCGTTGCGGCTGTGCTTGCCCTCCTACCGCTCGTCGTTCCGGCGCGCCGTGTGGCAGCACTTGCGGCCGCGCTGCTCGTCGCAACCTCGGCCGTCGCGTGGTCGGACGTCGCCCACGAGTCGCGCGCGCTGGGCCAGGGCGTACCGCTGCCGCACAGCCAAATCGACGACGCCGTCGGCCGCGACGCGAACGTGACGTGGGCGCTGACCGGCAACGCCGACCCGCGCGCGGTCGCGGAGGCCGAGCTGTGGAACAGATCGCTGCGGCGCGTCGTACGGGTCGATCCCGTGCATGCAGACCCGTCGACCGGCGTGCTCGATCCACGGCGCGCCGAGCTCGCTCTGAGCGGGATCGAGCTGACCGGGACGGAGATCGCGCGGATCCCGCTCGGGACGATCACCCGCGCCGGCGGCCCGATGCGCGCCGCCGAGGTGATCGAGGGCCGCTATCCGGACGGCTGGAGCGGCTTCGAGACGACCTACACGCGCTTCGCCGGCCCGCAGCGAAACTCGACGCTCGAGATCACGGCCAGCCGCGCGACGTGGACCGGTCCCGACAAGCCTGCGCAGGTGATCGCCGACGCCGTGCCGCTCGGCGGCGAGCCGTTTGCCGAACGCACGACGTCCATCCGCGCCGGCCAACAGACGGCGCTGTCGGTGCCGGTGCCGCCGCCGCCGTTCCGCGTCACCGTGCACGTGACGCCGACGTTCTCGCCCGCCGAGCTCAGCGGGACAGGCGATGTGCGTCAACTCGGCGCCGTGCTGACGTTCACGTACAAGCGCTGAGCTAGGGTCGCCCCCGGTGGACGTCTCGTTCGTGATCCCCTGCCTCAATGAGGAGGACTCGGTCGCAGCGGTCGTCGTCGAGGCGCTTTCCATCCTCGAGCGCCAGGGCATCGAGGGTGAGGTGATCGTCGTCGACAACGGCTCCGACGACGCGTCGGCGGAGCGTGCGGCCACGGCCGGCGCGAATGTCGTCCACGAGCCACGGCGCGGGTACGGCAGCGCCTACCTCGCGGGGTTCGCTGCGGCACGCGGGACGTACATCGTGATGACGGACGCGGACGGGAGCTACGACCTCCGCAGCGTGCCCGAGTTCGTCGCTCGGCTCCGCGCCGGGGACGACCTCGTACTCGGCTCGCGCTTCAAGGGGCGAATCCATCGCGGCGCGATGCCCTGGTCGCACCGGTGGATCGGCAACCCCGTGCTCACCGGGATGCTGAATCTGCTCTTCCGTGGCCATGTGTCCGATGCGCACTGCGGGCTGCGCGCGCTGCGCCGCGAGACGCTTCCGCGGCTTCAGCTTTCGACGACCGGGATGGAGTTCGCGTCCGAGGTCGTGATCAAGGCTGCCAAGCGCGGGCTGCGCGTCTCGGAGATTCCGATCGACTACCGGCCGCGCATGGGCGAGTCGAAGCTGAACAGCGTCCGGGACGCCTGGCGCCACGTGCGCTTCATGCTCGTTCACTCGGCGACGTGGTTGTTCCTCGTCCCCGGCTCGGTCGCGCTGCTCGTCGGGATGGGAACGCTGCTGCCGTTCGCGGTCGACCGTCGACTCGGCGATCCGTCATGGGCCGTCCCGGTCTCGATCGTCGCCGCGTTCGTCGCCGTCGTCGGCGGACAGGTGATTCAGCTCGGACTGTTCGCAAGGACGTACGCGGCGCTCTACCTCGGCGAGGACGAGCCGTTGCTCGAACGGGCATGGCGCCGGTTCAGGTTGGAGCACGGACTCGTGGTCGCGACGATCGTCACCCTCCTCGGACTAGCCATCGCCCTCGTCGCGAACTTCGACGGAGTGCCCGACCCATCGCTCGGGCTGCTGGGCGCCACGTTCGTCGCGCTCGGCATCCAGGGGCTGTTCGGCGCGTTCTTCCTCAGCATCCTCGGGCTCTCCGAGCACGCCCGGCTGCTCCTCCGGCGTCACGCCGGCTCGACTCGGTAAACGAGCCCGGGCGCCGCTCGCTCACGGTGCGCCCGGCCTGGGAGCTCCAGCGAGCGCAGCAGCGCATCGACGTCCGTGGCCGTGCCCGGCAGCACGAACCCGACGCGCTTTCCATGCTCCCGAACCCACTCCGCGCCTTGGGCGTCCGTCGGCAGGAAGCGATAGTTCGGCTCGGGCGCCCATTGCGCGTAGAAGTGCACCAGGTGAAAGAAACGAGCGTCGCTAGCCTCCAGGTTGGTCAGCGCAACGTCGTTCTGCCTCAGCCGCGCAGCCACCCAAGCGTTCACGCGCTCGGTCTTCGTCGCTTCGCGCCCGCGGCCGCGCGCTGCGTCGATGCCGTCGCGATAGGGCTGCCAGAGCACCGCTGCCACGACGAGCGCCGACACTGCGATGCGGGCGGCGGGCACCGCCTGCAGCGCGCGCAGGACGAGCGGAGCGGCCGCGGCGATCGCGGCCGTGTAGTAGTGGATCTCCCCGAAGCGGAGGTAGGCAAGGACCCCCAGCATCGTCGCCCCGCTCGCCCAGGTCAGCGCCTCCCATTCGCGGCGAGTGAGCGCGTACGCGAGCCCGATTGCGGCGACGAGGATGAACAGGTGCCAGGCGTCGAGCACGCCCCACGCGCCGCGGGTGGGATGCGCTCCGGTGTTGACGCCGCCGCCGGTGAGCGTGATAGCCGCCTGGCGCACCATCGGCGCCGGAACGCTCGCGTAGAAGAGGTTCGGCACCACCAGCCCGGCGAGCAGCGCGAAGAGCGAGCCGATCGTCACTCCTGCGACGCCTGCGAGCCGTGTCGGGCGCAAGGCGTGCCAGCCGGCCCACGAGACCCCGGCCAGCGCGACCGTCCCACCGGCCACCTCTGCGAGCGGCTTGAGCGCCGGCGGCGCGGACAGCGCGTTCAGCACGACGACGACGGTGAGCCAGATTCCGGCGGTAATCGCAACTGCCCGTCGATGAGCGCGAAGCCAGGCGCGGGTGTCGCGCGTGAACGGCTTCCACCACCCGGGCCGGGGTGGACGCCACAACCCTGCGAGAACGAACGGCACGACGAGGCCGGCCGCCTGCACCTTGACCGACACGTCGTAGCCGAGGACGAAGGCCGCGGCCAGATAGAGCGGCGCGGCACGTCGGCGGAACGCCTCTGCGAGCAGCGCCAGGCTCGCGACGGTGAGGCCCGCGAGCAGCGGGTCGGGCTTCACGACGGCAGCCCAGGTGATCAGGTCCGGAGCGGAGAGGAAGAGCAATCCGCCGAGCAGTCCCCACCAGGCGCTGCGGGTCACCCAGGCGATCGAGAAGAACGCGATCAGCGTCGAGAGGACGAACACCAGAGACGCGAACACGCGCAGGTACGGCCGCGTGCTGTCGAGGTCGCTGATCCACTCCTCGGCGCGGTCGTGGCGGTTGCCGCCGCCGGAGACGAGCCACGCGCCCGTGAACGTTGCGCCCAGCCCTTCCCCGAGCGGGGAGCCGGGATGGTCGTAGAAGTTGGTGCGGTCTCCGCGGAACAGCGTCAATCCGACGCCGACGTAGACGGAGTCGAAGTCGTAGCCCGTCCACCACGGGCTGCGGAGCGGCTGAAAAGCGAGCAACGACGCGGCGACCGCGACAGTGGCAGCAGCCGCGAGCAGTCGCCGGCGCACGCGACGAGTATACGAGTGCGCGTCTGCTGCGCGGCGTGTTCAGGAACTGGGAGCGCGCACGTAGAGCAGATACCCGTCGGATTCGACCGGACGATAGCCCAGCGCCTCGAGTGACGCTCTCGGCTGTGTCGACATGAAGACGTAGGCGGGATTCTTACTCTGCTTGACGAGCCGGTCCGCCTTCAGATCACGCACGAAGTTGTAGGACGTCGCGACGATGCGCTCCTGGGTCTCGAACGAGATCCGGTACGCGAGCCAGTAGTTCGCGTAGAGGCGGGTCACGTGCTCGCGGTCCAGCAGCCGGATGAGCGGCGAGATGTCGGCGGGCACCGCCCTTCCGCCGCGGTGCGGACGGAACCGGTCCTGGTGCTGCATCGTCGCGAGTCCGGCGATCGACAGCGCGAGCGCCACCGCGATCGACGCGACGGCTGTGAAATCGCGCTTCGCGGCGAGATGCGCCAGGAGGAGCGCGGGGATCGGCGCGAACAGCACGAGGTACCGCGGCTCCCGGACGTAGTAGGCGAACGTCGACGACGCGTAGAGGAACGGAAACGCAAGCGTGATGATCAGCAGCAGCTCGAGCTGCGGCGGACGCCGGACGAGTGCGGCTGCGAGTGCCACCGCGCAGGCGGCGAGGAGGGCGATTCCGAGCGGCTTGCCGACGAGCCAGTCGAGCGAGAACGGGACTCGGAGCCCGAGCCACGTCGGCAGCACGATCCGGAACAGGTCCGCAAGGCGTCCGAGATACGTCGTGTGCTCGCCCCTGATCGCGCCGAGATGCAGGGCAAGCCAGCCGTGCCGGGCGTTCCAGAAAAACCATGGAGCGGCTCCGACCAGGAAGGCGGCTGCGCCGAGCCAGGCGCGGCGGAGCACGTCCGGTCGCCGGAAGACGAGCCACGCGACAGCAGGCACGGCGATCACTACGACCTCGGGCGTGGCCCACCAGCCCAGCCCGGCGGCAAGGCCGAGCCCGAGGGCGTCGCGCCGAGAGTCCCGGTCTCTTAGGCGGAGCGCGAGCCACAGGACGAGCAGCTCGCAGAGCAGGCCGAAGGCGTAGTACGCGCGGGCCTTCTGCGTCCACCACACGAAGTACGGCGGCCAGATCCAGAGGAGTGCGGCGGCGAGGGCGGCGGCACGGCTGCCGATCAGGCGCTTCCCGATCAGCCACGTCAGCCAGATTCCGGCGACGAACAGCGCGAGTGGGACGAGCTTCAGCGCGAGCGTGCTCGAGCCGACGACTGCGAAGACGAGCGCGGTGAACAGAGCCTCCTGCGTTCCGCCGTAATTGCTGAGCCAGTAGATGGGCGTCAGGTCGCCGTGCAGTGCGCGGCGCGCGATCAATCCGTTGACCGCCTCGTCGGATTCGAGCGTGCCCAGCGGGCCGGCGAGGATCCAGACCCGAAGGGCGAAGCCCGCGAGGAGCGCGACTGCGAGCGCCAGTCCGAATACGGACGTCGCGCGAATCGGGACGGCGACGACGTCCTGCAGACGCTGCCTCATGCGGCGGTTGATGGTAGTCAATCGGTGGACGCGCTCAGGCCGCTCAACCCGGAGTGATGCGCACGACGGCGAACTCCGGCTTCGACGCCTCCGGCACCGGCGTCGCGTTCCATGTTCCGGAGGCCAGTGTGAGCGTTCCGGGCTGCACGAGCCCGATGGCCGCCGGCCCGAAGTAGAAGCGAACCTGTTTCCCCTGTTGCTCTGCGGTCGGCAGCGCGGGTGCGTAATCCGGCAGGAACCTGTACGGGTACGTCGGTGTGTAGTCGACGAAGTTCTGCACGACCGCCCAGTAGCGGACATCTGCGATCGGCGCGTAGTCCGGTGCGATCGCAACGTCCGAAGGTCCGAGCAACCGGTTCGCCGTGTCTTCGGCGAGCGCGGAGTAGTTCCTGTCCCGGTCCGCCTGGACCGACGGCCCCCGGGCGTTGTGCAGGCTCGGGTACACGATGTACGCCGTCAGGAGCGCCGCGGCGACGGGAGCCGTCGCACTTCGCGCACGCGCAAAGGGCCACAGCGCCGCCGGAATCGAGAGCACGTAGGCAGGTTCGAAATAGCGCAAGGCTCCCAGCCGCGCAGCGCCCATGACGCCCATCACGGCTGCCGCGACAAACCATAGGAGCGGCGTGAGCGACCTACGCCGAAGTCCGACGAGTGCGCCGAAACCGCCTAAGACGAACAGTACGAGGGCCTGCTTGAGTGGAAAGCCCTCGAACGCGATCCACTCCAGCGTGAAGAGGGGGATGCCTTGCTGCGCCCCTCCACCGGAGAGCCCGTTCCAGATCTCCGCCGCGGCACGGAACCCCTCAGGGAGGTACAGCGTCAACGGAACGGCGATGCCGAAGAGCGCTGCCGCTGCCAGGAGCGGGAAGAAGGGATCGACGACGCGCCAATCGCTGCGCCGCGAGAGGCGGCGGGCGACCGCAAACCAGGTTGCGACAACGACGATCGGGATCACGACGGCGCGCCACTGGCTCGCGGTCGGAGAGAACGGGATCCGGTGCCAGTTGAGCACGACCACGAGAACGGCCCATGCCGCGACCGCGACGACGAGCGCGCGCCAACCGCGCGCCGCGAAGGTCGCCACGCGGCCACGCGCGTCGGCGCGCCATCCGGCCTGCGGCGGGCGAACCGCGGTTGCGAGCACGAGCGCAGGGACGAGCCCGATCGCATGCAGCTTGACGGTGACGGCGAAGCCGAGGAGCGCCGCCGCGCCGAGATATGCGAGCGCGTCTCGTCTCTGCGCCCCACGCGCTACGAGGTACAGCGTTGCAAAGCAGAGGAGCGACAGTGCGACGTCCGGCCGGATCTGGATCGAGCCGGACGCAAAGTCGGGAGCCGCCACCCACAGCAGCCCCGCCAGCAGACCCCACCACGTGCTGCCGAGCAACCGTGCCGTCAGACCGAACACGACGAGTGCTCCGCCGATGAACAACGCGATCGCCCAGCCGCGAAACACGGAGCGCGTGCGATCCAGGTCGGTGAGCCGGGAGTCGACGAAGTCGCGCACACTCGGCGGCCCGCTGCCGTCGAGTCGCTGAAGCAGGTGCTGGGACGCGAACGTGAGCGCGAGCACTTCCTGCTCCGGCAGGCCGGGGTGGCCGTAGTAGCGCGTGTGATCGCCACGGAGCAGGTTGAGGCTCGAGGCCGCGTACGTCGCATCAGGATCTGCGTTGAGCCACCACGGACCTCCGACCGGCTGTCGTGCGACGACGAAGATCGCGACGAGGAGCACGATCGCAGCTGCTAGAGCCGCGCCGCGTCCTCCACGTGTACTCACCGACGTCGGCCTGCGATCCTGATCGAGCCGGCAATCGCGCGCACGGGCGTGCGTTCCAGCAGGCGTTCTACTCGGCGCACCGGCGGGACGAGCCGGGCCGGTGTCCGCGGATGGAGGAACTCGAACGGCTCGCAGACCTCCACGGTGAAGCCGGCGTCCTCGAACAGCCTGCGCAGCTCGCGCACGCGGAACGCGGTCTCATGCTTGGTCTCGTGCAGCCTGCGCGCGACCCAGTCGACGTTCTTCATCGCCCACACCTGCGGGTTCGCCATGTTCGGCTCCGAGAACGCGAAACGTCCGCCGCTGTCCAGCTTCGAGAACGTGTTCACGAGGCACGACGCCATGTCGACGTGGTGCAGGACGCTGACGCCGACGATCGCGTCGAACCGGCGGTCTTCGAGTCCTTCGCCCGTCTCGATGTTGCCGACGAGGATTTCGGCGCGTCCGTCGACGCGTGCGCGGCAGATCTCCGCGGTCGCCTCGCTCAGCTCGACGGCGACGAGCTCGCACTCCGATGCGAGCAAGCGCTGCGTGAACTGGCCGGTTCCAGCGCCGAGCTCGAGCGCGCGCACGCCGGGAGCCAGCCGCGCCGCGGAGATGAGGAATTCCGCGCGGCGCTGCGCTCGCAGCGAGCCGGCCGGCCCTGTCCAGCCCCACACCGCCTCGAGATCGTCGGTCGCGATCTGCTCGCCCTGGCGGCGCTCTTCCTGGTACCGCGTCTCGCGCTCTTCCGCGGAGAGTCTGCGCGACATTCGCACGACAGCTGATCGTATCCGCCTCGGCTGCGTGCACACGACGTAGGCTTGCGCGCCATGGGGGAGACCGCGAGCTCGCTCGTCGACGATCTGCGCGTGCAGGAAGCCGCCTGGAACGCGCGACCGATGGTGCGCAGGCTGTACCACGATTGGTACGAGCTCGTGGTCTCGCGCCTGTCGGAGGCGTCCGGGGGCACGTTTGAGCTCGGCAGCGGAATCAGCCGCTTCAAGGAGCACTACCCGCGGGCGATCGCCACCGACATCGAGCCGACGCCGTGGGTGGACGAAGTCGTGGACGCCGAGGCGCTTCCGTGCGAGGACTCTTCGGTCGCGAATCTCGTGTTGATCGATGTCTTCCACCACTTGCCGCGCCCGATGCGTTTTCTCGACGAGGCGGCGCGAGTACTCGTGCCCGGCGGTCGTGCCGTCGTGCTCGACCCCTACTGCTCGCCCGTCTCCTACCGTGCGTATCGAGGCTTCCACCACGAGCGCACCGACCTCGATGCGCCGGCGTTCGAGCACGACGCCGCCGCGGCGAGATCGCCGATGGCGTCGAACCAGGCGCGCGCGACGCTCGTGTTCTTCCGGAAGCGCGGTGAGTACGAACGCCGCTGGCCGGCGCTGCCGGTGGTCGAGACGAAGCTGCTCTCGGTGCTCGCCTATCCGCTTTCCGGTGGCTTCACGCGGCCGAAGCTCGTGCCGGATGTGCTCTACGGTTCGTTGATGGTCGTCGAGCGCGCGCTGATGCCGTTTGCGAGGCTGCTCGCGTTTCGCTGCCTCGTCGTGCTGGAGCGGCAACCGGACTGACGAATGCTCCTGGCAGTCGCGTTCGGGGTTCTCGTCGCGGCCGCTGCGCTTGCAGCATCGGCTCTTCGCCTGACGTCGCCGCTGACATTCCTTCTGGCCGTCTACGTCTTCTCCTGGACGGGTCTCGTGGCACTGACCGAGCTCCTCTCGCTCGGCCACGGCGTCGGGACGCTCGGGTATGGGATCGGCGAGGTAGTCCTGCTGGTGGCCGCCGCGGCGTGGTGGCAACTCGTGGGGCGTCCGCGGCCACCCTTCTCCGTCCGGGCGAGCGGGCCGATACTGAGCGGGCATCCGCTCGTCCTCGGACTCGCCGTCGTCGTCTGTGCCGTGGTCGCCTACGCGCTGATAGTCGGCGTCTCGACTACCCCCAACAACCCCGACGGAATGATCTACCACCTCTCGCGCGCAGCGGCATGGCTGCAGCAGGGAGGCCTTCAGTACATCCCCGGCGCGCACACCGAGCGCGAGAACGAGCTGCCGCAGAACGGCGAGATCGGAATCCTGTACACGTTCTCGTTTCTGAAGCGCGATACGGCAGCAACGTTGCCGCAGCTCGCTGCGTTCATCGCGCTCATCGTCGGTGTGGCAGCCGCCGCGCGCCGCCTCGGATACGCCCCGGCCGCGGCACTCTTTGCAGGCCTGCTGACCGGCAGCCTCAGTGAGGTCGTGTTGCAGGCGACGACGCCGAAGAACGATCTCGTCCAGGCGTCGTTCATCGTCGCGTCAGCCTGCCTCTTGACCTCGCGGGCGCCTGCCGAGGTTGCGCTCGGCGGCCTCGCTGTGGGACTGGCCGTTGGAACGAAGTCGACTGCGTTCTTCGCGCTTCCATTCATTGCCCTACTGCTGCTCGTCGCAGTCCCGCGGGCACTTGTGGTGCGGGCTGCGCTTGCGGCTCTTGTGGGGATCATGCTCGTGGGCTCATACGCCTACGTGCAAAACGCGGTTGAGACCGGCTCGCCGCTGGGACGCCATCGAGAGCAGAACCAGTACCGGGCCGACGTCACCGCCCGAGGCGTTGTCTCCGAGTTCGAGCGCATCGGCTACAAGTTCGTCGACTGTCCAGGTTGCCGCGTGAAGACGCGCTGGCTCGACAGCGTGGCGCGCGCCGCACGACGCACGTTCGACGCGTTGGGCATCGTTCCGGATGCCCCGGAGTCGACGCGCTATCCCTTCACCTACACGATCAATGTCGTCGCCGATGTCGACCACTGTTTCTTCGGGCCCCTCGGCATCCTGCTCGTCTTGCCGATGGCCGGCGCCTTCGCGCTCGGGTGGCTAGGTCGGCTGACCTCCGCGATGAAGGGCGTCCACGCGCTTGCCTTGCCGCTGTTCGTGCTCGGACTGGCGCTCGTGTTCCGTTTCACGGACGAAGGCAGGTACCTGATCGCCCCGGTCGCATTGACGATGCCGCTCGCGGGATCGATCTACGGCCGTCGTCTGCTCGCGCCCGCGGTCGCTTTCGTCGCGTGCCTGTCCCTCTTCTTTGCTGTTGCCTACGATGTCAACAAGCCAACGGGTCTGAACGGAACCACTCCCGCTTGGCGGCTTGGACGGGCCGAGGCTCTCGGTCTTCGTCTACCGGGGCTCGCTAGTGCGGTTGAAGTCCTCGATGCGCAAATTCTGCCTGATGCGCACATCGGCGCCGTCCTCGCTCCATACGATCCGGACTACCCGCTCTATGGACCGACGCTCGAGCGGCGGGTCGTCGGTTTGCCGCGTCGAGGGTTCGTCGCAGAGGCGCGCCGCCGCGGGCTGAAGTGGATCTGGGTCGGCCACAATGCGGGGAGGCCCACGACGCCGCGTGGCTGGAACGCGATGCACTTCCGCGCTGCGGGGACACTGCTGCGCCGCGCCTAACGTCGGCGCGAGTACGGCGCAAGCTTGAACTTCCACGCCGCGAACAGCGCCATGCGCATCAGCAACAGCCCGTGGCTCCAGCGGCTGATGTTCGTGACACCGTACGTGCGCGGTTGATACCGCACGGGCAGGTCGACGATCTTCAGGTTCAGTCGGGCGGCGCCGAACAACAGGTCGAAGTCGCCGAACGGATCGAACTCGCCGAAGTAGCCGCGCGCAGCCGCGATCCGGTGGTAGTCCTCGCGCAGCAGCACCTTCGTGCCGCAGAGCGTGTCCTTCGCGTCCTGACCGGTGATCGCCCCGAACAGCATCGAGAAGAACTTGTTGCCCAACACGTTGAAGAAGCGCATCGACCCGGGCTCCATGTCGTACACGAGCCGCGAGCCGTTGATCAGCTCGCCGCGGTCCTGGACGAGCGCGCGGTAGAACTTCGGCAGGTCCTCCGGTCGCACGCTCAGGTCGCCGTCGAGGATCATCAGCACGTCGTGCTTGGCGGCCGCGAAGCCGGTGCGGATCGCGTCGCCCTTACCCCTGCCGGGCTGCGAGAGAAGCTGGATGTCCAGTTCCGGGCGCCCTTCGATCTCGCGCTCGATCGCGCCGCGGGTGTCGTCGCTGGAGCCGCCCTCGACGAAGATCAGCTCCGTTTGCGAGCCGAGCCGCGGGAGGCGCTCGACGAGCGAGGGGATGTGGCCCGCCTCGTTGCGGACGGCGCAAACGACCGAGACCGATCGCTCACCCGACTCCTCCGGCAACGGGCGCGCGACCAGCCAGTAGGTCAGGCACAGGTACGAGAGCGGCCAGATGTTCGCCACGACGGCGTTCAGGAACCACGTCAGCAGCGGCACGTACTTCGGCATGAGGATCCGCGATGCGTGCGTCACGGTCTCGAAGCCGGACAGCTCGAGCAGGTTGCGGACGTCGTTGGGCGACACCCAGTTGCGGAGGGGTTTGCGGGGCTTGAGATGCAGCGCCTCGGCGAGGCGGATCGCGGGGCGCCAGACGCGGCTGTACGAGTGGATCACGACGCGTGTGCGCTCGTGCGAGTGCTCACGCAGCCGCTCGAAAAGGGCCAGGAGGTCCTGCACGAACGGCATCAGGTCCGAGAGGACGATGTAGTCGAACGTCTCGCCGAGATCGAGGTCCTCGCCGGCCACGGCCTCGAAACGCAGGTCCGGATGCCGTTCCCGCGCCAGTTCGACCATGCCGGGGCTGACGTCCACCCCGACCCCGTACGACGGCTTCAGCGCGGCCAGCAGGTCGCCGGAGCCGCTGCCGATCTCGAGCACTCGCGCGCCAGGCAGGATCTGGAAGCGATGAAGCTGCTCGAGCAGCCGGTGGTACGTGCGGTTGCGGCGGCGCCAGCGCGGCTCGGCAGCCGCGAAGCGGTCGAAGAACTCGACGAGGTCGGCGTAGCCGGCGGTCTCCGTGGACGGCGCTTCCATCGGGGGAGCAGCTGCCATACGAGCAGCGATGGTAGCCGGGGGGAATGATTGCGAGCCGATGCGCGTCGTCGTTCTGACCACTTCGTACCCACGCAGCCCGGGCGATCCCGCCGGCCATTTCGTCGGCGCGGCCGTAGATCGGCTCCGAGCCCGCGGTGTGGACGTGGACGTCGTGTCGCCTGCGAGCTTCCGCGCCTTTGGAGTCGCGTACGGATCAGGCATCGTCGGCAACGTCCGCGCGCGTCCTTGGCGGATCGCGGCACTGCCTCTGTTCCTCGCCTCCTTTAGGAGGTCGGCCAGGCGTGCCGCAGGGTCGGCCGATCTTCTACACGCGCACTGGCTCGCGGCCGGCGCGGTCGCCCGCACGCTGGGACGCCCGTACGTCGTCCAGGTCTGGGGCACGGACGTCGAGCTCGCGCGCCGCGCGCCGTGGCTCGTGCGGGGCGTGCTGGCGAACGCGCGGCTCGCGATCGCGGCGTCGAACGCCCTCGCGGACGGTGCGCGCGCCCTCGGCGCCCGCGAGGTGCGGGTGATTCCCAGCGGCGTCGACATTCCCGCGACATCGCACGACGACGACGAGCCGCCGCACGTGCTCTATGCCGGCCGTCTCTCGGAAGAGAAGGGCCTGCGCGAGTTGCTGGCGCTCCGCGACCTGCCCATCCGCTTCGTCGGCGACGGGCCGTTGCGGGCCGAGGTTCCCGGAGCGGGCTTCGTGCCCAACGAGCAGCTGCAGGAGCTCTACGCGCGCGCTGCCGTCGTCGCCTGCCCTTCGCATCGGGAGGGATTCGGCTATGCGTGTCTGGAGGCGATGGCGCACGGAAAACCAGTCGTCGCGTCGGCCGTCGGAGGGCTTTTGGACCTCGTCGTCGACGGAGAGACCGGCTTGCTCGTCCCCCCGCGGGACACAGTGGCGCTTCGAGCGGCTCTCGAACGCCTCTTGGGCGACCGGGAGCTGCGCCGGCGCCTCGGCGAGGCAGCCCGAACGCGCGCGCAGACGCACTTCTCGTGGGACGCGGTGACGGAGGCGACGCTGAACGCGTACGAGGAAGCCGTCGGCTAGGCGTAGCGGCGGACGACCTCGGCCACGCGGTCGAGCTCGCTCTCGGTGAGCTGCGTGTGGAAAGGCAGAGCCAGAGCGCGCTGGAAGGCGGCGTCGGCCCCCGGAAACGCGCCTTGATCGGCGTATGCGCGAAGACGGTGCAACGCGTAGGTTCCGATCTGGGCCTCGATTCCCGCCGCGCGCAGCGCCGTGAGCGCTTCGTCCCGCCGATCGAGCTGGACGACGTACGCCTGCCAGCCGTGCACGTCGCCGGTATCGGCGCTCGGCACTCGGACGACGTCGCGTAGACGCTCGGCGTACGCGTCGGCGATCCGCGTCCGCTCGGCAAGCAACGTCTGCAGACGCTGCAGCTGCGGGATGCCGACGGCGCAGAGAATGTCCGAGAGACGGTAGTTCAGGCCGGGCTGTGCGATCTCGAAGTCTCCAGCCGGCTCGATGCCGTGGTGCCGCAGGCGACGGACAGCGTCTGCCAGCTCGACCTCGTCGGTCGTGACTGCGCCGCCCTCGCCGGTGGTCACGATCTTGCGCGGATGGAACGAGAAGCAGGCGAGTGTCCCGAGGCCGCCGCACGGCTTGCCGCGGTACTCGGCTCCCAGGGCGCCCGCCGCGTCTTCGAGGACCTCGACTCCCGGCGCAGCGTCGCTGAGGTTGGCCCAATCGAGCGGTCTTCCGAACAGATGCACCGCAAAAACGGCGCGCGTGTGCGGCGTAAGGGCGCTCGCCACTCGCTCGACGTCGAGGTTCATCGTCGCGGGGTCGACGTCGACGAGCCTCGGCCGCGCGCCCGCCAGCGCGACGACGTTTGCCGTGGCCGGAAAGGTGTAGGCGGGCACGAGCACCTCGTCACCCGGGCCGATGCCGAGCGCAAGCAACGCCAGGTGCAGCGCCGCCGTACCGGACGAGACAGCGACGGCATGCTGGGTGCCGACCGCCCGAGCAAGCTCGTCCTCGAGCTCGCCGACCCGCGGTCCCATCGTGAGCATCCCGTCGTCGAGCACCCCTGCGACGCGGCGTAGCTCCACTTCGCCGACGTCGGGCCGGGCGAGCCGGATGCGTTTCTCAGCCACGACGCACGACGTAGTTGCCGAGCACGAGCACGTCCATCTTCGTCTTCTGGAACGTGTCGACGGCCTCCTGCGGCGTCATCACGATCGGTTCGTTCTCGTTGAAGGACGTGTTGAGCACGATCGGAACGCCGGTTTGCTTCTCGAATTCGCGAATCAATCCGTAGTAGCGCGGCGCGACGCGCTCCTCGACCGTCTGCAGCCGTCCCGTGTCGTCGACGTGGTTGACGGCCGGGATCTCCGCGCGCTTCTCCGCGCGCGTCTTGTAGACGAGGATCATGAACGGCGACGTGTAGTCCTGCTCGTACCACTCGCCGGCCTTCTCGGCGAGGATGGACGGCGCAAAGGGACGGAACGGCTCGCGGTGCTTGATGCGCGCGTTGAGGATGTCCTTCATGTCGTGCCGGCGGGGGTCGGTGACGATCGACCGGTTTCCGAGCGCGCGCGGCCCGAACTCCATGCGTCCCTGGAACCAGCCGACGACCTCGCCGGCCGCGATCCGCTCGGCGACCGTCCCGAAGAGCGTGTCATCCTCGAGACGCTGCCCAGCGAGCCCTGCGTCGCGCAGCGCGACTTCGATCTCCTCGTCGGAGTACTCAGGGCCGGTGTACGCGTGCTCCATTACGAATCCGCGCGGTTCGCCGAGCGTCTGGTTCCAGACGAAGTACGCGGCTCCGACCGCGATCCCCGAGTCGCCGGCCGCCGGCTGGATGTACACCTCGTCGAACTCCGTCTCCGGGCGGATCCGGCCGTTGGCGACGGCGTTCAGCGCCACTCCGCCCGCGAGGCAGAGGTTGCTCGACCCCGTGCGCCGGTGCGCGTCCCGGACGAGGTGCAGGTACGCCTCCTCGAGCACGGCCTGCAGCGCTGCGGCGACGTCCTCGTGGTGCTTCGTCAATTCCGTGCGCGGCTCGCGGGCCGGCCCGAAGGCGGACTCGAGACGCTTCGAGAAGACCCGTCCGACCGTCGGCGACCCTTCCGCCCAGGACATGTCGACGCCCTCCGCATGGTGCGTGAAGTAGTCGAGATTCAGCTCGACGAGTCCGTCGAGCCGGACGAGGTCGCGCATCTGCTCGCGATAGGTGTCCGGGTCGCCGTAGGGCGCGAGGCCCATCACCTTGCCCTCGTCGCCGTACTTCGGGAAGCCGAGCCACTGCGTGATCGCGGTGTAGTAGATGCCGAGCGAGTGCGGGAACGTGACGCGGTCGAGCACGTGGAAGTGGTTGCCGTGGCCGTGCGCGAGCAGTATCGAGGCGAAGTCGCCAAAGCCGTCCATGGTCAGGATCGCCGCCTCGTCGAACGGGGAGACCAAGAACGCGGACGCGGCGTGTGCCTGGTGGTGCTCGACGTTGTGGAACGTCGCCCGCAGCGCGTCCTTCTCGGCGCCAAGCGCGCGCGCGAGGTCGTCGCGCACGTCGCCGACGCGCTGCATGTTCCGCACGCGCTCGAGCACGTAACGCGGATTGCGGAGCCGGCGCGCGGTCTGGCGGAACTTCGCGCCGAGGTTGGCGCGCGGGTCGCGCCCGATGGCGACGTGGTCGAGCTCGCGCGCGTCGACGCCCGCGTCGCGCAGGCACCAGGCTGCGGCGAGGGAAGGGAACCCCGCCACGTGCTTGACGCGGTTGAAGCGCTCTTCCTCGGCAGCGGCGACCAGCTCACCGTCGATCACGAGGGCCGCGGCCGCGTCACCGTGGAAGGCGTTGAGCCCCAGGATCGCGGTCACCGGCGGCTGATCCTAGCGACCGCCTGCTCGTAGTCGTTTTTCATCCGCTCTGCGATGCGGATCGGATCGTGCCAGCGCTCGACGAACGCACGACCGCGCAGCCCCACGTCGGTCAGCGCTTGTCGTCGCGTCGCCGTCAACGCTCGGAGCCGGTCGCCGAGCTCCTCGGGTTCGACGTTCACGATCGGGAGCTGCGCGCGCATCGCGGTGGGAATCCGCTCGAGATCCCGAGGGTCGAGGTGTGCAACGACCGGCTTCGCCATCGCCATCGCCTCGACGGCAACGGTTCCGTACCACCCGTAGAGGAGTTGGTCGACGACGACGTCGCACGACGCGAGCTGCCTGCGGGCCTCGGCGTGCGGCACTCCCTCGATGATCCTCAGCTCGACGGGTTCTCCGGCGGCGCGCAGCCGCTCGATCGCCGAGACGACGAGATCGGTTCCTTTGGCAAGCCTCAGGCTCGGGGCGTGACCGATGACGAGCTTGCCGTCGCGGCCGGTCGGCGGCGACGGGTCCCAACGGCGAGGGTCGACACTTGCGTAGGGCAGGAACTCGGCACGGGACGGAAGCACCTCGAGGAGATCGGGGTTGAGCGCGAAGATCCCGTCGGCAAGACGCCCGAAGCGGGCGACGGCTGCGCGCCGCCGCTTCTCGCCCGATGCCGCATAGTGCTCCGCGAACTCCTGGAGTCGGTCGGGCGGCAACCGCTTCGCCAGTACGGAGAACTGCCGCGCGTCGTCGCCGAGGTACGTGACGAAGATCGCCTTGCCGAGCCGCCGGAGCCAGCCGACATCTCGTCCTTCGAGCACGGACGCGTACGCCTTCCAGATCCGGCCGGCGAGGCCTCCGGGCGCCGTGCCCTGGAGCGCAACGGGCATCAGGGAGAGGCCGAAGTTGAAATGCACGACGTCGAAGGCCGTCGCGGCGCGGAGCAGGAGGCGCCACCGTCGCAACTCCCTGTCGAGGCGTCGCCGATCCCCGAACACCGTCTCGTCGGCGTCGAGCGCGCTTGGGCTGCTCGCGAAGGCGACGGAGGTGCTGGCGAGGCCGACCTCGCGCTCGGCGCGCGCGAGCGCAGGGCCGTGGCCGGCAGTGACCATCGGGCAGTGAAGGACGCGGAGCGGTCGTTTGTTCACGCGTGCGGCGTCGCGATGTAGGCGAATTGCGGCGCCGACGGGTGCGGCTGCACGCGCGGGATCGTACTTAGGATGGCGCCGTGCGTGTCCTCATGACCGGGGCGACCGGTTTGATCGGCCGTCGGCTCGTGCCGATGCTGCAGGATCGCGGCCACGACGTGGTTGCTCTCGTCCGGCCGGGGCGGGAAGCCGATGTCGGGGCGGAGCCGTTCACGCACGATCTGATGAATCCGCTCGACGCTAGTCGGCTGCCGCGTGTCGAGTGTGTCGTTCACCTGGCCGCCCATCCTCACATCCATTTTCCGGCGCACGCGCTCGAGCTCTATCGCTTGAACGCGTCCGCGACGCTCGAGCTGCTCGAGGCTGCGCGGCGGCTGAGCGTCGAGCGGTTCGTTCTCGCGTCGACGGGCGGCGTCTACGGCTTCGCGGACGAAGCGCGGCGTGAGGATGACCCGACGCATGCGCACGACTACTACGCGCTCACGAAGCTGCACGGCGAAGCGCTCGTGGACGTGTATGCGACGCACTTCGCTACGAGCGTGCTACGGCCCTTCTTTCCGTACGGTCCGGGGCAGCAGCGCGATCGGCTGGTTCCGAGGCTCGCCGACGCGATTGCGCGCGACGACGCGGTGACGATCCGAGAAGACGGCGGCCCGCTCCTGAACCCGATCTACGTCGAAGACGCGGCGGCGGCGGTCGCGGCCGCGTCCGAGGGACGTGCTCCTGCGATCCTCAACATCGCGGGCCTCGAGGTCGTGTCGATCGCGGCTCTCGCCGAAGCGGTCGGCGAGATCGTCGGCCGCGCGGCGCGGTTCGAGTTGAACGACAAGGCCCCTGGAGGCGGCCTTGTCGGCGACGTCGCGCGCCTGCGGGAGGTGCTGGGCGATCACGAGTTCACCCCACTCCAGTCCGGTCTCCGCAAAGCCCTCGCCGACCGGGCGAGCGACACGCGTCAGCGGTCGGCGTCCCAGGCCTGAGCGAGCCTGTCGCGCTGCGCGGCGGAGTTGTACCGCTCGAGTGCAGCGCGCCGGGAGTTCGTGCGCAGCTCCGCAAGCAGCTCGCGATCTGCGTCGAGCCGTGCGAGCGCCTTCCCCAGCGATCTGGCCGAACCGGGTTCGGCCAACAGGCCCAGCCGCTCCTCCTCGAGCCACGCGAGGCCCGGCAGCCGCGGCGCGACGACGGCGAGGCCTGCCATCAGATACTCGAACAGCTTGTTCGGCGAGGACAGCTCCGCGTTGCGCGTCAGCGGCCGGTCGAAGAGCAGCCCGACGTGGTGGCCGTACAGCCCGTCGATCACGCGGTCGGGCGGGACCGGGTCCGCGACGTCGATCCGATCGGCGAGGTCCCGCGGGAGCTCGCGGCGGAGCGCTTCACCCGGCGTCCGGCTCACGCGCAACGTGAGCCGCGCACTCGGGGCGTTCCGCAGCGCTTCGAGCAGGTCCTCGAGCGACCTTCCGGTTCCGAAGGCCCCTTGGTAGATCGCCCGCAGAGGCCCGGGGGGCGGCTCCGGCGGCTCGCGGTCGTCCAGCGGCGGAACGTTGAGGACGACGATCGGCGCGACGCCAAGACGCTGTCTCAGCTCGGCGGCGATCGCGTCGCTCACCGTGACGACGGCGTCGGCGCGTCGCGCCAGCCTGCGCTCGAGGCGTACGAGCATCGCGCGCGCGATTCGAGGCGGCTCGCGCTCGAACTCGGCGTACAACTCGTGCGCGTCGTACACGAGCCGTGAGCCTCTCTCCCGTGCCAGCAGGTACGACGCCGGGAGCGTCTCGAGATCGTTTGCGTGCACGACGTCGGAAGGGCCGAACGTGCGCCCGGCGCGCACGAGCGTGATCGTGCGCCGGGCCAGGCGGACGAGGCGGTACAGCCCTCGTAGCTCGCGGAGCAGCGGCCGCTCGTCGCGGTCGCCGCTGCCGACGATCCACTGCGGGTTCGTGCGTCCTTGCCTCCCGGCGCGAATCACCGTCACGCCGGGGAGCGGAACCGGCTCTTCCCCTGAGATGCGGCCGCAGAGGCCCACGACCCCGTAGCCGAGCGACAGGGCATTGATCGCCGCGCGACGCGCGCGTTGGTCGCGGGTCAGCTCCGCCGGCGTGACCAGAAGCAGGCGCGGCACTACGGCTTCGTCGCCGTCACCGCGAGCTGGTGGCCGTACCGGCGCAGCAACGTGTCCTTGAGCCTCTGCGGCAGGCGTTCGGTGATCGGGAGCCGGATCCGCCGTGGCAGCGGCAGAAGCTCGGCATCCTGACCGTACGGGGTGATTCGCACATCCGCGAGCCCGGCGTCCTCGAGCTTGCGCCGCAGCTCGTCGACGGTGAAGTGGCGCGCGATCAGGCCTTCCGTCTCGCCGGCACGTGCGCCCTCGAAGTGCAGCCCCAGCCGCCGCGCGAGCGGGAGGAAGCGCTGGAATCCCTTGTACGCCGCGTAGAAGAACGAACGCCGGTGGTAGACCATCAGCACGAGATCGCCGCCGGGGCGGCAAACCCGAACGAGCTCGCGCAGCGCGCGGTCCATGTCGCTCGAGTGGTGGATCACGCCCCACGAGAAGACGACGTCGAACGATGCGTCCTCGAACGGCAGTGCTTCGCCGTCTGCCTCGAGCACGTTGCCCTCGAGGCCGAACGCCGCGAGCCGTGCGCGCGTGGTCGCAACCGCCCAGGGAGTGAGATCGACGGCGGTCAGGTCTGCGCCCGCCTCCGCGAACATCTGCGCCGCGATGCCGCTACCGCAGCCAACCTCGAGCACGTCCTTTCCCGCGAGTGCCTCGAAGTCGACGAAGAGCGAGAACGGCTTCCCGCTCGGCCCTGCGGTCAGCCGCATGTAGCGCGGATGGAAGATGCGCCGGTCGATCTCGCGGAAGTACTCCTGTGATCCCTCCTCGAACGGGATCGGATCGTCGACGTCGTAGGACATCGGGTTCCGGTTCCACCAGTCGCGGACTTGCTGCTGCGTCACGGCGCGAGCGTAGCGCTAGAGCCCGAGGTAGAGCAGCGGCGTCTGGACTACTGCGTCGGCGCGGGCGAGCTCGGGGATTGACGTTCGCACCCACAACGTCGTGAAGTCGTCGCGCCGAACGAACCCGAGCAGGCGGCAGGCTCGGCGAAGCGTCCCGTCGGCAGCCGGCGACTCCCAGGGTTGGAAGCGCAGCGTCGCGGCGCCCTCGTCGCGCGCCACGCGGCTGAGGGCGCCGAGCAAGAGCAGTGCCGGGCGGAGCCCGCCGCTGAAGGGGCGCCAGCCGATCAGCCGCACCGGGTCTCCCGGCGAGCCTCCGAGCTGGACCAGCGCGCGGCACGATCCCGCCAGTTCGAGCACCTGCACGAGCGGCGACGCGCGGTACCAGTCCCAGGCGTCGTCGGCAGCGATGCTCCAGCGCCCGTCGGGGATCGGCCGTCCCTGGACCAGGTCGACGTCTGCCGCCGCCGGAGGTCTGAGCGCTGCGCGGCCGGATGCGAGACGGAGCGGCGCTCGCGCGAGAGCCTGCGCCCTGGTGAGGGCGGTGGCCGCCGCACGGGCGCGGAGCGAAGAGAGCCTGTCTGCGCGCAGGACGGCAACGAGGCTGCGCTCCCCGACGCCGACGAGCGGCTCGAAGGCGATCACCCGGCCGATCCTCGGTGTCGCGTACGCGTGCAGGAGGCCGATACCCCGCTCCTCCGCGAAGGCGTACAGGTCGTCGAGCAGGCGGCGCGCAACCGTCCGTCCCTCGACGCGCAGACCGCGATACGGCTCGTCGAGGAGGAGCGCCTCGAGCTTGCCGCAGCCGATCTCTTCCGTCCCCCGCCGTGCGCGCATCGGAATGACGGCGCAATGACCCACCGCCCGGCCGTCGTCGATTGCGAACGCGTGCAGCCCCGGTCCGGCAGGACTCCTCGTGAAGAGGTGCTCGAGGATCTCGCGCCTGCGGTACTTCGGATCGGCCCGGCCGTACAAGTCAGCCACCCAACCCATGCGCGCGGGCTCGAGCGGACCTTCGACGGTGGCGATCTCGACCACGTCAGGCGTCGAGCCGCGCTTCGCGCTCGCGCCACCAGGTCTCCAGCCCGGCCAGCGACGTCACCCAAGCGCCGCGCGCGACGAACTCGTCGAGGGTCGTCTCGTACAGGTCGAGCCAGTCGTCGCGAACGAGCTTGTCGGGGTGGAAGACGACGGTTGTCACCGTGCCCATCCGGGCCGCGTCGTCAGCGAAGCTGCTTACGAGCTCCTTTGCATCGCGGAGCTCGAGGCCTCGTCCCCAGGAGCCGAGCAGCCCCACGTCGCTCAGAACGACCGGCACCTCGATCAGTTCCAGCGTACGGCTGCTGCTGACGTCGAACCAGCGAAAGGGAAGCGAGGTGCCGGCCCGGAAGCCGACGTTGCGGTTGAAGCCGAGACTCGAGTCGACGCGAAGGCCGGCTTCCTCCTGCAGCGCGGGCGTCCACCGCACGTCCCAGCTGAGGAGATGCTGTCGTGTCGACATGATCGGAAGCCCGGTCGCATGCACGAGCCGGTCGCGCTCGGAGCCCAGCGCCCCGTGCTTGCCGGATGCGCCGTAGCTTCCGTGCAGCCCGACGTCGAAGCCCTCGTCGGCCAACGCTCGCATCACGTCGGCGATACGCATGCGTCGTCCGCGGAAAGCGCACATGTCCTCGGGTGCGTACGC
>WNFU01000056.1_pt1 | contig 117322 bp, 117 predicted proteins | sample 5400121 | NCBI WGS metagenome assembly WNFU01 (sample SAMN13153360, study PRJNA577476) | soil metagenome | isolation source: 100 cm soil or saprolite under grassland replicate 1 | place: USA:California | collected 2016-06-15 | reverse complement strand
TGGCGCTCGATCCGCACGACCTTGTTCAACCTCTCGACCATATTAATCGAGATGCGGATCGTTCGTCCCTTGTCGGCGACCGCGCGCGCCACCGCCTGCCGGATCCACCAGGTTGCGTAGGTCGAGAACTTGAAGCCGCGGCGATAGTCGAACTTCTCGACCGCGCGCATCAACCCCAAGGAGCCTTCCTGGATCAGATCGAGCAAGGAGAGGCCGCGACCGACGTGCGGCTTCGCGATCGACACGACAAGCCGGAGATTCGCCTCGATCATCTGCGCCTTCGCCGCCCTGTCGCCACGCTCGACCCGCTTCGCCAAGGAAACCTCCTGGCCGGCCGTCAGCAGCGGCACCTTCGCGATCTCCCGCAGGTAGAGGCGGAGCGAGTCGAGCGACGGCTCCACGCTCAGATCGAGCTTCGGCGCCGCCTTGAGCTCGTCCTCGGCCGGCGCCGGCTGCCCGTGCGGCGGATCCTTGTGCCGCTCGCCTGCGACCAGCTCGATCGAACGGTCGACCAGCTGCGCGTAGAGGTCGTCGATCTGCTCCTTCGTCAGCTCGACGTCCTCAAGCGCCGCGGCGATCTCGTCATAGGTCAGAAACCCCTTCTCCGCCCCTTCCGCGACGAGTCGCTGCAACTCCACGGCGGCGGCGCGAGCGTCTTCCGCCCACAACTCAGCGCCGAGCGACCGCAGCCATCGTCCGCGCTCGCTCTGCCGCCCCGCGACAGCGAGCCCAGAGGCCGGAGACTGCACCACCGACACGAGACTACGCGGCTCCTCGCCTGCCTACGCCGCCACGCGTCCTGTCGCTTGTCGGCTCCTCTGCGACAACCAGAGCCCTGGGCCATGTGGTAGGCGACGGGCGTCCGGATCGCCTCGTTCGTGCTTGTTGGTGTTGCACCAGCGCCAAGAATCGCGGTAAAGCCGAAAGCTCTTCAGCGACGCTGCGAAGTCGGACGAGGGCGGAGAAGAGCGCCTCGAGCTCAGCTTCCGTTGGAGAGAGCTCGATGTGACCGGTTAGCGTTCGGGCAGAGATCTCCTCTGCCATCGAGGCAGCTGCCGGCGATTGGATCTGGCGCAGCGAGCGAAGGAGGCGGTCAAGCTCGGCCGGCTGGAGCAGAATCGTGTCGCCACCGAACGAGAGCGTTGCTTGACCGCTCATTCGGATCTCGCCGGTGGCCGGATCATCGCGTGCGCTGCGGCAATGCTCGGCCCAGGAGCTAGCAGACCGCTCGACCTCGATCGCCGACCTCCGCCGACCACCGTCGGCTGGAGCCGTATTTCTTCGGGGGCAACGCGCTTCTCGACGCGACGCTGCTTAAGCGCCTTCTGCGCCTGCTTCTTCAGGAGCGTCTTCGGCTTCTCGGACCCCTTCATCGTCCCTCCGCGATTGGTTCGCCCTCCACCGAGGCGCAAAAGGGCGGCTCAGTGACGCCGCGCGGGTAACAGCTCGATTCTCGTACGCCCCCGCTCGTCCACTCTCACGACCGCGTCTCCGGCACACGGCCTCCGAAGACGCTGACCCAACGCTTGCGACCAAGCGTGACGAGCCTGGCTCCGTCTCCGACTGCGACCCAGTCGCCCCCCGCAGCTTGCCCGCAATCACCTCGACAAGGACATCGCGCCTCACGTCTGGGCCGACAGCGCTCTCGCTCCCGCTCAGCGTTGCTCCCGCCCGCTGCTCGGCGAGACCGCCACGAGCTTCATCTGGCGGCCTCGGCCGGCGCCGAGCGCCTCCTCGGGACCGCGGGATGCGTGTCCTGCATCGTCTGGCTCCCGGTCACAACCCAGCTCGTCGTGTGACACATCGGACAGCCGTCAGCTGGCGGCTGGCTAACCACGATCCCGTAGCCGCAGCGGCGACAGCGAAAGTCAAGGCGCTGCCCCCTGCCCCTGACGGCGTCAGCGAAACCGCCGACCCGGTCAAACGAGCTGACGATGCGGTGCGCCGTGAGGCGCCTCCTCTAACCGACGGATAAGGAAAGCGCCACGGAGCGCAATCGCTATTCGCCTTCGGTTGACTACATGCTACCCCGATCGACCGCACCTCGGTTGACCTCGTTGGGGAGCGGCGAGGCGGTCCCGGTTGACGCCCCGGAAGTCTCGCGCCAGCCTCCTGAGCGCGCCGCCTGCACTGGCCCCACCGCGACGGCTTGAAGTGGCCCAGCCGCCATCGGTTTCTCTCTAAATTCTTCTATCAATCGCACACAGTCAACTGGTCGCTCCTCGACGCTTGCGTGCGAGCCCGTGTTTGAAGCACCACGACTCCGTCCCTTCGAGCCGATCACCGCTGCGCTCCGAGTGCGGGTGGCCGCCGGAATCGAGCTCGGCGACGACCTCGCCGAGCGGTCGCGCGAGCTCGTCGCCGGGTCGTTTCCAGCGACGTTTCTCATCGGCCTCGCGCGCTCCGCTCACCGGGTGGCTGCGAGCGCGTGGGGCGGGGGGTTTTCGCTCGTGCGGGGCGAGGACCTTGGTGCGGCCGGGTCTGCTCGAGCGTGGAGGTCTCCTGCTGCGCCCATGCGAAGACGTCGTGGTCGTGGACGGTCGTCGCCATGCGCGCGAGGCGTTGGCGCCGGTCTTCCTCGTCGAGTGCGAGCGCGAGTTCGATCGTGCTTGCGAGTCCCTCGACATCGAAAGGGTTGCACGAGAGCGCCTCGTGTAACTCCTCGGCTGCGCCAGTAAACTCGCTGAGCACGAGTACGCCGGTTTGGTCGGTCGCGTGTTGGGCGACGACGAATTCCTTTGCGACCAGGTTCATGCCGTCGCGGAGTGGGGTCACGAGGCAGACGTCCGCGAGCCGGTAGTAGGCGAGCAGGCGGTCGTGCCGAACGCCGCGGAAGAGGTAATGGACGGGCACGTCGGCGGTGGGCTCGGTGAAGCGGCCGTTGATGCGGCCGACCTCCGCCTCGACCTGGCGGCGCAGCTCACGGTACTCGCGTACCTCGCCTCGGCTGGGAACGGCGATCTGGACGATGGCGAGGCTGCGGCGCAGCTGCGGCCGCTGCTCGAGCAGCAGCTCGATCGCGCGGAGGCGTTCGAGGATCCCCTTGGTGTAGTCGAGCCGGTCGACGCCGAGCAGGACGCGTCTGGTGGCGAACTGGTCGCGCAGCGTCGCGAGCGAGCGCTCCACCGGCGGCGTCCGCGCGTCGCGGGCGAGCGCATCGGCGTCGATCGAGACCGGGTGGGCTGCCGTGACGACGGTGCGGCCGTCGGGCAGCCGAAGCCGCCCCCCGTCGTAGCTGACGTCGCGGCGAAGGCGCAGGCAGGTACGGACGAAGTTGTCGCGGTACTCCTCGGTCTGGAAGGCGATCACGTCGGCGCCCAGGAGACCGTCGACCAGCTGCGTGCGCCGGGGGAGCCGGGCGAACAGCTCCGGCGCCGGAAACGGGACATGCAGGAAGAAACCGATCGGGCGGTCGCCGGTGTGGCGCCGCAGTAGCGCCGGGACGAGCATCAGGTGGTAGTCGTGAACCCAGAGCACGGCGTCGCCGCGGCGGCTCACCCGATCGAGCGCCGCCGCCGCGAACCGCTCGTTCGCGCTGGTGTAGGCATCCCACCAGCGAGGCTCGAACAGCGACTGCTCGACCAGCCCGTGCAGGAGCGGCCACAGCGTTCTGTTCGAGAAGCCGTGGTAGTAGCCGCCCAGGGTCGACCGGTCGAGCTCGAGCGGACACAGCTCCACCGCCAGCCCCTCGACCCGCCGCGGCAACCCGGACGCGCCGCCGTCCCAGCCAACCCAGGCTCCCCCGCGCGCCTCGAGCGCGGGGCGAAGCGCGCTCACCAGGCCGCCGGCAGTCGGCCGCCAGCCCGCGCGTCCCCGCTCGACCGGCAGCCGATTGGAAACCGCGACCAACGGAGGAGCGGACCCCGTACCCACATCCGGCACCGCCCACCTCCTTTCCGAACACGGTACCGGTGCCCCGGCCGAGACGCGTTCGGCTCCGCACCTCTACCGGCCTGCGCCGTGTTGCGCGGGGGGGATCTCGATGAGTGACTCGGCGCCTGGGCACGCCCGGCAGCCCTTCGCCGGCGGAGGCGGCAAACTCCTGTCCTTGTGCGGAGAGCCGGTTGCTTCTGCCGCCCCTCCCAGCAGTTCAGCCTCCTACTAGTAGGCCGCAGCCACTGCTCTGGTGGAATCCCGGCTCGAGACCACCGCGTCGATGATGCCGTAGGCCTGTGCTTCCTGGGAGGTCATGTAGTAGTCGCGGTCCATGTCCTTCTGGACTTTCTCGATGGCCTGGCCGGTGTGGTTCGACATGATTTCTTCCATCAACCGCTTGAGGCCGATCACCTCGCGCGCCTGAATCTCGATGTCCGTCGGCTGTCCCTGGAAGCCGGCCGACCCCTGGTGGATCAGGATCTTCGAGTTCGGCAGCGCCATCCGCTTCCCATTCGTCCCGCCCGCAAGAATCACCGCGCCCATAGACATCGCCATCCCCACGCAGATCGTCGCGACGTCCGGCTTGATGAACTGCATCGTGTCGTAGATAGCCAGCCCGGCGTACACGTCGCCGCCCGGTGAGTTGATGTAGATCGAGATGTCCTTGTCCGGGTCCTCCGACTCGAGGTGGAGAAGTTGCGCCACGATCAGGTTCGCGATCTGGTCGTCGACGGGCGTGCCGAGGAAGATGATTCGCTCGTTGAGGAGGCGCGAGTAGATGTCGAACGCGCGCTCCCCGCGCGACGTCTGTTCGATCACCATCGGGACGACGTGTTGCTCTAGCGGGCTCATGCTGGCTCCTCGCTGCCGGGGGTCCACAGTTTCGCAGACGTTTCAGGTTTTTCCTGCTCGGGCGTCCAGATGCTTTTCGCCGTCCGCGGCGGAGCCTCGGCAGCTTCAGTCTCGGATGCCAGCGCGTCCAACTCGAACTCGCGGGCAGCCTCCGTGGTCTCGGCATCGTCAGGAATCTGTGGTAGGTCGAAGGTCTCGGGCCACCAGCGGCCGTTGTCGATCGCGAACGGCGGAAAGGGCAGCGCCGTGCCAAACTCAGCACTGGCCCGGACGGGTCGAACACGATTGGGGCGCAGATAGGTGCGTATGTTCGGCGCTACGCCTGGTTCCTGGCTTGTTCGCGGTTACGTGGACGCTGTCGAGCGTTTTCGTGAGCAGGCGGCTCTCGGAGCAGACAGCGCTCGTGAGGTCTACCCGCCCCTGTTCGAGGCCCTGAACTGGACCCACTCGCTTTGGGACACGTGGTTCCGGCTCGTCGAGCAGCAGGACCGACATCTCGACGGCCTTCGCCACGTGCGCGACCGTTGCCACCACCAGTTGGCATCTGCCATCTACCCCGATGCCGCAGCACCCGGCGGTGGCGCTGGGACGCGATCGGTCATCTTCCACCCGAGGATCCTGGTCGTGGCCACGACCGTGAGGGCGCGAAGAATTACACCGAGCTCCTCGAACAACGGCCGGTCCTCGAGACGCTTGAGATTGTGGAGAGACACTTCCGCTCGATCGCCCCCGAACAGGAGTTCTAAGCAGACGCGAGGGACCGCCCCCAGGGGCGCTAGAGCGTTCTGCCGATCTGAGCGGATCTCAGCGTGTGGGGTGTCAAAACCCGGTTCGCGTTACCGCCGCAGGTGCGCAAGGTGCGGCACGTCCACGAGGGCGATGACCCGTGGTCTGCGGATACGGACGGCGGCGCGCCCACGCACCCGCCGGCGCAAGGCGGAAGCGTCGCGGCCTCGGAAGCCGTGCCGGTGCGCAGTGAACGGCACACAGTGCGCGGGCGGGCGACGGCCGGCACGGCGAAGGCGCACGGGGGCGCGACCTTGTCGAGGAAGTCGGGGTCTGGTTCGCGCAGGTGGAACGTGAGGGTCAGTTCCACTTCGGCGACGTCGCGTCGCTGTCGTTTGCTTCCGCAAGGAGGCGGCGGCTGGCCTCGGTTGCGTCGCGGTTCCGCCAAACGGCGACATGCGCGGGGTCGACCGGGGCCGAGAGTCAACTGAAGTACGCGCGCGCGAATATCGCGTGCGTCGTTCGACGACGAGGAGCGCGCGTTACAGGCGCTCGCCGTGAGCCTCTGTTGGGGCTGCTGCGGGTCGGGCGCGCATCACCCGCGAGGTTGTCCCCGCCGAAGGCAGACTGGGGAGCGAAGGGTGATGGGTGTAAACGGACGCCGGAGAGTCTTGAGCGGGGGCCCGACCGCGTCAGCCCGTTCTCGCTGCTGGCGGTGATCCCGAACACGGGCGCCGCCTGGCTCTCGATCCAGCTCGGCACACGCGGGCCGCTCTCGGCGCACCGCCTGCGCAGCCTCGCAGATGGCGATCGGCGACGCGTAGGGTTCGCAAACTCAGGCGGCCTCGTATTCGTGGATGAGTCCGCCGAGCAGATCGCGGCGGCGAACGTCGGCAGGCGCTGTCAGCGGCGTCGGGTCGCGCCCGTTCGGCGGGAGCAGTTGGAGAGCGCGGTGTGGCCTGTGCTCGTTGTAGTGGCGGCGGTAGACGCGGAGCACGTGCTCGAGATGGCGGCGGCCGAGGATGAGGATCCGGTCGAGGCAGTCGGCGCGAACCGTGCGTACCCAACGCTCGGCGAAGGCGTTTGCGTTCGGCGCCTGAACTGGCGTGCGGATCACCTTGATGCCTTCCGCCCGGTTGACCTCGTCGAACGCGCGGCTGAACTTCGTGTCGCGATCATGGATGAGGAACCGGAACGGCTGCTCGTCCGCGAACTGCATGGCGAGGTTGCGCGCCTGCTGGGTGGCCGAGCGTCCGTCGGGGTTCGAGCTGCAGGCGACGTACTCGATCCGCCGGGTCGCGAGCGAGGTGAAGAAGAGGACATAGATCCGCTGCAGGGAAATGGTTTCGACGGTCAGGAAGTCGCAGGCGAGCGTGCTCGCTGCCTGCGCTCGCAAGAAGGTTCGCCACGACGAATGCGTTCGTTGTGGCGCCGGCTGGAGGCCAGCCTCGAGCAGCACCTTGCGCACGGAGGTCGCCGAAACCGAGATGCCGAGGCCCTTGAGCTCGCCGACGATCCGCTTGTATCCCAGTGCGGGTTCTCCGTGGCGAGTCGCACGATCAGCTCGCGGAGCGAGCGCTCGAGCGGCGGTCGCCCGGGCGTCTGGTGCGAGTATGTCCACCGACGGACGATGAGCTGGCGGTGCCAGCGAAGCAGCGTCTCCGGCTTGAACGGGAAGGCGGCCCAAGCAGCCCGGGGAGTGAGCGGCTCAACGCTGCCAGGAGCGCACGATCCGCTCGTGTCAGCCTCGGTCTCGACCGCTGCCGGCGGAGGATCGCCAGCTCATGGCGGAGGACGAGGATCTCCAACTCCTTTGAGCGACGCGGCCGCCCCAGCAGCCACACCAGCGCGAACAGGTTCCGGACAACGAAATAGACGAACGACCAGAGCAAGCAGCCCTCCTTCGACCACGGCACGAGCGCCGAACCTACCGAGCCGAACGCTCCAGAGACCTGCGGACGAGTTTGCGAACCCTACGGGCAGTTCGCCGCAAACCGGATCGCACACATCTGGAAGACGGCTGCGGCGGCAGTTGACGTGATCGTCGCGGTCGCGGTCGGGCACGAGCTCTGGCGGGCGCTCAGCTTCGCCTTTGGCATGACCTGGGAGGTGCTGTGGGCGCTGATTCTCGGGTTCGCTCTCTCGGGTGCTGTCCAGGCGGTGGTCTCGAAGCGCGAGATGCGCCGTCTGATGCCCGACGACTCACCAAAGACGCTGGCAGTCGCCACCGGTCTTGGTGCCGCATCCTCGTCGTGTTCCTACGCGTCGGTCGCGCTTGCCCGCTCGCTCTTTCGCAAGGGCGCCAACTTCACCGCTGCGATGGCGTTCCAGTTCGCCTCGACCAACCTGGTGATCGAACTCGGGATCATCATGGCGCTCCTGCTCGGCTGGCAGTTCGTGCTCGGGGAGTTCGTCGGCGGGCCGCTGATGATCGTCTTCCTGGCGATCATCTTCCGCCTGTTCCTGAAGCGCCAACTCGTCGATGAGGCACGCGTCGAGGCTGAGAAGGGGCGGCTGGGCTCGATGGAAGGTCACGCCGAAATGGACATGTCGGTCGAAGCCGGCGGCCGCTCACTCTGGAAGCGGCTGCGCTCACCCGCGGGCTTCACTGCGACCGCGAACTACTTCGTGATGGACTGGGCGGCGGTCGCGCGCGACATCTTCGGGGGGCTGTTGATCGCGGGCGCGCTCGCCGCCTGGGTGCCAAATTCGTTCTGGCAGCGCTTCTTCCTAGAGCACCACTCGACGGTGGCGAAGTTCTGGGGGCCGATCGTCGGTCCCGCGGTCGCGATCATCAGCTTCGTCTGCTCGATCGGCAACGTGCCGCTCGCGGCCGTCTTGTGGAACGGCGGGATCAGTTTCGGCGGCGTCTTGAGCTTCATCTTCGCCGACCTGATCATCCTGCCGATCCTGGACATCTACCGCCGCTACTACGGCTGGGGGATGGCCGGCTTCCTGCTCGTCAGCTTCTACACGACGATGGTCGCGGCCGGGCTCACGGTCGAGTTCCTCTTCCAGGCGCTAGGGATCGAACGGCACGCCCGCAACGCGAAGGTCGTCACGGCGTCGGTGAGCTGGAACTACACCACCTACCTCAACATCGTCTTCCTGCTGCTCGCGGCCACGCTCATCTGGCGCTACTTCCGCCGGGGCGGCGGCTGGGCGATGCTGAAGATGATGAACGAGCCCATGGGCGAGGGGCACCAGGCACACACTGGCGCCCACGCGCACCAGTAGGAGCCCCTCATAGCACCGATCACGATCTTCGACAAGTCCGCGCTCCAGGCGCTCAGCATCGATGAGACCGTGTGGCTGGAGGCGTACTTCCTCAGCAACGTGACGCCGCTCTTCTACGTGGAGACGCTGGCGGATCTTGAGAAGGCTGTCGCCGAAGGCCGCAGTTCGGAGGAAGTCGTGGCATCTCTCGCCGAAAAGACTCCGTCGGACGCGTACCCCAATGTGCATCACCGGACGCTGATCGAGGCCGAGCTCCAAGGTCAGGAAATCGAGATGAGCGGCAGGGTGATGGTCGCCGCTGGAGAGTACCGGCGGGCGCCGGACGGGTCGCTCGGGATGCACATCGACGAGTTTCCGGAAGCGGCGATGTTGCTGCGCTGGAAGAACCACGAGTTCGACGAGGCCGAGCGCGAGGTTGCTAGGCGGTGGCGCGAGGAACTCGCGATACACGAGCCGGAGCGGATGATCGCGATCGTCAGAAACATCCTTCCCTCCGGAACCAGGATTTCGGACCTTGAAGCGCTCAAGAGAGCGGTCGATGACTTCTGCGAGAGCAACGAGCGCGAAGTGGTCGAACTCGCGCTACACGTGCTGGAGGTGCCGGAATGGGCGCAGACGACGGTGCTCAAACGCTGGGAGGCGGCAGGTCGCCCCTCGCTGTCGACCTTCGCGCCTTATACGACGCACGTTTTCAAGGTCGATCTCCTCTACTACCTCGGCATCGACCGTGGCTTCATCTCGGGCGAGCGGGCGAGCAACAAGGCGGACATGACGTACTTGTACTACCTGCCGTTCACGATGGTCTTCGTCTCCGGGGACAGACTTCATCGCCGCACAGCGCCGCTCTTCCTCACGCCCGAGCAGTCGTATGTCAATTCGGATGAGTTTAAGGCGGCGCTGCGTGAGATCGACGACCACCAGAGTCAGCTCCCGGAGGAGATCAAACAGCTCGGCGTTCTGCAGTTCGCCGGCTGGCCGCCGTCAGGACTCGACGACCTCGTCACACGACTCTGGGACAAGCACATGCGTCCCGACTGGCGGGAGACGGCCGCAGAGCAGGAGGCGAGGCGCGGCAAGCCTCGCGACGAAGAAGCTGATCGGACGACGCTTGTAGACATGAAGAGCCGCGTCGAATCGGCGCAGCCAGTCCCGGAGGCGGAAGTACCCGCATCCGGCGACGAGGCGGACTACGCGATCACCGCCCGGCAGGTACCGGTACGCAAAGGCAAGTGGCGGATGGTCTCGCAGGAGGTCGAAGAGGCCGACAGCGGACGCTGATACGCCGGCTTCGTCGGCGCTCAGCGCCAACTGCGGCCGTCCGCCGCTGCAATTCGCGACCTTTGCATCTAACGGCGTCTCGATGTCGACATGCGTTGCGCGCCGTCTGCCTGATCGCGTAAGCTCGCCCTCGCCGGGCTACATATCCCCGGCCGACGTAACGGCAGCGAAGTCCGGTCCCAAACCGGCGCTGTCCCGCAACTGTGAGGCCCTTTCGAGGGTCGAGCCAGGTCGCCTGCCCCACGTCGAACGAACGTCAGCCCTCGGAGGAAGGGCGGTTTGTGCGGCCTCGGCCGCCGAGCCTCCTCCTCCGCTAAACGCGGAGGTTTTTTCATGGTCAGACAGAAGCTTGCGGCCGCACTCACGGCCGTGGTCGCAGCCGCTGCGCTCGCCGCCGCCTGCGCCGGTGCGCGCAGCACGACCGCGGCAGCTCCGAAGCAACCGTTCCCGGTCACTGTCACCGCAGCTAACGGCAAGGTGACGATCAGGCACCGGCCGGTGCGCATCGTCTCGCTGTCGCCGACGGCGACCGAGGACCTGTTCGCGATCGGCGCCGGCCGGCAGGTCATCGCCGTCGACGACCAATCGAACTACCCGGCCAAGGCCCCACATACCAAGCTATCCGGCTACAAGCCGAACGCCGAGGCTGTCGCCGGTTACAAACCCGACCTCGTCGTCGCCTCCTCGGGCGCCAACGGACTGCTCGCCGCCCTGCACAAGTTCAAGATCCCGGTGCTGCTCGACCCGCCAGCGCCGACGCTGGCGCAGGCCTACGCACAGATCACCCAGCTCGGCCGCGCGACCGGCCACACGACGGGAGCCCGCCGCCTGGTCAGGCGCATGCGCACCCAGATCGCGACGCTGGTCAAGGCGACTCCGCGTGGGCGATCGCTCAGCGTCTACCACGAGCTCAGCCCCGACTACTACTCGGCGACCTCGAAGACGTTCATCGGGCGCGTCTATTCGCTGTTCGGACTCAGGAACATCGCCGACAGCGCGGACAAGACCGGCAGCGGCTACCCGCAGCTCGCCGGCGAGTACGTGATCGCCTCCAACCCGGACCTGATCGTCCTCTCGGACACCAAGTGCTGCGCCCAGACGCCGCAGACGGTGGCCGCGCGGCCCGGTTGGAGCGGGCTCAAGGCCGTCCGCAACGGCACCGTCGTCCCGGTCAACGACGACATCGCCTCCCGTTGGGGGCCGCGCATCGTCACCTTCGCCCGCCGGATCGCCGCCGCGGTCAAGCGGGCCGAGGCCGAGGGCTAGAAGCGTGATCCGCCGCCGCCCGCTCCCGGCGTTCGCCGCCGCGCTCGCGTTCCTCGTCGCCGCGGCGGCGAGCGGGGTTCTGATCGGACCGGTCCACCTCGGCCTCGGCGAGGTGCTGCGCAGTGTCGGCGCGCACCTGCCGCTGCTTGGCATCGGCTCGCCGCATGACGCGACGGCGGCGACGATCGTCTGGGAGCTCAGGCTGCCGCGGGTCATCCTCGGCGGGCTGGTCGGCGCGATGCTGGCGACGGCCGGCGCCGCCTACCAGGGTGTCTTTCGGAACCCGCTCGCCGACCCGTATTTGCTTGGGATCGCCGCCGGGGCGGGGCTGGGGGCGACGCTGGCGATCGCCTATGGCCCAGCCAGCGCCGGCTCGAGCTTCCTGCTGCCACTGGCCGCGTTCGTCGGCGCCGCGATCAGCGTCACCGCCACCTACGTGCTCGGGCACACCGCCGGGGGGCGGACCGCCGCCGGGCTGATCCTCGCCGGCGTCACCGTCGCCGCTTTCCTGACCGCCGCCGAAACGTTCGTCCAGCAGCAGCGCTCAGACACCATCCGCGAGGTCTACGCCTGGCTGCTCGGGCAGCTCGACACCGCCGGCTGGCGCGACGTGCTGATCGTCCTGCCGTACGTCACCGTCAGCGTGACGTTGATCCTCGTCCACCGCCGCCTGCTCGACGTGCTGCGCGTCGGCGAGGAGGAGGCGGCCGCGCTCGGGGTCGACGTCAACCGCGTGCGGCTCGTCCTCGTCGCAGCGGCGACCATCGGGACGGCGGCCGCGGTGGCGATCAGCGGCCTGATCGGGTTCGTCGGGATCATCGTCCCTCACGCGATTCGCTTGCTGGCCGGGGGCAGCTACCGCGTCGTCCTGCCGTTGTCGGTGATCGTCGGCGCCGGCTTCTTGATCTTCGCCGACGTCTTGGCGCGGACGGTTCTGGCGCCGTCGGAGCTGCCGATCGGCGTCGTCACCGCCTTCTTCGGCGCGCCGTTTTTCGCCGTCGTTCTGCGCAGGGCACGGATGTCGGGCCCGTGAGTGCCGTCGCCATCGAGAGGGTCAGCGTCGCCCTCGAGGGCAACCGCGTTGTCGACGACGTCTCGCTCGAGGTCGAGCCCGGACGTTGGCTTGTGCTTGTCGGCCCGAACGGGGCCGGCAAAACGACGCTGCTGCGCGCGATCGCCGCGCTCGTCGGCTACGAGGGCGCGATCGCCGTCCTCGGACGCGACTGCGGACAGCTACACCGGCGCGAGCTTGCGCGGCTGATCGCCTTCGTGCCCCAGGACCCGTTGGCCCCGCGCGACATGACCGTCGGCGAGTACGTCCTGCTCGGGCGGACGCCGCACATCGGCACCTTCGCGGTGGAGACGGCCGACGACGTCGATGCCGCCAAGCGCGCTGTCAGGCGGCTCGACCTCGATGCGTTCGTGCAGCGCCGGCTCGGCACGCTCAGCGGTGGTGAGCGGCAGCGGGCCGTGTTGGCGCGGGCGTTGGCGCAGGAAGCGCCGCTGCTCTTGCTCGACGAGCCGACGAGCTCGCTTGACATCGGCCGCCAACAGCAGGTGCTCGAGCTCGTCGACCGGTTGCGTCGCGAGGACGGCCTGACCGTGGTGAGCGCGATGCACGACCTGACGCTGGCCGCGCAGTACGCCGACGCGCTCGCCTTGATCGACTGTGGCCGCATCGTCGCCGAGGGTGGGCCTGGCGACGTCCTTGAGCCCGGACTCCTGGCTCGCCACTACGGCGCGTCGGTGCGCGTGCTTGTCGATGAGTTCGGGCCGCTGGTTGTTCCGATTCGTGCCGGTGGAGGCCACGAGTGAACGAGCGCACGCTGCGGCGGATGTCGATACGGGCCGAGAGCGCGCTCGGCGCGAAAAGCGCCTTGCGGCTTGCTGCGTCGCACCACCTTCCTAAGCGCGGCGGCGTGAGCGATGCCTGCGCTGCAGCGGCAGCGGCTCCGATCAGCGCCGGCCGCCGCGAAAGGAGTGCGTAGTGACGGCATTGATGATCCAAGGGACCTCGAGTTGGGCGGGCAAGAGCCTGCTGACGACAGCGCTCTGCCGACTGTTCGCCCGGCGCGGTTTGCGCGTTGCGCCGTTCAAGGCGCAGAACATGTCGAATAACGCCCGCGTTGTCCCTGGCGGCGAGATCGGGGCCGCGCAGTATCTGCAGGCGCTTGCGGCCGGGATCGAGCCCGACGTGCGCATGAACCCGGTGCTGGTCAAGCCGGAGGGCGATCACCGCAGCCAGGTCGTCATCGGCGGCGTCGTCGATCACTACTTGAGCGCGACGCCGTGGCCGGCGCGCCAACGCGAGCTGTGGCCGGCGATCGAGCCGGCGCTGCGCTCGCTGCTCGCCGAGTTTGAGCTGGTCGTGATCGAGGGCGCCGGCAGCCCGGCTGAGATCAACCTGCGCGAGTTCGACTTGGTGAACATGCGCGTCGCCGCTGCTGCCGAGGCGCCGGTCGTGCTGGTCGCCGACATCTACCGTGGCGGAGCGTTCGCTCATCTGTACGGGACCTGGGCGCTGCTGGACGAGGACGAGCGGCGGCGCATTTGCGGGTTCGTCCTGAACAAGTTCCGCGGCGACGCGGCACTACTGGCGCCGGGGCCGGAGCGGCTCGAGCAGCTGACCGGCGTTCCCGTCATCGGCGTCCTGCCTTGGCTCGAGCACGGCCTGCCCGACGAGGACGGCGCCGGCGCGCCGGCGGCCCGGCCGGGTCGGCCGCGCGTGGCGATCGTCCGCTACCCGACTGCCTCGAACCTCGACGAGTTCCGCATGCTCGAGCAGATCGCGCAGGTCGTCTGGGTTCGCGAGCCGAACAACCTCGACGACGCCGACCTGGTCATCCTGCCCGGCTCGAAGCACGTCGCCGGCGACCTCGACTGGCTGCGGCGAAGTGGTGTCGACGCGGCGATTGAATCTCGGGTCAGCGACGGCGGCCGCCTCATCGGCATCTGCGGGGGACTGCAGCTGCTGGGCGAGCAGATCGAGGACCCATACGCGGTTGACGGCAGCGGCGAGGCCTTGAATTTGCTGCCTCTAATCACGACCTTCGCCCGCGACAAGCTGACCCAGCGGAGGGAGGCGCGCTTCGCATCGCTCGCACCGCCCTGGCAGGTGCTCTCAGGGCTGGACACCAGCGGCTACGAGATCCGCCATGGCTGGACCCGGATCACCGGAGCGGTCGTGGCGGCGCTCCCCGACGGTCTCGGCTTCGCTCGCGGACCGATCCTCGGCGTCTATTTGCATGGCCTGCTCGAGGACCCGGCGGTCGTCAAGGCGTTGATTGGCGAAGCGCCGGCGCGAAGTCTCGCGGACGTCTTCGACGAGCTGGCTGACGCTGCCGAGCGGCATCTGGTACTCAAGCAGGTCGAGGCGCTTCTCGGAGCATCCGTATGAGCGAGCGGCTCGACCCGGCGGCCCCGCCGCGGACGCATCGCGACCCGCCCCGGCCGCGCGAGCGGCCGCGCTCGCTCGTCCTGGTCAACACGGGGGAGGGGAAAGGCAAGTCGACGGCAGCGTTCGGGGTCATGCTGCGCGCCCTCGCCCGCGGCTGGCGTGTCTGCGTGATCCAGTTCGTCAAGTCCGAGAAGTGGAAGGTTGGCGAGGAACGGTTGGGTCGCGAGCTCGGAGTCGACTGGCTCAAGGGCGGCGACGGCTTCACCTGGGAGTCGGCGGACCTCGACAAGAGCGAGGGCCGTGCCGCCGCCGCCTGGCAGCTGGCGGCCGCGGCGATCGCTGGTGGCGACTACCAGCTGGTCGTCCTCGACGAGATCACCTACCCGATGAACTGGGGCTGGATTCCGACCGAGGAGGTCGTCGCCGCCATTCGGGCGCGTCCTGGCGGAGTGAATGTCGTCGCGACCGGCCGCGACGCGCCGGCCGAGCTGATCGAGCTGGCCGACACGGTGACGGAGATGGTCAAGCTCAAGCACGTCTACGACCGCGGCGTCAAAGCGCGGCGGGGGATCGACTTCTAATGAAGCGGGCAGGCGGTCCGAGCCTCGCCTTGGCGATCGCTGCCGGCGTCGCGGCTGACGCCCTTCTCGGCGACCCGGCTCGCTTCCATCCCGTCGCCGGCTTCGGCCGCACGGCGAGCGCGCTCGAGCGCTGGCTCTGGCGGCCGTCGCGTGTGCGCGGCGTCGTGCACGCGACGACGCTGGTTGTCATCGTGGCGGCCGCGGCCGCGCTGCTCGAGCGCCGGCTGGCGCGTCGCACGCGAGCTCTCCTCGCCTTTCGCGCCGTCGCCGTCTGGACAGCGCTCGGCGGAGGCTCGCTGGCCCGCGAGGCGCTGGCGCTGGCTGAGCTGCTCGAGCGCGGCGAGCTTAGTGCGGCGCGACGGCGGGCGCCGGCGCTGGTGGGACGTGACCCGAGCGAGCTCGACGAGCGCGAGCTCGTCCGCGCCGTGGTCGAGTCGGTCGCCGAGAATTCGATCGACGCGGTCGTCGCCCCGCTCTCGTGGGCCGCGCTCGGCGGCGCGTCGGGCGTGCTCGCCTACCGCGCCGTCAACACGCTCGACGCGATGGTCGGCCACAAGGACTCGCGCTACCGCCGGTTCGGCTGGGCGGCAGCCCATCTCGACGACGCCACGACCTGGCCGGCGGCCCGAGTCGGCGCGCTCCTCGCCGTCGTAGCCGCGCCGGCCGTTGGCGGCTCGCCGCGCGAAGCCTGGCGCATCCTTCGCCGCGACGGCGGCCGCCACCCGAGCCCCAACGCCGGCCGCGGCGAGGCCGCCTTCGCCGGCGCGCTCGGCCTGCGCCTCGGCGGGGTCAACCGCTACGGCGAGCGGCTCGAACGGCGCCCGCAGCTCGGCGACGGCCGGCCGCCAGAGGTCGCCGACGTCGGACGTGCGGTCCGCCTCCTGGTCGTCTGCTCGGCACTCGCGACGCTGCTCGCTGTGGGACTGGCCTGGATGGTGGAGCGATGACGGTGGCCGCCGATCTGCGCCTGCACGGCGACAAGCTCGGCGCGGCCGATCTGCTCGACTTCGCCGTCAACGTCTGGCCTGGCGAGCGGCCGGACGGGCTAGCGAGCGCACTCGAGCGGGCGCTCCACGACCCGCGCTACCCCGACGAGCGCCCGGCCCGTGAGGCAGTCGCCGCGCGGTATGCGCGGCCCGTCGATGAGGTGCTGCTGCTAAACGGCGCCTGCGACGCTTTCTGGCTGCTGGCCCAGACGCTGCGGCCGCGCCATGCCGCCTGCGTTGATCCCTCGTTCACCGAGTCCGAGGCCGCCTTGCGCGCCGTCGGCTGCGACGTCGAGCGCGTCTTCCTTGACGGCGACGACTGGAGTTTGGAGCCCGACGACGTTTCCGACTTGGCCGAGCTGGTCGTCGTCTGCAACCCGAACAACCCGACCGGCCGGCTCGAGCCGACGTCGGCGCTGCGCCGGCTGCTCCGGCCTGGGCGGCTGGTGGTTGTCGACGAGTCGTTCATGGATTTCGTCCCTGATGGGAGCGAGAGCCTGGCCGAGGCACGCCTTTCCGGAGTCGTCGTCATCCGCAGCCTGACCAAGCTCTGGTCGCTGGCGGGTGTCCGCGCCGGTTACCTGCTCGCCGATCCGGACTTGGTCGCCGCGCTCGCGGCTAGCCGCCAGCCCTGGAGTATCAACGCTCTCGCCTGCAGCGCGCTCGAGTGGTGCGCAGTCGATCGCCAGACGCCGATCGCCGTCGCGACCGCAGTGGCTATCGCGCGTGCTCAACTCAGCGAGGATCTCGCCGCGCTCGGCCTTACGGTCTGGCCGTCGGCGGCCAACTTCCTCCTGCTCGAGCTGCCGGGCGCGGAGGAGGTCGCGCGTCGGCTGCGTGAGCGCGGCATCGCCGTCCGGCCCGCGGCCAGCTTCCCCGGCCTCGGCCCCGATCACCTGCGCATCGCCGTCCGCCGACCGGAGGAGAACGCGCTCTTGCTTGCCGCGCTCAGGGAGGTGCTCGCGTGAGCCTCGTCTTCCTGCTCGGCGGCGCCCGCAGCGGCAAGTCGGCGCTGGCCGTCGACCTGGCCGCGCGGTCGGGTCGTGACGTCGTCTTCGTCGCCAGCGCCGAGGCGCGCGACGAGGAGATGCGCAAACGCATCGCTCACCATCGGGCGGAGCGCCCGGATAGCTGGGAAACGCTCGAGGCGCCGATCGACTTGGCGGGCGCGCTTGAGGCAGCCGCTCCGGGCGACTGTCTCGTCGTCGACTGCCTGTCGCTTTGGATCGCCAACCTGCTCGAAGCTGAGCGGTCCGCCGCGACGATCGAGGAGCTGGCCACGCTTGCGGCGGCCCGCGCGGCAGGGCGGCTAGGCCCGACGATCACCGTCAGCAATGAAGTCGGCCTCGGGGTCGTTCCCGCGACTCCGCTCGGGCGGAGCTACCGCGACTTGTTGGGGCGCGTCAACGCGACCTGGGCGGCGGCCGCCGACGAGGCGTTGCTCGTCGTCGCCGGCTGTGTGCTGCCGCTGGCGCGGGCGACCGAGCTGTTGTCTCCAACGCTGATCGGAGAGGGCGATGGCCGTCGCCGCTGACGCCCTCCTGGCGGAGACAGTCGCCGCGATCGGCCCGCCCGACGAGCGGGCCGCGGCCGCGGCCCAGGCAGTGCTCGACGCCAAGACCAAGCCGCGCGGCAGCCTTGGCCGACTCGAGCAGCTGGTCGGGCGTGTCGCCGCCATCCGCGGCACCGCGCTACTGGCACCGCTTGAGGCCGCGGTCGTCGTCGCCGCCGCCGACCACGGAGTCGCCGTCGAGGGCGTCAGCGCCTACCCGAGCGAGGTGACACGGCAGATGCTGCTCAACTTCGCTGCCGGCGGGGCGGCGATCAACGTCCTCGCCGGCCGCGCCGGCGCCGAGCTCGTCGTCGTCGACGCCGGTGTCCACGAGCCCGTGGCCGACCCACAGGTGCGGCAGTTGCGCGTCGCCGGCGGAACGCGAAACGCCGCGCAGGGCGCGGCGATGACGCGCGAGCAGGCGCTCGAGGCGATCGACGGCGGCATCGGCTTGGCCCGCGGACTAGCCGAGGTCGGCATCGGGCTCGTCGCCCTCGGCGACATGGGCATCGGCAACACGACCGCCGCCAGCGCGATCTGCGCAGCCTTGCTGCCGGCGGCGCCGGAGGCGGTGTGCGGCCGCGGCACCGGCCTCGACGACGCCGGCGTCGCCCGCAAGGCCGCGGTCGTCGAGCGCATGCTGGCCGTCAACCAGCCAAACCCGGACGACCCCGTCTCCGTCCTCGCTGCCGTCGGTGGGCTCGAGATCGGCTTCCTCGTCGGTGTCGCTCTCGGCGCTGCGGCCGCCGGATTGGTCGTCGTCCTCGACGGCTTCATCACCGGCGCTGCCGCCCTCGTCGCCGCCCGGCTGGCGCCACTCAGCGTCGACCGCATGATCGCCGCCCATCGCTCGCCCGAGCCGGGGCACTCATTGCTCCTTGACGCGCTTGGGCTCGAGCCGCTACTCGACCTCGGCCTGCGCCTCGGCGAGGGCAGCGGCGCGGCGTTGGCGCTGCCGCTGATCCAGAGCGCGCTGGCCATCGTCGCCGACATGGCCACCTTCGCCGACGCCGGGGTGACCGATGCCGGCCGCTAGGGCCGCGCTGGCCGCCGTCGCCTTCCTGACCCGCGTCCCCGTCGGCCGGCGCGTTGCGCTCCTCCCGGCCGACGTCACCCGCGGCTCGGCGCTGTTCCCGCTCGTCGGCGCCGGCATCGGCGCGGTGGCCGGAGGCGTCGCCGCGCTGGCCGCGCACGTCCTGCCACCGCTGACCGCCGGTGGGCTCGCCGTCGCGGTCAGCGCCCTGCTAACGGGGGCGCTCCACCTCGACGCGCTGGCTGACACCACCGACGCCCTGGGCGGGATGACGCGCGAGCGGGCGCTCGAGATCATGCGCGACCACCAGATCGGCTCGTTCGGCGCCGTCGCCCTCGTCGTCGACCTGATCGTCCGCGCCAGCGTCATCGGCGGCCTGGCCGCTAACGGGATCGGCGTCGCCGCCCTGGCCGCAGCCGGAGCCTGCTCGCGGGCAATCGCACCGCCGCTGGCGGCCGCCCTGCCCAACGCGCGGCGCAGCACGCCCGGGCATGCCATCACCCACGGCTGGTCATGGCCGACCGCAGCGGCCGCCACGGCACTGGGATTAGCGATCCCGGTCCTGCTCCTCGGCCTTGACGGCCTCGCCGTCGGCGGGGTGACAGCGGTGGTCGCGCTCGTGCTTGGCCTCTTCTATTACCGCTGGCTCGGCGGGGTCACGGGCGACTGCCTCGGCGCGGCAATCGAGGTCGCCGAGACATCGGCGCTCGTCGCCTTGCTGGCTCTGCGATGAAAGAGCGGCTGACACGAGTGATCCTGATCCGCCACGCCGACCCGGCCGAGGACGCGCGCGGCCGCTGCTACGGCCGGACCGATATCGCCCTGTCGCCACGCGGCGAGCGCCGCGCCCGACACCTGGCCAACATGCTGCGTCGGATGCCGATCGACGCCGTCTACACCAGTCCGAGCCGCCGCGCCGTCGACACCGCCCGGCTGCTCTCCGCTGCACACGAGCTGACGCCGATCGAGCTCGACGACTTGCGCGAGCTCGACTTCGGTGTCTGCGAGGGCCGCACCTACGACGAACTCGCTGCCGAAGAACCAGCGCTCTTCCGAGTCTGGATGCTGACGCCGACCAAGGTCCGCTTCCCAGGCGGCGAGAGCTACGCACAGCTGCGCCGACGCGCGCTAACGGCGAGCGATCAACTGCGTCGCCGCCACCCGGCCGGCACCTTCGCTGTCGTCAGCCACGGCGGCGTCATCCGCGCGATCCTCGCCGACGCCCTTCAGATGCCAGACGAGGCGATCTTCCACCTCGACGTCCGCTACGGCGGCGTCTCGATCGTCGAGTGGTCAGGGACGACGCCGATCGTCCGCCTCGTCAACGCGCCCCCGGTTGCTGTCGGCAGCCGCCGCCGCGGCTTCTTCCCAACGCCCGACCCGGCTTTAGGCTGAGCACGCGCGCCGGATGCGGCGAGTGCGCCGAGACCTGCACGCGTCGATCCCGGCACTTGGCCGGAACGGTCACGAGCGGCGGCAGCGGGCGCGCGCGATCATCGGCGGGGGTGACGGTGGAGCTTGTCTGCTGCGAATGCGGACGGCGCGCAGGCGAGAGCGCGACCAGGTGGCAGGGCTACCTGGTCGACGTCGACGACGATGGCCAAGACGAGGTCGTGTTCTTCTGCCCCGCGTGTGCCGCACGCGAGTTCGGCAGCCAGTCGCCACGCGGCGGCCTTGGCCAGCTCGACCAGGGCTTGTAGGGGCTCGCGCGGAGGGCGAGCGTCAGCGAACATGTGTTCGCTGACGAGTCAAGGGCATCCGTACGCGATCTTTCGCCGCGCGCTCGAGCGCCGGAACTCGATAGGTCGCCTCGAGGAGCTCGTCGATGCGCTCGAGCAGTCCCCGCTGATCGACCGCGGTTGCCTTCATGCCGGCTCCTTCCCGGCCGGCCTCGACCAGGACGGGAGGGCGCGCGTCACCGCCAATGACCCTAACACGGCCTGACGACGACATTGCTGACCGCGGCGATCCGCGCCGGCTGAGTTACGTTGTCCACCCATGCCCGAGCAGCGCTATGAAGCCGGCCGCCAGACCATCGGCACGCTGCTGGCGACGACGAGCCCGCGTATCGAGGTGCCGGAGTGGCAGCGCTCCTACTCGTGGACGACAGAGGAGATCGAAGCGTTCTGGCAGGACCTCACCGCCTTCGACGTGCAGTACCCGGACGACAACATCATTGGCGAGGAGTACTTCCTCGGCTCGATCGTGCTCGTCACCGGCGGCGCGACAAACCTGCTGCTCGACGGGCAGCAACGACTCGCGACGGCCACGATTCTGCTGTCAGCGCTGCGCGACGCCCGTCGCGACTACTCGGGCGACGCCGCAGCTCGCTTACAGAACAAGTACATCTCCGACTTCGACGATGCGACCGGCACGACGACGCATGTCCTTACGCTCAACGTGTACGACCGCGACTTCTTCCGCGCTGAGATCCAGGACGAGCCGAAAGACCCGCCAGTACGCCCGAAGCCCACGCTGAAGTCGCACGGCTTGATCCGGAAGGCCCGCGACTACTTCGCCGAGCGGGTAGCCGAGGAGAGCACGACGCTCGGTGGCGGCAAGGCCGCATTCCAGCGCAACTTGCGCATCAGCAGGATCCTCTGCGACCACATGTCGGTCGTCGCCGTCAGCTCGACCGACGAGGACAACGCGGCCGCCGTGTTCGAGACGCTGAACGACCGCGGCATCGGGCTCTCGACACCTGACCTTCTACGCAATCTGCTCCTGCGGAGGGCGGCGAACGACACGACGCGTGACCGCATCGTCGCTGCCTGGCAGACCGTGCTGGCGATCAACGAGGAGGCGAGCGTTGACGAGTTTCTCCGCCACTACTGGGTCAGCCAACGCGGCGACGTCAAGGCCCGCAAGCTCTATCGCGAGATCAAGGACAAGATCATCGCCGAGAACATCGAGTCGCTTGGAATGTCGCTCGATCTCGCCGAGACCGCGCCCGTCTACCGCGACATTGTCCGTGCCCGCGAGGACGACCCCGAGCTGCGGCGACTGCTTCAAGGCATCCGTGCGCTTGGCGCCAAGGCGCTCTACCCGGCGCTGCTCTCAGGGTACGCCGTCGCCGAGGGCGACGAGGGCAAGGAGAAGCTGCGTGTGCTGGCGAGCGCGCTGACGGCAATGTTCGTCCGCTACAACGTCATCGGCGGCCGCGAGACGACCGTGATGGAGTCGACGGTCTACGAGGTCGCCGCCAAACTGCGGAAGACGAAGGACTTTGACGCCGCCGTCTCGGCGCTCGCCGACCTGGCTCCGGATCCCGCAGACTTCGTCGCTCGCTTCCAGCGCGCGAGCGTCAGCCGTATCGCCACCGCCCGTTACCTGCTCCGCGAGATCGAGCATGCGAAACGGCGGACGCAGGAGGTCGCGGTCGAGGGCACTGACCGCGTGCACGTCGAGCACATCTACCCGCAGACGCCAGACGGACCGAAATGGCCCAACCACGCGCAGGTAATCAACCGGCTCGGGAACCTGACTCTGCTCGGCAAGCGTCTGAACACTTCGATCAAGAACGCCGACTTCGCCACGAAGAAGAAAGACGGCTATGCGGGCTCGGACATCTTGATGACGAAGGAGCTGCTGTCGCTCGACACCTGGGACGCGGCAGCGATTGACGAGCGCCAGCGCGAGCTGAGCGGATGGGTCTTCGAGATCTGGAAGTTTCCCGGAGAGGCCCCTCCACCGGAGAAGGCCGAGCCGGAGGCGACGAGCGAGGACGAGACGGCGGAGCTGGAGCAGCTCCCTGAAGTGCCGGCGTAGTGCCCCCCAAGCGCTGGACTCCACCCGCTAGGTCGCATTCGCCGTTGCGGACGGCGTCCATTCCACCGAGTACTTATCCGCCGGTCGGGCAGTCGATGCAGCGGACCGTGTTCTCGAGGTGGCTGAACGCGTATTGGTCAGGCATGGTTCGGCGCGGGCGGCAGCGCGAGCCGTGTCATGGTCGGACGCGGGAGCTCCGCAACCGCCAAGCGGACTTGGACTTGGCGTGAGCTCGCAGGTGTCTTCCGCCCTCGGGGTCTTTCTTGTCTCAGGTCGGTGGGGTCGGGTAGGGGAGTGCGCCCCCGCGGGACGCCTCCCAAATCCGCCAGTCGAGCTCGAACGCCTTAACGCCGATGCTGGCGGCCGCCCTGGTCGTCAGCTCGATGACGTCCTGGTCGTTGAGCTTGCGGCTGACAGCCGCCTCCGCGAAACGCCTCACGTGAACGTCCGGTTTGACGGTGTCTACGCCTTGGCGCATCACCAGCCACTGGTAGACGGCGGGTCCGAGCCCTTTGACTCGCCCTTCGAAGTCCGTCTTGAACGTGCTCGTGAGCGCCCACTGTTTGAGCCGCTCTTGGTCGACGACCCCGATTCTGCGGAAGTAGCGCGCAAGGTCGCGTAGCTGCTGTGCTCGGGTCCAGAAGTTGTAGCCCCACAGGTGCTGGGCGAGCGCCGTGTTCCCGGTCTGATCCTCGGGGAATCGTGCATTCAGCCCCTCGAGATCATCGAGCGTCCGGACCTCGTTCCAGCGGTTCTCGCGGAGGTGCTCGAGCGCCTTCACGACGACCTCCGTCTGCAGCATGTAGTCGAGCACCGTCTCGAGCAGATTCATGACGAAGTCTGCCTCGAGGTAGACGCTCGTGCTCGGTGCCAGCACGCGCGCGGCGGACGCAAGCTTTTCGACGTCCTCTTCGTTGATCATCAGACCGTGCGACGACTTGCTGATGTCGAGGGGGCGGCACGCGCTCGTCGCCTGAACTCGGCCCGCGCAGCACGCACCGCTGGGTAGAAGGCATGTGCGGCGTTGCCGGTGGAGTTGAGCGGCGGCGTGAGGTGCGCGATCACCTCGCTTTCGATCTCCCACGGTCGTTCTCTCGCACAGGAGGTCAGGAGGAGGTGCTCGCGCTGCCAGGCCGAGAGGCGCCCGTTGTCGGGCGCGCTCAATGCGACCTTCGTTCCGCGCAAGTATGGGCGCAGGTCGAGCGCATCGATCAGCAGCGCGGCCAGGACGAACCGGAATGTTGATGAGCCGACGTTGCCGTTCAGGTGGTTTCCGATTACGCGCGAACGGAGCGTCTGCCCCGACGTCTCCCGGGCGGGACTGATTCCGACGTAGAGGAGCGATACCTCTTCATCGAGGGGGTGAGGGATGTGCGTGACGGGGGCGAGCGCTCCTCGCCGCGACCACCAGCCATAGAAGCCCGGCGCGGCCGGAAGGAGCTCGGGGAACTGAAGTACCTCGGATACGGCCATGGCAGGAGTCTGCAGCGCCTGCACGACCGTGCTGACTCCGGCGACGACCGTCACAGAGACGATCGTCGCAGCTCTGCGCCGCCAACTGGATCGCGTCGCCCACGTGGACGTCCGTAGGGGCAAAGGCGGGCGAATGAGTAGACGGACGTGCGTGACGCGAGCGGCGAGGAACAGCGCGGCTTGGCCGGCGTGTTGCCGCCGCCCACGACAGCCACCTCCGACCCGGCACAACGCAGGGCCTCCGTCTGGGTCGCGGCGTAGAAGACCGAGCTGCCCTCGTACGCGTCGAGGTCGGCGACGGGAAGTCGGCGATAGCTTCTGGCAATGGTTGGAAGCTGGTAGCTCGTCAGGCCGCCGCGTCGACCTCGGCGACGAGCGCCGCGAGCATCGCCCTCTCTGACTCCCGCTTCAGGTGGGCCTCAACGTCCATCCGCAGCTGCCGGACACGCATCGAGGATCCGAGCACCTGCTCGAGCGACTGGTCGTCTGCGTCGCGGACACCCTCGGGCGTCCCGATGCCAGCGGCAAGCAACTGCAGGTACTCGCCGCGGTTGAGCGCGCGGCCGGCGGCGAGCGCGAGCGGCGCGAGCTCCTTCGGAAGCCCGATCTCGAGGCAAACCAGAAGTGCCGCGGTCTGCTCGCTGAGGTCGGTTCCGGGATGCAGGATCTCCGCGGTCCTGGCCACGACCGGCAGGACGTCGCAGGTCCTCGAGGCGACCGCCTGGATCGGCCCGGCCGCAGTGCGCGCGCCGCCGAACTGGATCACGGCTCGCTCGATGACGGTGCGCGGCTGCGTGGACATCCACATCAGACAAGCCGTGGCCCGCTTCGCGCGTAGCGTCGCGGTGGACCGGTCGCGCACACGAAAGGTGAGCGAGCGGACGAGCTGCAGCGGCGCCCACCGGCTTAGCATGTTCGGCCAGTGGACAGGCTCCTTCCGGGTGCTCTTCCTGTTCAGCGGGAAGATGACGTCGTCGAGCTCCTCCGTCATCTGCGCAGCCGTGACGAGCGCGGCGTCGTTCAGCTGCGAGGCGTCAAGCGGTCGGAGCGCAGCGACAAGGCGCACCATGCTCTCGACCTCGATTCCACTTTCACCTGCAAGCCGGCCGAGCTGCGTGGGGCGGTAGGTGCCGTCATCTGCGGGCGCCACGAGCTCATGCGACTCGAGCTCGTCCAGCGCCGAACGGACGGCGGCTTCGTCCCACTCCCAGCCCCCCCGACGGGCCTGCTCCTGGAAGGCGCCGAAGCTCTCCTCGAGGAAGCTGATGATGTCCTCGCGCAGGAGCCCCGCCTCGCCCGCGGAGGCGAGCACGCGCAGGATCAGCGAGCGCGGGTCGGTCTCGGCGGCGAGGAACCGGGAGTACAGGTCCTCCGGCTGTCCGAGCACGTACGCCGCCCATGCATGACTCTCGGGCGGGTTGGGCGGGACGAGGTACGACTCGCCTTCCTCGTTGAAGCCGAGCCGGCCGGCGCGGCCGATCATGTTCTTGTACTCAGCGACGCTGTACGCCATCTCTCCCGGATGGGTGAGGCCGACGATCACGACCGCTGAGGCCGGTGTGTTCACGCCCATCGCGAGCGTCGTCGTCGCGACGATCACCTTCAGCGGCGAGGCGGGATCGCGGAAGTGTCGCTCAATCACGAGCTTCTCTTCGCGGTCGAGATCGGCGTTGTGGAACGCGACCCCGCCGGCCATGACCTGCCGCAACGCGCCGGAGGTGGCCGACGGATCTGCGGCCGGCAGCTCGGCGATCGCGTCGCTGGCGGGCGGGAGGCTGAGCGTGCGCGCGAGGTAGGCCGCGCAGCCGGTCGTCTCACCCTTCGTCTCCCGAAAAACGATCACCTTCTTGTCGTCCGCGGTCAACTTCGCCACGAGCGGGATCACCCAGTCTTGGCTGGAACCCCCGCCGTAGCCGACCCGCACGAGCGGCTCCTCCTTCTCGGTTCCGTCGGGAGCGAGGAAGCGGACCGAACCGCCGCGGGTGAGGACGCCCTCGCGCAGCGGGACCGGGCGTTCCTCGCGTCGGAGCAATCGTCCACCGAGCCAGCGCTCGAGCCCATTCGTGTCGCCGATCACCGCGGAGAGCGCGACAATTTGCGGCGCGATCCCCTGCCGGCGGCGGACCTTGAGGAAGGTGAGCAAGAACTCGAGGTTCGTGCCGCGCGACTTGTCGACGATCATCTGCGCCTCGTCGATCACGACCGTCCCAACCTGACGCAGCAGGTGCGGGTTCGCGAGCAGCAGCGCGGTTGCCTTCTCGTAGGTCATCAGGCAGACGTCGTAGTGACCCCGCATCAGGTCGGGAATGTCGTCGTTGAACTCGCCGGTCGCGCGGATCGTCCGCAGCCCGAGCGGGCCGTACTTCCGCTCGAACTCCTGGTGCTTGTCGTTGACGAGCGCCTTGAGCGGCAGCAGGAAGAGCGCGCGCCGGTGCTCGGTGATCCCCTTCAGCGCCGCGAGCTCGCCGATCATGGTCTTGCCTGACGACGTCGGGGCGCTGACCACGAGGTTGGCGCCGTCGAGCGCGCCGAACTCGTTGATCGCGTCGAGCTGTAGCTGGTTCAGCGTCGCGATCGCCGCCGACCAAGCGGCAAGAACTGCGTTAGGGAAGCCGAAGTCGGCGAGGCTCGCGATCTCCTCTGTGGCGGGTGGATGGAGCTTCTCCGGGAAGGCGCCGAAGTAGCGCTCGCCAGGCGTGAACACGGGCCAGACGAAGTCCCCGTCGATCGTCCCACGAAGGCTCGGATTCTGCGTCGCCCCAATCTCCCTCGCCGCGTCGATCACGCTCCTCGTCACGTGTTGAAGGAGCCCGAGCACCGGGATCTTCCCGGCCGAGCGAACCTCGTCGGTGCCCTTAAGGGCCTCCAGCAAGTGGTAGGTGAGCAAGCCGTGCCCCACCCGCCCGTTCTCCCAGGCCTCCTCGGTGGGACTAGAAGCGGTCAGGATCAGCCGGCCTTCGCCCGCGAGCTCGTCGAGCAGCGCGTCGGTCGACTTCAACGCCCTCGGCTTGGCGTCGACCCGGAGAACCTTCGCGCCCATCCCGCCCGAGAAGCAGCAGTCGAGGATGCAGACGAGCCTGCGGGCCGGGATCTCGGCGAAGTGGTCGGCGAGCTCGGAGAGCGGGATCGTCGTCCCGGCGAGGTTCGTGATCTCGGTGTCGTACGTGACCAGCTGGTGCAGCTCGCTCCCGTGCCCCGAGAAGGTGATGACGACGAAGTCGTCTTCCGAGCAGCTCTTCAGCGTTTCGAGCTCTCCCAGGATCGCTGCTCGCGTCGCCTGGTCCGACGTTAGGAGCTCGCCGCCGTCGCCGAATGTGTCCGCGAACAAAGAGTGAAGGGCGGTCGCGTCCAGTTCGGCGCAGCTCAGCCAACCGATTGCATCGGACGCGTAGCGGTCGATGCCAATGAACAGCCCCTGGAAAGTCCCTCGCGTCTTGCCTTTCACGGCTCTGAATGTAGCCGCCGGATACGACAAGTTCCGTCGTTAAAGGCCACACCGGGCCATACGGGGCGGGAGGCGCGCCGAGGCGCAGTCTACGGCGCGGGCTACCGTTCCCGCGTGGGGGAGTTCGACCACATAGCTGCGGCCTTGCAGGCAAGCCCGCTGACGGCGGCGTTCATGGAGATGGTCGAGTCGAACGACTTCAGCCGTCTCGACAAGAACACGGCGAAGCGGCACCACTTCCTTTCGCAGTTCCTGCTCCGCGGCTTCGGTCACTCGCACAAGGGCAAGAACTGCCTCTTCCAGATGGAGACGAGAACCCGCAAGGCGCCGATGCGGGTGGACGTCCGGACCGTCGCATCCCGGCACCGGCTCTACTCCGCTCCTCACGAAGGCGGGAAGATGTCGAACCGGAACGAGGGGTACCTCGCGCTTGTGGAGGAGTATGCAGCGCCCGCGCTGCGGCATCTGCTCGATGACCCGGCGTCCCTTTCGCCGGGGGAGCGCGCGACGATCGCGGTCTTCGTCGCCCTCCAGACGATGCGAACCCCGGCAGCAGCGGAGCAGGTCACCACGGTGGCGAACGCGGCGTTACAGACGTGGGCAGGCGAGTTCTACTCCGACCGCCGGGCGTTCACGGAGAGCCACCGCGAGTTCTTCGGCGACGGAACGAGCGACGAGGAGATCGAGCGGTTCCGGCAGGAGACAATTGCGCAGATCCGCGATGGCAGGCTCCGGCTGAGCGGCCGCGCCGCCGCGCTTTCCACCGGACTAACGCACGCGATCGACAACGTGCCGATGTTGTTCGAGTTCAACTGGACGCTGTTGCGCGCTCCCGGCGGCGGCTTCATTACCTCGGACCGCGGCTACGCGATCCACGACCCGACGCCGCCATACCCGTGGGCGTGGCAGGCGTTCCTCAGTTCGGAAAACAGCGAGGCCACGGTGCCGCTGAGCGACACGGCGTGCCTCCTGATGCGCCCCGTACCGATGGACGGCGGCCTGACAGTGCGCGAAGCAACGGCACACGAGGTCGAGACGATCAACCTCCGCACCTACGGTTGGGCAGACGAATACGTCTTTGGCAAGGCGCAGGAAGCGCTCGTGGCGATGCGTGTCGCGTCGAGGCGGCGGCCAACGGATGTGATCCGTCCGAAGCCGTTAGCTCAGGTCGCTCTGCTCGAACCCGATCCGGACGACAACTCGCTCGCCGAGGCGAACATCCGCCGCGGATGGCCTCCGCAGGTGCGGAAGGGGGGCGAGCTGCGCGACTACATCGTCATCCCGTGCGACAAGCTGCACCCGGAGCTGTGGACGCTGGTGGACGAGCTGACGGAGCGGCGCGCCCGCAAGAACGCAGGCGTCGGTCCAGACGAGCCGTTCGAAGGGCGGATCGTCAACAATCCCCTGAACCCCCTCGATCTGTCCGTTTAGACCTCTAGCGGACGGCCAACCAGGTGATAAGGCCGCCGTAGCCGCCGATGATGAGCCAGACGACCGCTTGTCGGAAGACGGTCAGCCTGGTTGCGACAGTGTCCTCACCGACGGCGAGCATCTCGGCGTAGTCGGCGGCGAGCTTGGCGAGGATTGGCGACTTGTAGCCGCTGAGGACGGCGCTGTCGATCTCGTTGAAGTCGGCGCGGATGGTCATGATCGCCGCCGCGCCGACGACGCCGTAGCCGGCGATGAGGAGGCTCGCCACCCAGGCGACCTTCCACCAGCCGCTCTCGCCGTTCCCGATTGCGGCGAGGACGGTGGCGATCGCGGTTACGATCGGGACGCCGACGGTGAACAGCCACTGTGCGCGGCCGCGAATCTGCTCGAGGTCCCCCAGCTGGCGGTCGGCCTGGCGGCGCCCCTCGTCGACCATCAGCTGCAGCTCGTCGTCGCTCCACCCGGTCAGTGGCTGGGCCGCGATCTGATGGGCGCGGAAGGTCGGCACGGGTGCGCCGGGGCGGATCAAGGCCAGGACATGGACGAGGTAGAGCCACTGGGCGCGGACGAAGATCCGCAGCTGGCGCCAGGCGAAGGCCGCGGCCCTCTTCAGCGAGTCGATCCGGCCAGCCATGCGGCGATTGCAGCAGTGACCTCGGACGAGACCGAGTCGGGCAGGAACAGCCACTGGCCGCCGGGGTTGAGATCCAGGAAGTAGCTGCGGCCGCGGGCGACCACCCAGTCCTGGCTCGAATAGCCGACACCGAGCGCGCGGGCCAGGGCGAGGGCCCGCTCCCCGACCTCGCCGTGGTCGTCGCTCGGCATGAAGGCGTCGTGGGCGCTGTCCTCGCGGCGCCAGTCGAGCGGGAGGCCTTGAGCCTCGAGCGCGCAGACCCAAGAGCGGTCGGCGACGGTGACGACGCGCAGGTGGCGGTCGGCCTCGAGCAGCTGCTGCAGCAGGAACGGCGCGCCGCCGAGGGTGTCGAGCTCCCGCGCGTCGCGAGTGAGCTCCCTGGTGAAGACGGCCTGGCCCCGGCCTTGGGGATCGTCGAACTGGCCAGGCCCGAGCGGCTTGGCCACGAACCGTTCGCCAAGTGCGGGCGGGATCTGCTCGCGGCTGGCAACGACGGCCGTCACCGGGGTGGCGATCTCTAGGGTGGTCGCGGCGGCCTGCTGCACGAGCTTGTTCTCGGCCACGAACAAGCGCTCGATGTCGCTGAGCCAGCTGATCCGGCAGCTACGGGCGATGCCGATGACAAGGGCGACCCACGAGGCGCGGACAGCACCCTCGTGGCTCGATGCCGCGGCGTCGCGTCGCCACTGCGGCGGGGCCAAGCGGCGCAGCCAGCCGAGGACGCTGCCGTCGGCGGGGATGAAGACATCGCCATCGGCGGCGGCGAAGGTCAGCCCGGTGCTGGTGAGGCTGTATTTCCTCCGCTCGAGGAGCGCGACATCGAGCTGGGCCGCCGCCACGCCGCGGGTGGCGAGCGCGGCCATCACCGGCGCGGCATGCTCGTCCTCCTCGGCGGCGAAGACGACGGCGCTGACCGTCAGCTGCTCACCAGCAGCTCGAGCAAGACGGCCTCGTGGTCGGCGTCGACGGTTTCCTTGGTCGCCGTGATCGTCGTCTTCCCGCGCTCGCTGTCAGCCGGGGCCGGCTCGGCCAGCTCAAGGTAGAGGCTGCCGACCGATTGCGGCTGCTCGTCCATCAGCAGCAGCTTGCCACCGTTAGCGCGTCGAGGAGCAGAGACTCGACGTCGTTGTCGACTGTCTCCTTCTGCCGCGTCTCCGGCGTTCGCCCCGGCGCGCCCGGCGGCGCTGGCTCGGCGAGCTCGAGGTAGAGGCTGCCGATGGCGAATTGCGGCTGCTCGTCCATCAGGGGTAGCTGGCCACGGCCAGCGTCTCGAGGAGCAACGACTCGACGTCGTTGTCGACTGTTTCCTTGGCCTTGGTCGTGTTGGTCTGACCGGGCGCCCGCTCATCGCCGGCGGGCTCGGCGAGTTCGCGGTACAGCGACGGCAGCGAGATCTGCTCCACGGGTTCAGCCTAGCGCCGCCCGCGGCCGGCACCGCCACGCGGGGTGCGGCTCCGGCTGAGGGCGGGGCGGTGTTAGCTGGCGCTAGCACGGGAGGACATACCTTGCTCGTCTGCGTACCCTGGAGCGCGATGGATCTGGGTTGGCCCTTTCGGCGCTGCATCCTCTGCCGTCGCGGCCTGTCGGAAGACGTCCCGTTCTCGCGGGCGCACGTGATCCCCGACTCGATCGGCGGCTTCGCGTGGGCGTGGACGAAGTGTAAGGAGTGCAACGAGGAAGTCGGGAGCTCGATCGAGGCCGCGGTCGTGCGCGACGACTCGATCGTGTTCTCGGTCAACGCTCTTCGGGAGGAGCTCCCGGAACTCGCATCGAAGTTCGACGAGCGGACGCACTGGGTGGCGCAGACGCAGCACGGGCCGATCGAGGCGCGGCTGCGTGACGGCGCGTTCCAGCTCTTGACGACGAAGGACGAGGACGGCGCGCGCAGGCAATTGTCAGCGGACGCGCGCCAAGGCCTCGAGACGCGGCTGCGTCGCGAGGACAGGACAGACGACGAGATCGACGCGGCATTGGCGCTGTTCGATCGCGCCGAGAAGGGAGTGCCGTTCGAAATCAGCGGCGAGACGTTCGTCCACGGCGAGATGCCCGACACGTTCGGCCTGCCCTTCAACGGCCGGCCGGTGTCAGACGCCTTCCCCTCGCTGATCGCCTTTCACTTCCTCGCACTCGCGCTCGGCGAGAAGGCCTACGAGCGCCGCCTGGATGAGCTTCGCGCCGCCATCCGCGCAGCTAAGTCGCGCAGTGCATGGCACGTCGCCGAAGGCGGGATCGAGCGCAAGTACGAGCCTGTCCACTTGGTCGGCTTCGCGCAGTGCAGGCCGCACGCGGTGGTGCGCGTTCAGCTGTTCGGCTGGAACGTCTGGCGCGTGCACTTTCCGCGCATCGTCCTCGGTGACGAGCCGATCGGCCTGCGCTTCGACCTGACGACAAAGACGATCGCGCTCGCAAGGCCGCGGCTGACGAACCCTCTCGTCGTGCCTGCGGACTAGGTCGTGACGACCGGGCCTCGGCATCCGGGCGACGCGAAAAATCTCCCTTCGATGTCTCGCGCGCCGACCGATGCACCAATCGTGAGCGTTCGCGATGTCCTCGTGATTCCCACGACCTACATCGAGGGCGACTACCCCGAGGAGGAGCCGGCCGGCGATGAACCGATCCAGCTCGGCGACGACCTGATGCTTGAGCGGCTTCCACACGAAGACGTCGAGCTCGTCATGAATGCCTGTACGCAGCGCGGTCACTACTTCTTCGGCGTTCGGCAGTTCGGCCAGCGGTATTCGCTCGTGCGCCGCGTCGATCCTGCCGTCCTCGAGGAAGCGCACTACGGCTGGGATGACGGACACCGGATCTTCTACACGACGGTCGTCTCGCGCCTCATCCACGACAATGGCCACTCCCTCGAGTACGCAGCGCGCATCGTCGACCATGAGGACGGGCTCCAGCAGGTGATTCCGGTTTATACGCCCGGCCTCGTCGCCACCTACCGCCTCCGTCGCGACCGCGACTGGTTGACGGCTGCGGAGGCCGACGAGCTCCGGCAGCTCCTTGCGGACTACCTACCGGTGAAGGACACGCTGCCGTGGAAGGTCAGTCACGCACTGAACCTGAGCGAGGACGCGGTACGGATGCAGCTCTTCCAGCGCGCTCTGTTGTTGCTCGCGACTGCGCTCGAGGGCTTGATCCAGTCAGACGCGAACAGGGTCGCGAAGCAATTTCGTGAGCGGCTGCCGCAGCTTGCCCACGAGGTCGGCGTCGCGGGTGTCGACGAGACGTTTGCTCGCGACCTCTATGCGGCCCGTTCCGAGGCAGCGCACGGCACCCAAGTATCGATGTTCCACGTTGAGCCCACGCCCGAGGAGGCGATGGCGGACGAAGGGCCAGAGCAGCCGCACGGCGAGCCTGAACCGCCCGAGGCCGCGAATGACATCGCGGCGCCCCTCGCTCTCGCCCAGGATCTGGTCCGGGCGGCCACGCGTAAGGCGATTCAGGATGCAACGTTTAGGCAGATCTTCGAGTCGCCGCAGACAGTCGCTGCGAATTGGCCTGTCCAGATCTGATCAACGCTCCCGATGTACCAGGAACCACGTTCCAGGTAACGACCCGCGCGGTGCCGGTTCACGCCAGCTTCCCGGAGGGCCGTTCGAATGGCCCTGGACGCGCCTCTCGGTCAGCGACGCGGCTTGCGAGGACGGCGTTTTCGACCTGAAGGCTCCATAAAGGGCTCCATACCTGCCCCAAGTTCGCGAATCTGCAAGTTGATCCGAAACAAAAAGCCCCGTATGCGGGGCTTTTGCAGAGCCCTCTGACGGACTCGAACCGTCGACCCCCTCCTTACCATGGAGGTTCTCAGGCGGTAACGGCGTGCACGTCCGGTCATTGGCGATCACGTTTGTCCTGCAAATCAGCCCGTAGTGGTGTGTCGGCAGTGCCCGCGCGTGACCGCGCGCGCTCGGTCTGACGTACCCGTCTCGTACCCGCGGCGCGTTGTCTGTTCACAAAACGGTCAACTTCACTCCGGCTGAGGTGCGGAGCCGGGAGCGGCCGGACTGGAACCCGCGACCTACGACGTAACGGGCCGGGACGGGCACACAGCCGGCCACAACCTGGATTAGCGGCACGAGCGGGCAGTTCCTTCGTCTGGCAAATCGGCTGTGACCGGCTCCCGCTGACGGGCTCAGAGACGTGGGGCGAGCCTCACACCTGCGGCTCTCGCAACTCACTTCGACGGGCGATCTCGTCGATCGCATCTCCCAGATCGCGTCCGGGTTGCCAGATTGTCTCTGAAACGGCAAAGCGTGTCTGGCCCTCTGAAATTTCGACATCGATCTGACCTTGGGGCTTCTGGGCATTGCGAGTCGCCGTCGCCGCAGCGCGGTAGCTCCGCAGCGGTTCCTCAAGCAGTTCGCCGATGTTGAACACGAATCTCGATGCCAGACGAACATCCTCCGGCGTGGGAGTGTCGGAGGAAAGCGGGACAACACATAAGGCGAAGCGCGCGCGTTCGCGATGCGCCGTCTCCGCCTGTGCCGGCGTCATGCGCACGCGGTCAGTGCGTGCGCTCTTAACCTCGACGAGGACTGAAGTCGGGCCGCCCGCGATCTGAAGCCATATCTCTCGCTCGTCCTCGGTGAAGTCGCTGTCGACCTCGAAGTCCGAGCCCACTCCCGTTCGCTCGACTCTCAGTCCCCGCGACCGCAACTCTTGCTGGAGGAGGTCTTCGACCAGCCGACCGAGGCGCTGGTTCGACTCAACCTTCTTGCGGCGATCCTGGGCCCGCTCGTCTCGATGTGTTCGGGGTGGTCGCGGATTTCGCGTGCGAGCAGCTCAAGCCGATCGACACCGCCCGCGACACGAGTGAGATCGGCCATCGACCGCACCAGAGTTGCCCGCTGATCCTCGTCGCTCGCCAGCGCACGGAGCTGAAAATCGGCGGGACTGACGCCAAGCGCGCGAAGCAGTTCCGCTCCCCTGTCGCTGCCGAAATGCTGGATGAGTTCCTCGCGCTCTGCCACGACACTCGCGAGGCTTTCTGCAGTGACGAAAGCGGTTCGACCTTCACCCATCGGCAGCCACTTCCGCTCGCGAAGCGGAATCAGCCAAGCAGCGCGGAACGCCCGGTGTTCCTTGCCACACTCGCAAGCGACGGAGATCTCGTCAAACGCGTCGTCGTCCTCCACGACGACGAAGCTCGTCAGAAACTCGAGAACATCGACTGCGCGCCTGCGGCTCTTCCTCGCTGTGTCAATCAAACCGCTGTCCTTCTCACCGAGGAAGGCAAGATCCGACACAGCTACCTCGGCCACGCTCTCATGCGTCGCGTCGTCGTCCAAGTCGCCGATCCCATTCTCTGCGAGGAAGATGTCCAACTTCCGCTGCGTCTCGAAGAGGGGACTCAGGCGCACAAAGCCCCGATCAACAAGCGGCGACCAGTGACTCTTGGTCAGATTCGGCACGGCGTCTGCGACGACCGGGTGAAGCACGCTACGTTGAGGGAAGAGCGATGCAAACCGCCTCGCGCTCGCGAGCCAGCATGCGGGCGGCGCCAGCGGTGCGCGATCCCGATCGTGCTGGAGCTCGCGGACAAAGACGAGTCCGTCGGACTCGTCCGCGGTCACGATCGGGAAGGCATCGAGGTGTTCCTGGTGACTCGCCGCGCCGGCGATCCACCAAAAGAGTGAGGCGTTTGCTGCGGCAAACCTGAGCGGCAGTCTGCCGTCCGTGATCGCGCGCCGCAGCGCCGCAAGCGCCTCCTCCAGCGCCGAGTCTTCGTTCTTCGCTTGTAGGAGACTCCCGAGCTCTGGCGTCATGGCACGAACGTCGAAGAGCTCGGCTCGAAGATCGACCTCGAATGTAGCGGCGATGTCTTTGAGGTCATCCGCGACGCCAGCGTCGCGGAGAACCTCGCTCCGCTTTCGCAGCATCCCGGTCTGGCTGGGTAGAAGGTTCATCTCGTCGAGCAACGCCGTCTTCTCCGTCGCGTGGATGAGCTCGAGCAGCTCTCTCATCCACGAGAACGCCTCGCGACGCTCCCCGAGCGAGGCACTGACATCCTCGACCGTCGCCGAGGAGCTGACGAGTTCGGCGAGACGCGAGATCGTGAATGTCTCCGGTAGCCCGCCTTCGAGTTTGAGTTCAGCCCATTTCTGCAGGTTCTCGAACCACGTGTGGGTCGCGTCTTGCTGCGGAACGTGTCCCGAGCCCCCATCCCAGCTCGCGGCGAGCTGCCACAGTCGTTCGCGGTGTTCGGCGCCGTCGTCGAAGGGGACCCACGAATCCGCGGGCGCGACACATGTGCCGTCCGGCGTGCGCACGAGCGGAAGTCGCCGTGTCGCATTAACCAGAGCGCGAAGATAGCTGCGCCACCAATCTGCTTCGACCCAATCAGGCAGCTTCGTCGAGTCGTAGGCGACGAGGCGCTCCAACCCCAGCCACCCCTCCTCGGCGCCATAAGCAAGCGTCCGCAGCATCAACGCCGCGGCACGTTCGAGCAACTCCCTATTCTGGGCGCCCCGCTTGTTGCCGGACTCAAGGACGATCCCGTCACGATCCTCGTGCGGCCAAAAGCGCCTGCTGTTGACGACGGCCGGCAGGCCGAGGTGTTCCGTCGTCAACAGCGGAAACAAGATGAACAGCCGTTGAGCGCGCTCATCGAGCTCGACTCGTCGCCCCTCTGGGCCGTCGGAGAGCGGAAGTACAACCTGGACCTCGTCCGGCACGCCCGAAATCGCGATCTTCTCGAGAGACGTCGCGTCGCCCTCCTGGCACGCGACCTCCAGCAGGGCGATCTCGTCGGTCAGATGCTCACGAGCCACCCGAGAGACACGCCACGTCCGACCCGCCGCTGAAATCGTGACGTCTCCGCTTTCAGGCTGAAGGAGAGCGTCAGGGAGCCAAGCTGGCGAAGAGCTGCGAGACCCTCGTCGACGAAGCCGACAGCATCAGGCCCGAGTGGGTACTCGTAACTGGTCCAGCTGCCGCCTGTACGCGGCTCGTGTACGCACGACTCAAAGTCGATCCACGATCGCTCCATCGCCGCACTTAGTTCGCCGACTGTGTCTCCTGAGCGGTCGAGGTTGAAGTCGAACGCCGGCCGTCGGTCAATCGGCCGCGAACGCGGACGACGCGTGAAACGAGATGCGTGCTCAGAAAGCCCGAGCCGAAACGAGCGAGCTCGTCTCTGGTGTCGAACTTCGTCGACCCGTGGAAGATGAGGTGCACGATCTCCTTCGGCTCGAACGGCTCCTCCGGTATGCCGGAACTCAAGCCTGTCGCTGCTCGCAAACGTCTACCTCCACTACGTGTTCGACCTGTGGGCCGACCAGTGGCGGCGGCGGCACGCGCACGGCGATGTGATCATCGTGCGCTTCGCCGACGACTACATCGTCGGCTTCCAGCACCGGGATGACGCCGAGCGGTTCCTCGCCGAGCTTCGCGGCAGGCTTGCGAAGTTCAGCCTGGAGCTGGCATCCGAGAAGACGCGCCTGATCGAGTTCGGCCGGTTCGCCGCCGAGCGACGACAGAAGCGGGGACTCGGCAAGCCTGAGACGTTCGCATTCCTGGGCTTCACGCACATCTGCGGGAAGACCATGAACGGACGCTTTCAGCTCAAACGCATCACCGAGGCGAAGCGGCTGCAGGCGAAGCTGCGCGAGGTCAAGACCGAGCTGCTGCGACGCCGGCATCTGCCCGTCCCCGAGCAGGGCCAATGGCTCGCAAGCGTGGTGCGTGGGCACCTCGCCTACTACGCCGTGCCCGGCAACGGTAAGGCGGTCAACGCCTTCCGGTTCCAGGCGATCCGGCACTGGCACAGGGCGCTCCGGCGCCGCAGCCAGCGCAGCAGCCTGACCTGGAAGCGCATGTCCCGCCTCGCAAACCGATGGCTCCCGCCAGTCCGGATCAAGCACCCCTGGCCCGACGCGCGATTCCACGCTCGTATCCAAGCCAGGAGCCCAGTGAGTTAACGCTCACGCTGGGATCCGTGCGGGGGGCAGCCCGAGCCCGCCAGGCGAAGGGCTGTCCCTACCGCGACCACGGGCCGTGCTCGAGAGCGACATCGGCGACGCGCAGGCCGAGATCGACCAGTTGCTAGCCGTAGCCGGCGTCAAGGACGCAAGCGAGCTGCCAGAGCTCGAGGCGCGTGCGACGCGGGCGCGCCTCCTGCGCAAGGAGATCGAGGAAGCGGAGGAGCAAGTGGCCGAGGTCGGCGAAGGACGATTCGCCGACTTGGCCGCATCGGCAGAGGGTTTCGATCGAGACGAGGCAGCGATCGAGCTCGAGGCGCTTCGGGAACAGAGCGAAGAGCTACGCGCTCGGCGCGACGAGATCGAGGAGCGCATCGGCGAGCGCAGACGAGAACTTGCCGACGTCGAGACTGACGTTGCAGCTGTGCAGGCTGCGCAGGACGTCACGCTCGCCCGCGCCGCAGTGCAAGAGGCAGCAGTGGCCCACGCCAAAGCCAGGCTCGCCGCCGCGGTCGTCCGCCGCGCGATGGAGCGCTATCGTGCCGAGCACCAGGATCCGCTGCTGCGCCGCGCGACCGACCTGTTCAAGCGGTTCACGCTCGGCAGCTTCGTCGAGCTGTTCGTCGACGTGGACGAGCGCGGCGCTGGCGTGTTGATCGGCCGCCAGCGCGACCGCGTGCTCAAGCGTGTACCTCAGATGAGCAAGGGCACACGGGAGCAGTTGTTCCTCGCGCTGCGCATCGCCGCCATCGAGCGCTACGTCGCGAGCTCGGGCGTAGTGCCGGTCATTTTCGATGATGTCTTCGTCGAATTCGATCCGCCGCGCTCGGAGCGCATCTTCGAGGCGCTCGGCGAGCTCGCGACCCGGACGCAGGTGATTGTGCTCACCCACCACGAGCACCTGATCGAGGTCGGCCGACGCGCGCTCAAAGAGCGCCTGGTGGTCCAAGACCTCCCGGATTCGGCGCCGACGCTACGCGAAGCCGCCGCCGCCTGAGAACACGGCCTCAGCCGACGCGGCGACACGACGTGAGCTGGTTGGGCCTTAAAGAGACATGCCGGCGGCGGTGTCGCGCAAACTGCTCCGGGTTCGGCTTCGGCTTGAACTGCGTCGGCTGCCATGCCCGACGAGGCGGTCTTCCACCTCGACGTCCGCTACGGCGGCGTCTCGATGATCGAATGGTCAGGCACAACGCCCTTCGTCCGCCTCGTCAACGCGCCGCCGGTCGCCGTCGGCTGCCGCCGCCGCGGCTCCTTCCCGACGCCCGACCCTGCCCTAGGCTGACGCCGCGGGGGAGTCCGGCGTTTAGGCAACCGTTCTTCGCGCCTCACCGGGCCCGTGGCTGAAGCGGTCATTACTAGCGGCGGCTGCGGGCGTCCTGCCGAGTGAGGTCGAACTGCTCGGCCGGCGCGCGCAGCGTCACAGGCGAGTATGCCGCAGGCGCCTCAGCAGACCCCACGGCGACAGCCCTAACCTGCCCTCGGGTAGAGGTCTCGTCGCACAGCGTCGCTGCCGAGACGGGGCCAACGTGCGCGTCCGCCTGCGGTGCGTGCATCGCGAGCCGCGTCAGCCGGCACCGCCTACTGCTTCAGCCGCCGCAGCTCGACGATCCGGAACGCGCGTGGCAACAATGGCACGCCTCGGCGTTCGTTCGCGTTCGCTCAAGCGTTCGTTCACGCGATAGATCTGGGTCCAGACGTGCGGCGCCTCCCGCATGGGGTGCGCATACGCCTGCTCCCCAGTGCTCCCGGCCACCGACTCGGCCGAGGTCACGAGCATACTGAGCGCGTGGACTCCGCTCCTCGCACGCTCTTGGACGACCACGCCGACCAAATCAAGGCCTTCCGGAGGACGACGACCCCTGACATCTACCGGCCTGACTCGTTCGTCGACTGGTCCTGGGTCGCAGCGAGCGAGCAGCGGGTCGGTGCTGCGGTGGCCGCGTTGGGGGCTGTCATCCAAGATGAGCACGGCGATGTCGACGCCCTCATCGGCGCGCTTCGTGTGCCCGGCGCAACGGAGGTGGTCGCCCTGCTGTACGCCGCTCCCAGTGGCGCTGGCTTCGAGCGCCAACGCGACCTGTCGGAGGCTCCCGTTGAAACCGAGGCGGACGCACGGCGGCTAGCGAACCTACTCGTAGATCTCGGCTGGTGGAACTACTTTCCGCGTGGCGCAGACATCTCATCGGCCGTCCGAGCGGCGATGGTCGCGCGAGACGCACGAAGGCGCGGCTTCCGCAGACGCGATGAGTTCACCGCCCGAGTCCGTGCGCTGATCGCTGACGCAACGGCACAAGTCGATGCTGCGATCGAGGACGCCGAGGTCCGGGTGCTGCCGGTGTCGGCGTACCCACCATCCTTGCGCGGGAGGGTGGACGGCGTCGTCGGGGTAGACGGCCAGGCGGTCGCAGCCATCTCCGTCGTGTTCGAGACGCAATCCGGGGGCCGGCAATACCGGAACCTGTCCGACAGTCTTCCCGCCCTCCAACGAGAGCTCGACCAGCTTCCAGCAACACTCGTCGTCATCGCAGACGGGCGAGGCGTCCCGTCCGCGACCGAGCGCTCGTAGTACGCCTCTTGGCCGGGCGAGAGCTTCGCGACCGACAGCACCGAGGCACTCTAGCATCAAGGATGCATATGTGTCGCACTGATTGCTCGTGAAGAAGCGACTCGAGATTCTGCGCCGGCAGGTGCGGCGACCGAAGCTCGGCACAGCTGATCGGGCGCTGCTGTCAGCCGCAGCCTGTAGACGCCGGTCGCCTCCACGCCGACAAGCGTCACGTCGAAGCCGGTCAGCCGGTCGGCGAGCGTCTCGAGCTGGCCGATCGTGGTGCCGCGACGGTGGCGGCCGCCACGCCGCCACGGCTACTTACCATGAAAGTTCGGCAAACGGGCGGAATCGGCTGACGACGAGTGATCGCGCGTGGTCGCGCTGGTGTTCCCTCAGTGTTCCCTTCGACGACGCGTTGTGCGGCCGAAAGATGACGACCAGTCCGTGCGCACGCCGTTACCGGCGTATGATCGACGTGGGCGTTTGGTAGGAAGGCTCGTCGGTTCGGAATAGCCTCCGCGTTCCGCGATTTTGGGGCTGCGGGTGCGGAGCGTCTGGGCGCTTCACCTCTCGGCGCGGATCAGCCGCAGGAGAGCGTCGATCGACGCGAGATGAGTGAGCGCGTGCGGGTAGTTGCCGAGCTGCCGGCCGGAAGCGGGATCGAGATGCTCGCCGTAGAGGCCGAGTCGGCCCGAATAGGCGAGGAGGCGCCCGGTCAGCGCGTGAGCGCGGTCGATCTCGCCGATCGTGGCGAGCGCCGACACGAGCCACCAGGAGCACACGGCGAAAGCCTCGCCCGCGGCGGGTTCGTCCGCGCCGGGGCGCCGGCGCAGGACGACGCCGTTTACCGTCAGCTCGTCTTCGATCGCCAGCACGGTCCGCCGTACGCGCTCGTCGGCGCCGGAAAGGAAGCCGACGAGCGGGATGACGAGCAGGGAGGCGTCGAGCGCGTCCGAGTCGTAGTGCTCCTTGAACGTCCCGCGTGACGACACGCCGTGGGCGAGCACGTCGAGCGCGATCTCGTCGGCGGCGGCGCGCCATTCCGCAGCTTTCTCGGGGCGCCCGCGGAGCTCGGCGAGCGCCGCACCGCGGTCGGCGGCGACCCAGCACATCACCTTCGACGTCGTGTAGTGGCGCGGCTCGGCCCGCAAAGACCAGATCCCGCGGTCGGGCTCGCGCCAGCGGCCGACGACTTCCTCGACCTGGCGACGAGCCATCGCCCAGACGGTGCTCGAGAGCCTTCGCCGCGCCAGCGAAGGAACGGCGGCCGCATCGATCAGGCTGGCCAGCACGTCGTGCTGTGAGTACGTGACTGCGGCGTTGCCCACGCGGACGGGTTTCGCGCCGCCGTAACCGGCGAGGTGGCGCAGCTCGACCTCGTCGGGAGCATCCTCGCCACTGACCCGGCAGAGGTTTTTCAGTGGGCGCGCGCCGGCGGTGAAATCGACGAGGAACGCGAGAAAGTCGTCCGCTTCCCAGCTGAAGCCGAGTGCGTGCAGCGCGCGGATCGCCCACGCCGAGTCGCGGACGAACGAGTAGCGATAGTCCCAGTTCCGGGAGCCGCCGGGGACGCGCGGAAGGGATGTCGTCGGCGCCGCCGCAATCGCGCCGCTTGGCGCGTGGCTGAGCGCCTTCAGGGTCAGGGCGCTGCGGTGGAGGTGCTCCCGCCAGCGATGGTCCGGGAAGTGGCCGTTGCTCACCCAGCGGCGCCAGTCCTCCGACGTCTCTTCCATGCGGCGGAACGCATCCTCGACAGTCTCGGGCGGGACGGCGTCGCCCCACGAGAGCGCCACGAACGCCCGCTCGGATTCGTGCAGCGTCGTCCGTGCGCTGGCGCGAACGCCCTCGAAGCCGAGTCGCAGGCTCGTGTCGAGACGCAGGCTCGGGCTGTCGTCCTTGGACGTCGCACTGCCGTGGTGGTAGCCGGGCCCGACGTGCGTCCACGTCGCCGCCGTCCGGCCGTAGTCGAACATCGGCTCGCAGTCGACCGTGACCGCCACCGATCCGTGTACGCACTTCAACGTCCGCAGAAGGACGTGGTCGGCCTGCGCGTCACCCGGCGGCCGTTGCTGCTGCGGCGAGTGGCGCTCCGCGCGCCACGGCCCGAGCGTCAGGGCGTCGCGCACCATCAGGAACCCGCTGCGGGTCATCCACGTCGTCTCGACGACCATGCTCCCGAGCAGGTACCGCTGGCCTGCGGGCACGTCGATTCCCGCCGGTCCGACGCGGAAGCGCCCTGCACCGCGATCGAGCAGTGCGCCGAAGACGCTCGGCGAGTCGGGCGCGGGAAGGCAGAGCCATTCGATGTTGCCGGTGGGCGCAAGCAGCGCCCCGACCTCTCGGTCCGACAGAAACGCGAGGTCGCCGATTGGCGGGAACTGGCCGTGCTCGAGCAGCGGCAGGGAGTCGACGTGCTGCTCCTCGTGCTCGCGGGCTGCGGTCCGAGACGTCATCGCTCGGCTCGCGCTGCCGGCCTCGGGTGGAAGCTCCAGCGGCTGCGCGTGGCGTGCTGCTCGGCGCGGATCACGTGCATGACCGCGTTGATCAGCGCGAGGTGGGTGAAGGCCTGCGGGAAGTTGCCGAGATGCCTGCCGGTGGCCGGGTCGAGTTCCTCGGCGAACAGCTGTAGCGGGCTACCGAGGGAGAGCAGCTTCTCGCACAGCTTCCGCGCCCGGTCGACTTCGCCGATCTCGACGAGTGCCGAGACCAGCCAGAAGGAGCAGATGGTGAACGAGCCTTCCTCGCCGGAGAAACCGTCATCCGTCTCTTCGACGCGATAGCGCAGAACCAGGCCGTCGACCGTGAGCTCGTCCGCGATCGCGAGCACCGTCGCGCGGATACGCGGATCCGTCGCGGGCAGGAAGCGCACCAGCGGCATCAGTAGCAGCGACGCGTCTAGCGCGGTCGTGTCGTAATGCTGAACGAAGACGCCGCGGTTGTCGGCGCCGTGGGCGCAGATATCGGCGTGGATCTCGGCGGCCGCGGCCTGCCACCGCGCCGCGAGCTCGAGCTCGCCATGCATCGCAGCCAGTCGAGTCCCGCGGTCTGCGGCCACCCAGCAAAAGAGCTTCGACGAGGTGAAGTGCCTCGGCTCGCCTCGCACCTCCCAGATGCCGCGATCGGGCTCACGCCAGGCCGCGAGCGCGCACTCCACCTGCCGGCAGAGCGTCGGCCACACGCGCTCTGGCAGATGCTCACGCGAGCGCACGTGCAGATAGACCGAGTCGAGCAGCGCACCCCAGGTGTCGTGCTGGCGCTGCAGGTACGCGCCGTTGCCGATCCGCACAGGCCGCGCCCCTTCGTACCCCGAGAGGTGGTCGAGCGTCTGCTCGCGAAGCTCGCGCTCGCGGTCGATCGCGTACATCACCTGGAGGTCAGCCTCCCCCTCCGCGACGTCGGCGACGAAGTAGAAGAAGTCGTTGGCCTCGGCGTCGAAACCAAGCGTGTACAGGCCCCACAGCCCGAAGGTCGAGTCGCGGATCCAGCAGTAGCGGTAATCCCAGTTCCGTTCTCCGCCGGGTCGTTCTGGAAGCGAGGTCGTGGCCGCCGCCAGCATCGCGCCGCTCGGAGAGAAGATCAGGCCCTTCAGGGTCAGCGCGCTGCGCTGGAGGTGCTCGCGCCACGGATGATCCGGGAACCGTCCTCCGGACAGCCATTCGCGCCAGAACTGTGCCGTACGCGCCAATCCCGCCTCGGCCTCGGCGAAGCTGCCGGGGAGTGGATGCTCCGACCACGCGAGCGCTGCGAACGCGCAATCACCTTTCCGCAACGTCATTCGCGCCCGCGCGCGCCCCCCCTCGAGCCCGAGCCTGAGGTCCGTTGCGAGCCGAAGCTCGAGCTCGGATTCCGGCGCCCTCGCCGCCGCAAGTCCGTACCCTGCCCCCGCGAACTCCCACTCGGCGGGCTGACGGCCGTAGTCGAACGCCGGCTCGCACTCCACATGCAGCTCGACCGAGCCGTGGACGCAGCGCACCGTCCGGACGAGCACGTGCGCAGCATCGTCGTCGGTCGGCACGCGTCGATGCGTACGCGAGCGCTCGTCCTCGTGGTGCCATGGTCTGACGACGAGCGCGTCCGAGACGACGAGCCAGCCCGTGCGCGTCATCCACGTCGTCTCGAGAACCATCGTCCCCGGCAGGTACCGCCGCCCGGCCGGCACGGCGACGTTGGTCGGCCCGACGCGAAAGCTGCCGGCGTCCCGGTCGAGGAGCGAGCCGAACACGCTCGGCGAGTCCGGGCGCGGCACACACATCCATTCGACGTCGCCGCTTGGCGCCACCAGTGCCATCGCCTCGGAGTCCGAGAGGAACGCGTAGTCGGCGATCGGGGGGAACGCGCTCGGTCGGCCCAGCTCCGGCACCGCGTCGGCTCGGGCGGGCATGCGGTTCACAACTGTGGCAGCCGCGGGGTCGTGTGCGGGAGGCGGCCGGCGTTCACGCAGCCGGAGGATCGATGAACGCCCTCGGCTGCGCAAAGAGTCGCCTGCGACACGCGGTAATGATCGCGCACGAGCGACGCGCGAAGCGAACGATTCGTCCGCACCCGGTCTGAGCTGAGTTCAAATTGAGGCTTGAAGAAGCGGTCACACCCGGGACAACTGCCGCCCAAGAAGCCCTCTTCGTCGGCCGGAATCGAGACGGACCCTCAAAGCCCTGGCTCGCTCTCTGAACCCAGAGACGCCGTGTCGAAGCCGGTGCTGCCAACTCACGAGTCGATTCAAGCAACGGCCGCCTCGGTCTCGGCTGGCGCGTTCGGCCGCGGTCGCACTTGCGCCGTGCGCCGGCGTGGTAGACGCCACGCGCCGTGTTTTCCTCAGAGTTCCCGCGGCGCGCTGCGCCGACTGCTACGAGGAGTTCGTCCGCCGCAATCCCTTCCGCGACTACACGCTTCCACGTGTCGCGATCGCCCCGGGGGACGCAAGGCCGAGGCAGCACTCGAACGTCACTTCGGCGACCTTCGTTTCGAGGAGCTGCCGCGCCAGCTCGCATTCGTCAGCACCGACATGCTCAACCACGCTGCGGTCGTCCACCGCCGCGGGACGGTGACCCGGGCGCTGCGCGCGTGGCTCTCCCAGCCGGGTCTCTTCCCTGCCGCGCGGCTCACCCAGTCCCTCCACATCGACGGCGGCGTGGTCGACAACCTTCCCGTGCGCTCCCTCGACGAAGACGAAGGGCCGATCCTCGACGTCAACATCGCCGCCGGCGCAGCCCTTTCGCGCCGATCCGGCCCGCCGCGCATGCCGAGCCTTCCGAAGACGGTGCTCCGCGCGATGCTGATGGGCAGCGCCGCCGTCATCGCCGAGGCACAGACCACGCGACGGTCGTGGTGACGCCGGACACGCGCGGGATCGGGCTCCTCGAGTTCCATCAGATCGACCGCGCCGTCGAGGCGGGGCGCGCGGCGGGACGCGCTGCGCTCGACGCCACTGGCGATCGCGAGGGGTTCCTAGCGCGGACCCGCGGTCTGCCGGTAGGGCGCGTACTGCCTGTATAGCTCCTCGATCGTGCGGAGGCGCGGGCCGCGGTAGGCGAGGTCGTACGGCACCACGTTCATGGCGCGGACGACCCAATCGTCGCCGACGTCGATGACGTTGACGCATCCCGGCGCAGCGAGGCGATCGTCTCTCCGCCGAGGAAGCGCGTCTCCTCGGGCACGACGTCGCGGAACACGCCGAGGAACGTCCGCTCGAGCTCGTCCTCGGAGATCTGCGCGAGCGTGCCGCCTTCGATCTCCCGCACCTCGGGCCACGCCTCCGGCTCGATCTCCGGGGCGACGAGCCGCGCGGTCTGAACCGTCCGCGGCAGGCCGCTCGTGATGACGCGGTCGAAGCGCACCGCGGCCAGCGCGGCCGCGGCCGCGCGCGCCTGCTCCTCGCCCTCGGCCGTCAGCGCGACGTTGGGCGGGCGTGCCGGCCGGCCGTTGCGCTCGAAGTACGCCACCTGCGCGTGACGCATGAGGAAGATCCGTCGTCGCGCGCGCGTCACTGATACCGGTCGAGGTAGCGCGGGCTCGCGACCCGGAACTTCGCCGCCACGTGCTCCTTGAGCGAGGCGAGCGCTCCCTCCGGCGGCTCGTCCGCGCGGATGCGTCGTGCGAGCTCGAGCAACTCGGCGTCGTCCGGCTCCAGCTCGGTGCGCGCGAGCTCGCGTCCGGCGATCGCGAGCGCGTTCATCGCCACGAGGGTTCGAAACTTGAGCCGGTGTCGTCGAAGGTGGGGAGGATCTCGCGCTCGAGAAACTCACGAGCCGCCTCGACGAGCTCCGGCGTCGTCGGAAGATCCGTCATGTGGCAGCCCGCTCGATCAGATCGAGCAGCTCGTACTCCATCTCTGCCGCCAGTCTTCCCAGCACGGCGAGCTCGACGCTCCGCTCGCGCCCGCTGAGGTGACGCTGGGCCTGCGTGAGCGAGCCGATCGCCCACTTAACGTTGCCGAGCACCTCCCACCAGTACAGATCGGCGACGGCGACGTCGCGCCCGGTGGCGTTGGCGTAGCGCTCGAGGACGGGCTCGACGTCCTCGAACCCGCCGAAGCGGCGATCGTCGCGTCCGAAACGCCAGGCGCGGATCAGCGGCCACGCGAGGTCCTCGCGGGGGTCGGACAGGTGCGCGAACTCCCAGTCGAGCAGCGCCACGAGCCTGCCGCCGGAAACGACGACGTTGCCGATCCGGAAGTCGCCGTGATTCACGACCGCCGGCAGCGGCTCCGGCCGCTGTGCGCGCAGCCACCACAGGCCGTACTCGATCGCGGGGTGCGGCGCGCCAAGCGCGTCGAGCTCTGCCTCCGAGCGGGCGATCGCGTCGTCGGCTTGCAGGAACGGCAACCGCCCCGGCGGGAGCGCGTGGATCTTCGCGAGCTCGTCCGCGAGCTCGAGCTCGAGCTCGAGCCCGGGCGGCGGGTCGCGGACGATGCCGGCCGATCGTCTCCCCGTCGACGCCTTCCATCGCGAACGCCTCTCGGCCGCCGAGCTCGCCGAGGTACGCGACCGGACGCGGAACCTTCACTCCGGCCGCCGCGGCCGCCTCGAGGACGCGGAACTCCTGCGCGAGCGAGAGCGTGTGCGAGTAGATGACGCCGCCGCCGGCACGGCGGACGAGCAGCGGCTGGCCGTCCGCGTCGACGGCCCACGCCTCCTTGGACGCCCCGCCGGCCAGGAGCCGCATCGAGCGAATCTCCAACCCCAGCCGCTGGCCGAGCTCGTCGTGCCATGGAGCCGATGTCGTGTCCCCTCTTCGCGTGCTTGCCATGCCACAGGGATGCGTGGTATAGTACGCATAGCCCATCTATCCGAAAGGAGCCTGAAGTGACCACACTAAACGAGGCGACGCGGACGGCACAGGACCAGTTCCTGGCCACCGTGCGCCAGAGCCAGCAGGCCGTCGTCGACGCCGTCGCCGCCTGGGCCCAGGCCGTCAAGGACATCACCCCGCCCGCGCCCGCGATCCCGGCCGCCGACCAGCTGCCGAAGCCGCAGGAGGTCGTCGACAACGCGTTCGACTTCGCGCAGAAGCTGCTCGACGCGCAGCGCGACTTCGCGCAGAACGTGATCTCGGCCGCCGCGCCGGTTTTGGAGAAGTCGGCGCCGAACAAGGCGAAGAAGTCGGTCTGATCGACCGGTCCGGTCTGTCACAGGTGACGAATCCCTGGCAAGACCAGCTCGAAGCGCTCGGGGAGTTCATCCGAACGCAGCGCAAGCTCGCGAACCTCTCGCTTCGCGAGCTTGCGGCGATGACGGATGTCTCGAACGCCTACTTGAGTCAGATCGAGCGCGGGCTCCACGAACCGTCGGTTCGTGTCCTGCGCTCGATCGCCGAGGCGCTCGAGCTCTCGGCCAACACCGTGCTCGCGCAGGCCGGGCTGCTCGAGGACAAACCCGCCGCGCGAGCCACCGAGTCGGCGATCCGGTCCGATCCGTTGCTGTCGGCGGCCCAGAAGGAGGCGTTGCTCGCCGTCTACCGCAGCTACGTGCGGCAACAAGAGGGCGCGGAGGCAACGCCGGAGTAGTCGTGCGCCGCGACGGCCGGTTGACTCGGCTCGACTTCCTGCGCGATCCTTGGCAGGCACAGCCGCCGCCGCTCCCGTCATTCGGCGGCCAAGACCGCAAACCGACCCGAGAGGAGCGAGGCCATGAGCGAGAGCGTCTATCGCGTAACGGAGGTGATCGGCGCCAGCCCGGATTCGTGGGAGGCGGCCGCGCAGAACGCCGTCAACACGGCGGGAGAGACGATCCGCGATCTTCGCGTCGCGGAGGCGACGCGTTTCGACGTGACGATCCAGGACGGGAAGATCGCGAGCTACCGTGTGCGCCTCGATATTTCGTTCAAGTACCAGAAGGGCGACTAGGACGCTCGAGCCCCGTTTCGCTGGCAAGGTGCTGTTCGCCACCGGCGGCGGCTCCGGCCTGGCTGCAGCGACCGCTCGCCGCTTCGCCGCCGAGGAAGGACGGGTCGCGGTCGTCGATCTCGATCGCGAGCGGGCCGAGGCGGTCGCGTCCGAGCTCGAGGGCTCGGTCGGGCTGGCCTGCGACGTCGCCGACGAGGACTCGGTGAGCGATGCGGTGCGGTCGGCGGAGCGAGAGCTCGGCCGCATCGACTGCGTCTTCAACGCCGCCGGCTTCGCGCAGTTCGTTCCGATCGAGGAGCTCTCGCTCGCCGACTGGAACAGGATGCTCGCAGTCCATCTGACGGGGACGTTCCTCGTCTGCCGGGCGACGTTGCCGCGCCTGCGGGCCGCGGGCGGCGGCTCGATCGTGAACGTCGCCTCGACGGCGGCGCTGCTCGCGCGCCCGAGCCTCGGCGCATACGCGGCCGCGAAGGGCGGGATCATCTCCTTCTCGCGGCAGCTCGCTCTCGACGCCGCCGCCGACAACGTCCGCGTGAACGTGATCGCGCCGGGAAGCGTGCGGACGCCGATGACCGCGCCGGTCTACGCCGAGGCCGGCGTCGACGACGGCCGGCCGGCGGTCCCGCACTCGATCCAGGCGCGGCTCGGCGAGCCGGAGGAGATCGCCGCCGCCGCGTGTTTCCTTCTCTCCGACGAGTCGAGCTTCTTCACCGCGGCGATGCTCGTCGCGGACGGCGGCGCGACGGCTCTCTGACGATGCCCGCGTACCCGCATCTCTTCTCACCCGGGACGATCGCCGGCCTCGAGATCCGCAACCGGATCGTCCAGTGCCCGATGGGCACGGGCCTCGTCGACATGGGACGCGTGACGGAACGAGAGGCCGCGATGCTCGAGGAGCGTGCACGCGCCGGTGTCGGCCTGATCGTCACCGGCGCCGCGGTCGTGCACGAGAGCTCGCGCTTCCCGGTGCGCATCATCGTCGAGGCCTGGGACGAGGAAGGCGTCGATGCGCTGCGACTGCGAACAGACGCCGTCAAGCGCCACGGCGCGCGCATCTTCGGCCAGCTCGCGCACCTCGGCCGCGAGTCGCCGGGCGGGACGACCGAGTCGGTGCCGATGGGGCCGTCGCCGATCCCGACACCGCGCGATCCCGCGCCGCCGCACGAGATGAACACGAGCGAGATCCGGATGATCGTCGACGCGTTCGGGCGCTCGGCCGCGAACTTCAAGGCCGGCGGGTACGACGGCATCGAGCTTCACGCCGCGCACGGATACCTGATCGCGCAGTTCCTCTCACGTGCGTCGAACCGGCGGACGGACGCGTATCGCGGCGACACGCTCGAAGGCCGTGTTCGACTGCTCGTCGAGGTGGTCGAGGAGGTCCGCACGCGCTGCGGCGCCGACTACCCGCTCGGCGTCCGCCTGAGCGCGGACGAGCACGCGCCCGGGGGCATGACGCTCGACGACACGCTTGAGATCGTGGACGCGCTCCAGACGGCTGCGCCTGTCGACTACCTGTCGATCACGACCGGAATGCGAAGCGCGTACGTCAAGGATTCGACCTTCGACGAGGGTTTCGCGCTGGACCTCGCCGAAGCCGTGAAGGTGGGCGTTGACGTGCCGGTCATCGTCGCGGGCCGGTTCCGGCTTCCCGACCTCGCAGAGCAGGCACTCGCCGCCGGCCGCGTCGACTTCGTCGCGTTCGGGCGCGCGATGCTCGTCGACCCGCAGTGGGCGACGAAGGCGCGCGAGGGGCGCGTCGGCGAGATCCGGCCGTGCGTCGGCTTCGTCCAGGACTGCCGCCGGGCCGAGGGGCTCGTCGCCTGCGCGCTCAACGCCCGCCTCGGCCGGGAGCTGGAGTGGGGTCCGCCTGCGCGTGTCGCCGCGAGCCGTCGCGTCGTCGTCGCCGGCGGCGGTCCCGGCGGGCTCGAGGCGGCGCGCGTCGCCGCGGAGTCCGGCCACGAGGTCGTGGTGTACGAGCGGACGGACGTCGTCGGCGGACAGCTTCGCGTCGCGGCCGCCGGCCCGACGCGCGAGGAGCTCCTCGACTTCGTCTTCTATCTCGAGCGCGAGCTCAACCGCCTCGGCGTCGACGTGCGCCTCGGGACGGCCGCCACGCGCGACGCGGTTCTGTCGGATGCGCCCGATCTCGTCTTGTGCGCGACCGGCGCCGATCCGCTCCCGCCGGAGTTCGACGCGGACGCCGACGCGAAGGTCGTCACCGTCTGGGATCTACTCGGCGGTGGCGTCAAGGACGTTCCCGAGCGCGCCGTCGTCGTCGACGACGGCAGCGGCTTCTGGCACGGCATCAGCGCGGCCGAGTTTCTCGCCGACCGCGGCGCCGCCGTCGAGCTCGTGACGCCTGCGCGCGGTGTCGGACTGGCGATCCCGCACGAGAGCGTCGCGAACGTCAACACGCGGCTCTGCGGCAACGGCGTACGCTTCCGCCCCCTGACGACCGTCACCGCCGTGAGCGGATCCACCGTCTCGCTCGCCGACGCCGTCAATGGAGAGCCTGACGAGACGAGCGCCGACCTCGTCGTCGTCAGGACGAGGCTGCGCGTGAACGACGAGCTGCTGCGCGAGCTCGACGGCGCCGGCCCGGCGGTCGCGGCGATCGGTGACTGCGCGTCGCCGCGACGCCTGTCGCACGCCGTGCTCGACGCGAACAAGGCGTTGCGGGCGTTCGACGCGGGGCGGCTGAGCCGGACCGCGATGATCGTGGCCTGACAGTGCGCGTCGTCGTCCTCACGAAGGACGTTCCAAACCCGTCGGGACTGCCGCCCGAGATCGGGCCGGACTTCCGGCTGAGGCGCGACGAAGGCGGCCTGGATCCGAGTGACGAGCCGGGCGTCGCAGTCGCGCTCCGCGTCGTCGAGGAGCAGGGCGGCGAGGTCACGGCGGTGTCGGTCGGGCCGGAGCCGGCGGTGCGTGCGCTGCGGCGGGCGCTGGCGCTCGGCGCGGACGGCGCAATCCTCGTCACCGACGACGCGCTCGAGGGAGCCGACGCGCTCGCGACGGCGAAGGCGCTCGCCGCGGCGATCTCGCGCCGGCCGTTCGACCTCGTCATCGCCGGTGTCGAGTCGACCGACGGCGCGACCGGGACCATGCCGATGGCGTTGGCCGAGCTGCTCGGAGTTCCATCGGCCACGTTCGCGCGTCGCGTGGCGGTGTCTGCCGGGCGCGTCTCGATCGAGCGCCAGACCGCATCGGGCTACGAGCTGATCGAGTGCGCGCTGCCGGCGCTCGTGACGGTGACGGCCGGAGCCGCCGAGCCGCGCTACCCCTCGCTGAGAGAGACGATCGCGGCGAAGAAGACGCCGGTCGAGCGGCTGACGCTTTCGGATCTCGGGCTCGCCCCCGCCGACGTGCGCGCGGCCCACGACGTGACGGCGATCGAGATCGCGGCGCAGAAGAAGGCCGGCGAGCTCGTCGAGGACGCGGCCGAAGCTCCAGGCAGGATCAGGCGCGTCCTCGAGGAGGCGAAGGTCGTCTAGCTGTGGCCGCCGTCTGGGTCTACGCGGAGCTCGGCGCGCAGGGTGACGTCGACCGCTCGGCGCTCGAGCTCCTGACGAAAGCGCGGGCGCTCGCCGGGGACGTCACCGCCGTCGCTCTCGGACCCGGGGCCTTCGCTGCGGCGGGCATCCTCGGCGAGCACGGTGCGACGCGCGTGCTGGTCGGCGACGACGCCGTCTTCGAGGACTATCCGGCCGAGCCGGCTGCGCACGCTCTGGCGGGGCTCGTCCGGGAGCACGCGCCGCAGCTCGTCCTGTTCGGACCGTCGTACGGCTCGCGCGACGTCGCCGGCCGGCTCCAGGCGATGCTGGGGTCGACGCTCGTGGCGAACGTCGACGACGTCGTCGCTCTCGATCACGTTCGCCTCACCGTCGCGCTGAGCCTCTGGCCGGGCCGGCCGGGGAACCTGCGCGGAGGGATCGGCGGAGCGAAGGTCGTCGACGTTCGGCTCGCCGGGCCCACTCCACGGCTCGTCATCGCGCGGGCTCGGGCCTTCGACGCGGAGCCGTCGGGCGGACGGGCCGAGGTCGTCGCGGTCGACGTCGCGGTTCCCGAGAGCCGCAAGCGGGCGCGTCGGCTCGAGCGGATCGAGGAGGGCGGCGCCGGCGCGCGGCTGGAGGAGGCGAGGGTGGTCATAGGCGGAGGACGAGGCCTCCAGGAGCCGGCGAACTTTGCGCTGCTCGAGGCGCTCGCCGCTGCGATCGGCAACGCCGCCGTCGGAGCGACACGGCCGGTCGTCGACGCCGGCTGGGCGCCGTTCAGCATGCAGCTCGGTCAAACCGGCAAGACCGTGAAGCCCGCCGTCTACATCGCCGTCGGCGTCAGCGGCGCGGCGCAGCACGTCGTCGGCATCAGCGGCGCGGGCTACGTCGTCGCGATCAACAACGATCCGAAAGCGCCCATCTTCCAGCTGGCCGATCTCGGCATCGTGGGCGATGCACTCGCCGTCGTTCCCGCCGTCATCGAGGAGTTGCAGGCAGCGCGGTCGGACGCCATATAGTCGGCCGATGGTGTCGTCTCCGCTCGATTCGTATTACGCGGCGGTCGACGCGGGCGACGCCGACGCGGCGACGGCGACATTCACCGCCGATGGTCTCTACATCCGGCCCTCGCTCGTCGTGCCGGGAACGCTGGAGGTCGTCTGCGGCCGTCACGAGTTGCTCGAGTTCTTTCGGAGGCGCGGCAACCCCCCGTTCCGCCACGAGGTGGTCGCGTGCGCCGTCGACGGCCCGCGCTGCTTCGTCGAGGGAGTCGCGCACGTCCACGAGAAGCCGACGACGTCCTTCCTCGTGCACGCGACGATCGACGACGACGGGCTGATCAGGCGGTACTTCGCGTTGATGGGCGATCTCGCGCCCATCTAAGCGCCGACATCCAGAAGCGCTTCCTCCTTCGCCGCCGGCTGGAGCGCGTGGTTCGCGGCGAGGTACCCGAAGATGAGGGCGCGCCCGTTGGGGGTTCCGCTGTTGTACCAGTAGCCCTCGATCAGGCCATGCTCTGGCCGCAGGAGTACAGACCCTCGATCGGCGTTCCGTCGCTGCGCAGGACACGTGCTTCGGCATCGACGGCGAGACCGGAGAGCGTCCCCATCGTGCCGAGCTTGAGCTCGATCGCGTACAGCGTCCCTTCGAGCGGACGGTTGCACGAGTTCGGCGTGATGCGACTGTCGCCGTTGTTGCGCGCCCAGGCCATCGAGCCGCGACCGAACTCGTCTGCGCTCGGATCGCCCGTTTCAGCCGACCGGTTGAACGCCGCGATGGTCTGCTCCGGGCCCGACTCCGACATGCCGATCTGCCGTGCGAGCGCTCTGGCGTCCTCGGCACGCGGCATCCACTCGGGGACGTCGCCCTGCTTCACGTAGCCCAAGCGGTACGTCCGTTTCCATTCCTCGTCGAACACGAGGTACGCAAGCAGGTTCGGATAGCGGCACGGCTTCGGGTCGAACCGGCTCATTGCGAGCACGATCGAGCGATAGAAGGAGTCGTCGCAGAAACGCTTCCCGTCCGTGTTGACGACGATCGAACCCGGGAACGACGGCTCCCTGCCGGCGACGTTCCCGACGATCGCCGACTCGTTCGGCGACTCGGGCGGAATGACGTAGACCGGAGCCATCAGCTGGCCGATGATGCTTGCGAACGAGCCCCCGATGTTCATCGCAGCCTGGAGGCCGGAGCCGTCGAGGGTCGGCTTCGTGAACGGCGTCGCCGGAGGATGCGGGTCGAACTGCCGCTGCATCTCGGCGTTGTGGTCGTAGCCTCCCGTCGCGAGGATCACGCCGCGCCGCGCCGAGACCTCGACGTCCTCGTCGCCGATGCGCAGCTGCGCGCCCACGACGCGCCCGTCGTCCTGCTCGAACGAGCGCAGAAGGGCGTTCAGTGGGATCCGTGGCGAGGCCCCAAAGCACCGTGCAGACGACGCAGCGTGGCGTGCCGAGGTAGCCGCTCCCGACCAGGTCCCGCATGTAGCGGCGGGCCGGCACGTACCGGTTGTCGAAGTCCATCGCGGTGACGGCGCCGCGTTCGAAGACGTACGCCGACAGGTACGGCGTCCGCGTCGTGCTCGACGATCCCGGCCGGCTCATCGGCAGGGAGGACATCGATCTCGTGCTCGTGTGCACGCCGCCGCTCCTCCACGCCGAGCTCAGCGCCGCAGCGCTCGAGGCCGGCCACCACGTCTTCTCGACCAAGCCGCTCGCGACGACTGTGTCCGACGCCCGCCGGCTGCACGAGCTCGCGAACGGTCGAGCTGCGCGCTGCAGATCGCCGTCACCTCGACCTCCGGAACTCGCCAACGCCGGCAGGACGATCGCGCCGCCGAAGCCGTCCCGATCAGCCCGGCGCGAACCAGCTCTCAGTACACTGCCTGCGGCAGCTCGAGGCCGTGCAGTCCCGCGAGGTCGAGATCCGGCACCGGCTGTCCCTGCGACGCGATGAACGTCGTCGCCTGCCGGTAGTGCTGCGCCGCGTGGAGGCGCTGCGCCTCGAGCAGCCCGACCCACGTCAGCTCGCCGCGCGGCGTTTGCACCGGTCGATCGGGTTCGTCGCGAAGAGCCTGCTCGTGCTCGAGCAGGAACGCTCGCCACGAGCGTGCGACCGGCTGCACGAACGCGAGCAGCCCCTCGCGATCGTCGATCGTCGCGACGATCTCCACCTCGCGCGCGACGACGGCGGCGTCGCCGGTCTCGCCGGTGCGTGGATTCCCGGGCCAGTGGAACCAGCCGGAGGACAACGCGGGCGGGATCGCCGCGATGCCGACCATCGTGTCGACCGCGAGCGCGAGCGGCAGCCGGCCCAGCCGCGGCAGCGGCGCGCGCAGGACGTCCCACGCCGTTGTCGTCACGACCTCGACCCAGGCCTCGGCGACGGCGTCGATGTCCCAGGCGACCTGCCACGCGTCCCGAAGGGCCGGCGGCGTCTCGAAGCCGAGGATCGACGCGGCTTGGTCGGGGTGCTGGAGCACGTGCGCGATGTCGTCGACGACGAGCGTCGGCACCGGTGGCGATCCTGCGGCGACCCACCGCTCACGCTGTTCGCTGATCACGACCGATTCGAACTCGATGCCGTTCGCACCAAGGAACTCCTTGGTCAGTCCGCAGATCGGTCACCCGGGGTGCGAGTAGAGGACGACGGAGCGTTCGTTCATGGGAAGCCGCCGACCCTATACTCGCCCGCGTGCCGACGTCGCCCCTCGACGCGTACTTCGCCGCGCTCGACGCCGGCGACGACGACGCGGCGACCGCCGCGTTTGCGGAGGACGCGGTCTACATCAGGCCGGCCATCGGCGACCCGCGCGGGCTCGAGGTCATCCGCGGACGCGCGCACATCCGTGAGTTCCTGGGACGGCGCCGTGAGCGCCAGAAGGCCGGCGAATACACGCATCGGCACGAGATCCGCGCCGCGAGCTTCGACGGCTCGCGCTGCTTCGTGGAGGCGGTCATGGTCACCGACGAAGGAACGACCGGTGTCTTCCTCGCGCACGCGGCGTTCGACCGGGACGGGTTGATCACGCGCTACATCGCCGTGCTCGCCGAGACGCCGAGCGGCTTCGACGCCTAGACGATCCGCACGAGCGTCTTGCCGACGTTCGCGCCGCGCATGACCCCTGCGAGCGCCTCCGGCGCGTGCTCGAGCCCTTCCACGATCGTCTCCTGTTGCTTGATGCGTCCGTCGCGATACCACGCGCCGACCTCGCATCGCATCTCGTCGAAGAGATCGACGTGGCTGCTGCCGCGGAAGCCGCGTACCGTCAGGTCCTTCGCGACGCAGAGGAATAGGTTGCTCGGTCCCGGCTTCGTATCCGAGGCGTCGTACTCCGAGATCGCGCCGCACATCGCGACGCGGCCGTCGCGCCGCAGATGCGTCAGCGCCGCCTCGAGGTGGTCGCCGCCGACGTTGTCGTAATAGAGGTCGATGCCCTCCGGTGCCGCCTCTCGCAGCAGCTCCGTCACGGGACCCGACTTGTAGTTGAACGCGGCGTCGAGGCCGAGCTCGTCGAGCAGGTAGCGGACCTTCTCGTTGGAGCCGGCGCTTCCGATCACGCGATTGCCGCGGATCTTCGCCATTTGCGCCGCGAGACCGCCGACGGCGCCGGCGGCGGCCGAGACCCACACGACGTCTCCCTCGCGCAACGCGCCCACGTGGAAGAGTCCGGCGTACGCGGTGAGGCCGTTCGCGCCGAGGACGCCGAGGTACGTCTGCGGCGGCGCGATCGTCGTATCGAGGCGGGTCAGCGTCCCGACGCCGCGCAGCTCCTCCTTCCCCGCCTCGACGACCGCGTAGTCGCGCCATCCCGACGCGTGCCACACCGTGTCGCCGGAGTCGAACCCATCGGCGCGCGACTCGACGACCTCGCCGATCGTCAAGATCCCGTCCATCGCCGCGCCGAGCGAGAAGGCCGGGAAGTAGCCCTCCGGCGCCTGCTCGCGCAACCGGATCCGCAGCGCGGGATCGACCGACGTCCACGTGTTGCGGACGAGCACCTCGCCGGGGCCCGGATCGCGCACCTTGACCTCGGCGACCTCGAAGTCCGACTGCCGGACCTCGCCTCGCGGATACGACACGGGACGGAGCTCGCGGCCGGTTCGCGGCATCGGCGCGGCCGCTAGAGCAGCCCGCCCGCGACCAGCTCGTCGGTCTCGACGATGCCGCGGCACCGTTGCTCGATCGGCGCGTGGTAGGCGGGGTGCGTGATGATCCAGAAGCGGCCGCGGCGGATCGCGTCGACCACCATGTCGGCGACGTCGTACGTCGGGATCCGCACGACTCCCGCGTAGTCGTCCGTCAGCGTCGGCTCCGCGCCTGCCGGATTGAGCGCGCGGCTGTGGACGCGAAACTGCGTCTCCGTCGGGCCCGGACAGAGCACGGAGACGCCGATCGGAGCGTCGAGCTCGCGCAGGTCGAGGGCGAGGGTCTCGGACAATCCGACGACCCCATACTTCGACGCGGCGTACGCGGCCACGCCCTGATACGGAAGAAGACCGCTGACGGACGCGGTATTCACGACATGGCCGGGCTCGCCCCGCTCGATCATGCGCGGGACGAATGCCTTGATGCCGTGGAAGACGCCGTCGAGGTTCACGCCGAGCACCCAGCGCCACTCCTCGAGCGTGAGCTCCCAGGCCGGCCCCGGGCGCGTGACTCCGGCGTTGTTGCAGAGCACGTGAACTCCGCCGAGGTCGGCAAAGGACCGCTCGGCCAGCGCCTCGACCGAGTCGAAGCTCGCCGCATCGGCGGGTACGGCGACGACGTCCACGTTCCACGCTCCCTTCAGCCGCTCGGCGGAGTCCTCCAGGCCAACCGGGTCGACGTCGGCCATCACGAGGCGCATGCCCTCGGCGGCGAAACGCTCGCAGAGCGCAAGGCCGATGCCGCTCGCGGCGCCGGTGACGACGGCGACCCGACCGCGAAGATCGTCCATGCGACTCAATGAATTGACATCGACTCGGTGATGGCGGAGATTATGCAACCTTCGCTTCCGCGCGACAGAGAGGAGCTTCCGTGGCGGCTGAACTCGCGCCAGATGTCGTCGTCCTCGGCACCGGCATGGCGGGCATGTGCGCGGCGACCGCGGCGGTGGAGCAGGGCGCGCAGGTGCTGGTCCTCGAGCGGGCGCCGACGATCGGCGGGTCGGCCGCCATCTCCGGCGGCTACGTCTGGACGGCACGCAACCTCGACAGCCTGCGCAACGAGGACGCGGGCGAGTTCCAGCGGCACGGACACTTCGTGGTCGAAGGCTACGAGGACGTCAAGCGCTGGCTGACCGGCTTCACACCTCCGGTGACCGAGGAGCTACCCACGCTCTACGGGCGCGGCCACAAGTTCGACATCCCGCTGCTCTTCGGCACGATGGCCGGGACGATCGTCAGCGCGGGTGGGCGCATCCTGGTCGGCGCCGAGGTCACCGACGTCGAGCGCGACTCGGACGGCGTCACGCTGTCGGTACGCCGCGACGGAGAGACGTCGACGGTGCGGGCGCGGTCGCTCGTGCTGGCCACCGGAGGACGGCAGGCCGATCCGGAGGCGCGCCGGTCGCTCGTCGAGGGCGGGGCGCTCCTGCCGCCGCTGCGAGGCAACCGTTTCTCGCGCGGCTACGGCGCGGCGATCGCCACGGGGCTCGGCGGCCGCGTCAACACCGCGAACAAGGGCTTCTACGGGCACCTGTTCGCGGCGGGCGTCGAGCCGATCGCGCCGATCGACTTCATCATCTTCTCGCTGTTCCAGAGCTCGGAAGGCGTGCTGCTCGACGCCGACGGCCGCCGGTTCGTCGACGAGAAGCGCGGCGATCACAACAACGCGGCCGCGGTTGCTGCAATCGGCGGCCGCGCGTTGCTGCTCTGGTCGCAGGACGTGCAGGAGCGCGTGTCGACGACTCCGTGGACGGTCGGGACGCCGCTCATGGACCGGTGGCTCTTCTCGCGCGACCGCGGCGGACGCACGGCGTCGGCCGCGGACGCTGCAGAGCTGGTGCCGCTCGTCCGCGAGTGGGGCTACGAACTACAGACGGCTCTCGAAGACGAGGCAGTGCGCGGGCGGATCGGCGCGGGGCGGATCTTCGCCGCCGAGGTCGTCCCTGCGGTGACGATGACCTTCGGCGGCATCGAGGTCGACGACGCGGGCGCAGCCGTCGACGGCCACGGCGAGCCGATCCCTGGCCTGTTCGTCGCGGGCGGCGACACGTCCGACATCTACCACCGCGGCTACGCCGGCGGCCTGTGCGCCGCCGCCGTCACCGGGCGGCGCGCCGGCACGGTGGCCGCACGCCTCGCCGCGACATCCGAACGGGTCGCGGCGCCGAACGCGTGAACGGCGACGTGCAGGCGGACGTCGCCGTTCTCGGCGCCGGCCTCGCCGGCATGTCCGCGGCGACGGCGGCGAGCGAGCACGGCGCGCGCGTCCTCGTGCTCGAGCGCGCGCCGGCGATCGGCGGCTCCGCCGCGATCTCCGGCGGCTACGTCTGGACCGCGAGCGATCTCGAGGGACTGCGGAAGGAGGATTCGGGCGAGTTCCAGCGGCACGGCCACCTCGTCGTCGAGGGCTACCGCGACGCGACCGGCTGGCTCTCGGACATGGCGCCGCCCATGACCGACGAGCAGCCGAACCTTCACGGGCGGGGTTACAAGTTCGACATCCCGCTCGTCCTCGCCACGATGGCGCGGAGAATCTCGGCGGCGGGCGGCCGCGTGCGGGTCGGAGCCGAGGTCGGCGACGTCGCTCGCGACGGCGACGGCTTCGTCCTTCACGTGCAGACGGACGGCACCACGTCGACGGTTCGCACCCGCTCGCTGGTGCTGGCGACGGGCGGCCGGCAGGCCGATCCGGAGGTGCGCCGCTCACTCGTCGAGGGCGGCACGCTCGTTCCGCCGCTGCGCGGGAACGCGTTCTCGCGCGGCGACGGCGCGGCCGTCGCCACCGCGCTCGGCGGCCGCGTCAACACCGCGAACAAGGGCTTCTACGGCCACCTCTGGGCGCTCGGCGTCGAGCCGATCGCGCCATTCGACTTCATCTCCTTCACCTTCTACCAGAGCGAGGAGGGCGTAATGCTCGACGCCTCGGGTCGCCGGTTCGCGGACGAGACACGCGGCGACCACAACAACACGACGGCGCTCGCGGCGCACGGCGGTCACGCGTTGCTGCTCTGGTCGGAGGAGGTTCAGGAGCGGGCGGGCGGCACACCGTTCGTCGGCGGCAGCCTTCCGATGGACCGGTGGCGGTTCTCGCGCGACCGCGGTGGTCGCGTCACCTCGGCAGCCGACGTCGCGGAGCTGCTTGCAATCGTCCGCGACTGGGGCTACGACGTCGACACGGCGACCTTCGAGGACGACGTCGTGCGCGGTCGTATCGGAACGGGACGCATCTTCGCCGCGGACGTCATCCCCGCGGTCACGATGACATTCGGCGGCGTCGAGATCGACTCGTCGTGCCGCGCGCTCGACGCGAACGGAGAGGCGATCGCCGGCCTGTATGCGGTCGGCGGCGACGCCTCCGACATCTACCACCGCGGCTACGGCGGCGGCCTCTGCGCCGCCGTCGTGACAGGGCGGCTCGCCGGCACGAACGCCGCGGCGCCGGCCGTCAGCGGCTGACGGCGCCCGCGCGCTCGACGGCTGTCCGCGCCGCGCGCAGACCGAAGACGAGCGCTGCCGCAAGTCCGCCGGCGTATGCGCGCACGTACAGGCCGCCCGCGTCCGCGCCCGCCGCGAGCAGGCCGGGGATCGGCTGTCCGTCGCCGTCGAGTACGCGAGCGTCCTCGTCGATGAGAAGTCCGCCGAACGTGAAGGTGATCGCCGGCACGGTCTCGATCACGTAGAACGGCGGCCGGTCGATCGCGACCGCGTCGAACCGTCGCGGCGGGTCCGGCGTGCCTTCGGCGCACTGACGGTTGAAGTCGATCAGTGCCTTCCTCACCGCCGCCGCGTCGTAGCCCCATTCCTCCGGGATGTAGAGGAACTCGTCGAAGTTGTTCGCAACCGCGCAGCGCGCGCCGCGCCGGTAGCACGTGTCGAACGTGTCGGCCCCGAGGACGCCCTCGACGTACGGACGAAGGATCCATTCCGTGCGTGCGCGCTCGTCGTGTACGAGCAGGCCGCGCGCCTCAGGCTGACGTAGCAGCGCAAGCGTCGTGAGGTGGTCGCCGACGGTCTCGTCCACGAAGCGCCGGCCTTCGAGATTGAGGAGGACGGCGTGTTCGCTGTAGTAGAGCGTGAGCGCCGGGAAGTCCTCGTTCTCGCCGAACTCGACGCCCGACGGCATGAGGTGGCCGTAGAAGCCCGCGTCCTCCGGCCCGAACTGAGCGCCCACGGAGAGGCCGAGGCGCAGCCCGTCGCCGCGGCTGAACGCGTTCGCGCGCAAGGGAATGTCACGCGCCTGCGGGTCGATGAGCGTCGTGCGAAGGTCGGGATCGCCCTGGAAGCCGCCGGTCGCGAGCAGCGTCGCGGCCGCGCGGACCTCGCGCACTCCGCCCGAAGGCTCCGCGATCTCCGCACCGCGAACCTCACCGTTCTCGACGAGCAGCGCGCGCGCCGCGCCCGGCGCGACGATCTCGGAACCGGGACTCTCGCGAATCGCCAGCTCGCACGCGCGGAGGTAGTTGAGGATGGACGTCTGATGCCCGCGGCCGAAGCGCAGCACCTCGACGGCCGGCAGGCACTCGACGCCGAGCGAGCGCACCCACTCGACGGCCGGGCCGAAGCCTTCGATCAGCCGCTCGCCGAGGCGCGGGTCCCCATCCGGTATCGCCTCACGCAGCACCTCCACCGACGGTGCGGTCCAGATGAACCCTGCGAGCCGCGCGCTCCCGCCGAGCTCGCCCTTCTCCACGAGAACGACGGAGCGGCCCTGGCGCACCGACCACGCTGCGGCGGAAAGACCCGCCATCCCGCCGCCGAGGACGAGCAGATCGACGTCGGTGACCGGAGCGGCGCTCAGGCGTCTGACTATGCCACACTCGGCGACGCGTGCTCAGCTCCCGGTCACTGGGCGGGAAGGTCGCGCTCGTCACCGGCGGCGGCTCTGGGATCGGCGCCGCGTGCGTCCGCGCCCTTGCCGAGGAGGGCGTAAGCGTGCTCGTCGTCGACTACGACGCGGAGGCGGCCGCCGCGATCGCTGCGGAGGTGGGCGGGTCGGCGTTCGCAGCGGACGTGACCGATCCGGACGCATGCATTGCGATGGTCGCCGCGGCGCTCGACGCACTCGGCCGACTCGACGTCGCGGTCAACAACGCAGGCGTCGGTCCGGCCGGACTGATCCCGACGGCCGACATCAGCGTCGACGACTGGCGGCGCGTGCTCGCGACGAACCTCGACGGCGTCTTTTACTCGATGCGTGCGGAGATCCCGGCCCTGCTGCGGGCGGGCGGCGGCTCGATCGTCAACATGTCGTCGGCGATCGCGGTCGTGGGCCGCGCCGGTGCGGCAGCGTACGCAGCGTCGAAGCACGGGGTGCTCGGCCTGACGCGAACTGCGGCGATCGAGTACGGGCGCGACGGGATCCGCGTGAACGCCGTCGGTCCCGGTACGACGGAGACGTCACTTACGCGCGATGCAATCGCGAGCGAACCGGAGAAGATCGTCGCGCGGGTTCCGCTCGGGCGCGTTGCCGTCCCGGAGGACATCGCGCCGCTCGTCGTATTCCTCGCGTCGGACGCGTCGGCGTTCTGCACCGGCGGCTGGTACGCCGTCGACGGCGGCTGGACCGCACAGTGACTCAGGAGACGTACTCGAGTGTGTGGAGCGCGCGCTCCGGCGCCGCGAGGAAGCTGTCGATCTCCTCTTCGCCGTGCGCCGTCGAGAGCAGGAAGTAGTAGAGCGACATCTGATAGTAGCTCTCGTTCATCAGCGCGAGGGTGGAGGTTCACGATCTTCGCGCGGTCGCTGCGCATCCGCGTCGGGTAGTCGACGACGCGCTCGGGTGCCCAGTGCATCCCGAAGAGGTGACCGAGACCGCTCGAGTGCAGCGGGATGTCGTCGCTGCGGCCGAGCTCGTCGATGCCGTTCCGCGCGCGGTCGCCGAGCGACTGGATGTGCGCGTGCGCCTCGGGCGTGAGCAGCTTGAGCGCGGCGATGCCGGCCGCGAGCGATGCCTGGTTGCCGCCGAACGTGGAGACGGACGTCACCGGCGCGACACCGGCGTACAGCTCGGGGTCCGAGCAGGTCCATGATCTCCGCACGACCGCCGACCGCGGACAGCGGCAGCCCGCCGCCGATCGCCTTGCTCATCGTCGTGAGGTCCGGCGTCACGTCGAACCACGCCTGCGCGCCGCCGTACGCGATCGGGAATGTGACAACCTCGTCGAAGATGCCGACGGTGGTGCTGCCGGTGACCATGTGATCAGCGTGCCCGTGATAGCTGCCGGCCGCCTTCGCGAGCTTCGTCCGTCCGGTGAACGCGCGCGAGAGACGCATGGCCAAGAGGTTCGCCTCCGTTCCGGAGACGAGGAAGCGGACGCGCTCGACGGACGGCATCCGCTCGATCAGCATCGACGCCATCCTGTAGCTGAGATCCCAGTCCGGGCAGCCGAGCTGGATCGCCTTGTCGAGCTGCGCGACGATCGCGTCGCGGATGACGTCGTTGCAGTGGCCGTGGATCACGACCCAGTCGCCGATGCGCAGGTCGAGGTACCTGTTGCCGTCGGCGTCCCACAGCCAGCAGCCCTTGGCCCGTTCCAGCAGCACGGGGTACGGGAGCTGGTACCACATGCCGCCGCCGTGACCGGCCGGGATCAGCGGGCGCGTCCGCTCGAGCAGCTCGAGCGAACGGCGCGTGCGCTCACGGTACTTGCGCTCCTCGCCGGGGTGGAGGGCGATCCCTCCTTCCGCGGCCGCCGGCCCGGTGGAATGGCCGCGCCGGTGTTCACGCGCATCAACCACATCTGCATTGTCACGAACGACATCGACCGCGCGGTGCGCACGTGGTCGGACCGGTACGGCGTCGGGCCGTGGAGCCTCTGGACAAAGGACGCGTCGAACATGTCGGCGGTCGTCGATGGAACGCCGACGGACTTCGCGATGCGCGTCGCGCTCTGTCAGCTCTCGCCCGGCTTTCGCCTGGAGATCATCCAGCCGCTCGACGACCGAAGCCCGTACGCGAAGTCGCTCGCGCGGAGCGGCGGCGCCGACCACGTGCATCACGTGCGCTTCGAGGTGGACGACTACGAGACCGCCGGCGAGCGCTTGCGCGGTCTCGGTCTGCCGCGCGTGCTCGAGGCGGAGTTCGCCGCAGCGCCCGGCGTCGAGGGGAGGTTCGCAGGCACGTACTTCGACACCGAGGACGACCTCGGCTTCATCGTCGAGATCGGCCGGGCGCCGCCGGGCTTCGCGATGCCGGAGCCGGAGCAGGTGTATCCACAGTGAGGGAGAGCGACGCCTACCTCAGCACCGGCCTCGACTACTCGACCGACACGTTTTCCCCTGAGGAGAAGGCCGCGGTGCTGTCGCGGTACCGCGAGATGCACGACTATCGCGACCTCGACCTCGCGCCGTTCGCTCGCTTCGGCGTCGAGCACAACCCGGTCGGGTTCAAGGCGTTGAAGCGGCACGTCGAGGCGCTGGGCCGCACCGCGCTCCCGGTCGGGCCGATGGTGCTCATGTGGTCTATACGTACGCCCTGCTCGGCAACGGCAAGGGTGCGCTGTACGAGATCGTCGCCGCGCGTGAGCTCGGCGCGTCGCGCGCGGAGGTGATGGAGGTCATCCACCTCGCGGCGCTCGCGGCCGGTCCACTGGGAATGAATCCGCTCGGCGAGCTTGCTCACGACTACTTCCTCGAGTGGGCGGACGACGGCGCGGGCTCGGGCCTCGAATGGCCGGACGGCTGGAGCCCCGACGTCGAGCGCTTCCGTTCCGGCATCGACCTCGGAAGCGACGGAGTGGCGGACGGCGAGCTCGAGCTGCTGCGCGAGTGGAACCGGCGGATGTACGGCGAGGTGCCTCCGTCCGTGGAGTTCGCAGCGCAGGCCGAGCTGCCGCCTACAAGACGCAGCAGGCGCGGTTCGAGAAGGCCGTGACGGGCGTAATCCCATTGCAGATGATTCCGCTCCTGTCGCTCCACGTCAGCGCGATCCGGCTGTCGCGCATTCCGACTCGGCGTTCGTTGCAGATGGCGAAGACGCTCGGCGTGGCGCGCGAGTACGTCGTCTCGGCGCTGTTCTGGGCGGCGGTGTACGGAGGCGACGTCGTGTTCGAGGCGGCACTCGACGCGGGCGGCGATCTCCTCGAGAGCTGGGGCTAGATGATCTAGGGCGCCGGAACGGCTTCGACGCGCAGGGCGCGTGGACGCAAAGCGCCGACGTAGACGCCGGCGAGGATGAGAAATCCGCCGAGGAAGAGACTCGCGCCGATCGCCTCGTTGTCGAGCCAGGCCGAGAGGATGAGGGTCAAGAACGGGCTGAGCACGAACACGTATGCAGCTCGCGACGCCTCCCAGCGCGCGAGCACGACGAGGTACAGCATGACCATGACGAGCGAGCCGATCAGGACCAGATACCAGAGCGCGAACCACGTCGTGGCGTCCGGGGGAACCTCGGGCGACTCTCCCACGAGCAGCGAGACCGGAAGCAGGATCGCGGCCGCCGCTGCCGACCCGACCGCGTTCATCGTGATCGGGTGCATCGGCGGCAGCCGCCTGACCATTACGGCTGCCTGCGCCACGCAGATCAGGCTCACACCGAGGGCGAGCAGCGCCAGCGGCGGCACGTCGGCCCGCAGCGGCGCCTCCGAGAGCGCTGCCACGCCGACCATCGCGAGCACCGCCCCCGCGATCGGTCGGACAGAGATTCGCTCCTGTCCCTGAAGAGCCGCGAGGAGCAGCGCCGCGAGCGGCACGAGCGCGAAGACGATCTGCCCGAAACCTGCGTGCACGTGCACGAGGGCGTAATAGGCGAGGCCGACGGCGGCGGCGAAGTTCAGCACGCCGAAGAGGATCGTTCCGGCGAGCACCCGCCCACGCGGAGGCGCCAGGCCGAGCACGACCATCAACCCCACGAGGATCAATGCCGCGATTCCGAAGCGGAGGCCCGCGCCCCAGAGCGGCGCCAGTTCGCGGTTGCTGAACCGAACCGCGATCGGGTTCGTCGCCACGGCGAAGGTGCACGCGACGAAGGCGGTAAGGGCGGTACGCTCTCCGTCGGCACGCACCGGCGGAGCTTAGCGGCTGAACTGAACTTGATTCAGTAAGCGAGCTTCGCTATAAGATGCCCCGTTTCCGCTTGAGCTTCCGCTTCGCCAACTACGAGAAGCGCGGTCGGATCGCGTACATCACGCTGAACCGGCCGGAGGTGATGAACGCGCTCCATCTCGAGGCGCACCTCGAGCTGAAGGAGATCTGGGAGGACTTCCGTGACGATCCGGAGGTCTGGGTCGCGATCCTCACGGGAGCCGGAGATAGGGCCTTCTCGGCCGGCAACGACCTGAAGGCGACGGCCGAGCGGACCGCGACCGGCACCGACGTCCAGGGGCGCGAGCGGCCTCCGTTCGGTCGGATCACGCGCGACTTCGACTGTCCGAAGCCGATGATCGCGGCCGTCAACGGCGTCGCCGTCGGCGGCGGCCTCGAGCTGGCGCTCGCCTGCGACATCATCGTGGCGGCGGATCACGCGCGCTTGGGCCTGCCCGAGCCGCGCGTCGGCCTGATCGCCGGGGCCGGCGGCATCCACCGGATCGCACGCCAGGTACCGTTCAAGTCTGCGATGGGCCTCCTGCTCACCGGCCGGCTCATCCAGGCGGACGAGGCGTTGCGGATCGGGCTCGTGAACGAGGTGGTGCCGCTCGCCGAGCTCATGCCGACTGCCGAGCGGTGGGCGGCCGAGATCCTCGAGTGTGCTCCGCTGAGCGTCCGGCTGACGAAGGAGGCCGTCTTCGACGGGCTGCTGTACAGCGTCGACGAGGCGCTCGAGCGCGACGCGGGTCGCCGCGAACGGCTGCTCGCGTCGGAGGACTACGTCGAGGGGCCGAGGGCGTTCGCCGAGAAGCGAAAGCCGCAGTGGACCGGACGCTAGCCGAGGTCGTGGAGGCTCCGAGTCCGGAGCGGCTCAGGGCGCTTCTCTCGCCGCGGAGCGTCGCGATCGTAGGCGCATCGGACCGCTTGGGCTGGTCGAGCGGGGCGTTCGGGAACTTCGCGAGCCTCGGGTTCGACGGCGCCTTGCATCTCGTGAACCGGAACGGCGGCGTGGTGCACGGGCGCGAGACCGTGACGAGCTGCGTCGAGATCGGCGAGCCGGTCGACCTGGCGATCATGCTCATGGGCGCCCGGAGCCTTGCGCCGGCGCTCGTGGACGTCGCAGCCGCGGGCATCCCTCACGCGGTCGTGCTCGCGGCCGGCTTCGGCGAGACGGGCGAGCACGGAGTCGGCCTGCAGCAGGAGCTGGTCGAGCTGTGCCGCGAGCTCGGCGTGACGTGCGTCGGCCCGAACTGCCTCGGCTTCGTCAATGTCGTCGAGCGCGCGCCGGCGTGGGCCGGGATGATGCCGGTGCGGCTCATTTCCGGTGCCGTCGCGATCGTCTCGCAGAGCGGAGCCACAGCCAGCGAGATCGGCACGTACGCGGTGACGCAGAACATCGGCCTCAGCCACATCATCTCGACCGGCAACGAGGCGATGGTCGACGCGCTCGCGATGTCGTCCGCGGTGCTCGAGGACGAGCGCGTGCGGGCACTCGCAATCTTCACCGAGTCGATTCGCGACGCGCAGCGGCTCAGAGCGCTCGCCGCGCGCGCAGCGGAGCTCGAGAAGCCGATCGTGATGATGAAGGTCGGAACGAGCGCGCTGGCGGCAGAGATCGCGCTGACGCACACGGGCGCCCTCGTCGGCGACGACCGCCTCGTCGACGCCGCGCTGCGGCAGTGGGGCGTCGTCCGCGTGCACTCGCTGGAAGAGCTGGCGATCACGGCTGGTCTGCTCGCGCGGACAGGCCCGCTGCCGCCGGGAGGTCTCGGCGTCGTCTCGATCTCGGGCGGCGCCTGCGACATCATCGCCGACCGCGCCGAGCTCGTCGGGCTGCCGCTGCCGGCGCTCGCCGAGACGACCCAGGCTCGCCTTAAGGAGCTGATCCCCGAGTACGTCACGCCGCGCAATCCGCTCGACATCACCGGTGCGGCGTCCGAGAACCCGCAGCTCTTCGCGGACGCGCTGCGGACGATGGCGGACGATCCGTCGGTCGCCGCGGTCGCCGCGGTTCACATCCTGCCGTCGGAAGGACGAGCCGAGCGCTTCAAGCCGAGGCTCGAGCTGATCGCGCCCGCCCTGACCGCGGCCGAGCACGGCTTCCTCGTCGATCCGATCTCGCGCGACATCGATGCGTTCACGGCCGGTGTGCTCGAGGAGGTGCGCGTCCCGTACGCGCTCACCGGCCTCGGCGACTCGGTCGACGCGTTCGCCAACGCGGTGCGCTGGTCGGCGTGGCTGCGCCGTTCGCACGCGCCGAGCGCGGCCGAAGGAGAGCTCGAGCTCGACGGGAGCAGCGGTCACTGGTCGGAGGCGCGCGGGCTCGAGTTGCTCGCCGAGCACGGTGTGCCCGTCGTCCCGTGGCGGCTCGCGCGCACCGCTGAGGAAGCCGTCGCGGCGGCGCGCGACCTCGGCTATCCCGTCGTCGCGAAGGTGGTATCGCCGGAGATCCTGCACAAGAGCGACATCGGCGGCGTCGCGCTGGGCCTGGCAACGGACGACGACGTGCTCGAGGCGTTCGAGCGCGTCACGACCGCCGGCGCGAGCGTGGAAGGCGCGCACGTAGAGGGCGCGATCGTCGCCGCGATGCGCAGCGGCGGGATCGAGCTGATCGTCGGCGTGGTCAACGACGAGCAGTGGGGGCCGGCGCTCGCGGTCGGCCTCGGCGGCATCTGGGTTCACGTCCTCGACGACACGAGCCTGCGCCTGCTGCCGGTCTCGTACGGCGGCGTCCGCGAGATGCTCGACGAGCTCCGCGGCAGGGCGCTCCTCGACGGCGTTCGCGGCAGGCCGGCGGCGGACGTCGACAGGCTCGTCGCGACGATCGCAGCGTTCGCACGTCTCGCCGAACGGCTCGGTCCGCGCCTCGCCTCGGTCGAGATCAATCCACTCCGCGTCGACGGCGCGACCGTCGAGGCGCTCGACGCGGTCGTCGTCTGGCAATGACGACGCTGACGCGACGGGAGAGCGCGGAGTTCCAGGCGGCGGTGCGCGGCGGCCTGGCGCGCGTCTGGCCGTCGGCGCGCGTCGCCGGTGAGCCGCGGGCGGGCGAGGGGTTGCTCCACGCGGTCTGGGACGTCGCGGCCGCGCAGGAGTGGACGGCGCTGGGCGCGGACGACGCACTGGAGGCGGCGCTCGCCGCGACGGAAGAGCTCGGCCGCCGCGCGTGTCCCTTGCCGCTCATGGACGTGTACGTGACGTCACGGCTTCTCGGCGGGCTCGAGGACGCGATCTCCGACGGCTCGGTCCGGCCGGTCGTGGCGATCGACCGCGGAGACGCGCCCGTGCGCGCGGTGGAGAGCGCGGGCGCGGCCACGCACGTGCTCCTGCTGCCCCGCGAGCGCAGCGGCGGGGCGCGGCTGTGCGAGCTGGGAACGGTGAAGCGCACGCCGGGGCTCGCCGTGCCGGCGTGGGCGGACATCCGTCCGGGCACGGTCACGGAGACCGCGGCGGTAGAGCCGGACGCGCTCGAGGAGGCGAAGGCGCTGCTGCGTCTCGGCCTCGTCGTGCGCGCGGCGGCGGCCGCACGAGTCGCGCACGAGCTCGCCGTTGAGCACGCAAAGACGCGGCACGCGTTCGGGAAGCCGATCGGCGTGTATCAGGCGGTTTCCCACAGGTGCGCGAACGCGGAGATCGACCTCGCGGCCGTGCGTGCGCTCGTGGAAGAGGCGGTGCGGCTTCGCGGCGTCGACGATCCCGCTTGGCAGCTCGCGAGCGAGCTCGCCGTCGCGTACGGCGCAGCGGCTGCGCCGCGCGTGCAGCTCGGCGCCCAGCACACGCTCGCCGCGATCGGCTTCTTCGACGAGCACGAGGCACCGTGGCTCTTCCGGCGCGTACACGCCGACGTCCTCCGCCTCGCGGGGTTCCCGCTCGAGGCGGGCGAGCCCGCCGACGTCCTGCTCGAGCGCGGCGCAAGCCTGCCACGGCTCGAGCTCGGCGAGGCCGCGCAGCAGTTCCGCAGCGAGCTGAGCGCACTCCTGGACGAGCGTGAACTCGCCGGCGGCGGCAGGCTCGAGGACGATGCCGGGCTGGCTGCCGCCCTCGCCGCAGGCGGCTACCTGGGGATGGCGTGGCCGCCGAGGCATGGCGGTCGCGACGCGAGCGTCGAGGAGCTGATGGTCCTGCACGAGGAGCTGCGCTACCGCGGCGCGAGGCCGTCGCTGCTCGCCGCCGCCGAGCTGATCGGCAACGCGATCGTCCGCCACGGGACGGAAGAACAGCAGGAGCGGTTCCTACCGCTCATCGCCGCGGGCAGGCTGCCGTTCTACCTCGGCTACTCGGAGCCGGAGGTCGGCTCCGACCTCGCCAACCTGCGGACGCGCGCCGTCCGCGACGGCGACGGGTGGGTGATCAACGGCCAGAAGATGTGGGGCACGGGAGCGCACATCGCCGAGTACTGCTGGCTCGCGGCGCGCACCGATCCCGACGCTCACCGCCCGCACGCCGGCATCACCGTCTTCCTCTTCTCGGTTCCGCGTCCCGGCTGGGAGATCCAGGAGCACACGGGTCTCTCGGGCGAGATCTCGTGCACGACGTTCCTCGACGGCGTCCGCGTGCCCGACACCGCGCGCGTCGGCGAGGTGAACGGCGGCTGGAAGGTGATCACCGACGCTCTCGCCGGCGAGCGCGTCGTCATGGGCGGCGTCGCGGCCCACGTGCACCGGCAGCTCGATCACCTGCTCGACGAGCTGCGCGGCGACGTCGATCTCACCGGCCCGCGCGGCTCGGCGGTCCGCAGGCGCGTGACCGAGCTCGCCGCGCGGCTGCAGGCGGCCAGAATCCTCGTCACCCACAGCGTGCGCGCGACCGCCGGTGGCGGCGGCGCGCGGCTCGAGGCGCCGATGGCCAAGATCGTCGGCTCCGAGGTCCACGAGGATCTGTGCGAGACGGCGCTCGAGATCCTCGGTCCGCGCGCGGCCCTCGCCGGCGGGCCGTTCGAAGTCGGCGCGCGCCTGTCGATCAAGGACGTCGTCGGGGGCGGCACGAACGACATCCAGCGGAACCTCATCGCGCGCCATCTAGGATTGCCGCGATGAGAACGCCGGTGTGCGAGATGCTCGGAATCGACTTCCCGCTGCTCGCGTTCAGCCACTGCCGCGACGTCGTCGCCGCGGTCACGAACGCCGGCGGCTTCGGCGTCTTCGGCGCCATGCGGTACGACCCTGACGAACTCGACACCGAGCTGCGCTGGATCGACGAGCAGGTCGACGGAAAGCCCTACGGGCTCGACGTCATCGTTCCGCAGACGTTCGAGGGGAAAGGGGAGCAGCTCGACGCGGGCGCGCTCGCGGGCCGCATCTCGAACGACCACTGGGACTTCCTCGAGCGGTTGCTGGACGAGCACGCGCTCGGGGACGTGTGGGACCGGGAGGCCGCGATCCGCAGCAGCCGCGCGGCTGCGCTCTTCTCCGACGCGAACATCGACGCGCTGCTCGAGGTCTCGTTCTCGCACCCGATCCGGCTGATCGCGAACGCACTCGGTCCGGCGCCGGCGCGCTTGATCGAGCGCGCGAAGCAAGACGGCGTGGCGTGTGCGGGGCTCGTCGGGGCGCCCGAGCACGCGGTCAAGCAGGTGCAGGCCGGAGTGGACCTCGTGATCGCCTCGGGCTACGAGGCCGGCGGGCACACCGGCGAGATCGGGACGATGGTGCTCGTCCCGGAGGTGATCGCCGCCGTGCGCGACTCCGGCGTACCCGTTCTTGCGGCCGGCGGAATCGTCACCGGACGCCAGATGGCGGCCGCCCTCGCGCTCGGCGCCGCCGGGGTCTGGACCGGGTCGGTCTGGCTGACGACGCACGAAGCGGAGACGAGCGTCTTCCTGCGCGAGAAGATGCTGCGGGCGTCGTCACGCGACACCGTCCGCTCGCGCGCCCGCACCGGGAAGCCCGCGCGGCAGCTGCGAACGGCCTGGCACGACGCGTGGGCGGGGCCCGACAGCCCCGGGACGCTGCCGATGCCCCTGATGACGATGCTGACCTGGGACGCGCTCGAGCGCATCGAGTCGGCAGCCGAGGGCGGGCACGAGGGCGCACGCGAGCTCGCGTCCTACTACGTCGGGCAAGGTGTCGGACTGATGACGTCCGCCACGAGCGCAGCCGAGGTCGTGCAGGACTTCATGGAGGATTTCGTCGAGGCCTTCGAGGGGGTGCAAGGCGCGCTCACCGAGGAGGTGACATAGCCGAGCGGACCGAGCTATGGGATTCCTCGACCCGTACTGCGTCGTCGACTTCACGAACGAGCGCGGCCTGCTTGCCGGACGAATGCTCGCCGACCTCGGCGCGGACGTCATCCAGGTCGAGCCGCCGGACGGTTCGAGCGCGCGCCGCGTCGGTCCGTTCTTGCACGACGGCGGGTCGCTGTACTGGGATGCGTACGCTGCGAACAAGCGCGGCGTGACCTGCGACCTGGGCGACATGGAGGAACGTGAGCTGGCGCTGCGGCTCTGTGCGGACGCCGACTTCGTCTTCGAGTCCGAGACTCCGGGCGTCATGGCGCGGCGGGGTGTCGCGTACGACGACATTCGGCGCGTGAACCCGCGCGTTGTCTACACGTCGATCACGCCGTTCGGAAGCGACGGCCCGAAGGCGCACTACGCCGAGAGCGAGCTCATCCTGTGGGCGTCGGGCGGTCCGCTGTACGCCCACCGCGACGGCGACCGCCCGCCGCTGCGGATCAGCGTGCCCCAGGCGTACCTGCACGCTGCGGCCGACGCCGCGGGTGGCGCGCTCATCGCGCATCACGCGAGGACGCGCTCGGGCCTGGGCCAGCATGTCGACGTGTCGGCGATGCAGTCCGTCACGCAGGCCACGCTTTCGAGAATCCTCGCTACGGCGGTCGGCGATCCGCAGGGCAGCCGGCTGATCGCGCCCGAGCCCGAGGACGAGCAAGGACGTAGGCTCGACCAGAGCGGCAGCGGCTCCGGCACGACCGGGACGAAGTGGAAGGTGCGAGACGGCTACGTCGAGATGCACCTCGCCCTCGGTCCGGCCGTTGGCCGGTTCACGAACAACCTGTTCGCGTGGATCCGCGAAGAAGGCGAGTGCGACCAGCGGCTCGCGGCGCTCGACTGGGGGACCGTGCCGGAGCTCGTCGCCAACGGCCGGCTCGGCGTCGATGAGCTCGAACGCGCGCGCCGGATCGTGGCCGACTTCCTCGCGGGCCGCACGAAGCGCGAGCTGGTCGAGGCCTCGCTCGAGCGCAAGCTGCTCGCGGCGCCGGTTCTCACCGTCGGCGACCTCGCCGAGAGCCGCCAGCTTGAGTCACGCAATTACTGGCTCGAGCTCGGAGAGAACGAGCGCCGGCGCGTCCTGCCCGGTCCGTTCGCGCAAGTCGACGCCGACGCGTTCGCGTTCCGTCGGCCGGCGCCGCGAATCGGCGAGCACAACGCGGAGGTTTTCGCCGCGGTCATGGGAGCGGGCGTCACGTGACCGAGCAAGCGCTGGCGGATTTGCGGGTGCTCGACCTCACGTGGGTCGTGGCCGGGCCTGCCGTCGGCCGCGTGCTCGCCGACTACGGCGCGGAAGTCATCCGCGTCGAGTCGTCGACACGTCTTGACACGTCGCGACTGATCGGTCCGTTCCACGGCGGCACGCAGACGCCCGAGTCGTCGATCCTGTACGGCGACGTCAACGCGGGCAAGCTCGGGCTCACGCTCAACCTCAAGCTCGAGCCCGCACGCGACGTCGTGCGCGACCTCGCCCGCCGGTCCGACGTCGTCATCGAATCCTTTTCGCCCGGAGTCATGGAGCGCTGGGGCCTCGGCTACGACCGGCTGCGAGAGCTCAACGCGAAAGTGATCATGCTGAGCACGTCGCTGATGGGGCAGACCGGCCCGTACGGAGGCTTCGCCGGCTACGGGAACATCGGCGGCGCGATGTCGGGATTCCAGTCGCTCGTCGGCTGGCCCGACCGGCCGCCGCTGGGCCCCTACGGTCCCTACAGCGACTACGTGGCGCCACGGTTCGCGCTCGTCGTCCTGCTCGCGGCGCTCGACCGCCGCGCGCGGACCGGCGAGGGCTGCTACATCGACGTCTCGCAGACCGAGGCGGCGATTCAGTTCCTCGCGCCGCAGATCGCCGATCACGCTGCCACCGGCCGCGTTGCCGAGGCAGCGGGCAACCGGGATCCGGCGGCGGCGCCGCACGGCGTCTATCCGTGTGTCGACGACGGGTCCGACGTCGCCGGCGCCTGGGTCGCGATCGCGGTGCGCGACGACGACGAGTGGCGTGCGTTCGCGCAGCTGATGGACGTGCCTTCGGACGAACGCTTTGCGACGACGGCCGGCCGGCTTGCAAACGCCGACGAGCTCGACGAGATCGTCGGAGCCTGGACGGCGACGCGCGCGGCCGCGGAGGTGGAGGCGCTGCTCCAGTCGCGCGGCATCCCGGCACACGTCGCCCTCTCCAGCGTGAGTGCCCTGCGCGACCCGCAGCTCGTCGCGCGCCGGCATTTCGTCGAGCTCGACCATCCCGTCTACGGGAAGACGGTCGTGCAGGGATCGCGCTACCGGCTCTCGGAGACACCAGCCGTCGTCGATCGTGCGGCGCCGATGCTCGGCCGCGACAACGATCACGTGCTGCGGAACATCCTCGGCTACGACGACGATCGCATCGCAACGCTCGACGAGGTCGGTGCGCTGGCGTGACCGTGACAGAGGACTGGCGGACCGCGTGGCAGCCGGTGATCGACGCCGTCGGCACCGACTTCGGCGGCGGCGAGGTGGTCGCGGGAGCGGACTCGGTCGATGCGTCGGCGCTCCGCCGCTTCCTCGAGCCGCTCGAGTTCGACTGCCCGCTGCACCACGACCAGCGCGTCGCGCGCGAGCATGGTTTTCCCGGCGTGATCGCGCCCTTCAGCAGCTACTTCACCTTCGTGGCGCCGCCGATCTGGCGACCCGGCGACGCGCAGGTGTTCACGAGCGACGAGCGCGACGCACAGCCCGAAGGCGTCGCCGTGCGCCGCTTCCTCACGGGCCTCGAGCCGCCGCACACCGGCTATTTCGCCGCGGACTTCGAGGTCGACCTTTTCCTGCCCGTCGCGCTCGGCGACCGTCTCACGCGAAACGGCATGAAGCTGGTCTCGTGCCGGCCGAAGGAGACGAGCGTCGGCCGCGGAGCGTTCATGACCTGGCAGTGGGAGGTGCTGAACCAGCGGTCCGAGCTGGTTGCGCGCCTCCGCAACACGATGTACGTCTACAGCCCGCACGCGGACGGGAGCTGACGCGGTGGACTGGAGCGTCCAGCCGCACTGGGAAGACGTGGAGGAAGGGCACGACCTTCCGCCCGTCGCCTTCCCGCTCACCGTCTACCGGCTCGTCGTCGAGGCGGGCGCGAATCGCGACTTCAACTCGATCCACCACAACAGCGAGTTCGCGCGTGCGTCGGGAGCGCCCGAGATGTACGCCAACACCGGCTTCCTGCTCGGCATGTGGGAGCGCGCGCTCCGTGAGTACATCGGGCTCGACGGTACGATCCGGCGCATCGCCGGCTTCCGCATGAAGAGGTTCAACACGGTGGGCCGGACAGTCACGGTCCGAGGCAGGGTCGCGCGCAAGTGGCGCGAGGACGGCGACGCCCTGATCGAGGTCGAGATGTGGTCCGAGCTCGGAGACGACGTGACGGTGGGACCGGGGACCGTCACAGTCGCGCTACCTGCGAGAAAGGCGGTGGAGACGTGAAAGGGACGGCGGCGATCGTGGGGCTCGGCCTCACCGAGATGGGAAAGGTCTACGGCCGGAGCCGCACGGACTTCGCGGCCGAGGCGATCGCGCTTGCGCTCGACGACGCGGGGCTGTCGGTCTCCGACGTCGACGGGTTGTTGATCAACGCGAACTCCTCCATCGACATGGTGCCGATGCTGCAGATGTCGCTCGGGCTCGAGGACTTGACGCTCGTGAATGCCATGAACGCGGCCGGCTCGACGGCCGGAGCGATGCTGCAGTACGCGGCGCACGCGATCGACGCCGGCCAGGCGAGCGTCGTCGCGTGCGTGTACGCCGACGCCCCTCTCCGTGAGGGCGGCTCGGCGTCCGAGGGCAGGTACAGCGGCCGGATGTTCGCGGGAGAAGGCTTCGGCAGCCTGCCGTTCGCATACGGCGCCTACGGACCGGCCAACGTCGGGTACGCGCTGGCCCTGCGACGGCACATGCATCTCTACGGCACCACCCACGACCAGCTGGGGGCGATCGCGGTCGGTCAGCGCGAGTGGGCCCTCAAGAACGCGAGGGCCCAGATGAAGAAGCCCATCACGCTCGACGACTACCACGCGTCTCGCTGGATCGTCGAGCCGCTCCACCTGTTCGACTGCTGTCTCGTCTCGAACGGCGGCGTGGCGGTGATCCTGACCTCGGCGGAGCGCGCGCGCGATCTGAAGCAGCCGCCGGTGTACCTGCTCGGCTTCGGCCAGGGTGCCCCGGGCGACAACCAGCGGGCGGGACGCGAGCCCGGCATCAACACCGGAGCGAAGCGCTCGGGCGAGCTGGCACTGCGGATGGCCGGCGTCGAGCTCGACGACATCGACGTCCTCGAGATCTACGACTGCTACACGTACACCGTCCTCGTGACGCTCGAGGACTACGGCTTCTGCGCCAAGGGAGAGGGCGGGGCGTTCGTCGAGGACGGCAAGCTCGCGCCGGGCGGATCCTTGCCGACGAACACGGGCGGCGGACAGCTCTCGTCCTTCTACATGTGGGGCTTCACGCCGCTGTCCGAAGGAGTGATCCAGGCACGCGGACACGGCGGCGAGCGGCAGGTCGACGACCACGACCTCGTCCTCGTCAGCGGAAACGGCGGCGTCCTCAACTGGCACTCGACCACGATCCTCGGCACCCGCGCCGCGTAGGAAGGAGGAACGATGACGACCGACGTCACCGAAGGCACCGAGCCGAGCGGCGTTCTGCCCGCTCCGGCGAAGCCCGTACCCGTGCCCGACGACGAGAGCCGGCCCTTCTTCGACGGCGCGCTCGAGGGAAAGCTGATGCTCCGGCGCTGCCGCTCGTGCGGCACCTTCATGTGGCCGGTCGGCGGCATCATCGCGACGCCGCTGCGCCCGCGCTGCGTCGACTGCTTCTCCGGGGAGCTCGAGTGGACCCCCGCGAGCGGCAAGGGCACGCTCTACAGCTTCGCGTTGATGCACCAGGTCTACGACCCCGCCTTCGCCGACGAGGCGCCGTACAACATCGCGATGGTCGAGCTTGAGGAGGGCGTGCGCATGACGACGAACGTCGTCGACTGCGCGAACGAGGAGCTCGAGATCGGGATGCCGCTCGAGGTGACGTTCGAGCAGCTCAGCGAGCACGTCGCCTTGCCGAAGTTCAGACCGGCGGGCTGATCAGCTCCAGATGCCGCTGAAGACGAGCGAGCGCGCTGCGAAGAACCGCTGCGCGCGTTCCTGCTCGTCGGCCTGCATGAACATCATGAAGGTGCCGAGCTCCTCTCCCCAGCGCGTCGTGTAGCCGAGCGCGACCTCCCTGCGCCCGGCGCGCGCCGTCACCGCGAGGTGATGGCGCTGTCCCTCGGGCTCGCGCTGCTCGAGGTAGCCGTGGTACTCCTCGAGGGCGCCGGCGAACTCGTTGACGCCTCGCTCGTCCGACCACAGGACCGCGAAGCGCATGTCCGGCGCGAGCATCGGCAGGATCTCGAGCGGCCGGTCGTCGAGCTTCCCGAGGAAGTCCGGCAGCAGCGTGGCCTGCATGGTCTCACCGTCTTCGCCCGTGGAGAGATGCAGGTCGCCGAACGCGAGCGTGCGGCCCGAGTATAGGCGCTCCGCGCGCCCGTCGGAGTCGAGCCAGACCGCGAAGGTAAAGGTGCCGAGCCGCTCGCCGTATCGCGTTGTGTGTCCGACGACGACCTCGCGCTGCCCGTCGCGGATCCCGGCGTCGATGTGGTGGAGCTGCCCGTCGGGCTCGCGCTGGGCCATGTAGGCGTGGAAGTCGTCGAGGCTGCCGGCGAACTCGCGAGGCCCACGCTCGTCGGACCAGAGGAACGAGAAGGTGAATCCCGGCGCGAGCATCGGCAGCACGTCGAGCGGCCGCTCGTCGAGCGTGCCGAAGTAGTGGGGAAGGAACGTCGGGGCGTTTACGGTGACGACGTTGCGAGCCGTCATAGCTTCTTGAACACCTGTGAGCCGCCGAGCAAGACCGCGACGACGACGCCAGCGGTGGTGACGCCGACCATGATGATCGAGATGCACGCGACGAGGGGATACCCGCCATTCTCGTAGTAGTCGTAGAGGATCGTGCCCATCACGTTGACCGTCGGTGCGCGCACGAGCAGCGACGCCGCGAACTCGTGCGAGAGCAGGATGAACATCAGCGCGGCGGCGCCGCCAAAGGTCGGCCGTAACAGCGGCACGAGAATCGACAGGTGCGTGCGGATCAGGCCGGCGCCCGACACGCGTGCGGCTTCCAGGTAGGACTCGCCGATCGCCGCGAGCCCCGACAGGATCATCCGCGTCGCGAACGGGATCATCAGTGTGATGTAGACGAGGACGATCACCCAGCGCGTCCCGTAGAGCACGAGCGGCTCGCTCGTGTACGTGAGCAGAAAGCCGACGCCGAAGATCACCGCGGGGATGCTCAGCGGCATCGCGACGACGAAGTCCAGGATAGGCCCGATGATGCGGTGGTCGTGCTGCCGGCGCAGGAAAAGCGCGGCGACGTACGCGATCGGCAGGGTGATCGCCGCCGCCGCGACCGACAGGATGACGCTGTTCCAGATCGCCGGCATCACCCCGGACTCCGACGTGACGGAGCGCCAGCTCGCCAGCGTCCACGTGCTGGTGTCGAAGCTGCCGGTCCAGAACCGCGAGAGCGAGACGATCCCGAGCGCCATGAGCGGCAGGAAGGTCGCAACGACGCCGTACAGGAGGATCAGCAGCGCCGAGAGCCACGAGCCGCGCGCGACAGGCCGGAAGCCGCCCTTGCCGCCGTGCGTGACGAAGCGCGAGTGGTCTCCGAGGAGTATCCGGTTCATGAACAGCACGAAGATCCCGAACACGAGCAGCGGCGACCCGATCGCCGCGGCGACGCCGTACTGAGCCGGTATCTGCTGAGTCTGCAGGTACATGTCGGTCGTGAGGACGGTGATCCCCTGGTTCGCGCCGAGCAGGAGAGGCGCGGTGAACTGACCGAGCCCGAGCAGCAGCGCAACGCCGGTGCCGTATACGAGCGCGGGCCGGAGGAGCGGCAGCACGACGCGGAAGAAGACGCCGATGCGCGACGAGCCGCTGACGTAGGCGGCCTCGATCAGCTCGTCGCTGATGTTCTCCAGGCCGGCGCTGACGAAGAGATACACGAACGAGGCGAGCGCGAGCCCCGTGATGATGATGATCCACTGAAGCGTGTACACGTCGAACGGCCCGTCGAAGCGCCCGCTCCACCACGGCAGGTTCCGCAGGATCTGGTTGAGGTAGCCCGGGCGCGGCGAGAGCAGGAAGGCCCAGCCCAGCACGCCTGCCACGGGCGGAAGGATGATCGGAAGGATCGGGACGACCCTGAGGATGCGAAGCCAGCGTGGCAGCGAGGAGGCCGCCCACGCGAGCGCCGTGCCCAGTACCACCGCGATCGCGAGCGAGCCGAGCCCCAGGTAGAGCGTCCAGCGGACCGTCCTCCACGCGTCCGGCCGCGTGTACGCGTCCTGGTACGGCTGCGCTCCGTGCTTCAGCGCGAGGTACTGGAGCCGGACGAGCGGATAGATCGTGAGATAGCCGATGCCGCCGACGAACGCGATCAGGCCGAGGCGCGGTGCGAGCGTGCTGAGCCGGAGGTTCCAGCTGCGACGCGGAAGCGCGACGGCCTCGGTCGCCAACGTCAGCTCGCGACGGCGGCGGCCCGTCCGGCCGGGCTGATGAGGGCGCCTGTCTCGTCGAAGAAGGCGAGGTTGCCTGTGCGCAACGACGCGATGACCTGCTGGCCGGCGTTGAGGCTGCGGGCCCAGCCGTCGCGCTCACCGGCCGGGATCCTGGCCTGCACCCGCGTCAGGCCGGCCTCTACGACGACGTCCATGTAGCGGCCGCCGAACTCCGAGTCGACGATCGTCGCCGGAATGCTGACGGTGCCCGGCGGCGGGGGGTCGTTCCGCGGCGCGAGGCCGACGTCCTCGGAACGCGTGTGTACGGTGATCGTCGTCGACGCCGTGTTGAGTGGGCCGAGCTCCCCGTCCAGAGGCTCGCCGTCGTATGTCCAACCGCCGTCGCGCCGTTCGAAGACGAGGCGGTTGACCATTCCGATGAAGTCCGCGACGTACTCGGTCGCAGGCTCTTCGAAGATCTCGTCGGGTCGGCCGAGCTGCTCGAGCACGCCCTTGCGCATGATCGCCAGACGGTGCCCGAGGCCGAGCGCCTCGACCTGGTCGTGCGTGACGTAGACGGCGGTGAACTTGAGCCGCTGGTGGAGCTCGTGGATCTCGGAGCGCACGACCTCTCGGAGCCGCGCGTCCAGGTTGCTGAGCGGCTCGTCGAACAGCACGAGGTCCGGCCGCGCGACGAGTCCACGCGAGAGCGCGACGCGCTGCTGCTGACCGCCGCTCAGCTGCGCGGGGTAACGGTCGAGCAGCTCGGTCGTCTCGACGAGCCGCGCGACGTCTTCGATCCACTCGGTTGCCTGCTTGCCTCTGATCTTCCTGACGCGCAGCGGATAGCCGACGTTCTTCCGCACTGTCATGTGCGGCCAGAGCGCGTACGACTGGAACACCATCCCGACGTTGCGCTTGTTCGGCGCCACGTTGACCCCGCGCGCAGCATCGAACACCGTCCGTTCGCCGAAAGCGATCAGTCCTTCGTTCGCGGTTTCCAGCCCTGCGATGCAGCGGAGCGTGGTCGTCTTGCCGCAGCCGCTCGGGCCGAGCAGGACGAGGAACTCACCCTGCTCGATCTCGATGTCGAGGTTGTCGATCGCCGTCGTCGGAGACTTGCCGCCGAAGCGCTTCGTGAGGCCCTGGATGCTTACGTTGGCCACCTAGGCGTCACCTCGTCTCGTGCACAGCCGATGTGGGGGAGCGGGCGCGCGCACCCGCTCCCGCCGATCTTATTCGTTACCCCCGGAAGAGGCCGTTCCAGTACGTCTGGTACGCCTGCACCTTCGCCGGCGTGAGGTCCTTGAGCACCTGCTTGCGCGGCTTGACGTAGAAGGTGCCGGGCACCTTCCTGAGGACGGCCCCGAGGTGCTGCTGCGACAGCCGCTGCCCCTCCTTCGTCACCAGGTAATTCATGAGCAACTGCGCGGCGTTTGGATGGGGCGAGCCTTTCATGACCAGTCCCCACCACGGCGCGTTCCACGAGCTGCCGTTCTTCGAGACGATCTTAAACTCGATCGGGGCGCCCTGCGCCTTGAAGTCGAGCGCGCTCGTCGCGATGAAGTTTCCGGACAAGATCTCGCCGGAGACGACGGCCTGCGTCATCGGCAGCGACGAGGCGTAGATCTTCGGATTCTGCTGCGCGAGCCTGCTGATGAAGCTCTTGCCGTAGTTCTTCTCGAGCCACAGGTAGAAGTCCACGATCGACGGCGCGCTCGGGGCGACGACGCCGATCTTGCCCTTCAGGTTCGAGTTGAGCAGGTCGGTGTAGTCCCGCGTTCCCGCTGGATAGAGCCCGGTGTTCCAGCCGATCCCGAGGAGCGCGGTCCCAACGACGTTCGCCTTCTGCGGGCCCCCGAAGACCTTGCGGTCGAAGCCCTTGACGTAGAGCGCGGGCCCGACGGCGTCGGCGACCCACTTGTTCTCCGCCTTCTGCATGCCGTAGACGATCGGCAGGCTGGCGATCACCAACACGTCGACGTTCAGCTTGTGCGCCGCCTCCTCGGAGGCGACCTGCGTCGTGAGGACGGAGTCGATATTGCGGTTGACCGTGACCTTGATGCCGTACTTCTTTTCGAACGCCTTGCCCGCCGCGGCGAGGTACACGGGGTTCTGCGACGTGTACAGCGTGACGGCGCCCTCCCTTTTCGCCGCTGCGACGATCTTCGCCCACTGCTTCGGGGTCGCGGCGTGCGGAACGGCGTTCTTTCCCGCCGGCACGGCCGGAGCGGCCGTGCGCGACGATACGACGCTCGATGACGATACGACGCCCGATGCAGAGGCGCCGGTCACCGCGAGGAGCGCGGCCGAGATCGTCAGCGGCAACGCACGGCGCAGGAAAGTGACGTGCCTTTCCAAGGGACTCTCCTTTCTCGCCGAGTGTGGATCCCGGTGTTTTTGAACCAAGTTCAGGTCTGGGTTTTGTAACGCATTCGGAGGCTGCCTGCAAGGCCTCCATGCGTCGCCTCAGCGGATCGTCCAGCCTCCGTCGATCGTGATCACCTGGCCCGTGCAGTACGACGACGCGTCGGAGGCGAGGAAGAGCAGGACGCCGTCGAGCTCGTCGATCCGGCCCGGGCGACCCATCGGGCACTGGCGCTCGAGCCACCGCCGGCCGCGTTCGTCCTCCAGGAGCGCCGTGGTCATCTCGCTGGGAAACCAGCCGGGCGCGATCGCGTTGACGCGGATTCCGTCGCGCGCCCACTGTGCGGCCAGCTCGCGGGTGAGCCCGTTGACCGCGCTCTTCGACGCGACGTAGCCGGCCTCCGGCGCGGGCCCGGCGGCGACGAGGCTGAACATGGAGCTGATGTTGATCACCGACCCGGATCCCTGCGCGCGCATCGGTTCCGCCACCGCCTGCGACAGCGCGAAGACCGCCTCGACGTTCACGCGCATCACTTCGCGGAATGCCTCCACCGTTGCCTGCCGCTCGGGTCCGCCCGAGGAGATGCCCGCGTTATTGACGCAGACGTCAATGCGGTCGAAACGATGGAGCGTCGTGGCCACGAGCTCGGCGCGGTCGCCCTCCTCGCCCACGTCCGAGCGCACTGGGTGGATCGCGGGATTCGAGCGCGCCAGCTCCTCGAGCCGGACGAGCCGGCGCGCAGACGCGACGACCTGCGCGCCTGCATCCGCAAGCACCGTCGCGAACCGTGCCCCCAGGCCGCTCGACGCGCCGGTGACGATCGCGACGCGGCCCGCGAGAGGTTGAGCTGCCGACACGAAGATCGAATTGAATACAGGTAAGGAAACGCCGTCAAGCGGTGTCGCCGGAGCTTAGGCTACGGCTCGCCCAACAACCAAGGAGGCTGTCATGCCGATTGTCGAAGCCGAGCCGATCCAGTACGAGGTCGACGGCCATGTGGCGCGGATCTGGCTCAACCGCCCGCACAAGCGCAACGCGGTCAGCCAGCAGCTGCTGGACGAGCTCGACCGGGCGCGGCAGCGCGCCGAGGAGGACGACAACGTGCGCGTGATGGTGATCCGGGGCCGCGAGGGCACGTTCTGCTCCGGGTTCGACCTCGACGAGCTCCAGGGCGAGTTCATCGGGACGACGCAGGCGTACGAGATCGCGCTGCGGTCGGCGCGGATCTGCGACGCGATCTTCAGGTCTCCCAAGCCCTCGGTCTCCGTGATCGAGGGGTACGCGACCGCCGGCGGCTTCGAGATCATGGTCAACTCCGACTTCGCGATCATCGAGGAGAACGCGAAGATGGGCGACTTCCACATGCGGCGGGCGCTGTTCGGCGGCGCCGGGCCGATGTACCGCCTGCCGCGAATCCTCGGCGAGCGGAGAGCGAAGGAGCTGATGCTGACCGGCAAGCTGCTGAGCGGCAGGGAGGCGTACGAGTGGGGGCTCGTGAACGACTGCGCGCCCTCGGCGGAGCTCGACGCGTGCGTCGACCGCTTCGTCTCCGATCTCACGGACAAGAGCCCGTTCCAGATGGCGATCACGAAGATGGCCGTGAACCGGGGCCTCGACGCGGACACCGAGACGCTCATGCTCGTCGAGCGCCTCGCCGTCGGCGTCACGCTCAACTCGAAGGATGCAGCGGAAGGCGTCTCCGCCTTCCTCGACAAGCGCGAGCCGGTCTGGTCGGGCGCGTGACGTAGCTACCCGGATCCTGCGGTAATCCGCGGAGGTGGCCGTGCGTGTTCGATCTCGGCCGCTTTGGCGATCCTGATCGGCTGTGGCCGGACTGCGGACGACGGTGGTGGCCAGCTCGAAGGGTCGCTCGGCCGGTTGGAGGGATCGCTGCGCCCGCGAGTGCGCCGCCGGTCTCGTTTGCGGGCGAGCGCGGTGTTCAGGCGGGCGCTCGTGCGAGAGCGCGGATCCGGTGCAGCGTCGTGACGAAGTCGGTGAAGAGCGCGTAGCCGGCTGAGAGGCGCAGGACGAGCCGGCGGCCGCTGCGGCCGACGGTGGCGGCGACAGCGATGAAGCGGAAGCGCAGCCGCTTCGCGTAGCTGTTCCGTTCGTTCGCGGGCAGAGCGAGCAGTTTCAGCCAGCAGAGCAGGTTGTAGGCGAGCAGCGTGCAGAGCAGGTAGGCCCAGTTGGCGTGGAAAAGTCGTGAGGGGAGGTTGTCGAGCGCAAAGCCGAGCTTGGCCTCCTTGATCCGGTTCTCGACGCTCGCCTTGGCGCGATGCCAGATCTCGAGCTCGTCGGGGGAGCGTTCGCCGTCGTTGGTGACGAGTGCCCAGTAGTGCCACTCACCCTCGTCGAGTGCGAGTTGCTCGCCCCGCTCGACCGGGTCGCGGCGGACGACGAAACGCCGCGCCTGCTTCCAGCTGCGCGGCCGCCACACGAAGCTCGTCACTTCGCTCCCGTCCCGGTAGCTTGAGCGCTGCCAGGCGTCGTCGCAGACAGCAGCGATCCGCTCTCTGAGCGCGCGATTCAGTTGCGCGCCGATCGTGTAGGTGATCCGCCGCCGCTCGAGCTCGGCGAGGAAGTCTTTGCCGTAGAAGCCCTCGTCGGCGCGCAGGAAGAGCCGAACACCCTCCGGCAGGCGGCGCAGACACTCGTCGAGAAAACGGATCGCGCCGGTCGAAGCGGCCGCATGCCCGTGCCGCAGCTTCGCGTGCAGGCACTCGCCCGTCTCGCCGACGAAACAGAGCAACGGGTGCCAGGCAACCTTGCCGGTGTAGACGCCGCGCGTCCCCTGCCGCGAGCCGACCGGGCCGTGGTGCTCGACGTAGCTCGCGTCCAGATCGAGCGTCACCGTCTCCCGACCGAGGAGCGGATGCACACGAGCGAACAGCTCGTCCAGCGACCGGTTGAGCTGGCCGAGATGGCCGAGCGTGAAACGGCGCAGGAAGCGGCCGAGCGTCGTCGGCTCGGGCAGCCCGTGACCGCGCAGCAGCTCCTGCGCCGAATCGGCGCGCAACAAGGCGATGTCGTCAAGGCACTCGCCGCCTGCGATCAGCGTCTCGCACAAGCCGAGCATCGCCTGCGCCGGCGAGTAGCCACGCTGACGCCGCTTCACCGTCACCCGATCGAGCAACTCGCCGACGCCAAGCCGATCGGCAAGCTCGCGTACCAGCACCAGCCCCGCGTGCGCGGTGATCTGCTGTGTCGAGGCGGCTACCTGGACCAACGCCGACCGCTCTGTTACCTTCACCCTCAAGAGTGTCCTCCCTCCGCTCGCCGGACGTCTTCGTCAACGCCCATGCTGAGCGGCAGGGAGGACGTTCTCTTTCGCGCTACCCCGCGTCTACCGCAGGATCCGGGTAGCTACAGCGGCCAGGACCGCCGGACGGCGTCCATCAGCTCGCGTGCGCCCTCCTCCGGCGGGAGCGCACGCAGGTCCGTGGAGAGAACCTCCGCGCTCACGACCCCGCGGTAGCCGGTCGTCACGATCGCGTCGCGAAACTCCTCGAGCGGCAGGCTGCCGGCTCCGGGCGGAACGCGCCTGAACCGGCTCTCGAACATGCGGTCATCGCCGGTCGGCGGCGGCGCGTCGTCGAGGTGGACCAGCGCGATCTGGTCGCCGTCGAGCGTGCGGAGGTCGGGCCAGCTCTCGCCGGTGCGGAAGAAGTGCAACGAGTCGACGAGGACGCCGCACCGCTCCCAGCCGACGGCGTCGCAGAGGTCGATTGCTTCGGAGAGGCTCGTCAACCCGCCGTAGCTCGTGAACTCGAGCGCGAGCCGGGCCCCGCTCTCTCCGACGATGCCGGCGCACAGGTTCAGGCTGCGAACCACATCCGCTCGGGGCGTCGGCGAGTTCACGGCGGCGATGCAGATCCCGGCGCCGGTGACCTCCGCCACGTGGGCGAGCTCCTCGGCGGCCGCGCGGCTTCCGTCCTCCGCGATCAGCAGCGGCGCGACGTCGGTGCAGACGAGTCCGCGCGAGCGCAGCATCCCGCCGAGCTCTTCGACGCGTCCGCCCGCCTCGACGTGCTGCGCGAGCGTGTAGACGTCGAGCCCGATTCCCGGCGAGCCCGCTCGCGCGACGGCGTCGATTACGCGCTCGAGCGGCCACGCGGGCGACGGGGCCCCGATGTTCTCGTCGCCGCCGGGAAAGCGCAGCCAGTTGAGGGTCGTCAGCGAGTGCAGCGCGTCACGGCGTCCGGCTCGTGGCAGCGAGCCCGACGGCATCTCTCGGGCGGAAATAATGGTGACCGCGGTCGTCGACCTGCTCCATCACCGATCCACGGTTGACGAGGATGTCGAGGTGCCCGACGACCTCCCAGATCGCGAGGACGGTCTGCGTCTCCGCGACCTCGTCCGACCACAGCCGTCTCGCGATCTCGAACGCGGTCGCGCAGCCTTCCTCGACGTACTGCCCGATCAGGTCGAGGCGCTCGGTGTGGAAGGCCATGCGCTCGTCGATGAGCGTCCGGTGGTCGTCGATGGTCGGGCCGTGCCCGGAGTAGCAGGTCGCCAGGTCCATCGCCCCCGTCTTGCGCAGGTTGCTGAGGTAGTCGAGCAGGGCGCGGCGGCGCTCGTCGCCGGGGAGCTCGGTCGGCACGAGCTCGGCGCCGGAGGTGATCGTCGCGAGCAGGTGATCGCCGACAAACGCGTCGCGTGACGACTCGTCGACGAACAGCGTGTCGGTCGTGCTGTGCCCCGGTCGGAAGACGGCGCGGAGCGTCCGGTCCCCGGCGCGGATCGTGTCGCCGTCGCGGAGGACGCGGTCGGTCTCGAAGTTGGTGCTCTCGCGGACGATGTAGTCGAAGAACGACCAGCTCCCCGCGACCACGTACTCCGGCACGCCGTGCGCCTGGATCAACTCCAGCGTGAAGCGATGCTCCTGCGCCGCGCGCTCGTGATACGACCGACCCCATTGCGCCGTCCCTCGGTGCGCGGCGATCTCGGCCCCCGATCGCTCTTTGATCCGCGCCGCAAGCCCCGAGTGGTCGAGATGGTGGTGCGTGATCAGGACGAGCTCGAGATCCTCGACCGCGACGCCGTGGTCAGCGAGTTGCTGCTCGAGCGCGGCGAAGGCGTCCTCGTTCGACGGGCCGGCGTCGATCAGGGTCAGCGGGTCGCCGAGGAGGAGCCAGACGTTGACTGAACCCAGGTAGGGAACGGGGACCTCCATCTGGGCGACATCGGGCACGAGAGCGAATATGCTTCCGGTTCGGCCGAGTTTAAGCGACCTCAGTTCAGGATGACACACGCGATGACGACACCACAAACTTCCGCGCAGTTTCCGACGCGCGAGGAGTGCGCGGTCCCCGATCTGCTCGCGGCGCGCGCGGCCGCGACACCCGATAAGCCGTTCCTGCTTTTCGACGAGGAGACCTGGTCCTACGGCGACGCGGCGCGCGAGGCCTGGCGGACGGCCAACGCGCTCATCGAGGCGGGCGTCGGCTTCGGGGACTACGTGTCCGTCTGGATGCCCACCGGTCCGGACGTCCTTCGCGCCTGGTTCGGCGCGAACGCCGCCGGCGCCGTGTACTCCCCGCTCGGTCTCGCAGCGCGTGGGTCGTACCTCGAGCACACGCTGAACCTCGCCGATTCGAAGGTGCTCGTCGCGCATCACCAGCTCGTCGACCGGCTGGTCGGACTGAACCTTCCGAGCCTCGAGCTCGTCGTCCTCGTCGGCGGCCGACCGGAGGTCGAGCTGCCGTGGCGGACGACGACGCTCGAAGAGATCCTCGACGGCGCGAGCGACGAGCGGCCGACGCTGCCGCAGCCGGTCGAGCCTTGGCATGACCTCAGCCTCATCTACACGTCGGGGACAACCGGCCCGTCGAAAGGAGTCCGGGCGTCATACGCAGCGTTCTGGAACTACGCGCGCTGCTTCATCCTGCCGTACGTCACCGAGGAGGACCGCTACCTCAACTCGCTGCCGATGTTCTACACGGCGGGCACCGGCATCACGTACTCGATGCTGCTGGCGGGCGGATCGGTGGCGCTGAACAAGGGCTTCAACCCGCGCACATTCTGGGACGACGTCCGCAGGTTCGAAGCGACGATCACCATCGCGATTCACGGCATGGTGATCTTCCTGCTCGACCAGCCTCCGTCGCCGGAGGACCGCAACCACACGCTGCGCGTCGTGTACATGGGACCGCTTTCGCGGCACAAGGAGTTCGCCGAGCGATTCGGCGTCTCGATCTACACCGCGTACGGCATGACCGAGGTGCCTGTGCCGATCGTCTCGGATCTGCATCCCGAGGACGAGCGCAGCTGCGGCCGCGCGGCGGATCCAATCAACTACGAGCTGAGGCTCGTCGACGAGCACGACGTGCCGGTCCCGATCGGAACGCCCGGTGAGCTGGTCGTGCGCCACGCGCTGCCGTGGACGATCAACTCCGGCTACAAGAACATGCCCGAGGCGACCGCGAACGCCTGGCGAAACGGCTGGTTCCACACGGGCGACGAGTTCACGCAGGACAAGGAGGGCAACTTCTACTTCCTCGACCGCAAGAAGGACGTGATCCGCCGGCGCGCGGTGAACATCTCCTCGTACGAGGTCGAGGCCGAGGTCATCAGCCATCCGCTCGTCAAGGACGTCGCCGCAGTCGCGGTGAAGAACCCCGACCTTGAGGAGGCGGCCGGCGACGAGGAGGTGAAGGTCTGCGTCGTGCTCGAGCAGGGCGCGGAGCTGGATCCGGCGGAGCTCGTCGACTACCTCGCGGGACGGATGCCGCGCCACTGGGTCCCGCGCTTCGTCGAGTACATGGACGAGCTGCCGAGGACGGAGTCGCACAAGCTCAAGAAGGGCGACCTGCGCGAAGCCGGGATCACGCCGCAGACGTGGGACCGCGAGAAGGCGGGGATCAAGTTCAAGCGGGAAGTCCTGACCTAACGGAGAGGCCGTGGCGAAGGTCAGCCGCCGCGCGCTTCGGCTGAGCGACTCCGAGCTGGAGGACTTCCTGCGCGCGAACCGCGCGTTCGACGCGACGAGCGTCGATCAGGTCAGCGGCGCACGCACTCCTGGTACCGCATCGACGTCGACCGCACGTCGTCGTGGGACTTCCGCAAGATCCCGCGCGGAACGGACAAGACGCTCGAGCGCGAAGCCGCGGCGCGTCTCACGGAATAGCTCGGGTGGTTCGCTTCCCGACTCGGGAGGAGTGCGTCCTGGGCGAGCTGTTTCGCTCGCGTGCCGACGCGGCGCCCGACGACGTCTTCGCGGTCTTCGAGGACGCCGACGAGTGGACCTTCGGCACGACCGCCGAGCGAAGCTGGCGGTGCGCCGGCGGACTCCGCGCGCTCGGGCTCAAGCAGCGCGAGCCGCTCGTCGCGTGGCTGCCGAACGGGAAGGAAGCGCTGGTCGCGTGGTTCGGCGCTTCGGCGGCCGGGCTCGTCTACACGCCGCTGAACACGGGTTACAAGGGCGCGCTGCTCGAGGAGGCGCTGAACCTCCTGCGCGCGCGTGTCGTCGTGGCGCACGCGGGCTTGCTCGAGCGGCTCGTGGGCCTCGACCTCGAGCACGTCGAGCGCGTGGTCGTGGTGGGCGACGTCAGCGACGTTCCACGGGTCTTCCCGAGGTCGTTCCGTGGGACGAGGTCGCGGCCGGCGGGGCCGGCGACCCCACCGGACCTCCGCGAGCCGGTCGAGCCGTGGGACGACCACATGGTGATGTTCACGGGCGGCACCACGGGACAGTCGAAGGCGGTGCGCCGACCCTATGTGCTGTACCTGAAGATGGTCGAGGCGGCGTTCGATCACGTCGGCGTCGGCGCCGGCGATCATTTCTTCGTCTGCGCGCCGATGTTCCACGGTGGCGCCGACGTGCCGATCTACGCGATGTTTCGCGCCGGCGGTTCGGTCGCGATCGTCCGGGGCTTCCGAACGCAGGATTTCTGGGACGACGTTCGCCGCTGGAGCTGCACCGTCGCGTGGGTCCACTCGGCGATGGCGCACTTCCTCTGGGAGCAGCCGAAGCGGCCGGACGATCGGGACAACCCGCTGCGCCTCGCGATGCAGGCGCCGCTCCTGCCGACGTTCAAGGAGTTCGGCGAGCGGTTCGACACGCGCATCTACACCGTCTACGGCATGACCGAGCTGCCGTGTCCGTTCTCGATCCTCGATCCCATCGACCACCGCACCCTCGGCAGGCCGATCGATCCGGACTACGAGCTCCGTCTCGTCGACGAGCACGACCGCGAAGTCGCGGTCGGCGTTCTCGGCGAGCTCGTCGCGCGTCACCGGATTCCCTGGGCGATCACGCCGGGTTACCTCCACGATCCCGAGGCGACGGCGACGACGTGGCGGAACGGCTGGTTCCACGGCGACGACGTCTTCGTGCGCGACGCCGACGGCAACTACGCGCTCGTCGGCCGCGTGAAGGACTCGATCCGGCGACGTGGCGAGAACGTCTCCGCGAGCGAGGTTGAACGCGAGCTCCGCGCGCATCCGGCCGTCACGGAGGCGGCCGTGATCGCGGTCGCCGGCGGCGATCGAGCAGGAGGTGATGGCCTTCGTCGTCTCGCGGTCCGACGCGGCGTCTGAGCCGGAGAAGCTCATCTCGTTCCTGGAGCGCCTGCCGTATTACGCGGTGCCGCGGTACATCGAGTACGTCGAGGCACTACCGCGTACCGCGGCGCTGCGCGTCGACAAGACGACGCTTCGCGAGCGCGGCGTTTCCACGGACACTTGGGACCGCGAAGCAGCCGGCATCAGGCTTCGGCGCGAGCGCCTGTGAACAGTCTTACCGCTCGCTCGCGCCTGCGGCGCGCACGCCGAGACCACCGCGCGACGCCGTCGGAATCCTGAACCGCTCGACGGCCAGGTCGGGTTGGCAGCCGAGGACCGCGAGCTGCCGGCTCACAATGAACTGGCCGACGCCTGCGAGCGTGAACGTCTCGCCGGGCCGGAACCAGTGCCAGACGCTGTTGTAGAGGCCGAGCACCGCACGCGTCAGCAGTCGCGGGTCGCTCTCCGGAAGGAGGCCCTGCTGCATCCCGCGCGCGAGAAACGTTCCCCATGCGAACTCGAGGTCGCGGACGCGCGCCCGGGTTCCAGCGCGCGCCGACTCCTCGCGCGGAAGGGCGCTTGGGATCGCGACGCGGCCGATTTGCGCAACGACGACGCGCTGGCGATGGACCTCCTGCTCGGTCAGATCGAACGCATCGACGAGCAGCGCCACGACCGCCTCGGTCCAGTCCGCGTTGGCGGCGGTGATCCGGTCGAAGCGCTCGTGATGGTCCGCAAGCGCGTTGGACATGATCTCGTAGAGGCAGTGCTGCTTCGATTGGAAGTAGTGGTAGAGCGCGGTCGAGCCGATGCCGACCGTCGCCGCGACGTCCGCCCACTTCGTCTCCTCGTAGCCGTACCGCCCGAAGTAGTGCGTGGCGACGTCGAGGATCTGCTCTCTCTTGACACCGGGCTTCAATCTCGGCGATCTCCGCTGGCCGCTGGCCCGTGACCCCGGGTTCAGCTGCACGACCGGTCACTCCCTGTCGAGTGGGTAGCGCGGGTCGCTCGGGGTCCGGGAGCCATGCAAACTTCAGTTTGCCTACTGCGCGATTTGCTTTTCAAGTTGAGTTCATTTCGCACTCGCTGCCTCAGATGGACGTTTCGCGGGCGGCGCGATCAGCGAGCTCCACGAGCCGCTCGACCGCCGCTCCGACGTGCTCCGGATTCGAGCCGCTGGAGGGGTTGTCGAGCCACCTTCGATAGACGCCTTCCGTAATGATGGCGATCTTCCAGTAGGCGAACGCGAGCCAGAAGCCGAGCGGCGAGACATCGCGGCCCGACGCGCGTTCGTACTCGGCGACCAGCTCGGCCGAGTCGGGGAAACCGGGCAGATCGGTGATCGGCTCTCTGAAGAGGTGACGCTCCTCGCCGGCGGGCTTCCCGAGCTCGTTCCAGTACGCGATCGTGAGGCCGAGGTCGGCCAGGGGGTCGCCCACCGTGCACAGCTCCCAGTCGACGACGGCGCGCACCTCGCCGTCCGGTCCGAGAATGACGTTGAGCAGGTGGAAATCGCCGTGGACGACTGTGACGTCGATCTCCTCAGGCATCTTCGCCTCGAGGCGGTCGGCGAGCGCTTCGACGAGAGGCAGGTCGCGCGTCCGTGACGCCTCCCATTGGCGTCGCCAGCGGCGCAACTGCCTGCTCGCGTAGCTGCCGGGGCGGCGCATCTCGGCCAGACCGCTCGCCTCCACATCGGTGCTCTGGAGCCGCACGAGCGTGCGCACCAGCGACCATCCGGTCTCGGCGCGTGTGGCCGGCGTCATCCGCTCGGCGGTCTCCAGCGTCGTCAGCACGAGTCCGTCCACATGTTCCATGACGTAGAAGACGGCGCCGGTCACCTCCGGGTCCTCGCACAGTGCGAGCGGGCGGGGCACCGGCATGTTCTCGGAGGCAAGGCCCCCGAGGACGCGGTACTCGCGCGCCATGTCGTGCGCCGAGGGCAGGATGTCGCCCGTCGGCGGCCGGCGCAGCACGATCGTCCGGCCGGAGGCGTCGCGCACGCGGTACGTGAGATTCGACTGGCCCTCGCCGACGCGCGTCAGTTCGAGCGGCGGCTCGAGGTCGGGCACGTGCTCGACCAGCCACGGCGTGACCTGCGCGAGGTCGATTCCGGGCACCTTTGTCAAACTGCTAAACAAACTGACCTCAGTTCATACCAGACGGGCCTACTCGCGCGCCTTCGGGCCGCGGAAGATGCTCTCCAAGAGCGCGTCGCCGCCGAGCGGCAGGCTCCACTGTGCTCCGCCGTCGACGACCAGCGTGGCCCCTGTCGTGAAGCTCGACGCGTCGCTCGCGAAGTAGAGCGCGGCGCCGACGAGCTCGTGCGGCTCACCGCCGCGGCGCAGGGGGAACGTCTTTCGCTGCTCGTCGAACGCCTCGTGATTCCAGCCGGCAGAGATGTCCGTGTAGAACGGGCCAGGCATGATCGCGTTCACGCGCACCTTCGGACCGAACGCGTCCGCGAAGCCCGTCGTGAGCGCGTTCATACCCGACTTCGCCGCGCAGTACGGGATCGTGTCCTTGTTCGGTCGCAGCGAGCCGATGCTGCTCACGTTGATGATCGAGCCGCCTTCGCCCGCGGCCATTCGCGTCCCGACGAGCGCCGTCAGCCGGAACGGCCCTTTGAGATTCACGCCCAGTACCTTGTCCCAAAGCTCTTCGGTGATGCTCGCGGTGTCCGCGTAGAGCGGCGAGATGCCGGCGTTGTTCACGAGGATGTCCACGCGCCCGAAATCGTCGTATACGCGCTCGACGAGTACGTCGATGTCGCTCCAGCGACCCATGTGACACGCATGCCCGACGCCGCGCCGACCGAGCGCGACCACCTCACCCGCGACGCGGTCGCACGCGTCCTGCTTGCGGCTCGAGACGACGACGTCGGCGCCGGCGTTGGCGAAGCCGAGTGCCATCGCGCGCCCGAGGCCGCGTGTGCTCCCGGTGACGAGCGCGACACGACCCGTCAGGTCGAACAGCTCCGCAGCCGACCGCAGCCGAGGACCGATGCTCTTCAGTGGGGCAGCAGACACGGGAGTCTCCTCTCGCTTCATCGGGTCAGAGTCGCCGCTCGTGGCACGGCATTGAGTCTGCGCTTCCTTGCGGTTTGACACAAGTTCCAGGGAGAGTCTATGCTAAACCAACTTCAGTTCAGGAGAAGGGAGGCACGTGTGGCTCAGGCGCTCGAGGCCGATGTGATCCAGTACGAAGTCGCCGATCACGTCGCGTACCTCTGGCTCAACCGGCCGCACAAGCGAAACTGCGTGAGCGCTCAGCTCATGCAGGAGCTCGGCGAGGCGATCGACCGGGCGGAGGAGGATCCTGAGGTGCGCGTGATGGTGCTCCGCGGGCGGGGGAACACGTTCTGCTCCGGGTACGACCTCGACGAGCTGCAGGAGGAGTTTTTGAGCCGCAGTGCCGCGATCGAGGTCGCCTACAAGTCGGCGCACTTCTGCGACAAGATCTTCAACGCCCGCAAACCGTCGGTCGCCGTGCTCGAGGGGTATACGACCGCGGGCGGGTTCGAGATCATGATCAATTGCGACTTCGCGATCGCCGCGGAGGACGCGCTGATCGGCGACTTCCACATCCGCCGTGCGCTGTTCGGCGGCGCGGGCCCGATCTACCGGCTGCCGCGGATCCTCGGTCTGCGCAAGGCGAAGGAGCTCATGCTCACCGGGAAGCTCCTGACCGGGCGGGAGGCGTACGAGTGGGATCTGGTGAACGACTGCGCGCCGCCCGCCGAGCTCGACGCCTGTGTGTCGCGCTTCGTCGCCGATCTCGTCGACAAGAGCCCCTTCACGATGTGGATCACGAAGATGGCCATCAACAAGGGCCTCGACGCGGACCAGGGCAGCCTGATGGTGATGGAGCACTTCGCCACCGGCGTCGCGATGAACTCGAACGACGCGGCCGAAGGCGTTGCGGCCTTCCTCGGGAAGCGCGATCCTGTCTGGACCGGGACCTGAGCCGGGGCCCGCGCCTCGGCAGATGAAGTTCCCGACCCGCGAGGAATGCGTCCTCGCGGACCTGCTCGAGCGCCGCGCCCGCGAGACGCCTGACAAGGCGTTCCTCGTCTTCGCGGACCGCGAGTGGACGTACGCCGCGGCGGCCGCGAACGCGTGGCGCTTCGCGAACGGCCTGATCCGCGAGGGCGTTCGGGAAGGCGACTACGTCTCCGTGTGGATCCCGACGCACCCCGACCTGGCCGAGGCGTGGTTCGGGGCGAACGCGGCCGGCGCGGTCTACGCGCCGTTGAACCTCGCAGCGCGCGGCCGGTACCTCGAGCACACGCTGAAGATCGCGGAGTCGCGCGTGCTGGTCGCCCACGCGCAACTCGTGGAGCGGCTCGTCGGGCTCGACCTGCCGCATCTGGAGACCGTCATCGTCACCGGCGGCGCGCCCGGAGTCGACTTGCCGTGGCGGACGATCGCGATGGACGACGTCCGCGATAGCGCGGGCTCGGAGCGGCCGGCCGTCCGCAGCCCTCGCGAGCCGTGGGACGACATGAGCCTCATCTACACGTCGGGAACGACCGGTCCGTCGAAGGGCGTTCGCGCCGCGTACGCGACGTTCTGGAACTATCACCGCGTCTTCCTCTCGCCCTACGTCGGCCAGAGCGACCGCTTTCTCCAGCCGCTGCCGATGTCCCACACCGCGGGCTCGGGCATCACGTACTCGATGCTGCTCGCGGGCGGCTCCGTCGCGCTGGTCGAGCGGTTCAGCGCGAGGACGTTCCTCGACGATAGCCGCCGCCTCGGCGCCACGGCCACGCTCGTCCTGCATGCGATGACGTCGTTCCTGCTCGCGCAGCCGCCGCGCGACGACGACCGCGACAATCCGATCCGCGTCGCGTACATGGGACCGTTGTCGCATTCGAAGGAGTTCACCGAGCGCTTCGGCATCTCGATCTATACGAACTTCGGCATGACCGAGGCGCCGGGCCCGCTCGCGTCGAAGCTCGACCCCGAGAACGAGGCCTCCTGCGGCGTGCCGGTCGATTCTGTGAACTACGAGGTCCGCCTCGTGGACGAGAACGACATACCCGTGCCTCGCGGAACGCCCGGCGAACTCGTGCTCCGCCACTCGCTTCCGTGGATGATCAACCTGGGCTACAAGAACATGCCGGAGGCGACGGCGAAGGCGTGGCGCAACGGCTGGTTCCACACCGGCGACCAGTTCAGGGAAGACGACGAGGGCAACTTCTATTTCCTCGATCGCGTGAAAGATGCGATCCGCCGCCGCGGCGAGAACATCTCCTCCTACGAGGTCGAGGCGGAGATCGTCGACCACCCGGACGTGCGTGAGGTCGCGGTCGTCGCCGTCACGAATCCCGACGTGACCGAGGAGAGCGGCGACGAGGAGGTCAAGGCGGTCGTCGTCCTCGAGGAAGGGCGCGAGGTCGACCCGGCGGAGCTGATCGACTTCCTCCCTCCGCGCATGCCCCGCTACTGGCTACCGCGCTTCATCGAATTCGTGCCGGAGCTCCCGCGAACCGAGTCGTACAAGATGAAGAAGGCCGACCTCCGCACGGCCGGCATCACCGAGAGGACGTGGGATCGCGAGAGCGCCGGTATCACGCTCGAGCGCGAGGTCGTGCGTTGACCGCGATGCTCGACGAAACGCGGCCGGTGCAACTCGTCGACGGCGTCGCGCGGCTGGTCGCAGGCGTCTGCCGCGAGTGCGAGACGCTGATGTTCCCCGTCCGCCCGCGCTGCCCGTCGTGCGCTTCGACCGAGGTCGCGGAGACGCTCCTGCCGGAGCGCGGGACCCTTTGGACGTGGACGACGCAGGGGTTCGAGCCCAAGTCGCCGCCGTACGTTCCCGACGGCGAGTTCGCGCCGTTCGCCGTCGGCTACGTCGAGTTCGACGGCTACCTCCGCGTGGAGGGGCGGCTGACGGAGAGCGATCCCGCGCAGCTGCGCATCGGCATGCCGATGCGGGTCGTCGCGGTCGATCACGCCGGCATCGCGTCGTACGCGTTCGCTCCCGACGAGGACGCGACGTGAGCGCTGACGTTGCGATTGTCGGCACCGGGATCTATCCCTTCGGCCGGCACGAGGGCGTGAGCGGCATGGCGATGGGCGTGCAGGCAGCGCGCGACGCGCTCGCCGATGCGGGTGCCGCGTGGGAGGACGTGCAGTTCGCCTACGGAGGCAGCGAGGACGCGGGCAACGCCGACACGATGGTCGCCGATCTCGGCCCGACCGGCGTTCCGTTCATCAACGTGAAGAACGGTTGCGCGACGGGCGGCTCGTCGCTCGTTTCCGCGTTCCAGGCGCTGCAGTCCGGCGCGTACGAGATCGGGCTCGTGGTCGGATTCGACAAGCACCCGCGCGGCGCGTTCCAGAACGATCCCGCCGACTGGTCGCTGCCCGCGTGGTACGGCGAGATCGGGCTGATGATCACGACGCAGTTCTTCGGGACGAAGCTCCAGCGGTACATGCACGACTACGCGATCCCCGTCGACACGCTCGCGCAGGTCGCCGAGAAGGCGTTCGCGAACGGCTCGATCACGCCGCACGCGTGGCGACGTCGCGCGCTGTCGGCCGAGGAGATCCTCGGCTCGCAACTGCTCGCGCATCCGCTCACGCAGTACATGCTCTGCTCGCCCGGCGAGGGCGCCGCCGCGCTCGTCGTCTGCCGGCGCGAATACCTGAGCAGGCTGCCCGACGCGCGGCCGGTCTGGCTTCGCTCGGTCTCGCTGCGGACGCGGCGCGCCGGCTCGTTCGAGGTCTTCAGCCCGTCACTGGGTCTCGAGATCGCCGACTCGCCGACAGTTGACGCGTCGCGCGCCGCGTTCGAGGCTGCCGGCATCGGACCCGAGGAGGTGGACGTCGCGCAGGTGCAGGACACGGAATCGGGCGCGGAGCTGATCCATCTCGCCGAGTGCGGCCTGTGCGAGCACGGCGAGCAGACCGACCTCTACGCGCGCGGCGCGACGCGCATCGACGGCGAGCTGCCGGTGAACACGGACGGCGGCTGTCTCGCGAACGGCGAGCCCGTGGGAGCGTCCGGGCTGCGCCAGGTCCACGAGGTCGTGACGCAGCTGCGCGGCGAGGCGGGCGAGCGCCAGGTTCCGGGGGAGCCCGCGGTGGGGTTCACGCAGGTCTACGGCGCGCCCGGGGTCAGCGCGTGCACGGTTGTGTCGCGCTGATGCGTCTCTCGCTGAACGACGCCGAGCTTCGTATCCGCGACGAGCTGCGCGCGTTCCTCGCCGAACATCTCCCGTCACCGGACGAGATCCCCGCCGACTTCGACGCGCGCGTCGATTTCCTGCGCCGCTGGCAGCGCAAGCTGTACGAAGCCCGGTTGGTGAACCTCACCTGGCCCGCGGAGTACGGCGGCCGCGGAGCGACGTTGATGGAGCAGATCGTCGCCAACCAGGAACTCGCGCGCGCCGGCGCGCCGCCGCTGATCGGCGAGGTCGGGCTCGAGGTCGTCGGCCCGACGATCGTCGCGCAGGGGACGCCCGAGCAGAAGTCGGCGTACCTCGAGCGGATCCTCAGCGGCGACGACATCTGGTGCCAGGGCTTCTCCGAGCCGAACGCGGGCTCCGACCTCGCGTCGCTGCGAACACGTGCCGAGGACCGCGGCGACCACTTCGTCGTGAACGGCCAGAAGACGTGGACCTCGTGGGCGCAGTACGCGAGCTGGTGCGCGGTGCTCGCGCGCACCGACGCCGAGGCGCCGCCGCACCGCGGCATCTCGTACCTCATCGTCGACATGCGCTCGCCGGGGATCGACGTGCGTCCGCTCGTGCAGATGACCGGAGACGCGGAGTTCAGTGAGGTCTACTTCGACGACGTCGTCGTGCCGCGCGAGAACGTGCTCGGAGAGCTCAACGCCGGCTGGCCGCTCGCGATGCACACGCTCACGAACGAGCGCGGCCCGGTCGTGCTCAGTCATCAGGTCAAGCTTCGCGTGGCGCTCGACTCGCTCGCAGCCGACGCGGCGCGCTTCCAGCGCGACGGCGTGTCGGCGATCAAGGACCCGCAGGTGCGGGCGAGTCTCGCGCGTGCGCACGTTGCCGTCGAGGTGCTCAGGTACCACGCGTACCGGAGCGTCGGCGGCGCGATCGCGCGCGGCGCCGCGGGCGTCGAGACGTCGATCGACAAGCTCCAGATGACCGCCGCCGACCGGACGCTCGGCGATGCTTGCCTCGACGTCCTCGGTCCGTTCGCCGCGTCGCCGGAAGGTGCGCCGGACGGAACGAACGGTCACGCGTGGCAGCACTTCTATCTGCATTCGCGCGCGTCCTCGATCTACGGCGGCACGTCGCAAATTCAGAAGGGCATCATCGCGGAGCGCATCCTCGGCCTTCCCAGGAGCCGCTGATGGATCTCGAGCTCACGCCGGAGCAGCTCGAGCTACGGTCGCTCGCCTCCGAGCTGCTCGCGCAGCGCGTGCCGCGCGAGGCGCCGCGCGCGTACCTCGAGGGCGCCGGCGACGCGGCGGGGCTGTGGGCCGAGCTGGCCGAGCTCGGCTGGTACGGCGTCGGGCTCGAGGATGACGACGCGTTCGGCGTTCCCGGCCTGTGCGTGCTCGCGGAGCAGCTCGGACGGCGGCTTGCTTCGAGCGTTCTCATCGACGTCGCCGTGGCAGCGCGCATCGTCGCGGCAGCGCCCGACCGCGTTCGCACGGCGTGGATCGACCGCCTCGTCGACGGCACGGCAACGGTGTCGCTTGCCATGGCCGAGAGCGTCGAGACGATTGCGTCGACGGATGAGTCGGGCGGTGTCCACGTCTCCGGAACGAAGGTCGGCGCACAGCACGGCAATGCGGTCGCCGCGTTCGGCGTGCTCGCTTCGCTCGACGGCGAGTCCGCGTTCGTCCTCGTTCGTGCAGACCGTCCTGGCGTCAAGATCGCGGCCGAGCACGGACTCGATCCGTCCGCCTGTGCCGCTCGCCTCGTCCTTGACGACGTCGCCGTCGGAGCGGACTCGGTCGTCGCGAACGCCGACGCGATCGAGAGCGCATTCGCCGTGGGCGCGGTCGCGACGGCGGCCGAAGCCGTCGGCGCCGCCTCCGCTGCGCTGGATCTCGCGGTCGAGTATGCGAAGGAGCGCGAGCAGTTCGGGCGGCCGATCGGCACCTACCAGGCCGTCCAGCACATCCTCGCCGACGCGCACGTCCTGCGCGAGACGGCATGGTCGGCGGTCCTCTACGCGGCGGCGGCGCTCGACGAGGAGACGCCGGATGCGGCCGAGGCGACCACGATCGCCAAGGCGTACGTGTCGCGCGCGGCGCGCACGGTCGTCGAGGGCGCGTTGCAGATGTTCGGCGGGATCGGCTTCACGTGGGAGCACGACCTGCACCTCTTCCTCAGACGGGTCCTCGCGTGCGAGCAGCGGTTCGGCGACGCGCTCTTCCACGAGCGCCAGCTCGCCGCGTCGCTCGCCTCGCGCGCGGAGGACCTCTTGGCAGCGAGAAGCGGAAGGAGACTCCAATGAGTTGGGACTTTTCGACCGAGCCGGAGTTCGAGGAGCAGCTCCAGTGGATGCGCGAATACGTCCGCGAGGAGATCTGCCCGGTCGAGCCGATCGCGGAGGAGATCGGCAACGACCTCGAGCGCATCTTCGAGTCGCTGCGTCCGCCCGTGAAGGAGCGCGGCCTGTGGGCGGCTCACCTGCCGCCGGAGCTGGGCGGCCAGGGCTTCGGCCAGGTGAAGCTCGGCCTGATGAACGAGATCCTCGGCGCCTGCATCTACGCGCCGTACGTGTTCGGCTGCCAGGCGCCCGACTCCGGCAACAGCGAGATCCTCGCCCTCTCGGGGACGCCCGAGCAGAAGGAGCGGTGGCTCTATCCGCTGCTCGACGGCGAGCTGACGTCGGCGTTCTCGATGACCGAGCCCGAGACGCCGGGCTCGGACCCGACGCAGCTCCAGTCGCGGGCGGTCCGCGACGCGGACGGCTACGTCCTGAACGGCCACAAGTGGTTTACCTCGAACGGGTCGACCTCGGACTTCCTCATCGTCATGGCCGTGACGGATCCCGAAGCAGCGCCGCACGAACGCGCCTCGATGTTCATCGTGCCGACCAACACGCCCGGCGTGAACATCGTGCGCGACGTGCCGACGATGGAGCACCCGTACCCGCGGTTCGGGCGCTTCAACGGCCACTCGGAGATCTTCTACGAGGACGTGCGGCTCGGGCACGACGCGCTTCTCGGCCAGGAGGGCGAGGGCTTCGTGATCGCGCAGCACCGGCTCGTTCCCGGTCGGATCCACCACTGCATGCGCTGGCTCGGGCTCGCGCGGCGCGCCTTCGACATGCTCTGCGAGCGATCGATGTACCGCCCGGTGCGCGGCGGGCTGCTCAGGGACCGCCAGACGGTTCAGAACTGGATCGCGGACTCCGCCGCCGAGATGCAGGCGGCGCGGCTCATGGTCCTCCACGCCGCGTGGAAGATCGACACGCAAGGGTCGACTGCCGCGCGAACGGACGTGTCGCTCGTCAAGTTCTTCGGCGCGAAGGTGCTCCACGACGTGATCGACCGCGCCCTGCAGCTGCACGGCGGGCTCGGCTTCTCCTCCGACATGCCGCTCGAGTTCATGTACCGCTTCGCGCGCCACGCCCGCCTCGTCGACGGCGCGGACGAGGTGCACCGTGAGGTGGTCGCGCGCCGGATTCTCAAGGGCTACAACGCGCCGGAGGACGGCGTGCCGACGGAGTACATCCCGAGGCGCCGCGAGGAATCGGTCCGCCGGTTCGCCGCACTGCTCGAGGCGGCGACGGCGAACGACTAACGGGCGCGGTAGACGGCGTGTCCGGGGCCGTGCTCGAGGAACGAGCGCACGGCGCCCTTCAGGTCCTCCGTCGCGAACAGGGCGGCGGACGTTTCGGGCACGGCCTCGTCCGCGCGGCGGACGCCTCCTTCCTCGAACGCGCGCACGATCCGCTTCGTCGCCGCGTGGGCGAGCGTCGGTCCCTCGGCGAGTCGGGTCGCGAGCTCGCCGGCGCGCTCGTTGAAGCCGTCGTCGTCCCAGACCTTGTTGACGACGCCCCAGCCTTCGAGCGTCGCCGCGTCGTAGAGCTCGCCCGTCAGCACCATCTCGCGCGCGCGGGCTGGGCCGGCCCGCGCGGCGATCCGCTGCGTACCGCCCATGGAAGGCGTGAGCCCGACCACCGTCTCGGCAAAAGCAAACTTCGCCGATCGCGCGGCAACGAGCAGGTCGCACGCCAGCGCGATCTCAAGCGCGGCGGTGAGCGTCAGGGCATGCGCCGCGAAGACCGTCGGGAAGGGCAGCTCTTCGATGCGGTGCACGAGCGCGAGAAGCCGGTGCCACAGCGCGGCAGCGTCCTCCGACGCGAGTCCGTCGAACACGGCCACGTCGACGCCGCCGGAGACGACCTTTCCGTCCGCCCGAACGAGCAGTGCCCGCGGCAGTTCCGACTCGACCGCCGACACCGCGTCGGCGAGCGCGTCGAGCAGCCGCAGGTCGAAGAGGTTCAGCGGCGGATTGTCCAGAGTCGCGACCGCGAGACCGTTTTCGCGCTCGAGCCGCACCGGGGTCATGAGGAACTCTGTCATCGAATCCACTTCAATGTCAAGAAGGCCGGGCGAATCCGCTTGCATCCTCGGTTTCCGATATCTCACTTGACACCGCTTCAGTCAGCGACGACACTTCCCAGCGACGCAGCGGAGCGACACCACAGGAGGGTAGGGACATGACCGACCCGACGCAGGCCGAGAAGCAGTTCCTGGACGCGGTCCGCGAGAGCCAGCGCGCGATCGTCGATGCCGTGGGCGCCTGGGCGAAGAGCGTCGAGAGCCTCTCAGCGGTGTATCCACCGGTGCCGGAGTTGCCCGAGCCTCCGACGCCGGCGCAGGTCGTCGACAACGCCTTCGACTTTGCAGAGAAGCTGCTCGCGACGCAGCGCGAGTTCGCGCGCAATCTCCTCGCGGCCGCGGCGCCGGCGTTCTCGCCTCAGGATGCGACCGAGCCGGCCGCCGCCGCCGAGAACCGCCAGGAGGAGAGCGACGGCTGAAGCGATGAAGGCTGTCCAGCTCGTCCGCTGGCAGGCAGAGCCCGAGCTGCGCGAGGTCGCCGTGCCGGAGCCAGGTCCGAACGAGGTCCTGGTCAAGGTGACGGCTGCGGGCCTCTGCCACTCCGACCTCCACGTGATCGACTGGCCGGAGGGGACGCTCGCGTGGGAGCTGCCCTTCACGCTAGGGCACGAGACCGCCGGAACCGTCGCCGCCGTCGGCGACGGCGTGACGGCATTTCAAGAAGGGGACGCGGTGCTCGTCTACGGGCCCTGGGGTTGCGGGACGTGCTGGCAGTGCGTTCGCGGCTCCGAGAACCTCTGCCCGAACCGCGGCGCGGGCGGCTGCGGGCTCGGCTTCGACGGCGGGCTCGCCAATTACGTCGTCGTTCCTTCGCCGCGGTTGCTCGTGCCGATCGGCGACCTCGATCCGATCGGCGCGGCTCCGCTCACCGACGCGGCGCTCACGTCGTACCACGCGATCAAGCCCGAGCTTCCGCGTCTGCTTCCCGGGACGTGCGTGGTGGTGATCGGCGTCGGCGGCCTCGGCCACGTCGCCGTTCAGCTCCTCCGTACGCTGTCGCCGGCGCGCATCGTCGCGGTCGACCCGCGCGAGGGCGCACGGCGGCTCGCCCTGCGCGCGGGAGCCGACGTCGCGCTCGACGCGACCGATGACGTCGGTGCAGAGACCGGTTCGGCCGGAGCGATCCTCGTCCTCGACTTCGTCGGGTCGGACGAGACGTTGCCGACCGCGGCCTCCGTGCTCGCGGTCGGCGGTCACATCTCGATCGTCGGTCTCGGCGGAGGAACGCTGCCGATGGCGTTCGGCACGCTACCGCTCGAATGGTCCGCGGGCAAGCCGAGCTGGGGCACGCTGCCGGAGCTCCACGAGGTGGTCGCGCTCGCGCGCGGCGGCGCGATCGAGATCGAGGTCGAACGGCTGGAGCTCGACGAGGCGCTCGACGGCTACCGGCGGCTGCGCAACGGCGAGGTCGTGGGACGCGCGGTGGTGGTCCCGTGACTCTCGACGGGAAGGTCGCGGTCGTGACGGGCGGCGGCTCGGGCATCGGCGAGGCGATCTGCGTGCGCCTCGGAAGCGACGGCGCGAGGGTCGCCGTGCTCGACGTGAACGAAGACGCCGCGCAGCGGACGGCTGAGCGCGTCGGCGGCGTCGCGGTGCGCGCCGACGTCAGCGACAGCTCCTCCGTCGACGGCGCACTCGAGCAAGCCGAGGCCGCGCTCGGCCCGGTGGACGTCTGGATCAACAACGCGGGCATCGCGGCGGTACAGCAGGCGGAGCGCGTGAACCCGCGGACGGAGAAGCAACTCGCGGAGGCCTTCGGCAGCGGCTCGATCGAGACGCCGCTCGACGCCCTCGTCCGGCTCCCCGACGACGAGTGGCGGCGCATGCTCGCCGTCCACCTCGACGGCACGTTCTACGGGACGCGCGCGGCCGCGCGCTCGATGGCGCCGCGCCGTACCGGCTCGATCGTCAACATCGCGTCGATCTGCGGCATCGCGGGCTGCACGGGCTTTCCGCACTACTCGGCCGCGAAGGGCGGCATCCTCGCCTTCACGCGCGCGGTCGCGAAGGAGCTGATCGTCCAGGGCGTTCGCGTCAACGCAGTCGCGCCCGGATTCATCCAGACGCCGACGTCCGCGATGATGAGCGACAGGCTGAAGGCGTCGTTGCGGCTGCAGGTGCCGCTCGGGCGCTACGGCCGTCCGGAAGAGGTCGCCGCGACCGTCGCGTTTCTCGCGCGGGATGAGGCCGCGCTGTTCGTCGGCGAGACGCTTAGCCCCAACGGCGGGATCATCACCGTTTGATTACAAGGAGGAGCATGGAAGGTCGCGAGGTCGTCATCGTCGAGGCAGTTCGAACCCCGGTGGGCCGCGGGCATCCCGACAAGGGCTACTACAGAGACGTTCATCCCAACGACCTGCTCGGGAGGACGTGGACCGCGGTGATCGAGCGGTCGGGGATTCCCGCCGGCGCGGTCGAGGACGTGATCACCGGCTGCGTGCAGCAGTACGGCGAGCAGTCGTACAACGTCGGCCGCAATGCGTGGCTCCAGGCCGGGCTGCCGATCGAGACGCCGGCGACGACGATCGACCGTCAGTGCGGCTCCGCGCAGCAGGCCGTCAATTTCGCCGCTGCGCTCGTGGCATGCGGCGTCCACGACGTCGCGATCGGCGGCGGCGTCGAGCACATGGGCCACATTCCGCTCTCGTCGAACTGGAAGATCGCGGAGGAGCTCGGAACGCCGTTCCCCTCCGAGCTGCTCGAGCGCCACCCGCTCGTCAACCAGGGCGTGAGTGCCGAGCTGATCGCCGAGAAGTGGGGCGTCTCGCGAACCGAATGCGACGAGATCGCCCTGCGCTCGCATCAGCGGGCCGCGCGCGCAACGGACGAAGGCAGGTTCGAGCGCGAGCTGCTGCCGTTCTCGGTCAACGGCTCCGTCTACACGACCGATCAGGGAATCCGCCGCGACACGACGCTGGACGCGCTCGGGGAGCTGAAGCCCGCGTTCAAGGAGGGCGGCCTGGTCACGGCGGGAAACTCGTCGCAGATCTCCGACGGCGCGTCCGCGGTGCTGCTCATGTCGCGCGAGAAGGCGGACGAGCTCGGCGTAAAACCGCGCGCGCGCATCGTCGACCAGACGACCGTCGGCGTCGATCCGGTCCTGATGCTGACCGGTCCGATTCCGGCGACGAGGAAGATCCTGGAGCGGAACGGGATGACGATCGACGACCTCGACCTGATCGAGATCAACGAGGCGTTCGCCTCGGTGATCGCCGCGTGGGAGCGCGAGCTCCAGCCCGACATGGAGAGGGTCAACGTCAACGGCGGCGCGATCGCGCTCGGACATCCGCTCGGTTCGACCGGCGGCCGGCTGATCGTGACGCTGCTGCACGAGCTCGAGCGCTCCGACAAGCAGGTCGGGCTCGTGACCATGTGCTGCGGCGGCGGCCTCGGCACGGCGACACTGATCGAGAGGCTCTGATGGGACTCCTCGACGGCAAGGTCGCGATCGTCACCGGCGCAGGCCGCGGCCTCGGCCGCTCGCACGCGCTCGCGCTCGCGCAGGCGGGCGCGCACGTGGTCGTGAACGACCTCGGCGCGTCGCTCGGCGGCGAGGGCGCGGATGCGACGCCGGCTCAGTCGGTCGTCGCGGAGATCGAGGCGCTCGGTTCGCGGGCCGTCGCCGACGGCGAGAATGTCGCCGACTTCGAGGGCGCGCGGCGGCTCGTGGAGCGTGCGGTCGACACCTTCGGCCGCCTGGACATCCTCGTCAACAATGCGGGGATCCTCCGCGACCGCATGCTCGTGAACATGGAGGAGGCCGAATGGGATGCCGTGATCCACGTGCACCTCAAGGGCCACTTCGCGCCGACCCGGCACGCCGCGGCCTACTGGCGCGACCGATCGAAGTCCGGCGAGGACGTGTATGCGCGCGTGATCAACACCTCGAGCCCGTCGGGCGTTTTCGGCAACGTCGGTCAGACGAACTATGCCGTGGCGAAGGCCGGCATCGCCGCGTTGACGATCGTCTCGGCGCAGGAACTCGGCCGCTACGGCGTGACCGTGAACTGCATCGCGCCGAACGCGCGCACGCGCATGACCGAATCGGCGTTCGACCTCCCGTCGTCGGACGGCGGTTTCGACGCGCTCGACCCGTCGAACAACTCGCCGGTCGTCGTCGCGCTCTGCGCCGACGAGGCGCAGGGAATCACCGGCCAGGTCTTCCACATCTTCGGCGGAACGGTCAACATGCTCCAGCCGTGGTCGCCGGGAGAGCTCTTCGCGTCGGACGACGGGTGGGATGCGGAGGCGCTCCTGTCCAAGCTGCTCGCGCGCCTTCCCGACGGCGCTCATCCCGAGCCGCTGATCGCGTTGATGGAGAAGGTCGGCGGTGCGTACGCGCCGAAGACGTGACGTCGACATGAGCGACGCGCCCAACTCCGACAAGAAGCCGCGCAACCCCGCGTCACCGTGGCTCGAGTGGATCCAGAAGTGGGAGCGCGCGATCGGCGAGCCGGCCGAGCAGTTCCTCCGCAGCGACGCGTACTTCGACGCGATGACGCAGGTGAACCGCGCACGCGTGCACGTCACGCGGACGTTCGAGGACGCGTGGGAGGAGTGGCTCCATCTGTTCAACCTGCCCGCCGCTACCGACGTCCGCGGCCTGCGCGAGCAGCTGAGCCGCCTCGAGCGGCAGGTGAACCGGATCGCGAAGGACTTGGCAGATCGCGAGGAGGCCGCGCAGGAGCAGCCGAAGCGGACGGCCGCGAAGCGACCGCCCAAGCCGAAGGCGAGCGAGCCCGACGGATAGTGACGCAGTCGCAGGCACCTGAGAGCGTCGAGTACCTCGAGCGCGTCCACCGCGAGGTCGAGCGGTCGATCCTCCGCGCCCGCAACGGCATCCGCTACGTCTCCGCGCTGGCGAACGTCGGCCGGACGCCGAAGGACGTCGTGTGGCGGCGCGACCGCGCTGAGCTTTGGCGGTATCGCGGCGGCCCCGTCCGCTATGCGCAGCCGCTCGTCTTCGTCCACAGCCTCGTGAGCAAGAGCTACATCCTCGACCTGCGGCCGGGAAACAGCACCGTCGAGTTCTTCCTCGGCCAGGGGCTCGACGTGTTCCTCGTCGACTGGGGCGTGCCGGACGAGCGGGACGCCGACAACGACGTCGAGACGTACGTCGACGAGTACCTCCCACGCGCGATTCGCGCGGTGCAGAAGGAGATTGGCTGCGAGGAGGTGACCCTCGTGGGCTACTGCCTCGGCGGAGTCTTCACGATCCTGTACGCCGCCGGACACGAAGAGGCGCCTGTTCGCAACCTGATTCTGCTTGCGACGCCGATCGACTACGGCGAGATGGGGATCATGGTCGCGCCGATCCTCGCGGGGCGGCTCGATCCAGACGAGCTGCTCGACGAGACCGGAAACGTTCCTGCCGACGCGCTCTACGCGGGCTTCTACATGCAGGCGCCGACGAAGGAGATCGCGCTGTACGCGTCGCTGCTCGAGAACATGTGGAACGACGAGTTCGTCGAAGGCTACCAGGCGATGGCGCAGTGGTCGCGCGAGCACGTGCCCTTCCCCGGCGCGGCCGCGCGTCAGATCGTGGAAGAGATCGTCCGCAAGAACGTACTGATGACGGGAAAGATGGAGCTCGGCGGTCGCGTCATCGACTTCACGAACATCCGCGGGCACGTCCTCAACGCATTCGCGGAGAAGGACAACGTCGTCCCCGTCGCAGCAGTCGAGCCCGGGAGCCGCGTCGTCGGCCACCCGAAGCGCCGCCACGAGCTGCGACTCGGCGGCGGTCACGTCACGTTCGCGACTGGGAGCCGCGCGCTCGAGCAGACGCTGCCCGCGATCATGGCGTGGATCGCCGAGCACAGCGACGAGCTGGATCCGCCGAGGGAGCGCTGATGGAGATCCGCGCGCTCGAACCTCGTGACCGCGAAGCGATGGAGCGCTTCTTCGCGTGTGTGCCGGAGGGCGACCGGACGTTCTTCAAGGAGAGCGTCGACGATCCGGCTGTGCTTGCCGCGTGGGTCGGACCCGGTGCCGGACGATTCATCGCAGTCGAGGGCGACACGGTGGTCGGTTCGGCGGCCCTCGTGCCGCTCACAGGCTGGTCGAGCCACGTCGGCGAGCTGCGCGTCGTGGTCGATCCGGATCACCGCGCCCGCGGTGTCGGACGGGCTCTCTCAAGGCACGCCGTGTTGGAGGCCCTCGACCTCGGGCTGAAGAAGCTCGTCGTCGAGGTCGTCGCGGATCAGGAGTCCGCGATCGGTCTCTTCCGCTCGCTCGGGTTCGACCCCGAAGCGCTGCTGAAGGATCACGTCCGCGACCAGTCCGGCGAGCTGCGTGACCTGATGATCCTCGCGCTCTCGGTCGAGCAGTCGTATCGCGCGATGACGACGGCCGGGCTGGCGGAGAGCATCTGACGGGCGCCGCGGTCTACACGAAGCGCGGCGACGATCTCCGCGTCGGCGACGTCGTGCGCGAGGTCGCCACGCAGCGCCCCGACGCGGTCGCACTCCGTCACGGCGATCGCGAGGTCGCCTACGGCGAGCTCGACGAGCGTTCGAACCGGCTCGCGCAGGCGCTTCTCGACTCCGGCGTGCAGGCGGGTTCGCGCGTCGCCTATCTCGACCGCACCGCTCCCGAAGTCGTGGAGCTGTTGTTCGCGACGGCCAAGATCGGCGCCGTCACCGTGCCCCTCAACTGGCGGTTGGCGCCGCGCGAGCTCGCGCTCGTGCTGGAGGACGCGCGGCCGCCGGTCCTGATCGCGGGCGACTCCTACGCCGACGTGGCCGGCGAACTCGTCGAAGGGCCGTCGCCGGCGCCGGAGCTCGTCGTCGTCGGCGACGCGTATGAGCGGTGGCTCGCCGCCCATGACGCCGTCGATCCGGGCGGACGAGGCGCGTCGAGCGACGTCGTGCTGCAGATGTACACGTCGGGTACCACCGGCGTCCCGAAGGGCGTGCTCACGACGCACCGGAACCTCGCCGCGGCGGCGGAGACGTCGCCGTACTGGGCGTTCGACTCCGAGTCGGTGAGCATGACGCCGCTGCCGATGTTCCACATCGGCGGCATCGGCTGGGCGTTCCTCGGACTCTGGAACGGCGCGACGACGGTCCTCGTCAGTCATTTCTTCGCCGAAGACGTGCTCGACGTGCTCGAGCAGCAACGCGTCACGAACGCCGTGCTCGTCCCGACGATGATCCAGATGCTGACGGCGGTGCCGGGCGCAGCCGAGCGCGACTACTCCGCGCTGCGCTCGATCGCCTACGGCGCCTCGCCGATCACGACGACGCTGCTCAAGGCCGCGCTGCGCACATTCCGCTGTCCGCTCTTCGGCGTCTACGGCCTCACCGAGTCCACGGGCGGCGTCGTTCACCTCGAGCCGGCCGACCACGATCCTGACGGACCGCGCGGGCACCTGCTGCGCTCCGCCGGACGGCCGCTGCCCTGGGTGGACCTGAAGATCGCCGACCCGGTGAGCGGAGCCGAGCTCGGCCCCGCCGAGGTCGGCGAGGTGTGGCTGCGCGCGCCGAACGTCATGCTCGGCTACTTCAACCGCCCGGCCGAGACGGCGGCGGCCCTCACCCCGGACGGCTGGCTTCGCACCGGCGACGGAGGCTACGTCGACGAAGACGAGTATCTGTTCCTGACAGACCGGATCAAGGACATGATCGTGAGCGGCGGCGAGAACGTGTACCCGATCGAGGTCGAGGACGTGCTCGCCCAGCATGCGGACGTCGCCGACGTCGCCGTCATCGGCATTCCCGACGAGCGCTGGGGCGAGCTGGTGAAGGCGTTCGTCGTCCTGCGGCCGGGGTGTTCGGCGACGGGCGACGAGCTCGTCGCCTTCGCGCGCGGGCGCCTCTCCGGGTACAAGCTGCCGCGTGCGGTCGAGTTCGTGGAGGACCTGCCGCGCACGCCGAGCGGCAAGGTGCTGAAGCGCGAGCTGCGCGAGCGTGAGCGGGCCGCGTCTCCGGCGCCCTCGCCTACCCCGTGAGGAAGCGAAGCACCTTCCGGTCGGCCTGCGGCGCGTCCGTCGGATAAATGTGACCGGCGCCTTGGAGCAGCTCGAGGCGGGCACCGGGAATCGCCTCGGCCAGCATGCGGCCGTTCGCGACGGGAACGATTCGGTCCTCCGTGCCGTGGAGGACGAGGGTGGGCGCGGCGATCTCGTGGAGCCGCGCGTTGGCGTCGTAACCCCAAGCGGCCGCGAGCTGCGCGCGGTAGCCCGCCGGATGGGAGGGAAAGCGGAGGCGCTGTGCGATGTCCTCCGCGATGCGGTCCGCGTGGCGTTCGCAGGTTGCCCTGCCGTAGCTGTAGGGGACCGATGCCCAGACCGCCTCCTCGGCGGGCATGCTCGGGCGCCGGCGGATGAAGTCGACCACCTCGGGATCCGGCAGCTCGTGCCGGCTGCCGCCCGGGGTCGTCGCTCCGAGCACGAGCGCGCGCACGCGCTCCGGATGACGCAGCGCGAGCTGCTGCGCGATCATCCCGCCGAGGGACAGGCCGTAGACGCTGGCGGTCCTGAGCTTCGCCGCATCGATGACCGCGAGCGCGTCGTCGGCCATCTGCCGGAGCGTGTAGGGACCGGTCGTGCGGTCGCTGCGGCCGACGCCGCGGTTGTCGTAGGAGATCACCCGCAGGCCCTCGGCGAGGACCGGAATCGTCCGCCACCAGCCCGTTGACGCCATGCCGAGGCCCATTACGAGGAGCACCGGTTCGCCCGACCCGGTGCTCTCCCAGTACAGCCTCGCGTCGCCGCTGCGGACGAACACTCAGGCGCGGAGGAGCGGGAGCACCTCGCGGCCCACGCGGTCGCTGTTCACTTCGTCCAGGTCGACCCCCACCGCCCGTGTGCCGATGAAGATGCGGCCGATCCCGAGGTCGATGATCTCGCGAAGCCGCTCGGCGCAGTACTCGGCGGGACCGGCTACCGCGAACTGGTCGATCAGCTCGTCGGCGCCGGCCTCGCGCGGGTAGAACTCGATCTCGCCGGGAGCGCCGCCGGGTGCCCGCGCGACGCCGCCGCGGGACGTGCGGTAGACGGCCTCCATCGTCTCGACCGCGTGCTGGTAGCGGCTGTGCTCGGACTCCGCGACTTCCGAGGCCGGCTTCGCTTCGAAGCCGGAGAAGCGCGCGTGGGTCACGACGAGGCCGCGGATCGCCTCCCGGCCGCTCGTGTCGCCGTTGGTGACGGCGACCTGGACGTAACAGCCCAGGCGCAGAGAGTCGAACTCCCTGTCGAACGCGCGGCACGCCTCGCGGACGAGCTCGATGCTGTGGCGGAGGCGCTCGACGTCGGCGCCGACGGAGAAGCTGACGCCTTCGGCGGTCTTGACCGCCACCTCGACCGTCCGCGGGCCCGTGGCTGCGACGTCGACGAGCGGCTTGGGCATGTCCAGGGACGGGTCGATGTCGTCCAGGCGTGACATCGACGAGACGACGCCGTCGATCTCAACGTCCTCGCGGCGCAGGAACCCCTGCAGCTTGCGCAGGTACGCCTCGAAGCGGCCGACCCGCATCGGCTTCTGTTGGAGCACCTTCACGGCGCCGTCGCCGCGACCGATCGAGAAGCTCGCGCGGCCGCCGGAGATCGCGTGGAGCGTCGCCATCGCGCTGGCGGCGAGCAGCGGGTGGCGAAGAGGCACCGCCACGGAGGTGCCGACGCGCAAGGTGGTCGTCGCTTCGGCGGCCGCCGCGAGCACGGCGTAGGGGTCGGGGATCAGCCCGTGTGCCTCGCCGACCGCCACCCCGTCCCAGCCGGCGTTCTCGAACGCGCGCGCGAACCGGCCGATCTCCGCACAGGGGACAGGCGTCGCCCCCATCCGCCAGAACTCAACGCTCATCGATTCCTCCTCGCCCCAGCCGATCTATTCGTGCTCGTAGGCGATCGCGACCTCGTAGACGTCCACAGACACTCGCCGCCCGCCCGCTTCCGGCGCCGGATCCGGCAGCTTGTCGAGCGCGTCCATGCCACGGCGGAGCCTCTCCCGGTCCTCGAACAGCGAGATGCCGTAGATCTGAGCTTTCTGGCGATCGACGAGCATCCAGAAGGACTTCGCGTCGGCCAGCGCGCTCGGTGGATCGGGCGTGAACCTGTCTCGGACCGCGGCAATGATCTCTTCGACGCGGGTCGGATCGCCGCCTGCATAGGTCACGACTCGAGCGAACATGCCGGTCCTCCTCGGCCCTCGAACAATGAGGACCGGAGCTTAATGCCTGAAGGGCGCCAATATTGGTGTCGGCGCTCGGTTGCGCGAGGGTTGGGAGGATCGAGGTCATGGTCCTCTCCTTTCTCTACCTCGCCTTCCCGGCCCTGCTTGGTGCGTTTGTTCGTAGCCGGCGCGGCCTGGATGTAAAGGACATCGAGATGCTCGTGCTGCGGCACGAGCTCGAGATTCTCCGCCGTCATCGCCCGGCCGAAGCTCGGGGCTTCTGATCGGGCCTTGCTCGCAACAGCGGCGTCCCATTTGCCGCGTTCGGCGCGTGGTGCACGTCTGGTGACGCCGCGGACGCTGCTGTTGGCATCAGGCGCTTTTGCGACGAACATAGCGGCAGCTTTCGGGACGGTGCGGGCGGCCGAAGCTGCCGGCCGAGGTTCGGGAGCTGGTGCTACGGCTCGCGCGCGAGAATCCGCGCTGAGGCTACCGGCGGATCTGCGGCGAGCTCGCCAAGCTCGGCTTGCGGGTATCGGAGACCATTCCGCCGCCTTCTGGCTCGGGCGCGACTCGATCCGGCGCCGCTGCGCGTAGGGCCGAGCTTCGATTCCTGACCGTTGTCGGCCTTGATCAACACGGGACGACACGAATCGCACATCGTGGCCGGCGTTGACGTTGACTCAGGGCGTGGATGCGTTAGGCCATTCGGGCGTTCTATTACCGGATCGGTTGAGGCCGCCTGGGTCGGTGACCGGCACACTCGCGGTTGAAGGTCAGGTCGTTCACGAATCCGAGAACAAGCGGCTCGCCGTCTCCGCGACCTGGACGGCGTCGGGGTCGCGGCGGCCGCGTGCAGCGGATGATCAACGACACCGAGCCTACTCTTAGCGAGCGAGCCTCAGACCGCCGAGCGGTGGGGCGTTCGCGTTTGGCGGGTCGGGTCTGAGCCTCGCTCGGGTTGAAGAGCCGCTGGCGATAGAGGTCGGTGGCCACGTAGCCTCGGCGGCAGTCTGAAAGGCCGTCTGAGGAGGCATGTCGTGGCCACCATTCGCAGCCTACTGCGCGACCGGGTGACGCTTCAGGTGCGCTCGGTCGATCGTCTCTTTTTGCAGGCGTACGTGCCGAAGCTGATGAGCGAGGGGCTGTTGATCCGGTTCCTGCTCGATCGCGGTTTCCCGATTCCTTCGCCGGTGCTGTTGGGCAGGATCGGCGCGCGGTACGTGCGGGCGATCGAGCGGTTCGCGGGGGTCGCCCAGGAGCGAGCCCGGGTCTGGGCCGGCTGGCGTCAGGGCGGCTCGGATGCGCACCCGCACTTCGCCTTCGGCTGGCAGTCGCGGGTTCCCAACGGTAGTGCGCGGATTTCTGTGTATCTGACTGGTTCGTCCGACGGGGTCGGGACGATCGCGGCGTAGCCGCGGTCGGAGCGATTCCGTCGGGCGGCCCGGAAGGAGGCCCATGATGATCCTCCGGCAGCCACTCGCGCAAACTCGGCGGCAGCAACAACTCCTGCTCACGATCACACGGAAGAAAGTTCTGGGCCACCGATCACCTCCGCTCGACAGGACGCTCACCAAATCGTCCTTGCCTCCCCGGACGACAAACCCCGCCTCAGCGGGGTTTGTGCGACAGCCTCAAATCTGGGGCTTTCGTCGTCCAAGGAGCAAACGCTCGGGCGGCGTGGCTGCAAAATGGCTGCACTCGCTGCCGCGGAGCGTGTTTGCCTCGATACCGATCGAGTACGACGCGGGCGTTCGACCGCGCTTCCTCCTCCTTCGCCGCCTGCTCCAAGCCCTTGACCTTCAGCTGCGTGAGCGAGGTGGGACCTCGAGATGCAAGGGCTGCTCAGTCCCGTCGACAATGAACCGGTGAGCGCGCTCTCGGCGCGAGTGCGCTACGCCAAGCAGCGGCCTACGTCTGCCACGGCACAGCCTCGACAGCGCCCTTCCACCGCACGCCGAGCCGGTTGGCGTAGTCGCCTTCGTGCCCGATGATTCGCAGAAGCGCGAGCTCCAGGTACCACAGCGCGAGTCGTTGAGCTCGAAGCGAGCGTGAACGTCGGTGTCCTCGAGGCGAAAGCGCTTGCTGGGATGAACGAGCGCGTTGCGCATCGCGTCGATGGCGTGCGGGCCGTCCGTCCACTGCTGCCGACGAGCTTCCTTAGCCAGCGCCCCGAGTCCGCCCGGAATCTCGGGGTCGACGTCGAGCCAGCCGAGCAGCTCGCGCAGCCGCCCCGACGCCTTGTTCTCGACCTTCTCGAACTCGTCGGGGGTGAACATCGAGAGCTCCTCTACGAAGCGGACCCAGCTGATTAGCTCGAGGGCAGCCTGCGCGAGCACGAGCGACGTTTCGGCGTAGACGGGGCCGTTGGCTTCGACGTACATCTGGATCGCGTAGAGGAGGGGCTGCCCCCAGAGGCCGTCCTTCCAAGCGCGCATGAAGCCGGCGAACGCCTCCACGAGTGCCTCCGGGTGGCGCTCGTCGAGCGCGTGTAGCGGCGTCCGCCAAGGGCTCGAGTTGGGCGGGTTCCAGTCGCGCCAGACGATCGAGCCGCTAACGTCCAGGCCGACCGCGGCCACCGGCGGCGCCCATCGCCCGGCAATGAGCCCGAGAAAGTGCGCGCAGGCGAGCAGGCCGTCGCGCGCGTCCGCGTCCGAGAACGGCTTCCCGTCCCTTCGTCGAAGCGACGCTGTGTGCGTGACCTCGCAGCCGCCTCCTTCCTTCAGGCCGGCCATGGTCTCCTTCTCGTCGCTCCGAGAGTCGAGGACGAGGCGCCACCCTCCGCCCTCGAGCGTGAGCCTGCCGGCCCACGCGGTGCGGCTCATGCCGCCGTCTGGCAGGGGTCGCTCCTCCCAGAGTCTCTCGTTGCCGGTGAAGAAGGGCAGGTTGGCGACGAGGAACCGGAGCTCTCGGATGGCCTGCGTCGCGGGGAAGGGGGCGCGGTTGATGATTCCTTTGATGTCGCCGCGAAGGCGGTTCCAGCTCGAGAGGTGGACGTCGGCGCGGAGGTCGAGCGGTCGGATGCGCAGGCGCGGCCTCTCCCCGATCTCCCGCCGCAGCGCTTGGTCCGGGATGGTGAATAGGACCGCGGGCTGCGGTCCCCAGTTCAGGCTGACGACGCCGGCTCCCTGTGCGAGCCGGCCCTGCTTGTCGAGCAGCTCAAGCTCGCCGGTGTAGAGCTCGATCGGACGGCCCGGATCGCGCCACGAGTAGGGCACGTCCAAGGGGGCGGGAAATCGGGGGTCGTGAACGGCGTGGATCGACGACGCGGCGACACACGAACGAGCTTGCCACAGCTTCGCGCGCGCTTTCGGCCGCCCAGATCGCCTGACGAGCGCCTCGGGAGCCTGGTACTGAAGGTGACCGTCCACCTGTCCGACCACGATGAGACGCCCATGGCGGCACACGAGCTTCAGTCCGGGCAGGTCGAGCGGGGCGGCAGCTTTGGGCGCGCGACACGCGCCTCTGTGCCGCCTGCAGACGTCGAACGCGTCACCGTTGCTGCCAAGCGGGGCCTTGACGAGATCGCGCGAGGGTGAAGACGGAAGAGTCTTTGATTTGGAGCACCGCCACGTTACGCAGCGGGAGGCTGAGCGCGGAACCGGCGATAGCCTCCGAACGTGAGCACGCGTCCCCGCTACTGGTGTCCGCCGAGCGGACGCGTCACTCTCGACGGCGGCGGCTTCCTCGTCGAGCCCGGCCACCCGTTCGGGGTCGACCAGACGCTCGAGGCGTACGATGAGATCGACGTCCACCCTTGCCTGGTCCTCCTCGGTGAGCCCGGAATCGGCAAGACGACCGAGGTCGCGCGAGCGGTCGCGGCGGCAGGGACGATCGGATATCGGGTCGATCTCGGCGAAGTCGCCGACGCTGAGGGTTTGCGCCGGCGCGTCGTCGACGCGCCAGAGGTGGCCGCGTGGCGCGATGGCGAGGGCGAGCTGGTGCTGTTCCTCGACGCCTTCGATGAGGCGCTTGCTGAGCGTGGCGCACTCGCGCGCGTCTTAATCGCCGAGTTGGCCGATCTCCCTCTTGAGCGGATGCGACTGCGCATCGCCTGTCGCACCGCCGATTGGCCGGCGACGCTGACGCTCCGGCTCAGCGGGCTGTTCGAGCAGCCGCGCGAGTACGAGCTGCAGCCGCTGACGCGAGAGGACGTCATCGCCGCGGCGCAGGAGGCTGGCGTGGACGCGGAGGCGTTCGTCGGGGCGGCGGTCGACCGTGGCGCCGGACCGCTGGCGCGGGTGCCGCTGACATTGCGCTTCCTGCTCGACAGCTACGCCCGCGGCGGCTCACTGCCCGCTCGGCGCGCCGATCTCTACCGCGACGGCTGCGTCGAGCTCTGCCGCGAGCACAATGTCAGCCGGCTCGAGACCGGGCGCGCCGGCGCGCTGGCGCCCGAGGAGCGGCTGGCGATCGCCGAGCGCATCGGCGCCGCCGTCGTCCTCGTCGGGCGCGGAGCGGTGCGTCGCCGCGGCCACGGCAGCGAGCCGACTGTCGCCGAACTTGCCGAGCTCGACGGCGGCGGCGAGATGACCGATGCCGCCCTCGTCGCCGTGTCGAGCGAGGTCGCGGTCGACCAGCGCCGGCTCGAGGAGACGCTGGCGTCGGGGCTGTTCACTTCGCGCGGTGGCGACCTGCTCGGCTTCGCCCACCACAGCTACGGCGAGTTCCTGGCGGCGCGCTACCTCCACCGCCATCGCTTCGACGTGCGGCGCGCGCTGAACCTGCTCGCACAGGAGCGGGGCGGACGACAGCGCATCATCCCGCAGCTCGCCGGCGTCGCCGGCTGGCTCGCCGACCTCGACGTGGACTTCCTCGACTGGCTGATCGCTAACTGTAGGACCCAAGCAGGTTGGTTCTGCTGACCGGGGGTTGGTGGCCGAGGGCTGAGTGTCTGCGTCGATGGTTGTAGTGCCAGAGCCAGCCGTCAAGGGCTTTGGTGCGTTCGCTGCTTGAGCGGTAGATGGCGCCATA